>Ga0137391_10001708_pt1 | contig 16186 bp, 16 predicted proteins | sample 15con2h24BmetaG_FD_101399 | JGI IMG/M metagenome (GOLD analysis project Ga0137391, IMG submission 101399) | Vadose zone soil microbial communities from Angelo Coast Range Reserve, California, USA - 15con2h2.4B metaG | ecosystem: Environmental > Terrestrial > Soil > Vadose zone > Saprolite...
CACAGAGACCGGAGAGAGCAGCAAGAAGGCAGTAGGCAGAAGGCAGTAAGCAGAAAACCAGTGCCAGTCGATCGACAGATTTTAGCAGTGTCGCTGTAATAGAGATGATCCATCTGCATTTCCTGCCCACTGCTTTCTGCCTACTGCCTTCTTCCGGTTTTTCTCCGTGTCTCTGTGCCTCTGTGGCTTTCCTACATGAATGAGTTCGACTTCATCCGACGCCTCCGCGACCAAACCCAATCGCGAAAGCACTCAGCCCGCCTGGTTACGGGCGTCGGCGATGACGCGAGCGTAATTTCACAACTGGCCGGGCGCGCTGTCGTGGTCACGACTGACCTCCTCGCCGAAGGAATTGATTTTTACCGCGACGCAACGCCGCCTCGATTGCTTGGCCACAAGGCCCTCGCGGTTTCTCTCTCAGACATTGCTGCGATGGGCGCGCGACCGCTCTGGTCCCTGGTGTCAATAGGTCTGCCGTCTGAAATCTGGGATCAGAATTTTAAGGACGAATTCTTCGAGGGCTATCTCACGCTGGCCGATGAATACGGCGTTGCGCTCGCGGGCGGAGACGTCTCGCGCACGGTCGAGCAAATTGTGATTGATTCGATCTTGCTGGGCGAAGTTAGTTCCGGCGCCGCCGTGCTTCGATCCACCGCCCAGCCGGGCGATCAAATCTATGTCACGGGCACGCTCGGCGGCTCCGCGGCCGGATTGAAATTGATCGAGATGGGCGCAAGAATCAGGAGGCAGGAGGCAGGAGGCAGACTGCAGGAGGACGCCGAAGGTCGGGGCGTTAGCCCGACCGTGAGGGAGGGCTCAATCGCACGGGGCAGTAGCCCGACCGTGAGGGAAGGCTCGGAGTCAGAACCACCTGCGGTAGCGGGTGGGCCAGGGAGATCCGATGAAGCTGCAATCCAAACTCTCCTTCTCCGCCACCTTCGGCCGTCACCGCGCGTCGGCTGGGGAATCGTGCTCGGTGAAGAACGTCTGGCCGGCGCCATGATCGACATCAGCGACGGTTTATCTTCCGACCTCGCGCACTTGTGTCGCGAAAGCAACGTCGGCGCGCTGATCCAGTCTGCCGAGATTCCGATTAATAAGGACGTGATCAAATTATGCGGACGTCGCGCGCTTGATCCTCTGGCTCTGGCCCTGCACGGCGGCGAAGACTTCGAGCTGCTGTTCACGGTTCATCCTGACAATGCCGCGCGATTGCCGAAGCGAGTGGATGGCGTGGCGATCTCCTGCATCGGTGAAATCACAAACGAACCTGGCCAGATTCGCATTGCCGAAAAGAATCGCGTTTGGGATTTAGAGCCGCAAGGCTTTGAGCATTTCAAGAACGACGAATGTGCGTCAACGAAAAAGGCGACACATCCATTAACGAGAGAAGACGGATCATGAAGAAAGATCGTTGGACTGAGTCGGAGTTAGTGTCCCTGCCATTGGGGGAAAATGATAGTTTTGATCGGAAGAGCGGCGCGTTGCTAAGCGACCCGGAACTTTTGAAGACGCTAGCCAAGGCGCTCTCAGCGTTTTCTAATTCTGGCGGCGGGCATTTGATAATCGGCGTTCAAGATGGCGGCACGATTGATGGCGTACTTCCGATCCACAAGGGTCGCACCAGTACTAGAGATTGGCTCGAACAGATGATCCCAGAACTAGTCAGTTACCCACTTCAGGACTTTCGTATTCATGAAGTCGAGCGTGATACGCCGTCTAGCATACCTCCGGATCGAGTCGTCATAGTTATCGATATTGGTGACAGTATACTGGCTCCCCATCAGGACACTTTTACAAAATATTATTTCCACCGTTCAGGCGGACGCTCCGAGCCGGCACCGCATCATTATCTGGAGATGTTGAGGGGACGTGAGCGGTATCCAAGCAAACAAATTGCTCATGGGTGGCTGAATTTCGTCGTCTCGCCTTGGCTACGAAAGCTAGTGTCGGAGCGGGACCACTTCATGATCGCCTCCAACGACCGGATTCAGTACTACCAAACGATAAGACGTCTTCCGAAACTAACTCCCTTCTCACCGATTGAGCTTCAATTCCTAAGCTCGTACGAAATCATCCAAGAAGCCAGCCTGAAACATGACACCGATCTCGCTAGTGTTCAAGATGAAATCGATAGACTGTCCAAGCTGATTGAAGGCAGCGACGCGCTTGCGACGTGCTACGCGAAAGCCATTTCTCACGACTCGCTCAGAGAAATTAGCCAGATGTTTGCATCCAGATTGGATAGCCAATACACCGGAGGCTATCCAGACATGGTGCATGGTCTATTTGGCACCATGTCTAAGAAGGAACAGTTTTCGTTACTTGCCGAACTAATCCTCAATCGTGAGCGCGACGTGAACACATCTAACACTTTCTGGCCGCTTTGGAACGCCCGAAAAAGTGAGTTCATGGAAGTTCTAACCTCCTCGCCGATTCGCGAACAGCAGGAGGTAGTAGACAAGACAATCGAAGCACAGTTGCAAACTCTGGGAGAATTGGTTTCACTCATTGAGCGCACCCGCCACGACCTCTCATTCAAACATGGGGAACTCTGGGAGGATCCAACTCTACAAAACGTTGTGCTATCGCATGAGTCCGTCTGGTGATTAACAAGTCCGCTCCGCATCAATAGGGTCACCACGTTCCTCCTCGACGGGGCCAGAACCTGGATTGAAAGTTGCCAAGCTTCGCCGCGAAACGATACCATGAGCTACAAAAGGAGGTTATCTCATGCAATCAATTGACGACCTCGCAAATGTAATCACCGAACTCGAGCCGTCAGAGCAGCAAGCTCTGTTGGACAAGGTCGCGCAACTGAATTTCAAGAAGGGCCTTCACGAACTCGCTGAAAAGTTTCGTGCGCGATTAGCTCGCGAGGGGTTACTGAACGCGCCTTCCGAGCAAGTCTGGGCTGAACTTCATCGTATCCGCCAACAGATCGCCGAGCATGACTATCCCGCCTGAACGATGGCTCCTGGACACCAACGTTTGGGTTTTCGGCCTGCGCCGTGACAAGGCATTTCCCGCGTGCGCACAACTGTTGGATCGCGTCGGTTCATTTTCGGTCGTGATCCCACTCCAGGTGTTGAAGGAACTGAATCTCGCTCTAACAGAAGATGAGATGCGAAACTTCTACAGCGTAATCAATCAGTGCTCAGAGTTCATTGAATTGAGTTGGCAGCCAGCGGCGATCGAACTAGTGAAATTCTACGAAGAACGCGGTTGCCGAAAGGGCGACGCCGTCATCGCAGCTCATGCCGAAGCGTTGGGAATAGGATTCCTCGTCAGCGAGAACCGTCAGTTTCTGCAAACGCTAAAAGGCTTGCCGGTTGAGATTGTTACTGCTGGTGAAGCTCAGATACGCCTAGCAACGACTCTCTCCTGATTACCGCCGTGTTTGACTCACCCCTAGTCCTTTCTTAGACTCGCATCCAATGCTGCGCATCCACAACACCCTCTCCGGTCAGCTCGAAGAGTTTCGTCCGCTGGTTCAAGGCGAAGTGAGATTCTATTACTGCGGACCGACGGTTTGGGATTATGGGCACATCGGCAATTTTCGTTCGGCGATCGCTGCCGACGTGCTGCGCCGCTATCTGAAGCTCAAAGGCTTGCGCGTCACGCAAGTGATGAACCTAACCGACGTTGACGATCGGATCATTGCGAAAGCGCGTGAGGCCGGTAAATCGCTGGATGAGTACACCGCAAAGTACATCGCTGCGTTTTGGGAAGATTTTGACGCGCTCGGTTGCCAGCGGCCCGAGGTCGCGCCGCGCGCGACGCAACACATTCCCGACATGGCCTCCCTTGTCAGCAAGCTGGAGGAGCGCGGTCACGCTTATCGTTCCGACGGTTCAATCTATTACCGCATCAGTTCATTTCCGGCGTACGGCAAGCTTTCGAAGATCAACTTTGCCGGCAACATCGCGGGGGGCAGCGAGCGCATCGACACCGACAAGTATGAAAAGGAAGACGCGAGGGACTTCGCTTTATGGAAAGCACCGACGAAACAGGAAGAACCCGCTTGGGAAACAACCATCGGCCGCGGGCGGCCGGGTTGGCACATTGAATGCTCGGCGATGTCGATGAAATATCTCGGCGAGACTTTCGATCTGCACGCGGGCGGAATCGATCTGGTGTTTCCGCATCACGAAAACGAGATCGCCCAGAGCGAAGGCGCCACCGGCCTTCAATTCGTGCGTCACTGGCTTCACTTTGAACATCTGAAAGTCGAAGGCGAGACGATGTCAAAGTCGAAAGGAAACTACTACACGTTTCGCGACTTAACCGCCAGGGGTTTTACCCCGGCGGGGATTCGTTATTTCCTGCTCAGTGTGCCCTGTCGCAAACAACTCAACTTTACTTTCGATGCGCTCGCCGGCGCCGAGAAAACCGTGGCGGGCTTGCGCGATTTTCGCGCACGCCTGGAGGAAGCCAGGACTGAACCGGGCCGCAGCGATGAACTTCACGCCGCAACCGAACAAGCTCTGACAGAATTCGAAGCGGGCATGGACGACGACCTGAACACATCGGTGGCCCTCGCCGCCGTTCACGAGCTGACCCGCGAGGTGAACACTGCTCTGGCCAGACGTACACTGCGCGAAGACAACCAACGCGAGGTCATGGCCGCGATCGAGCGCCTTGACAGCGTGCTGAATGTTTTCGGTCAGCCACAACGCGAGATGCTGGACGAAGAGATTCAAAAACTGATCGACGAGCGCCAGGAAGCGCGCCACCGCCGCGACTTTGAGCGGGGCGATGAAATTCGCGACGAGCTCGCAGAGCGTGGAATTGTGCTGGAAGATACCAAGGACGGCGTGCGCTGGAAGAGGAGATAAGCGACCACATTCCCCGCGAGCGCTCTCTGATATTCGACGCGAATCGGTTCCGATAAACTCATGCCGCCACGCACTCCGACCAGAATAAGCTTTCGCATTCGCTATGCACTGCTGGCGCTGTTGGCCGCCATCATATTTGGCACGATTGGGTTTCACTTCATCGAACGCTGGCCGCTCGCCGACAGTCTCTACGTCACAGTCCAGACCTTAACCACCGTCGGTTACGGTGACCAGACTCCGCGCAGCGGCGTGGGCCGCATGTTTGCGGTCGCGGTCATGCTGATTGGGGCAGGCGGGGTTGCGCTGGCCATCTCGACCATAGTTCAATCTGTCGTGCAGTCAGAGCTGGTGGCGACTTTTGGCCAGCGACGAAGATCCAGAAGGATGAGCAAGCTAAGCAATCATTTCGTTGTTTGCGGGTCAGGCCGCGTGGGCTCGCATCTGGTGCGCGACCTGCTGCGCACGAACGAATCGTTCGTCGTGATCGAACAGAACCAGCAACGCGCGGCCGAGTTTGCACAGCGCGGCGTGAATGTCCTGGTCGGCGACGCGACGATGGAGGAAACCCTGCGGGAAGCGCGAGTCGAACACGCGCGCGGACTGGCCGCCTGTCTTCCCGATGACGCGGACAATGTTTACGTAGTGCTGACGGCGCGAGATTTGAATCCGAATTTGCGCATCGTCGCGCGGGCCGCCGAAGAACAGGCTGAAGCAAAACTTTTGCGCGCCGGAGCTAATCACGTGGTCGCGCCGACGATCATCGGCGGGCACCGCATGGCGGTGGCTTTGACGAAACCCGCGATCAGTGAGTTCATGGATTCGATTACGGCGGATGAACTCGGTCTGGCGTTCGAGCAAGTCGAAGTGGACGCGGCCTCGGGGCTGGTCGGACAAGAGCTGCGCGCGACCTCGATTCGGTCCGAACTGGACGTGGTCATCATCAGCATCCGGCGACAGAATGGCGAAATGCTTTTCAATCCGGCTGGCGACGCGGCCATCGAAAACGGCGATATCCTGATCGCGATTGGCCGCGCCGACTCGCTGATGAAACTCAATGGCTTGGCGCGGGGCATCAAATAGTTTCAAGTTTCAAGTTGGTCAACGTATGGGAACTTGAGGCGTCAGTTTGAAAATGAACTTGAAACCTGGAACTTGAAACTTGAAACTCTTAGTCACTGGCGGCAGCGGTTATCTCGGCACGCACGTGCGCCGCTTTTTCAACGCCGAAGATCTTTCACGCCGTTCACATCTCGACGTGCTGAATCGGCAAGAGGCAGCGAAGGTCGCGCACTACGAAGGCGTAATTCATCTCGCCGCGTACTCCAGCAAGAACCCGGCTGATGCCGACAACTGCTTTCGCACGAACGTCGAAGGCACGGTGAACCTGCTCCGAGAAATGCAACCAAACTCGGTGTTCATCTTTGCTTCAACCAGGGATGTTTATGGTTCGCACGCAGATGAATACGACGAAGTCCCGGAGGGCTGCAGCACCGAATACCAGCACCAATCGCCGCTGGAGTGGTCAAAGCTGATCGCTGAAAGATACGTGGAATACTATGCTGCGCAGCGGAACTTTCGATCGTGCATCTTTCGCCTTTCGACCGTCTACGCTCGGCCTTCGGAGGGAAACGAGAACGGCTTTGTCACCCATTACGTCGAAGCCGTGAAGCGCGGCTGGCCCCTTCGCCTGCCGCTCGAAGGCCGGCCGGTGCGCGACATTTTGCATGTGGATGATTTTTCGCGCGCGTGCCGCGCCTTCGTCGACTCCTCGGTGACGCGCGGGCTGTATAATCTTGGCGGCGGGCGCGAGAACGCCACTTCATTGCGCGAAATGATTGATCAGGTGGCAGAAATAATTCAGTGCAACCCGGTGATTGATGAAAACGCGCCGCCGCCCGTGCCGGTGCCGCTGAATTATATTTCCGATCTGGCGCGCGTCCGCGAAGAGTTGGGTTGGCAGCCACAAATTGGAATTGAGGAAGGGCTGCGAAGTTTGATCTAATGCCTGGTCCTTCTCTGCGCCACCTCTGCGAACTCGGCGTCTCTGCGGTGAGCTTTTCGATCGCAGGATTCACCGCAGAGACGCAGAGAACGCTGAGACCGCGCAGAGAAGAGCAACGAAGTCACTGAGAAGAATTCCGTGGGACGACTCAACCTACAACCCGAGCACATCAAACGCGTCGTCGTCCGCGGCACGAACTGGGTGGGCGACGCGGTGCTGACTGTGCCTGCCCTGCGCGAGCTGCGCCGCGTGCTGCCCAACGCGCACATTACGCTGGTTTCGCGTCCCGGCACTGCGGATATTTTTCTCGATGCGGATTTCATTGACGAGGTTTTGCTCTATGATCGGACGCGGCTGGGTTCGGCCTGGACTCAGGCGAGCGAGTGGCGCCGGCGCAGATTCGACCTCGCGCTGCTGTTTCAGAATGCCTTCGAGGCCGCGGCCATCGCATTTCTGGCGCGAGTGCCGCGACGGATTGGCTATGACGCCGACCGGCGGGGGAAGCTTCTAACGCAGGCGGTTCCCTTGCCCGCGTGGAAGGATGAACGACACGAGATCTTCTACTATTTGAATCTCGTCGCGGAACTTGAGCGGCTCTTGTCCGGCGCTTCTGATGTTAAGTCCCTTGGATCCAACCAGCCGCACTTCGCGCTGGCAGTCTCCGTCGATCGACAGCGCCAGGCGAAAGAATTTCTGCGCGAGCATGGTCTGCGCACCGGCGCGCCGCTGGTCTTGCTTTGTCCCGGCTCAATCAATAGCCGCGCAAAGCGCTGGCCCGCGGAACGCTATGCCGCGGTTGCGGATCATTTCGCCGAAGCCGGCGCGACTGTGGTCTTGATCGGATCTCCGGGTGAGATGGAAGTTGCAAATGAAGTTTCGCTTCGCACAATAAACAAACCCGTCATCCTGACCGGCAAGACCAGCGTGGCCGAAGTCACGGCGATCATCAGCGTCGCGGACGTTCTAATCACGAATGACACCGGTCCGGCGCACATCGGCTCAGCGGTAGGCACGCCGACGCTGGTTATTTTTGGCCCGACGAATCCGTTGACTACGCGGCCCTTCGCGCCCAACGCGGACATCATTCGACAGAAGCCGGACTGCGCGCCGTGCATGCTCCGCGATTGCCCGATCGATCATCGTTGCATGACGGCGATCAGTCCTGAAGAGGTTTTCGCGCGCGCCGGCGCGATGATGTCCCGTTGCCGGGCTGAGGTAACCGCATGAATCGTTTCGCTGAGATAGTCAGTGCGTTTTCACAAAAGCGCCTGCTCGTGATCGGCGATTCGATTGCCGACAGATTTGTCTATGGCGAAATCAGCCGCGTTTCGCGCGAAGCTCCGGTTTTCATTCTTCGTCACGAGCATACGGAAACGGCGCCGGGCGGCGCGGCTAACTGCGCCGCGAATCTCGCCGCATTGGGCGCCCAAGTCGCCCTGATCTCGCTTATCGGCAACGACGAACCGGGCAAACTCCTGCTCGATAAACTAAAGACCGCCGGGATCGATTGCCATGGCGTAGTCGTTTTGTCTGACCGAACGACCACAACCAAGATGCGCGTGCTCGCCGGCCAAGTTCATTCGACCCGGCAGCAGGTTATTCGGATCGACTACGAAAGCGAGCCTGCGCTCGCGGCTGACGAGCGCGAACGACTACAACAACGACTCCGTGAAGAAATTGAGAGAGCGGATGCGGTAATCATCTCCGATTACAATTATGGTGTCGTGGATGCCCAAATGGCCGCGATGGCGCGCGCTGCGGCCAATCAACGCGGTATTCCCGTTTTCATCGACTCGCGCTTTCGCCTCTCTGAATTTCCACGCTTCACTTCGGCAACGCCGAACGAAGATGAGATAGCGCAACTGAGCGGTCAGCCTTTGACGAACGATCCGGAACTGGAAGGTTTGGGAGCAAAGCTACGTGAGCAACTGGAATATAAGTCGCTGCTGGTAACGCGTGGCGGTCGGGGCATGGTCCTCTTCGAAGCAGACGCCAAGCCGCTGCACCTTGAAGCCGTCGGTTCGCGCCAACCGGTTGACGTGACTGGCGCCGGTGATACGGTGATCGCGACTTATGCATTGGCGATTGCGTCGGGGGCTTCGTTCGCTGAGGCCGCGCGCCTGGCGAACTTCGCCGGCGGCATCGTCGTGATGAAACGCGGCACCGCGACCGTGAGCACTGAAGAACTGCGTGAGTTTTCTTCCAGATAGCATGCGTCATCACACCAATCTCGAACGAGATGGGTTTTTGACCCTGGGATCGGTCTTCGAACCGCGCGAGATCGATTGGATCCTTGATGAATTCAAAGCGCTGCCCGCGAGTGATGGAATTAGCACCAGAGGTGGCAGAGTATTCGGCGTCAGAAATCTGTTCGAGAAATTGCCCTCGTTGCGAAGCGTTGTGGATTGCGCCCTTGTGAAATCTTTAGTAAAGCAATTAGTTGGCGACGAGGCCCGTCCTGTCCGCAGCTTGTTCTTCGACAAGAATTCTGCCGCCAACTGGAACGTCGCTTGGCATCAGGATCTCACAATCGCGGTTCGCCGACAGCGCCAGGTGGAGGGATTCGGGCCATGGACGCTAAAGGCCGGAGTTCCTCACGTGCAGCCGCCGTTTCCCATACTTGAGAGAATGCTGGCGCTGAGAATCCATTTAGACGATGCCGATGAATCCAACGGCGCCCTGCGTGTGATTCCGGGCTCGCACAAGCTCGGTCGCTTGAGTCCCAGCTCGATATTACAATTGACCGCCGCGAACCATCGAATATGCGCGATCGGTGCTGGCGGAGTATTGTTCATGAAACCGCTTTTGTTGCACTCTTCCCTATCCTGCAAATCGCCCGGTCATCGTCGCGTACTACACCTCGAATTTTCTGCCGATCGATTGCCGGGCGAGTTGGAATGGTATGGCCACTGAAAGAGTAGTAGATCGATCAGAACTCGAACGCAAGGTAGCCGATGCCCGAGTGCGGGGCCGGCGAATCGTGTTCGCCAACGGCTGCTTCGATATGCTGCACGTCGGGCATGTGCGATACCTTGAGGGAGCGAAAGCGCTGGGCGATGTGCTCGTGGTCGCGGTCAATTCAGACGAACAGGTGCGCAAACAGAAGGGCGCAGACCGGCCACTGATACCGCAGGATCAACGCGCCGTGATCGTGGGGTCGCTGGAAGCCGTGGACTTTGTCACCATCTTTGACGAGCCAACGGTCTCGGAACTGCTGCTCGCGCTCAAGCCTGACATTCACGCCAAAGGCACTGACTACACCGTTGACACGATTCCTGAACGCGATGTGGTACGATCTTACGGCGGACGAGTGGCGATCGCAGGCGACCCGAAAGAACATTCTTCGTCGGAAATGATCGAGAAAGTAAGCAGTGAGCCGTAAGCAGAAAAGAGTGGGCAGTGTGCGGTGGGCAGTGGGCAGAACAATTCACTTCAACCGGCTCACCCTTGTCTTATTGCTCACTGCACACTGCTCACCGTCCACTGATTAATGCGAATTCTCGTAGTAAAACTCGGGAGCATCGGCGATATCGTGCATACCCTGCCCGCGCTCGCAGCGATGCGCCGGGCCCTGCCGGATTCGGAAATCTCCTGGGTGGTCGAGCGGGACGCCGCTGAAATTTTAAGGGACAACCCCCTTCTTGATCGCCTCATCGAAGTCGAGACGAAGGCCCTGAGGCGCGGGCTGATGTCTGGGGAGACGCTGCGGGCACCGCGCCAGCAGTTACGTCTGCTACGCGCCTCGGCCTTCGATCTCGCCTTAGATTTTCAGGGATTATTAAAGTCGGCCACGGTTGCGCGCCTTTCGGGCGCGCGCCGCATTTTTGGCTTTGACAGTAACGGGCTGCGCGAACCGGCCAGCCGATTCCTGCTTCACCAGAAGATTTCCATTCCACCCCGCCTGCACGTTATCCGAAAAAATCTGACGCTGGCCAGGGCCGCGCTCGACATCTCGGGTTCGGATGACGAAAACGATTTCGAGTTCCCCATCGCCATCACCCAGGATCACGAACAAGAAGCTCACGAAGCGGCACGTGGAACAGACGGGCGGTACGCGATCCTGAATCCTGCCGGCGGCTGGCCGACGAAGCTCTGGAGCGCGGAAAAGTTTGGCGCGCTGGCGGACGAACTATGGAATCATTTCGGCTTGCACTCTTTGGTAAGTTACGGCCCCGGTGAAGAAGAGCTGGCGAACGTCGTGTTGTCGGCGGCAAAATCCGGCAAGGCCCGGGCAGTTAGTCTTTCGCTGAAAGGCTTTCATGTGCTCGCGAAAGGCGCGCAGGTTTACGTCGGTGGCGACACTGGGCCGACTCATCTGGCAGTTGCAGCCCGCACTCCGATTGTCGGGTTGTTCGGACCAACCGAGTGGTGGCGGAATGGCAGTCCTTATTCAGACGACGTCTGCGTCGAACGTAACGACATTGATTGTCGCGTGGATTGTCACCGCCGCGCGTGCTCAAAATGGATTTGCATGGACATCGATGTCGAGCGCGTGCTGCACGCGGTGACGGATCGTTTGCGGCGCGCAGGCTTCATCGCGGGCGCGGAACTTGTGACGATTGGCTAGAGGCGGAACATGGATGCAGCGATGGCGCGTGCCGCTGGGCTTTGCCTGCGCGGCGCTTTTCTTTTTGCTGGCGCAGGCCCGGCCATTGACGCTCATCGTCGGGGTTCTCGTCGCGTTGCCGGGTCTCGCGTTGCGCGCTTGGGCTACTGGTCATCTTAGAAAGAATGACGCGCTCGCCACCACCGGGCCTTACGCTTACACCCGCAATCCGCTTTATCTCGGCAGCTTTGTGATCGGCCTGGGATTCACGATCGCGGCCGGCAGGCTGATACTGGGATTGCTTTTCGCGCTACTGTTCCTGGGCATCTATGTTCCGGTGATGCGCGTCGAAACGAAGACGCTGGACGAGTTGTTCGGGAAGGATTATCAGGACTACGCGGCCGCGGTGCCGCTGTTTATACCGCGAGTTACTGCTTATCGAGCCGGGGCGGCCAAAGCGAAATTCGATCCGGCACTTTACCGGCGCTATCGCGAGTATCAGGCCGCAATTGGGCTGGTCGTCGCGTGGTTGTTGCTGGCCATCAAGTGGTACTGGTTCAGATAAGCGAAATGTTGAGTTAGAAATCGCATGAAAAGAGCTTTTTCGATCTTCGCCCGCACTTCCCTGCTCCTTTTGCTGTTGGCGGCGACCGGCAGTTTCGCGCGCGCGCAACAGCCCGCCGTCAACCAACTTTCGTTTGTCCGCCGCGAAGAGCTTTATTATGAAGCCGAGTTTAAGAAGGGTTTGCTGCGCGGGGCGAACATCGGCGAGTTCCGGTTTAGCGCGCGTCCTGAACAAACCTCAGCCGGCGATCCCCTGCGCCTGGTCGCCGATGTTGTCAGCAAAGGTTTTTTCCCCAAGCTTGCCGGGATTCACTTTCACGAGCATGTCGAATCGATTGTCGAACCTAATCAATTCATGGTTATGCGAACCAACAAGCTCGACGAACAAGGCAAACGCGTGCGGGTTAGCGACGCCATTTTCGACCACGAAAAGCGGAAAGTTACCTGGACCGAGCGCGACCCGAACCAGAACCAACCGCCGCGAATTACGTCGCTGGATTTCTCGGAACCAATACAGGACGTGCTGTCCATGATTTATTTTGTGCGCACGCAGAAGCTCGAGGTGGGAAAGTCGTTTGAGATTCCGGTCAGCGATTCCGGTCAGGTGTTTCGCATGTCCGTGGCGGTCGTCGAACGCAAGCGCATCAAATGCGTGCTGGGACGTGTCAACGCCATACGCATTGAGCCGGCCATGTTCGGCGAGGGCCGCATGTTGCGCGGCGAAGGCAAAATGTCCATCTGGATTACTGAGGACAGCCGCCATCTTCCCGTCTGGGCGCAACTGAAACTGAATGTCGGCACGGTTGACATCAAACTAAAGCGAATCACCTATCAGAACACCGCCGGTGAACGCTGAGACCAGCCAAGGCCCTTTCTTGGAAAAGCCCGGCACCGCGCCAACAAACAATCCGCTAATCATCGCGCATCGGGGCGCTTCCGTCATCGCTCCTGAAAACACCTTTGCCGCGTTCGCGCTGGCGATGGAGTCGGGCGCCGACGGAATCGAACTCGATGTGCGCTTGTCGCGCGATGGGGCGCCCGTTGTCATCCACGATGCTACGTTGCAGCGCACGGGACTTCGTCAAGAGGCCGTCGCCGGGATGACCGCAAAACAACTGGGCAAAGTTGACGCCGGCAGTTGGTTCAACCGCGCGCATCCGCGCCGTGCGCGCGAAGAATACACGCGTGAGTGCGTGCCTACACTTGATCAAGTCTTCCGGCTCTTCCGGGATAGCGATGCCCGGCTTTATGTTGAGATGAAGGTCGGCGCTGACGAAGGTTTCGCCGATTTGACACGAGCCGTTGGGCAGTTAATCAAAGAACAGAAACTGCACTCGCGCACGGTCGTCGTCAGTTTCGATCTGGCCGCCATCGCTCAAATCAAGCAGATCGACTCTGCTATCCGCACCGGAGCTTTATTCGAGCCGAAGATCGACTTATCCACAATCGTCCGTAAACGGCGGATGATCGAGGCGGCGATCGATCACGCTGCAAACGAAATCCTGCTGCATCGCTCGATCGCCACTCGCGGCGTCGTCCGGCTGGCTATTCAAGGCGACCTGCCCGTCGTCGTCTGGACCGTTGACCATCCAAAATGGGTTGGCCGGGCACACCGTCTGGGAATCCATGCGCTGATCACGAACGATCCCGCGAAAATGCTGGTGCAAGACAGGTTTAGAGTTCAACCTTCAGGTTGCCTCCGGCCGGGCACAAGCTAACGCTTGAACTCTGAACAGAACCGTGACGCTTCCCGCGCCTCGACGTGCGAATCCGGAACGTCTCATGTATCATCGTCCGTCTCGTTAATCCTGTTGTTTCGATCGCGGAGGTAGATTCGCAGAATGCCGGTAAAGAAAGGCGCGCAAATCGCGCCAGCCAAAGGTAAGTTGGGAGTGTTGCTGGTTGGACTGGGTGCAGTCAGTACGACGTTCATCGCGGGCGTCGAGGCGATCAAAGAAGGTCTGGCCGAACCCATCGGCAGCCTGACCCAGATGGGCACGATTCGTCTGGGCAAGCGCACCGACAATCGCGTCCCCAAAATCAAAGACTTCCTGCCGCTCGCCGACCTGAAAGACCTCGTCTTCGGCGCCTGGGACATCTTCCCGGATTCTGCTTATGAAGCCGCCACGCACGCCGGCGTGCTGGAAAAGGAATTGCTCGGAAAGCTGCGTAAACCTTTGCAGAAGGTCAAGCCGATGAAGGCCGTCTTTGATCAGAATTACGTGAAACGCCTCAGCGGGACAAATGTTAAGAAGGGCAAGAACAAGCTTGAGCTGGCTAATCAACTGATCGCCGAGATCGCCGAGTTCAAGCGAAAGAATAAGTGCGCGCGCCTGGTGATGATCTGGGCGGCCTCGACCGAGATTTTCATGGAACCTCACGCCGTGCACCGCAACTTGAAATTGTTCGAACAAGCGATGCGCGACAATCATAAAGCGATTGCGCCTTCGATGATTTATGCCTATGCCGCTTTGAAATCCGGGATCCCGTTCGCCAATGGGGCGCCGAACCTGACCGTGGATATTCCGGCGATGATGGATTTGGCAAACCAAAATGGTTTGGCGGTGTGCGGCAAGGATTTCAAGACCGGCCAGACGCTGATGAAAACGATCATCGCGCCCGGTCTAAAGGCGCGCATGCTGGGTCTGCACGGCTGGTATTCGACGAATATTCTCGGCAATCGCGACGGCGAGGTGCTCGACGATCCCGAATCGTTCAAGACAAAAGAAGAGTCGAAGCTGTCCGTACTCGAATACATTCTGCAACCCGACGTCTATCCGCAACTCTACAAGGATTTTTCGCACGTCGTTCGTATCAATTACTATCCGCCACGTGGCGACAACAAAGAAGGCTGGGACAATATCGACATCTTCGGCTGGCTTGGCTACAAGATGCAGATAAAAATCGATTTTCTCTGCCGCGATTCGATCCTGGCCGCGCCGATTGTGCTCGACCTCGCGCTCCTTCTCGACCTGGCGCAGCGCACCGGGATGAAAGGCGTCCAGGAGTGGCTGTCGTTCTATTTCAAGTCCCCGATGACCGCGCCCACCCTCTATCCCGAACACGACGTCTTCATCCAACTAATGAAGCTCAAGAACACTCTGCGCCACCTGCGCGGTGAAGACTTGATCACGCATCTGGGCCTTGAATATTACGACTGAGCCGCGCCACGGCACGGCTGATCGGCACTCGAACACGCTTTGAGCCAGTTGCCGACCTTTCGGTGCAGTCCTGCAACCTCCCTCTCGAACGACCGCAAAGTCACAACAGGAAATGTCACCCGGTTTGTGCCGCGAAACGGCACATGGGCAGATATTACTTGAGTCCCAGACACGCCAAATCAAGTTAAGGCCCCTAATATTTTGGGTGACATTTTTTCCGGAGTCGTATATATAGCGTATGCGTCGGGCCGCGTGGCAGAATCGTTGGGCTTTTGCACCGGGCAAACTCCGTAAGGCCGCCGCGCATCAATCGTCGCAGCGGATCGTTCTTTGCATGAGGCCAAGCGGGAGGATCCCAAAGCCACGGCGCAGGAGGATTTCGGGATTGCCGCGGCTCGGACAACAGCCATGATTGCCGAACTAAAGAGGACAGAGATGGAAGCCCCAGCAAAACAGATTGACGAAACGGTCTTTCTTGACCCGGAACAGAAAAGCCCGCGCGCGCAGGATTTCGAAGAGCGCCTGAGCGGGCGCATTGTCGGTCAGGAGCGCGCCGTGCGCCGCATGAGCGGCCTTTACCAGATTTTTCTGGCGGGCATGAATCCGCTCAACCGGCCGATCGGCACGATGTTGTTTCTCGGCCCGACCGGCTCAGGCAAGACGCGCGTGATCGAAGCGGCCGCGGAAGTACTCTTCGCGGATCCTAACGCCGTGCTGAAGATCGACTGTGCTGAATTTCAGCATTCGCACGAAATTGCCAAGCTGATCGGCTCGCCGCCGGGATACCTCGGTCATCGCGAAACTTCGCCGATGCTGACCCAGGAAAACTTGGATCGGATGCACAACGACGAGTTGAAGCTGACGCTGGTGCTCTTTGACGAGATCGAAAAAGCGTCGGACGCGCTGTGGCAACTCCTGCTCGGCATTCTGGACAAAGCGACTTTGACGCTCGGCGACAATCGCCGCGTGGACTTTTCGAAGTGCATGGTGATCATGACTTCGAACCTCGGCGCGCGCGAAATGTCCGAGTTGATTTCCGGCGGCATCGGCTTTGCCCCGGGCAAAGGCGTCAAGA
>Ga0137391_10001712_pt1 | contig 16149 bp, 15 predicted proteins | sample 15con2h24BmetaG_FD_101399 | JGI IMG/M metagenome (GOLD analysis project Ga0137391, IMG submission 101399) | Vadose zone soil microbial communities from Angelo Coast Range Reserve, California, USA - 15con2h2.4B metaG | ecosystem: Environmental > Terrestrial > Soil > Vadose zone > Saprolite...
AATCCATGTTTCCTGGATCTTTTTGCCGCCGGTGACGGTGAAGTAGCCGGTGGGCATTCCGGTGGCCTGGGCTTCATAGACGACGCCGTCGGCCAGGGCCATGGGACGCGGACGGGGTTCGTAGATGCCCGCGTCGTGAAAACGGCCGCTGTCGAGGATGGCGATGGGAACCAGGCGCTCTCCGCCGGTTTCGGGGTTGATTTCAAGCAGGCCCATTGCGCGCAGCTTGTGCGGCGTGCGGCGCTGGAACGCGCCCAGCGACAACGCCCCGGCCAGGCAGACGCTCAAAACCGCTATACTGATCACGAACTTCAAGCAGCCAAAATTCTCTTTGCGAAGCACACGAGTGGAGATCATGGAATTAAACGCCAAGGCCCCTGATTTCTCCCTGCCCGATGAAGCGGGGAATACTGTCTCTTTAAAAGATTATCGCGGAAAACACGTAGTTTTGTTTTTTTATCCGAAAGCCAACACCTCGGGTTGAACGGCGGAAGCGTCCGGGTTCCGTGACGATCATGCGAAGTTTACCCGCGCCGGGGCCGTTGTCCTCGGCATTTCCCCCGACAAGCCGTCAGCCCAGAAGAAATTCAGGGAAAAATACGATCTGCCCTTCACCCTGTTGTGCGACGTCGAAAAGGCCGTGGCCATCAAATTCGGCGTGCTGAAAGAGAAAAGCATGTACGGGAAAAAGTATATGGGCATCGAGCGCACCACGTTTGTGATCAACCCCGAAGGGAAAATCGCAGCCATCATCCAGGGCATCAAGGCCGATGAGCATTCGAAAGCAGCACTCGCGGCGGTGAAGAGTAGTTAGCAGATGGCTGCTGGCTTCTAGCTGCTGGCTTCTGGCTAAACCTGATTGGCGCGAAACGGCACTCTGAGTCCCCGCAGGGGACGGATGAAAAACAGCGCCATTTCAATGCCGCGCATTGCTATCCAAGCGAATCGCGTCCCACCCTTCGCAAAAAACGCGAAGGGTGGGGGACCCGATTTGTCGCCGATTCCGCGTTGGCCGGCAGCCAGAAGCCGGCAGCTACCTAGCTCCTGAAATCGTAAACGTCAGAACGCTCTCGCCCGGAATCACGGCTTCTTTCTTGCCGGTGGCTGCCGCTACGCCGGTGCCTCCGGCCGCGCCCGCGCCTGCGCCGATGGCAGCGCCTTTGCCCCCGCCCACCAGCGCGCCGATGACAGCGCCTCCGGCGGCTCCGCCGCCGATCTTGGCTGCATTGCTCTTCGTGTGGCTCGAGCCTTTGCGGCTGACCGCGGAAGAATAAACGCGCTCACCGTTGATGGAGACCAGCCGCACGGTAATCTGTCCGGGGGCGTGCAGACGTCCGCTGGGTTTTACATAGGTGACTCTGCCCTTGACCGGATCGCCCGCTTTGGCGACGGTCTTGCCCTGATGGGTGACGTCGCTGGTCAGGACGCCGGTCCAGCCCTCTTCTTTGTGCGCGCTGCCCGAACTCAGCGACTGATTGATCCGGACTGTGACATGGGCTCCTGCCGGAATTGCGGCGGCGCCTGCCAGGAGCGCCGAACCGATGAAAGCCATGAACAGCATGGAGAAGACAGAAACTCTGCGAATTGACATAATCTACGTGCTCCTTTAGCCGTTTCAGAACCGTGGTTGACTGTCGTGTGTACTGATTTTACCTTGCGGACTCCGACAGCCGAAGTCTGTCGTTAACACGGAGGTGGTTGTGCGCTGGTGTCGATTGATTGGTCACGGATTAATTTTCTTTTGTGCTGTTCTCGCCGGCGCGCAGGCAGCGTCGCAACCGTCTTCGACGGGTGCGAGCAAAGTCCTGCACGATCTGTTTGCCGCTGAATGGGATTACACCATGCGTCAAAGCCCCGAATGGGCTTCCAATCTGGGCGACCGGCGCTTTAACGACCGCTGGAGCGATAACAGCATGGAAGCCATTGCGCGGGCCGAGGAACATAACCAGGACCTGCTCGGCCGCCTGGCAAAGATCGACCGCGCAAGCCTGCCCGCGGGCGACCGCCTGAACTACGATCTGTTTCTCAAGAGGGCCGAAAAGACCCGGGAGCGCCATGGCTTCCACGAGTACCTGATTCCGCTGAACCAGCGCGACGGCATACAGACCACCAGCGAACTGGCCGAAAGCCTGCGCTTTGAAACCGTGAAAGATTATGAAGACTGGCTCGCCCGTCTCAACGCCTTTCCGGCGCTGATGGACCAGACCATCGCCCTGATGCGCCAGGGAATTCGCGAACGCATGGTGCATCCGAAGGTCATCATGCGGCGGCTGCCGGGGCAGATCGATAAGCAGATTGTGGACGACCCCGCGCAAAGCCCGTACTACAAGCCGTTCCGGCAGTTCGCCAAAGGGATTCCGCAGGCGGAGCAGCAGCGCCTCGCCGCCGCCGCGCAAAAAGCCGTTCAACAAAACATCGTGCCTGCCTTCCGCAAGTTCAAAAAATTCTTTGCGGATGAATATCTGCCCGCATGTTTCGATCAGGTGGGCGCATGGCAACTGCCTCACGGCGAAGAGCTGTATGCGTGGCTGGTGCGCGATTACACCACGACCAACGAGACACCCGAGCAGGTCCACGAGATCGGTTTGCGCGAGGTGGAGCGCATCCGCAATGAGATGAAGCGGGTGATGGAGCAGACCGGCTTCAAGGGAACGCGGGAAGAGTTCTTCAAATTTCTGCGGACCGATCCGCGTTTTTTCTATCAGACCCCGGAAGAGCTGTTGAATGGTTACAAAGTGGTGGCCAAGACCATCGATCCGAATCTGGTCAAGGTCTTCCGCACCCTGCCGCGCCAGCCTTACGGCGTCGAGCCGATTCCCGCGACCGCCGCTCCCGACACGACCACGGCTTATTACCGGGAGGGCGCGCCCGACGGCTCCCGCCCAGGTACCTTCTGCGTTAACCTTTACAAACCAGATACCCGGCCCAAGTGGGAAATGATGGCGCTGGCGCTGCATGAATCCGTCCCCGGACACCATTTACAGCTTGCCCGGGCCCAGGAACTGGGAGAACTGCCTATGTTTCGCCGGGTCGGCGGTTATACCGCCTTTGTCGAGGGCTGGGGCCTGTACGCCGAATCGCTGGGTGAAGAGATGGGCCTGTACTCCGACCCGTACGACAAATTCGGCCAGCTCACCTATGAAATGTGGCGGGCGGTACGGCTGGTGGTCGATACCGGAATCCATGCAAAGCACTGGACCCGTGAGCAGGCCATCAAGTACTTCATGGACAACGCGGCCAAACAGGAACTCGACATCGTGAACGAAGTCGACCGCTACATTGCGTGGCCGGGCCAGGCGCTGGCGTACAAAACCGGCGAGCTGAAAATCAAAGAGCTGCGCGCCCATGCGCGACAGGAACTGGGCGACAGGTTCGATTTGAAGGAATTTCACGATATCGTGCTGGGCTCGGGGGCGGTGCCGCTGGATATACTGGAACGAAATGTGAATGAGTGGATCAAGGGGAAGAAAGCTAACGGTCCGAACGGTTCGTCGGGGCATTGACACAAACTCTTTACGCTCCTAACCTGAGACGATGGAAATAAATTTAAATCCCGATCTGCAGGCAAAACTCGCCCGGCTTGCCGCTCAACGCGGCCAGGACACCCAGGCGATCGTGCAGGAAGCCATTGAGCGTTTTGTCGATTACGATGAGTGGTTTTTGCGCGAAGTTGAAAAGGGTCTCGCTTCCGCCGACCGGGGTGAGTTTATCGAACATGAAGAGATCGGTAAGCTCCTTGCCAAACGGTACCCTGGCTGATGCGTATCCGGTGGACTGAGCCGGCGGCACACGACTTCACCAGCATTTGCGACTACATCGGGGAACACGACGGTCCTGAAGAGGCACGAAAAGCAGCCCTTCGGATTTACGAAGGAATCAGCGCCCTTTTACAGTTTCCCCGTCGTGGTCGTCCTGGGCGTGCGCCTGATACTCGTGAACTGGTCTTCTCCGGCCTTCCGTTTCTTGCGATTTACCGCATTCGGGAAGATGTAATCGAGATCAATCGCATTTTGCACGGCGCACAGCGCTATCCTTAAGCTAACGTCTCACTCTCTGGAGCCCTTCATGAATTTCCGCCGTTGTATGGTCGCCGCCTGTCTGGTTCTTTCTTCTCTGATCGTTCTTGCCGATGATGACGATCATCATCACGATGCCTCGGAAGGGCTCGGCGCGGTGAGCTTTCCCACATCCTGCGCGCCGACCGTGCAGAAGTCTTTCGAGCGCGGCGTGGCGCTGCTGCACTCCTTTGAGTACGAGCAGGCCGAAAAGCAGTTCCGGGAAGTCTCGGCGGGCGATCCGCAGTGCGCCATGGCGTACTGGGGAGAGGCCGTGAGCCTCTATCACCAGTTGTGGCAGCGTCCCGCAAAGGATGTGGTGAAGCACGGGCATGAACTGGTTGAAAAAGGGCTCGCGCTCAATCCCAAAACCGCGCGGGAGCGCGATTATCTGACCGCACTGGCGGCCTTCTATGGCGACGCCGAGAAAATGAATCATGTCCAGAGGGCCGAAGCCTATGCGAAGGCCATGGAAGGCGTTTATCAGCGCAACCCGAAAGATCGTGAGGCCGCGGTGTTCTATGCGCTGTCGCTGCTGGCATCCGGGCCGGAAGACGACCCTACGCTGGCCAATGCGAAGAAAGCCGTTGCCATTCTTGAAAAAGGGTTCGACGAGCAGCCCGATCATCCGGGCATTGCGCACTACATCATTCACAGCTGCGATAATCCGGCGATGGCGAGTCTGGGACTGGCTGCCGCGCGCAAGTATGCGAGCATCGCGCCGTCTTCGCCTCACGCCGTCCACATGCCGTCGCACATCTTTGCCCGCCTTGGCCTCTGGCAGGATGACATTCAGTCGAATGCCGCCGCACTCCAGGCCGCCGACAAGATGGCAGCCATGCAGTTCCACACCATGCACCACCGCATGCACTCGCTTGACTTCATGCATTACGCCTACATGCAGGTCGGTGACGACGAACAGGCGCGCGCCATCGCGGACACGCTGGCGCATATTTCCAGGAAAGACATTGAAGAGGACTACCAGAATTATTATGACGAGCGCTCCGCGGAGTTTACCGCCCGCTATGCCACGGAACGACGCCAGTGGAAAGAAGCCGTCGCCCTGCAGCCGATAAGCTCGGCGCTTCCGCATGTACAGGCCACCACCTACTGGGCCCGCGCCGTGGGCGCCGGACACCTGCAGGACGCTGAAGCCGCGCAGGCCGCCCTCCAAAAATATGACGCCCTGGTGGAAGAGACGCGCAAGGGCCCCAAAGCCAACCTCGCGAGCCGCATGAAAAACGGACGCGACGAAGCCCAGGCCTGGACCTTCTTCGCCCAGGGCAAGAACGACGAAGCTCTGAAGCTGATGCGCCTGGTGGCCGACCGCCAGGACAAAGTCGGCAAAGGCGAGACCGAAATGCCCGCCCGCGAAATGCTGGCCGACATGCTGCTGACGATCGGCAGGCCCCAGGATTCGCTGAAGGAATACGAAGTCGCGCTGCACACCGATCCCAACCGCTTCAACGGACTCTACGGAGCGGCCCAGGCCGCCGAGCAGGCGCAGCAGAAGCAGAAAGCTGCGGGCTATTATGCCCAACTGATCAAAAACTGCCAGGGCGCACAGTCGGACCGTCCGGAGCTGGAGAAAGCCAGGACGCTGGTGGCGGCGAAATAACACCAAAACCAAAACCTGAAACACGGAGGGAACGGAGGACAAGAATCTGAGGGAAGATCTGAGGACTTCGGGGGTTGTGTCGCGGGTTCGACACTGTCGGCAAACTGCGATCGATATCAAATATGCGAGAGAAACCCTGAATTCCTCAGATCCTTCCTCAGATTTTTGTCCTCCGTTCCCTCCGTGTTTCAGGTTTTTGGTTTCGTAACATAAACGCTGACGGTCTTCTGGCGAACCATCGCTCCCGACAAATCTTCCACGGTAAAGGTAACGTGGAAAGGCCCGTATCGCCGGCCGCTGTCGCGCCATCTCCACTCTGAAAAATCGACGGACGCCTCTTTGTGATTCAGGTCTGTACTGTCGTCGCTCATGGGATTGGGTTTCCCTCCGTCAACGCTCCAGGATATCCGGTAGGCATCGACCGGCATATTGGCAAGACGAGCCTTAAACGGCTGCACGCCCGACAGGATGGCTTTTTCCTTTGGCCACCAGATATTCAGAGCGGCCTTCCCCAGATTATTCTTTGCGTCAGCTGAGAAATTCACGGTCTCGAGGCCCGCGCCGCCCTGCCACAACTCGAAGCCCGCCTCGACCGAAATCAGAAACCAGTCCTGCCGGATGTATCCCCGGCTGATTGCATCACGGGTAAATGCTCTCAGGTCGAAATCCCTAACTGAATCGACCGGACTCAAGCGCACGTAGGCGATGTAATTTCCCCCGTCCTTGTGCCGGGCCCACACGTCATAGACTCCGCCGCTCAGCCGTACCCCAAAGGCGAGCCGCTGCCCCTGCGGTTGCAGGCCGGCGGTGTGGCTGAGCCAGATCATCAGCTCGGCCCCGTCGGGCCGGCTTCTTGTCCGGGGAGTGGTGTTGAACCAGATGTCATAGGTTGCAACCCAGGCGGCGTCCCTGCCGGATGCGGGCCGGCGCATGGTCCAGTCGCTGCGAAGATCGCTCAGAGTGCTTACCTGAATGGGCAGACCGCTGTTCGTAGTGCATTTGCCCCAGTGGCATCCTTTGTAAATCAGCGGATAAGCGCCCGGGCTGCCGCTGGTAATCTCCGATTCGGTGACGGAGAAGGTCGCGCCTTCCACGCGTATGCATTCACGCGCGGAAGAATTGAATTCGTTGCTCTGCACGTTATAGAGACCGTCGCTGACCGGAATGGCCTGCTGGCGTCCGCAAAGAGTGGCTTGGGCGGAAGCGGGGTGGCAGAGCCAGACAAACAGCGCGAGTACGGGCAACACGATGCGGGTTGACGGAATGGGACGTCGCCAGGGCAAAAGCTCAACTCCTGCGAAGATGCACATTAACGGTAGCAGAGTGTGGCAGAAGAAGGTGCGTGACGCTTTGAACTTAATCGATTCTATCAACCCCTTGTCATCCTGAACGCAGTGCGAACGAATGTGAGCGCGCAGTGAAGGATCCCGAGGATGTCCGTTACAATTGGTACATCGGCAAGTCCTCCGTGAATTTTATTCTGACTGGATAAAGCGAGACCGACACCTTAGGGGTCCTTCACTGCGTGCTCACATGCGTTCGCACTGCGTTCAGGATGACAAGGGGTTTAGGGTGATTGCGAAGATCGAGATCACACACAACCTCTGAAAAAGAATGTACCCTGAAACAACAGGCGATGATTACCCCTGAACTCAATCTGAAACATCTGTCGCGCTCCTTCTTCAGCCGCGATCCCCGCAAGGTTGGACGCGATTTGCCGGGCAAGCTGATTATCCGCAAACAAGGCCGTAAAATTCTCGTCGGACGAATCGTGGAAGTCGAAGCCTACCTCGGGCAGGACGACCTCGCCGCCCACGCCGCCGCCGGACGCACCGCCCGCAACGAAGTGATCTTCGGGCCGCCCGGCCATGCCTATGTCTATTTCATCTACGGTGTCCATTACTGCCTAAATGTTTCATGCATGGCCGAAGGCGATGGCGGTTGTGTGCTGATTCGGGCGCTGGAGCCGGTCACCGGAATTGAAAGCATGGCCAGGGCCCGCGAGCTCGGCGATCTGGATTTCAGCGTGCCCCGCAATCTGCGCAGGCTGAGCAGCGGCCCCGGTATGCTCTGCGAAGCTCTGGAGATCACCCGCGAGCGCGATAACGGCAAAGACCTGTTGTCGGATCGCTCGGACCTTCAGATTGCGGACGATGGCTTTCGAGTCAAAAAACTCCTCACAACCACCCGTATCGGAATCACAAAATCCCCGGAAATGCCGCTGCGGTATTTGGTTGAGGGGAATGTGTATGTGTCGAAAGCAGCAATTAGCAAATAGCAATTGGCAATTAGCAAAAGCCGATCGTTCCATCCACTTCGTATGCCTCGTAGGTCTCGAGGTCAACCAGGTTCTGCTAATTGCTAATTTGCCAACCTTTTCTGCAACCTTCCGTCCAACAGGAACGTAGTATATGAAGAACAGGCAGCCCGCGGCTGCTTTGAGGGGCTTCGATGTTAGCGGTTGCGGCTTTATTTACTTTTTCATTTTTATTTCAGGAATCCGCGCCGGTTCCGCCGCCGACACCGCGGCCGTCGAAGTCCGCGGTCTCCGGGTCGTCGATGGTGATCAATGTCCCCCGCATTGCGCAGCCGCCGAAGATCGAGGAGTTCGAGCATCCCGAAGTGCGGCGCGCCGACATGCTGAAACTGGACGCATTTGTGCAGCGCTCGCCCCATGACGGCACCGCGCCCACGCAGCGTACCGAGATTTTTCTTGGCTATGACCACGAGAATCTTTATGTCGTCTGGATGTGCTACGACAAAGAGCCGGGCAGGATACGCGCCCATATGGGCCGCCGCGAGAATGTCTTTGACGACGATTATGTCGAGATGATGCTCGATACCTTCCACGATCAGCGCCGGGCCTTTGTGTTCAGTGTGAACCCGGAGGGGGTACAGGCCGACGGGTTGTTTACCGAGAACGGTGGCGGCAATGACACCTCGTGGGACACAGTCTGGAACTCCTGGGGCAGGGTGACGCCCTTCGGGTATGTGGTGCTGGAGTCGATTCCGTTTCGCAGTCTGCGCTTCAAACCCGGCGAAGGCTCGAACCGCTGGGGTGTCACCTTCATGCGGGCAATTCCCCGCTCCGATGAAAACGACTTTCTTCCGGCGGTCTCGCAGAAGCAGGCGGGCGTGCTCAGCCAGGCGGCCACCATGACCGGCTTCGAAGGCATTCATCCCGGACGCAACATGCAGTTCAATCCTTATTTTTCAGCCAGCACCTTCCGCAGCGTCAACCAGGATGTGCCCACGAACCCCGTGTTGTCGTCGAAGACCTTTGACGCCAAGGCCGGTCTCGATTCGAAATTTGTGTTCAACGACAGCCTGGTGCTCGATACCACCATCGAACCCGATTTCTCCCAGGTGGAATCCGACCAGCCGCAGAATACCGTCAACCAGCGGTTCGAGGTGTTCTTCCCGGAAAAGCGGCCGTTCTTTCTGGAAAACTCCAACATCTTCGAGACCCTCAGCGGATTTCAGGGCGACCGGCTGTTGTTTACCCGGCGCATCGCCGATCCTCAGTTTGGCGCGCGCCTTACCGGCAAAGAAGGTCCGTGGACGGTCGGGCTCTTTGTGGCCGACGATCGCTCACCGGGCCGGCAGGTATTGAGCACCGATCTCCTGAGCAACCGTCGCGCTTACTTCGCCATCGGGCGCGTGGCCTACGACATCGGCAAAAACAGCAATATCGGTTTGATCTACACCGACCGGGAGTTTGAAGGCGACTATAACCGCGTGGGCGGCTTCGACGCGCACTTCAAGCTGGGCAAGAACTGGAATTTTTCTCATCGCAGCGTGGTCAGTTCCACCATTCAGGCGGGCACGCAGTATTCGTTCGGCAGCGACCATGAAACCGCGCTGAGTGGAGACGGCGAACATTTTACGTCTTTCACCGACTATCAGGACATCTCTCCGGGCTTCCGCACCGAGACCGGGTTCATCCGCCGCGCTGACATTCGCCGAATCAGCGGTTACTACCACTACTTCTGGCGTCCGAAGAAAAGCAGGCTGATTCTGCACGGCCCGGAACTGAACGCCGACCGCATCTGGGACCACACGGGACTGGGCGTGGAATACAGCGTGAACTTCGACTGGGCTTTCGGCCTGCATGGCAACACCATCATCGCCCCGATTGTCGGAATGCAGAGCGACACTCTGCGTCCCGTGGATTTTGGCGGGCTCACTTTTAACCGCAAGTTTTCCGAGGACTTCGGCGGGCTGGTCTTCCGCAGCAGCCCGTTGCGCCAGCTTTCGTGGAACGTGACCGTCATCCGGCAGGGCGCGGTAAATGTGGTCGTCCCTGTCGGCCAGTTGCCCAACGAAGGCGACGATACCTCCATCAATGCGGGCCTTACCTACAAGCCCTTCAACGGACTGCAAATCGACAATACCTACATTCTCGACCGGCTGCGCCACAACAATCTGGACCACGCGGTATTTAACAATCACATTCTCCGCACGAAGTGGAACTACCAGTTCACACCCAGGTTTTCCCTGCGGGCCATCGCGCAATACAACGGACTGCTGGCCAACCCGGCTTTTTCAAGTCTCACCACGACGAAGAACGTCAATTTCGATCTGCTGCTGACCTATCTGGTGCATCCGGGGACGGCGATTTATGCCGGATACAACAGCAATCTGGAAAACATCGATCCGGGACTGTGCTTCAGGGTCGCGGGCGCCTGCGACCCGAACGGATCGGGACTGCTGCATGTGCCGGGAGGGCCGTTTCTGAATGACGGAAGGCAGGTGTTCGTGAAGATCAGCTACTTGTGGCGTCCGTAAAACAGATTGGGTAATTGAGTAATTTGGTAATCGGGTAATTGAAAAACATTTAGAATCCGATTCCAATTACCAAATTACCAAATTACTCAATTACCCAATCCGATTCTACTTATTTTTCCACACCGGTTTGCGCTTTTCGATCACGGCGCGCAGGCCTTCCTGCACGTCTTCGAGGTTCATCAGTTCGTTCAGGTAGAGGTCCTGGGAGTTCTTCATGGCGTCGCGCAGCGGCAGGCCCATGGAGCCGGAGATGACTTTCTTGGTGACTTCCAGCACCGGGCCGCTGAATTCGCCGATGCGGGCCAGCAGGGAGTCCACCGTGGCTTTGAGCTCGGTTTCGGGCACGACTTTGTTGACGAAACCCAGACGCAGGGCTTCTTCGGCGGTGAGTGCTTCGCCGGTGAGAATCAGTTCGTAGGTTTTCTTCTGCCCGATCATCTGCGGCAGCATGACGGCCGCGAAGGGCGGGAAGACGCCGAGCTTCACTTCCGGCTGGGCGAACTTCGCCCTGGGCGTGGCCAGCACCACGTCGCCGAAACCCACCAGCTCCGATCCCGCGCCGATGGCCGGGCCGTTGACCACCACTATCACCGGCTTGGAGATATCGATCATGGCCTGGAAGACGCGCGTGAAAGCGTCCAGGGTCTGGAACACGCGATCGGGGCGGGAATCTTCGAGCGAAATGCCGGCTGAAAACGCGGTCTGCGCCGACTGAAGAAGAATGGCCTTGGTGTCGGTGCGTCCGTTCAGGCTCTCGATGGCCTCGGCCATCTCGCGCATCATCGGGATCGTCAGCACGTTGTGCGGGGCGTGATTCAGGGTGAGCTTCGCGATGAAGTTCACAACCTCAAACTGAATGAACTTGAAGCCCGCAACCAGGGCGGACGCCTCTCCGGTTGCGTTGGGGTCAACGATCGGCCTGCTGGCCATATACACCTCTCCTGATATGTGGTCGAAGGCTGATTATCCGCTGAAACCCGATGGGAAACAAGTGAGCGAAAGGTCCGCGACCTGGTGATATCGGGCGGTCCCGCTGGGTGCGATGGTTCGGTCGGCGTCCGGCTTCCATATTGTTGGCAACATTTGATAGGGTGGTGGAGAAATCATTTTCCACCAGAGGAATTGGCGAAAGGAGAGCAAATGCAGCTGAACTCTTATCTGCTTTTTGGCGGCCAGTGCGAGGCCGCATTCAAATTTTATGAAAAATGTCTGGGCGGCAAAATCGAGATGATGATGCCCCACGAAGGGTCGCCCGCGGAGGCGCAGACGCCCCCGGAGTGGAAGAAAAAGATCATGCATGCCCGCATGTCGATCGGCGACGCGGTGCTGATGGGCTCCGACGCGCCGCCGGGTCATTTTGAGAAGCCTCAGGGTTTCTCTGTGAACATCGGCCTGAAAGACGCGGTGCAGGGCGAGCGCATTTTCAACGCCCTGTCGGAAAAGGGGACGGTCAAGATGCCGTTCCAGCAGACTTTCTGGGCCCTGCGCTTCGGCATGCTGGTCGATCAGTTCGGCATACCGTGGATGATCAACGTCGAGCCGGCTTCCTGAATCGGCACTGCGCGACACGAGCCGCAACCAGGACTGAACCACAAAGGTCACGAAGGACACAAAGGAAAAGCGACTCTCGACGGCAGAGTCACCAGGACACACCGGAGCTTTGGATCCGGATGTTTTTTCCTTTGTGTTACTTCGTGACCTTTGTGGTTATTAGCCGGCTCTTGCGCATGGCTATTTTACGAGGGCTTTCAGGTCGCTCAGTTTTCTCACCACGCGCGACGGTTGTCTTATATACATCTGACCTTATAGACATCGGTATCGTGTATTTCCATCCATCGTTCCGGATGTTTCAGGAGGGTGAAGCCGAACTGCTCATAAAGACCGTGAGTGTCGGCGGTGACCAGCGCCCAGCGGCGCAGTCCCTGCAATTCCGGGTGCGCCAGAATGCACTCCATCAGCCACGGCGAATGGCCGTGGCCCCGGTACTGCAGCAGGATGAAAACATCCGCTACATAAGCGAACGTCGCGCGGTCGGTAATGACGCGCGCGAATCCGGCCTGTTTGCCGTTTTTATAGAGGCCGAAGCAGATGGAGTTTTCAATGGATCTGCGCACAACTTCTTCGGGAATGCCCCGCGCCCAGTAGCAGTTGGTCAGAAACCAGTGGACGACCCCAACATCGATCTTCGCGGGATCGGTGCTGATTTCATATTCGCCGAGGGTCCAGGATTGCCAGGCCATCAGGCTTTGCTCCGTTCTTCGCGCTCGATGGCGGCGATTTTTTCAACGCGGCGTTCGTGGCGTCCCCCGGCAAACTCGGTGGCCAGCCACTTGTCCACGATTTTGAAGGCGTCCTCATCTTTCAGGATGCGTGAGCCGAGCGCGAGGACATTGGCATTGTTATGCTCGCGGGACATCTGAGCTTCGTGCTCCGAGCTTACATTGGCGGCCCGCACGCCGGGCACTTTGTTGGCGGAGATGGCCATGCCGATGCCACTGCCGCAGACCAGGATTCCCAGATCGGCGCGCCTTTCGCTGACATCGTGGCCAACCTTGCGCGCGAAGTCGGGGTAATCGACCGACTCGGTCGAGGCCGTGCCTTCATCCTGGATTTCCAGCTGTCGCTGCTGAAGATGCTGCTTGATCTTCTCCTTCAGTTCAAAGCCGGCATGGTCGGCGCCCAGTGCGATTTTCATGCTGATGATTCTAAAAAAAAAGGATATCCACCGCAAAGGACGCAAGGGGCGCAAAGGAAAAACAGGTAAAACCGGAAAAGCCGGCGCCAATGCGATGCTGAGAGTTCCGCGAAGATTCCGACCGAAGTCCCTGCCCTGGATTCCTTCTGTTTTTCCTTTGCGCCCATTGCGTCCTTTGCGGTGAAATTCTTGTTATGCCCCGGCCACGGTGCTCTCGGTTTTGGTCTTGCTTTTGGTTTGTTGATACCATGCTTAAGGTATGAAAAACAGCCTTTCCGCCGCCGACCCGGAAGTCGCTCTTGCTCTTGACAACGAAGCCCGCCGCCAGCACCAGGGTCTCGAACTGATCGCCTCGGAAAACTTCGTGAGCGAAGCTGTGCTCGAAGCCGCCGGATCGGTCCTGACCAATAAATACGCCGAAGGATATCCCGGCAGGCGTTACTACGGCGGCTGCGAGTTTGCCGACGTGGTGGAGAACCTGGCCCGCGACCGCGCCAAAGAACTCTTCTGCGCGGAGCACGCCAACGTGCAGCCGCATTCCGGCTCATCCGCGAATATGGCCGCCTATATGGCGCTGTTGCAGCCCGGCGACGCCATCATGGGACTCAACCTCGCCCACGGAGGCCACCTCACCCACGGCCATCCGCTGAATTTTTCCGGCAAGCTTTACAAGATCATTCCCTACGGGGTGCGCAAAGACACCGAAACCATCGATTACGACGAGATGGAGCAGATCGCCGAGCGTGAGCGCCCCAAGCTGATCGTCGGAGGCGGCAGCGCCTATGCCCGCACGATCGACTTCCCGCGCATGAGGCAGATCGCCGATAAGGTCGGCGCAAAACTGATGGTCGATATGGCCCACTTCGCCGGCCTGGTGGCCGGCGGCGCGCATCCTTCGCCTGTGCCTTACAGCCATGTGGTGACCACCACCACTCACAAGACGCTGCGCGGTCCGCGCGCCGGACTGGTGCTCTGCCAACAGGACCTGGCCGCCGCCGTCGACAAGGTGGTCTTTCCCGGAATTCAGGGCGGCCCGCTGATGCACATCATCGCCGCCAAAGCGGTCTGCTTCCGCGAGGCGTTGGCGCCTTCCTTCAAAGACTATGCCCGTCAGGTCGTGGCCAACGCTCAGACGCTTGCCCGCAAAATGACGGAGGAAGGCTTCCGTGTGATTTCCGGCGGCACCGATACGCACCTGCTGCTGGTGGATGTCTTCTCCAAAGGCATTCTGGGCAGCGAGGCCGAGAATGCCCTCGGCGACGCCGACATCACGGTCAACAAGAATGCGATTCCTTTTGACGCCAACCCTCCGATGAAACCCAGCGGCATCCGCCTGGGCACCCCGGCGCTCACCACGCGCGGCATGAAGGAAAAAGAGATGGTACAGGTCGGCGCATGGATTGCCGAGGCCCTGAACAACCACAAAGACAGCGCCACCCTCGCGCGCATTCGCCGCCAGGTGCATGAATTCGTGGAAGCGTTCCCGCTCTATGCGAGGCGGCGCGAGGGAGTGATGGTTTAAGCGCAAAAAGCAAAAGCTTCACCACGGAGCCACAGAAGCGCGGAGAAAAGCAAAAGATAGATGGATTTTCTTGGCCGCCGGGATTTTCGCTCATCCGGACGCGGGATCGATATTTCGAATTTCATGTTCCCATCGGGCAGGCGAGAACACGGAATCCGCGAAGACTTTTCCGTGTGCTCCTTCGCCCGATTGAGTCCACACTGTCGAAAGCAACGACACTCCAATTATCTTTTGTTTTTCTCTGTGTCTCTGTGGCTCCGTGGTGAAGCTTTTGACTTTGTTCTTCCCACGACAGCAATCGCTAACGCCGCTGTGTCATCTTCATCAAAACGCGCTGGGCAAATGGCATGTAGACCAGGGCCGCAACCGCGCCCAGAGCCAGCCCGATGCCGATGCGGTCGGCGATGAGAAAAGGCGAGAGCGCCCACAGCATGTCGAGCAAAAACAATCCCGGATAAAGGACTCGGTATTTTTCCTCCAGCAGATGGTAGTCAAATGAGGTGGCGGTAATGAGATAGAGCCGGACCACCACACCCACCACGGCGGTCACCGCGTAGATGTAGAAGACGATATGCGCCGCGTTGTGCCAGGCCAGGGCAGCGGATTGATACAGCCTCTCCAGCCGGAACAGCGCGCACAGATAAAAGATCAGGTACATGATCTGGCAGAGTGTGAACAGCAGCCGGGCCGTCGCTCGGCTGGCCTGCGGCAATGCCGGATCGACTGAAGCGACCGGTGAAGCGATTGCGGTTCCGTCCGTTGGGCTCGCATTGCCCGGCGGGACCTCCGCCCCGGCAGCCGCCATTACCTCGGCCTTGGCAGCTTCCGTTCTCGACGCGGGGAAAACAGCCTTCGGTTCGCCGTTGAAGCGATAACCCCGTTTAGCAATCGTCTCGATGTAACGGGGGCGCGATGCGGAGTCGCCCAGCACGTCCCGCAGTTTGGCCATGGCGGTGTTGAGCCCGTGGTCGAAATCCACAAAGGTGTCTTCCGGCCACAATCGCAGCCGCAGCTCCTCGCGGCCCACAACCTCGCGCGGCTTTTCCAGCAGCGCCACCAGCACCTGAAACGGCTGGAGCTGAAGCTTAAGGCGAGTCCCGTTGCGGCGCAGTTCGGCGGCCTTGAGATCCACTTCAAAATCGTCGAAGGTGTATTTGACGGGGGAATCCATGGGCGAAATTGGAGTGTACTACAGAGCTGCTGGCTGCTAGCTTCTGGCTTTTGGCTAAGGCGGGTTGTGGCGGGTGCCGTCGTGCTGAACCGCCGTAGCCGGTAGCCAGTGGCCAGTAGCCAGCAGCCAGAAGCTCCCAGCTACAATGTCTCTCATGCCCCGCCGGCAGATTACCGGACTGATCGTCATCACGCTGCTGCTTCTGCTCTTTGTCGCCGTCCGTCATTTTTGGAGCCAAGGGTGAAGCTGTGAACCTGCCGCTTCTTGTTGTTATTCCCGGTCCCACAGGGAGCGGGAAGA
>Ga0137391_10001718_pt1 | contig 16112 bp, 6 predicted proteins | sample 15con2h24BmetaG_FD_101399 | JGI IMG/M metagenome (GOLD analysis project Ga0137391, IMG submission 101399) | Vadose zone soil microbial communities from Angelo Coast Range Reserve, California, USA - 15con2h2.4B metaG | ecosystem: Environmental > Terrestrial > Soil > Vadose zone > Saprolite...
CGTGCGGCTGATGCCGCCGGCCTACGTGAAGCCCTACGTCAAGCGGCAGAAGAACGATGCCGCCGACGCCGAGGCCATCTGCGAGGCGGTCACCAGGGCAAACATGCGGTTCGTGGAGACCAAGACGCCCGAGCAGTAGAGCTGCCTGATGCTCCACCGCACGCGCCATCTCTTCATCCGGCAGCAGACCGCAGTGATCAATGCGATCCGCGTGCATCTTGCCGAGCTCGGGATCGTGGCGCGGGTCGGACGCCATGGTGTCGAGGACCTGCTCGATGTCGTCGCCGATCCAAGCGACAGACGGCTGCCCGAGGTGGCGCGCGCGTGCCTGGCTGCGCTTGGCGCCCAGCTGCGGATGCTGAAAGCCCAGATCCTGGAGTTTGACCGGCGGATCATGGCCTGGCACCGATCCAATGAGACGAGCAAGCGGCTCGATGAGATCCCCGGTGTCGGTCCGTCGACGTCGAAGCATCACGCGCCATTCGCCAAGCCGAAGTCGGGGCCGCCAGGACAATGCTCGAGCGCACAGAGGAAAGCTTTGGCCTCAAGCCCGACCGGCTCGCAGCCGACTCGGCTTACGGCTCGGCGCCGATGCTCAACTGGCTGGTCGAGGAAAAGAAGATCACGCCGCACATCCCCGTCATTGACAAGTCGAAGCGCGAAGACGGCACCTTCTCGCGCGGCGACTTTCGATACGACGCGAAGCGAGACGTCTACGACTGCCCGAGAGGCAAGGAACTCAGAACGAGCGGCACGGTGCATGACGGCACGACGCTTCTTTATCGTGCCAGCAAGCTCGATTGCGACCAATGTTTCCTCAAATCTCGGTGCTGTCCAAAGGAACCAGCACGAAAGATCCCGCGCAACATTCACGAGCACGCACGCGATGTCGCCCGATCTTTCGTCGGCACTGATGCCTTCGAGCAGTCGCGGCGCGATCGCAAGCGCATCGAGATGCGGTTCGCACACTTGAAACGTATCCTGCGGCTCGGTCGACTTCGACTGCGCGGCCCACGTGGCGCACAAGACGAGTTCGTGCTCGGGGCCATCGCCCAGAATCTAAGGCGCTTCGCCAAGCTTGTCGGACGACCGCCGCCACAGACCACGCTGTGCCTTGCGCCAACGTAAGGTCGTGGCATTGGAAGATGGACAGCATCGGAACCACCGCGCCAAAGCTGCCGCTCCCCTCGGGGCCCATACCCCAATGCCCACTGATCGCCCACTTCTGCAACAAAATCGGCACTAAGCGGTATCGAGTAGCGGTCCTTCTAGGGTCCGGTCCGCGCCGCTGAGCGGCCGAAGGTGGAAATTAATCCGAAGGATTACCTGCGCATCCGTTTCGACGATCCGATTCTCCCCGACCCGGTCACGGCGGTATTGTTCCAGTCGGAAGACGGTTCGTCGGGCTCACCTCGTCTGGGACAGACGGCGCGGTGATGTCTGAGAAGAGCTCTGTGCCCGTAACGGGTCCGATCTTTCGCTGTAAGGACACCCATAGGCGATCTAGAAGCCCTTGACGAGAAGCGGGAGTCCCCGCGGCGTCGTCATGTCGAGCAAGAGATGTGATGCATACCCGCTGGGGACTCCGGCAGCCGCGCCCGCCAGTAGGCGGCAAATCCATTCCAGGATGAGGTTGAAGAAGCGCTGCAAATCCGTTTCGAGCGTCGCTCGAACGCTTGCCAGATCGTCTGCCGTAACGCGCAGATGATGTTGTATGTCTTTCACCCAGTCGCCAATACTCCGGCCGATCGCGATCGCCGACAACGCTCCGTGACCGGCAGAGCGGTGATCGGGTGTTGTCGGAGGATCAAGCAGATCGGGAAACCGGCTCCCGAGCCAACCGCCCAGGGCGCCGCCCGCGACCTCAAGGGCGACGTGCTCACTAGGCTGACCGCCTGCGAGCAGCGCCGCCATGACGGCGCCACTCGCCATACCGCCGAGATCATGTGCGCTCTTCTTTGCCATGAGACACTCCGATCACTCCAAGTGCGTTTCAAGTGCGTTTCGAGTTCTTCGCAGGCGGCGCGCACGCGGACGGCGCGCGCCAAGTGAGCCATCGTCGTTCTAGGTTCCACCATAAAAGTTAACGAAGCAGAGTGTGTTGACCAGACGCATCTGCCCGATGCGGCTGCACGGCGCCTCAAGGAGGCGAGGGTTGGCGACGACGACCGCCAGCGAGCGCGCCCGCGAGATCGCCACGTTCAAGCGGTTGCGGCTGTAGAGGAACTCCATGGTGCGAGGCATGTCCTCTGCCGACGAAGTCGCCATGGAGATCAGCACCGCTGGCGCCTCCTGTCCCTGGAACTTGTCGACCGTGCCGACCCGGGCGCCTGCCGGCAGGATAGATTTCAGGTAGTTGACCTGGACGTTGTAGGGGCTGACGACAAGGATGTCGTCCATGCCCATGGGACGCGGCACGCCGTCGCGATCGATCCAGCTTTGCCGCAGAAGGCTCCCATAGATGTCCCTGATGCGGACACCTTCCGCCTCGCTCTTCTGACTGCAGTCCTCATGCCGGACGGGGACGAAGCTGATGCCGGAGGCCCGGAGTGCCGGGTCTGCGCCGGCGCATAGCACTAGCCTCCGGGTCGCGTTGCCCGCCTCCGGGTGGAGGCGCCGCTCGTAGACGGCCTCGGAGATGAAGCGGCAGACATCCGGATGCATGCGGCGCGTGACGGCCAGGAACACGCCTCGGTCCGGCGGCACCGTCGCCCGCTCGCCGAGGAGATATTCGAGAGCAGAGAGGCCGGACTCGCCGGGGTGATCGCCTTTGATCGGCTGTGCCAGCTGCATCTGATCGCCGACCAGGACTAGATTGCGGGCGCTGACGCCCATGGCCATGACATTGGCAAGCGAGACCTGGCCCGCCTCGTCGATGAACAGGTGATCGAAATCTCCATCGAATTCGGGGCGGGCGAAGAGCCAGGCGGTGCCAGCGACCAGGTCATACCGGTAGGCGCTTACCTCGGCATTGTCGAACACATCGGCGATCGTGGCGAGGTTGCAGCGATGATCCTCCTGCGAGCACTTCTTGACGCCCCGGAAAGCGACACGGCGCTCGAGCGCCTGGCGGGCGATCTCCTTGAGCAGGTTGTTGATCGCCTTGTGCGAGTTCGAGGCGACGCCGACACGCCTGCCCTGGCCCAGGAGTTCGACGATGGCATAGGCCGAGAGAAAGGTCTTGCCGGTGCCGGGTGGCCCTTGCACCAGCATATGGCTGCCATCGAGCGCCGCGATAGCGGCGGCGGCAGCCTGGACCGGATCCGAGTCGGCGGGAACGATGGTGCTGCCGACCGGCCGGCCGAGTAGGCGCGGCGCTTCACGCTTCAACACCGACGTTATCGCGGGATATCGTCCGTCCCCTGCAATGACGGAGTCGGCGTAGCGGTAGATCGCCTCGCGCAGCGTCGAGCTGTCGATCGGGCCGCTCGGAATGATCGAGAAGGCGTCCTCGAAGGGAGCGGCTTTGGGGCCGATCTTCAGCCCGATGCGATACCGCTCGTCGTCGAGCATCACAATTTCGCCGGTGGACTCGAGTGTCGCCGCGCGCCGGGATCTGTCGCCGACGCACAGCTTGAAGTCCTGCGGCGGGAAAGTGAAGGTGTGGACCGTCGACTTCGCGACCTTCAGCGGCGTCGTCGCCGGGTCGCTGCGCAGCCCGCCGATGCACTCCGCATCATCGATCAGCTCCTCTTCCGTCATCTCCTGCCGATGGAACATGGCCCACCAATCGGGCTTGGCCTCGCGGCGATGGAACTCGAGGAGATCGCCGATCACCCGGCGGAACGGCAGCTCGTCGGCGGGTGCCGCCAGCAACCGCGCGAGCGTGTCGATCGTCCGCTGCTCATCGTCCTGGCGGCGCGCATCACGCTCCGGATCGGCCTTTTCGCCCGCCGCGTGTTCATACCAGGCGGTTCCGGGCGGGCGGAGGGACAGGAGCCAATCGCGCAGCAACCGCGTCGAGCGGCAGTCCGCCTCGTTGTAGTCGGCGACCTCCTCGAGGAGCCGGTCCTCGCCCAGACGCCGCCATTGCTCATAGACGACGATGCTGTCGGCAGCGGTCCTGACGTCGCCCTGACGCTGTGGCATGTAGAACACTTCGATGTTCTTGATCGAATAGGCCGGCTCCGAGATTTGGATCGCCTCGCGCACGACGCGGTAGAGATCGACGAGCTTGCGCTGGCGGAGGAGGTTGTCGACCTCGAACTCCCGAGTGGCATGGAGCATCGCCAGGCGCTTGAGGGCCCCCTCCTCGTAGTGACCATAGTGGTGGACGTGCGCATTCGGGTATGCCGCCAGGCGCGCCATTATGAAATCCATGGCGATTTCGAACGCGCGCTTCTCGCCAGCGCGGTCGTGGCCCCAGAACGCCGTGAACCGTGGCTCCTCGGTCTCGCCGTCAATGAAGCCGAAGAGATATTCGAGCCCACCCTCGAAGAGGGGATCGCCCTCCATGTCGAAGAAGAGATCGCCCGGGCTGGGGCGGGGCAGGCGGGCAAGGCCCTTGCCGGGTGCGGCGTTCAGCAGCTCGTAGCGGTTCCTGCCGTCGGCGCGCTTGGCGGCCTGCAGGCGGGCCTGACCGTGGAGGCGCGCGAGGGTTTCGGGCTGCATGTTCGCGACCCGGATACCGGACGCGAGCTCGGCAAGCGCCGTCATCGTGCCCACCCCGGCCATGGCGAGCTTTTCCATCTGGCCGCGGGTGATGTTGGCGACGAGGCTGAGGTGGTCAGTGGCTTGCCATTCTTCTTCACAGCGGTCGCGCCATCGGCACAGGCCGCAATGGCTGCAGGGCTGCCCGACCGAGGCCTCGGGAAGATGGCCGACGAAGTCCTCGAGCCGCTGGCGCGCGATGTCGAAGTAGTAGCGAAAATCCGAGAGTGGGAGAGCGACGGTGGTGCGATCGCCGAGCACGATGTGCATGCGCTGCGGCATGGCGCCCTGCTCGGCGCCGAGCAGCAGTGCATAGATGCAGAGCTGCAGTACGTACTTGGGCTTGGCCGAGCGCGACAGCTTTGTGTCGACCGGCTCATAGCTGAACGGGCCGAGCCCCGACGTGGTCGGCACCCGGACCAGGAAATCCGCATAGCCGTGCCACCGGCCGGAGAGCAATGCGCCCTGATAGATGACCTCCGCGCCGACGGCCATGGCCTCCCGCGTCCGCGCGACGCGCTGTTCGAGAGATTCTTGATCGGAGATCTCGACCACCTGCCGCCCTTCGCGTCGGAGGGTCTCGAGATAGCGCCGCTCATGCTCGACGCCTTTCTCCTGCAAGAGGACGAGATAGGGATCGTCCTCTGCGTCGGGGGCCGGCTGGTCGATGTTCCGGCGGTCAAGGAAAGTGGCGTGCCGGCAGACAAGGAAATTGACCAGATCCGTCGCCGAGAAGATCAAGCTGCCGTCGTGGAGGCGCATGGGCAGCGCTCACGCCGGGCTGGCGAGGGCAGGGGAGGCCGGTGCCGCCGTCAGCTCGGCGAAGTCGCGGTCCGAGCGGAGCAGCCGCGGCTCGATCTCGACGGGCTCCAGCACCGGGAGCTCGACCGCCGTGCCCTCGACCTCGAGCTCGTTGAAGCGGCGGGCCTGCGGCATCACTGAATGCTCGAGGCTGCCGATGAAATCGTTGTAGTGCTTGACCGATTTGCCCAATGCATCGCCGCAGCGCCCGATGTGGGTGGTCATGGTGATCATGCGGCGGTAGAGCTCGCGGCCCAGCGCATGGACACGCTGCGCGTTCTCGGCAACCTTCTCTTGGCGCCAGCCGAAGGCGACGGCCTTGGCGAGAGCGATCAGCGTCGCGGGGGTGACGATGATCACGCGCTGCGCGGCAGCGTCCTCGAAGAGCCCGGGGTCCTTCTCGACAGCGGCGGCGTAAAAGTTGTCGCCCGGCACGAACATGACCACAAAATCCGGCGTGACGGTGAGACCGTCCCAATAGCTCTTGCCCGCGAGCTTCTTCACGTGCCCCCGGATCTGTGCCGCGTGCAACGCAAGGTGCCGGTCGCGCTCGACCTCGTCGATAGCGTCGGCAGCGTCAAGATAGGCGGAGAGCGAGGTCTTGGCATCGATGACAATGCTGCGCCGACCGGGAAGCCGGATCACTACGTCCGGCCGCGAGACGCTACCATCCCGCGCGAAGCCCTCCTCCGTCGAGAAGTCGCAATAGGCGCTGAGACCGGAAAGCTCGAGGACATTGCGGAGCGTGTGCTCGCCCCAGCGGCCGCGGGTCTTGGGGGCCGCGCGCAGCGCGTTGACGAGCTTCGAGGTTTCGGTGCGCACGGCGTTCTGAGCCTCGACTACGCCTTTGAGCTCTGCCGAGAGGACGCCGTAGGATTGGGAGCGCGCCTTCTCCATCTCGTCGACCTGGTGCTTGTAGGTCTGGAGGGTCTCGCGTAGAGGGGAGACCAGGGCTTCGACAGCCCTTTGACGCGTTTCCAACTCGGCCTCGGCGCCGGTCTTGTGCTTCTCGAAGACTTCGTTCGCGAGCTGGAGGAAGGTACCCTGATTGGCGCGCAGTGCGTCGACGGTGGCGTTCTTCAGGTTCATCTCGATGTTGCCGCGCAGTTCTGTGAGGACGGCGATCTTTTCGACGTGCGCCTGCGCCTGCTCCTGGAGCTGCGTCTCGAGATGGGCGTTCGCGGTCCTCAGGCTCGTCATTTCCTCGGCAAGCGCCTCTATGCGGGCTCCAAGAGCCGGAACTCGCTCGGCTTCGGTTTGCAGGGCGGACTTCTCGGCCGCGAGAATTTCGACGCGAGCACGGGTCTGGTGCAAGTCAGTTTCCAGCCGATCAAGGCGGCGGGCCTCCACCTCGAACCTGGCGCGTTCCAATTGCTCGGTTTGATGCTTGTCGCGCCAGGACTCAGCCTCGCGACGAGCTTCCGCCAGTTCATCGGAACGCTCCTTGACAGCGCCTTGGGCCATATGAAGCTCGGCCGGGAGGCGTGCGACGCTAGCCCGTAGGAGGGCCCAACAGATGGCGGCGCCAAGGCCGATTCCGCCCAGAAGGGTGACGAGAAATGCCCACGACCCCATAGCCAGCCTCCCGAACGTGCCGGCGCCCGAGAAGTCGATTGACGGACGTCGCTCCGGATACGTACAATTACTATACCGATCAGCTTTTGTGGTCAATATACTTTTTATACTGATCTATGAGCGGGACAAAGATGGAAGAAGCAGAAGCGACTGTGGCGAAAGAGCTGCTTCGGTGGGGTACTGAGCGGCGTTTGGAGTTCATTGAGTTCCGCTTGTACTGGGAAGGCAGGGTAAACCGGGCCGACCTCACGGGGGAATTCGGCATCTCGGTCCCGCAGGCATCGCTCGACTTGGCGCGCTACCAACAACTCGCACCGGGAAACATGATCTACGACAAAAGCGCGAAAACCTATCTGGTATCGCCAGAATTCCGTCCGTCCTTCTTTAAGCCGGACGCCGACGCCTACCTGAATTCCCTTCGATCAATTTCCGATGAGATCGCTTTGCCCGAACAAACCTGGCTCAGTCGGATTCCAGAATTCGAAGCTTTGCCGGTGCCGAGGCGCAGTACGAACGCAAACCATCTGCGGGTGATTCTGGCTGCGATCCAAAACAAAAATTCTCTCCATATTCGATATCAGTCAATGTCTCGCCCCAATCCGATTTGGCGATGGATATCGCCGCATGCGCTGGGTTTCGACGGTTTCCGCTGGCATGCGCGCTCGCTGTGTCACATCGACCGAACCTACAAGGACTTTCTTCTTCCGCGAGTGTTGGATGTCGGCGAGTCCGGTCCAGGGGAGGGAAACGTGGCGGCCGATAGACTCTGGAATGCGGTGGTTACGCTGCGCATCGGGCCTCACCCGGCGCTTACACCCGCACAACGCCGAGCGGTTGAACTCGACTACGGAATGAAGAAGGGGAGTCTCGAACTAAGGGTCAGGGCAGCCCTGACTTACTACGCGCGCAAGCGCTTGGGACTGGATCGCGAGGTGGATTCGGTAAGGCCGCAGGACCAGCAGATTGTCCTCGAGAATTCGGACGAGGTCGAAGGCGTGTTGCATCGATTGGGGAAGCAGGGCGGTGATGGAAGCGATGGCGCATGATGGGCTCGGGTACCTAGTGGTGGTGACCGCACATCCAGGTTCTGCGAGGAAGCCCAAGAACCCGTGACCGTTGAATGGTGCCTTGCCGGCGTGCCTTAGGCGAGGATTGGGCCTGCGTCGTTCCCGCGCGATCGCAATCTCAACAAGCTCAATCGCTATCGATGTACAGACGCTGTCTGAATTGGTCGTGCGGGGCATCGCGATGCGCGCTGTTAGGGAATGCTGCGACGCACCAGCGAGACTCACGCTGGCATCTGCGAGGTGGTCCGGCGCCGAAGGGTGCCTGGGCGAGATCAGGGCCTCGATCGTCAGGGGTTTATCGATCTCCGCTCACAGTCCGGTTGGCATTTCCAGGTGCCGTCCTGCGTTCGTCAACGAGCCGAACGTTCGCAAGGCCGTCCCTACCGAGAATGTCCGGCAAGCCCTGCTCAAACAGGGCAGCATGGGATTCCAACAACCCCGGCCGCTCCGCGCGCCATCCCGCCGATGCCATCTTTTCCTCCATCGGGCGGTCGACCACGACGTAGTCCACTTGCATATCCGGCGGCGCTAACAACACGTTCGCCAGCCTTTCGCGCTTGCGCAGGTTGGTCGCGTCGACAACCGTGGTGCGGCCGGACCATAGCCGGCTGACAACGTCGTGACGCAGCCGCTGGAAGACCGGCTCCTGGTCGCCGTGCGCGGCGTCGATCGAGCCGAAAATCTCCTCCCGGATGCGATCGGCAGATACGATGTCGGCCGCGTCAAAGTGGCTGCCGGCCCATGTCGTCTTACCACCGCCGGACGGGCCGATCATGACCACGAGCCGCTGCCCACAGCGCGGCCAATCCCAGGCCCAGCAACCGTCGGGGAACTCGCCCGAGAGCTCGTCCCAGAGCTGCGACGCGCCGACGATCCTGAAGGGCTCCCCCGGCTCCATGTGCGCCATCGAGGTCCGGAGCTTGTAGCAGTCGAACAGCAGCGCCCGCTCTCGCCTCGGCAACGCATCCTTGAGCAGCTGGAACACGTCGTAGAGCTCGAGCGCGAAGGGATCCGCGTACGTCCGTACCGTGCTGTGGTAGGTCTTCTCAATTGGCAGGCGCGCGCGCAGTTCGCTCTCGTACCGGGACGCGTAGGCGCGGCGGACCTGGTCGATGAATGGAAAGACGGTCCGGACGTGCCCCCGCCACACACGGCGGGCCAGCGTCGCGCTGTCGCCGGCGGCGAGCAAGCCGGTCACGTGGACATGTACCTGACCGTCCCAATGGTCGACCAGCCGATTGGCCCAGCACGGGTGGGCCGCTCCAGACGGAACGGGCAACCTTCCGAGCGCCTCGCGCGGGTCCAGCTGCGCCTCGGGCGGAAGCTCCGCCAGAGCCCGGATCAGCGACGGGTCCCATCCGCCGACCTCGGTGATCGTCGACACTGCCGTGCGCGAGAGAAGGTCGTCGCCTCCAAAGCCGGTCGCACGCTCGGCGTGCAGCTGGCTGTCGAGCCGCGACACTACACCCATCCAGCGCATGCCCGGACCGCCCAGCGCCGCTTTCACGTCGTCCGGGGCGACGCCGTTCGGCACAACAAGGCAGACGGCCGGGGCCATGGCCCTCGGACGGCGCGCCTTCTCCGAGCGCTGTCCTCTGAGGAACAGGCCCCATGTCATCCACTCGTCCGGGGAAACCCCATCGACAAGGAAGGCCGCGTTCGCGAGCCCCGGCGCGTTGACGAATTCGGCGACGGACCTGATCGCCGTCGCAGCGACACCCGCCGACGCGGCGAGCAGGTGAACTGGAGATCGGCCCCGCAATCCGGGGGACGCGTCGACCCGCAGTGGTACGGCGCTGGAGTTCCCGGAAATCCGCCGGGACAACGCGTCCAGCAGGCCGTCCGGGGCTGGCGAAGGCAGCGCGAGCCCGACCGTCCCCTGCTCTCCGATCAGGATGGCGGATGCGGCGCGCTCGATGAACCGTGACGGCCCCGGTAGGTCCCACCAGCCGATCTCGCGCCAATCGAACATCAGGCCGCCTCCATCGGCGCTGCCGCCCTTAGCGCGGCTGCGGCCAGGGCGTTGAGCGCGTAGGGCCGCAGGTCCTCGCTGTCGCCGGTCCGGAGCGGCTCGGGCGCAAGCAGCCCCATCAGGACGCCGAAGTCGGCGACCTGCTGGCCCGTCACGTGCGCGGTCGCACCGACCGACATGAGCACGCCCTCATCGATCTCGTACGGCGTGATGCGCCCGCCCTCGCCGGCAAATTCGGCGATGCGGCAGAAGAGGTCGTCCATCGGCGGAGCGAGCCCGAGATCCAACAGCAGCCTCGCTTCGGCGAGGAGCCGGTCGCCGAGGTTCTTCAGCCTCGCGGCGAACCGGTCTCGAGCGACTGAGCCCGCGAACGCCTGGCACATGGGGCGGTGAAAGCCTCCCGTCGTGCGCCGCAGGACGTCCCGGAACTGCTCGGGCGCCAAGTGCTCGCGATGGAGGCTGTCGTCGATTAACGCGTTCGACCAGGGCTGGAGCGGCATCACGCGAAGCTGCGGCGGCATCGGCCGGAACCGCGAGTCGGCCACCCAGCGAAGCGCGTGCTGCGGGCCGCCAACGAAGACGAATCTCACCCGTTGTTCCTTCTGAACCGTCTTCGACTTCAGGATCTGCTCGATCCAGGAGCCGTCCCAGTCCGATTTCGCGTCGACAACAAGCAATGTCACGTCGGTATCCCTGGGGCGAACCTGTCTTGCGCTCTCCATCAGGTCCGAGAGGGTGCCCCAGACGCGCGGCGTGATCGCGACCCGGAAGCCGGTGGCGGCGAGCGGACCAGCAGTCGACAACGCCGTTGCCACCAGACCGCTCTCCGCCAGCGCGTTGCCGAAGATCACCTTAATCGGCGCCTCGTTTGCCAGATCCCCGGAGAGCAAATCATGCTCCTGGCCCATGGTCAGCGGAGACAGGTAACCGGCCGAGACCTTCGCGAAACTCGGCATGCCATGCAGCGGACGGCGCATCGACCGGGGCTCATAAGCGGGGGGCGCCGGCCGCGCGACAAACTCATCGTAGAGTTTGGCTTCGACCCGCTCCTTGTTGCCGAGAAGACGCAAGATGGCTTTCGATCTCAGCGCCCACCGATCCCCGGGCACCCGGCGCAGCACCCCCAGACCCTCCATCTCGTCGAGCAGGTCCTCGATGATGGAGAGCCGGTTAACCTTGTCAAAGGCCGCGGGCCAGTGTTCGATCGCCCTGTCTCGGACCTCGACGGCCGAAATGCCCTCGTCGACGCGTCCGGCCTCGTCGTCCACCAGCGCCCGGTCGGCCATAATGCAGGCGATTAGCTCGTAGCGCGGATCGATCTTGCTAATGGTGTAGTCGAACTTCTCGCCGATCAGCTTGACGACCTGCTCGCTCTCGAGCGCGCGGCGGACGTGCTCGCCCGTGATCGTGCGGACCGGGCGCCTGCGGCGGACGACCTCCTTATGGAGGTCGTCGACGAGCTTCTCGCAGAAGGTTTGCACGAGCACCGGATAATAGTTGCAGTGGCTGAGAATGCGCCAGGCATCGCCGCGGTTCTCGAACTCGTAGCCCATGGCCGCGAGCGGCCGCGTGACCAGCAGCTCGGCATCCTTCATCTCGTCGTCCATGAGCGCCCCGATCCGGAGCGGATCGGCCGCGATTTGCTTGAGTGGCGGGTTCTCCGTGTGGACCAGCCGCGTGACGTTGTGCAGGCCCGCCAGCACCATTTTGAAGCGTCGACCAGTGCCGTCCATCAGCGTCTGGAGCCGGATGAACTCTCGGAACCCGTCGCGCGCGTCCTCCTCGATAAACCGGTCGGATTCGTCGAAAAGCACTAGGACCCGACGCTTCGTGTCCCCGTCCAGCCACTGCCGCACCTCGGCTGCAAACGCGTCCGCCGACCGCACGGCGTTCGGGAAAACGGCGACGAGCTCGCGGGACGCGTATTCCCACACCATCGACGGCAGAGCGTTATTGCCGATGTCGAAGATGTTGACATAGGCCACTAGGACCCCGTTGGCTGGGTCGTGCCTAGTCGCCTGAACGTGACGCAGGAGAGCCGTCTTGCCGAGTCGCCGTCCGCCGTACACGACGCAGCTGCCGAGCGGCTCGTAGATCTTCCGCTGCTCGGCCTCGCGGCCGAAGAACATCTCCGGCGGTACTGCGGCGTTACCGTAGTCGCGGTAGGGCGCGGCGAACGAGAAGGGCTGGGCGCATTCGATCAGCGTCAGCGGACGAAACTCCGGCTCGGACAGCGCGAACAGAAAAATCGCCTCGTCGATGACCAGCACGCGGCGGTTTTGCTCGACCAGCACCGTCGTCAGGTTGCGGCGCTGCTCGAGGTCAACGACGTCCATCACCAGCACGATGATGCCCAACGATCCGGCGCCGTCGCAAAGCGCCGAGACCTCGGACGGACTTGGAGGCTTGGCCACGGCGCACACCCTATAGTTACCTCCGGTCAGGCTGCCGAAGTCCGGGAGGAGCACACTGTCGGCGTCTTCCGGGATGCGCAGCTGCATCTCGACAACGTAGACCTTCCGCCGGGCATTCGACCGTCCGACGTCCGACCGGGTCAGCTCGGCGGAGAGCCCGGCCCGGTCGAGAAGACGGGTCAGAAAGCTCGGGATGTTGTCGACCGTGGCGCCGCCCTGCACCCGCCGGCGCAGCTCGGCCCAACTCTCGAAGAGCTCGACGGCGTCCTCGCGCCGGGGCTCGGGAATGCGGAAGAACGCTAGCGGTCCGAGATCGCGGCCCTCCCGGATCCGCCGGGACGCGGCGGCGATTTCGCCCTTGGTCATGCGCGCGAGGGCATCCGGCACGTTCGGGAAGAAGGTTTGGAATCGCGGATTTGGCGACGCGGTCTCCGGCAAACTTCGGCCGCTCTCAAGAAAGTCCATCCACTCGCGCGCGGTCAACAGGTCGTCCTGTTGAACGACAAGTCCTCGGATCCGATCGATGTCATGGTCCGACACCTTCCCTGTCTTCGACATCCGATCGAGATCCGCGAGGATCTCCCGACGCGGCCTTTCGAGCAGCGCGTCCGCCTGCGCGCGCACGTCTTCGAGAAGGCTATCCGCCGAGCAGAAGTCGAGGACTTGCCCGCTATCCTCGTCCTCGCTCCGGTAGTCGAGTGCAATATCCGCGGGCAGTTTCGCAGGGTCGATGCCCCCGAGCAACGACGCGAGCCGCTGCGCATCGTCGTGGCTCGCGAGATGGCCCATTCGCTCCATCCGGTCCACCCGCCGCCGGACATCCTCGATGCCGCGCTCGAGTGCGCCCCGACGGGCCGGCACGTCGCCGTCGATCGACTCGAGCAGTGTGGCGCGCAGAGCTTCCGGCACGCCGAAGAAAGCTCCGATCTCTGCCAAGATGCGCGCGGCGACGAACGATCCTTCTTCCTTCCTGGCGCGGATAGCACCCTCGAACGCGCGGACGCGCTCGTCGTCCGGCGGAACGACGGGTTCGGATGCCCGCAGGATGGTCTCGACTACCCGCTCGGGCTGATAGGGCGACGGGAGCCAGCTGCGTCCGAACTGAAGGCCCGGCAGCCACAGCAGCGGACCGTGGACGGCGAGAACATGGTCGATGGCGGCCGGGAGCGATCTCTCGCCTTGCGCCGCGGCCTTGAGCCTGCCGAGCGCTGCGGCCGCGAACGCCGAGGCCGCCGCTGGGACCGGATTTGATTCTTCGGCGAATGAGCCCAGCGCCCTGACGGCGCGGTCCACGCCCGAGCAGACGGCATCCCGGATGCCGAGCAGCTTCGTCCTATAGGACGAGTTGCGCACGGCCGGTACCGCGTCACGTGCCTGCACGAACTCGTCGCAGAGCGTTGCGAGCTCCAGGACGTTTGCCACGAGGCGCTCCCGCGCGGAGCCGTCGATGCCCTTGATCCTCGAATTGACCTGGGCCTCGGCCGCATCGAGCAGCGCAATGATGCCGCCGCGATCCGAATGCCGGGACGTGAACGCGCGCGCTGCCTCCACCGCGACTGTGCCGTCGCGTTCGATCGCGAGCTTAAGGGCGCCGACCGCGCCATCGCTGCGTGCAAGCACCGCGCGGACCTTGTTGCCCAGCTGAAACGCGAACCTGAGCTCCGAGATGAACCTGATCTTCGCAAGAAGCGCGGCCCGGCACTCGTCCCCGTACCGGCTCGTCTCGGCTTCCGCTTCCTGTCCCGCGGACCGCAGCGCGGCCAGCGTGACGGGCAGGCCGGAATGCGCGGCCTCGGCGACCGCGTCGGTCACCGCCCGCAGGCCGTCCGCCAAGCCGGGCGCGACGCCGTCGAGGGCCTGAAGGATCTGCACGGCGGGCGACGCTGTGTGGAAAAGCGCCAGCGGACACGAGACCGCGTGCAGGACGATTCGGCGCGCGACGGCGACATCCTCAGACGAGGCGTGGTCCGCACCCGGCCGCAGCGCGTCGGCGTCGCCGAGCGCCTCCCTGAGTAGGCTGGCGAGCAACTCGCTTCCCTGCATGGCGGCATGGTTATTGTGGCCGGACATCGCCGCCAGCCGCAGCTCTGCCTCGGCGAATGGAAACCGTCGGTCCGGGAACACCCTGCGCGCTGCCCGCAGCAGATGGTACGCGAGCCCAAATTCGTGATGACAGAACAGGAGGGACAGCTTCCGCTCGACCTCGGCTGCGAACGGATCGTCGGATGCGGACGGTTCTGACGGCGCACCGAGCTGTGTCTTGCCGGCCGCCTCGACTCCGGCAGGCTCCTCCGGTTCGGCGGCGAGCTCGGCGACGAGTTCGAGCGCGGCGTCATCCTCGTCGGCGACGACCGTCGCGGGCGGCTCGTCCTCCTCGGCCGCGGGAGGCGTCGGCCCGCGCGTCCTTTCGGGCTCAACCAGCGTTGCCGATGATAGAGGCACGGCCCGTGCGTGTTCGGCCAGCGAGGCGGACGCGCGCCGGAGGGCGTCCAGACCGTCCGCGGTCCTCGCTCGCAGCCGCGTCTTGAGAGCCATGACTGCCTCAACATTCCTAAGGTCCCCGCCGGCCATCAGCGCGGTCGCCTCGCTCCGCAGGGCGGCGGCCTCGTCCGATATCATGCGGCCCTCATCCAAGGCGGCTCTCGCCGCTTCGGCAGCCGCGGCAGCGACCATGCCGGTACGCTGCACCACGTCGACCGGATCCTGCTCCGCGAGTTCCGCGAGCGTTGCGGCGAGGCGCCTCATCTCGTCGGCCAGCGGCGCAGCATCGACCATGACCGGACGGGAGGTTTCCCACGCCTTCTGCGCCGCTCGCGCCGCCTTCAATCTGGCTACCAACTGCGACAGGACGCCCGGATCGGGATCGCCGCCGATCGCCGCGTTTGCCACACGCACTGCCTGGGCGAGCGCCGCGTCCCACGCGGCCCTGCTCGCATCCGCTCCGCCCGCCTGTCCGGTCAACCCAGTAGCCGGCGAGGCCGCTGCGGATTCGGCTGGCACGCGGGTCGCCGCAGAAGGCCGGTCGGGGGTCGGCGTAATGGGTACCGCGCGGGGACGGTCGTGGCCGGCGTCGGCCGTCTTGTCCCCAGCCTGCTTCGCCCCGCCCGGTCGGTCGAGGACCATCGGCTGAAGGCTCCCTTCGGCACGCGCGGCGCTGCCGCGGCTCGTCGTGGTAAGTTCATCCGCACGCAATGCGCGCGGCCGAGCGCCGTCATGGCCGTCCTTTTGCACGTCTTGCGACACGGCAGGCGCCGCGCGAGGCGAGCCGACTACATCCCGTTGCCAGTCGAATTCGCCGCCGCGCGCCAAGTGCTTTTCGGCCGCCTCAAGGAACGGGATCATGGACCCGAATTGGGCGCGCCGCTCATGCGCCACCGCCAGATAATCGGCGCTCGCGCCTAATCCGAGCGTGATGAGAAACATCCGCCCGAGAGCGACGTCGAGATGGCCGCCGTCGGCGAGCTGCCGCATCTCCTTGGCATCCAACTCCTGCTCCTGACGCCCAAGGGCGCGGGCGGCTTCGATCACGGCGGGCTTGGACGCCTTCGAAAAGGGCTTGAACAGGTGGAATTTCTCACGTTTGGTCTTGGACGGGACGTGACGGGCAGCCACCCGCGTGACGGCGCGGACGAA
>Ga0137391_10001726_pt1 | contig 16085 bp, 16 predicted proteins | sample 15con2h24BmetaG_FD_101399 | JGI IMG/M metagenome (GOLD analysis project Ga0137391, IMG submission 101399) | Vadose zone soil microbial communities from Angelo Coast Range Reserve, California, USA - 15con2h2.4B metaG | ecosystem: Environmental > Terrestrial > Soil > Vadose zone > Saprolite...
AGGATCGCATGCCAGACGACAAGGGCGGCAGCTTCTGCTACCGCCCGTCAATAATTCGGAGTCATTCCGGGGCACGCCGAAGACGGAAGACGCGAAGCCGAACAACGAGGATAGACCCTCATTGTGAGGAGGCGCGCGAGCGCCGTCTCCGGACGATGCTTCGCATCGCCGGGAGAACCATGAGGCCACCGACGGGCCTTCATCCTTCGAGACGCGGCGCAGGCGCCGCTCCTCGGGATGAGGGTCTGACGGCGTGCGGCGGCGTCAGACCTTGCCGAACATCTCGTCGACATGGTCCCAGTTCACGAGATGGTCGACGAACGCCTTCAGATAGTCGGGACGGCGGTTGCGATAGTCGATGTAGTAGGAGTGCTCCCAGACGTCGCAGCCGAGGATCGGTGTCGCGCCATGCACCAGCGGGTTCTCGCCGTTCGCCGTCTTGGAGATTTCGAGCTTGCCGTTCTTGACCTGGAGCCAGCACCAGCCGGAGCCGAACTGACCGACGCCGGCGGCGGCGAAATCGGTCTTGAACTTGTCGAGGCCGCCGAGATCCTCGTTGATCTTCTTTTCCAGGCGGCCGGGCAGCTTGCTGCCGCCGCCATTGGGCTTCATCCAGCTCCAGAAATGGAGGTGGTTATAGTGCTGGCCGGCATTGTTGAAGACCGCGGCGTTCTTGCCGAACGAACCCTTCACGATCTCTTCCAGGGACTTGCCTTCGAATTCGGTGCCCTTGATCGCGTTGTTTCCGTTGGTCACATAGGCCTGATGATGCTTGTCGTGGTGAAATTCCAGCGTTTCCTTCGACATATAGGAGCCGAGGGCGTCATAGGCATAAGGCAGGGGGGGAAGCGTAAAGGTCATGGGCTGATGTCCGCAACTGTGGGAGACGTGGCTTAACGGAAACCCTTATAGAAGGTTCCAACGGTGTTAAACACCGATTTTGGCAAAAAGAGACAAGGCCGATGGGCATCGAGATCGACATCCTGAACGGGGATGCATCGTGGAAGCAGGCCGAGCCGCTGTTCAACGCGGTCTGGCCGCCGCATATTGTCGCAACATTGCCGTGGGCCGGCATCGCGTTCGCGCATCCCGACCTGCGCATCCTGGTGCGCAACGATGCCGACGACGTGATCTGCCATGTTGGGCTCCATCGCCGCGAGGTCACCTGGAACGGCCGCAAGCTGAACGCCGGCGGCATCGGCGGGGTCGTGACCCGGGAGGATGCCCGGCGGCGCGGCTATGCCTCGATCGCGCTGAACGCCGCGATCCAGACCCTGAAGGACGAGCGCTCGGTCGATTTCGCGCTGCTGTTCTGCGAGCCTTCTCGCGCGCCGTTCTACACCGCGCGCAATTGGAAGCCGTTTGACGGCGAGATCTATGCCGAGCAGCCGGGCAAGGGACGCGTTCGCTTCGAGGCCATCGCGCCGCATGTCTACGACCTGCGCCGCGCGCTGCGGCAGGGCGTGATCGATCTGTGCGGACAGCCCTGGTGATGGTTTTAAAGTGAAAGCCCTTGAAGCAAAAGCTTGGGAAACTCGCCAGGACGTGAAGCCCAAAGCGTTGCACAAATTAAAATTGCTGTTATGCAAGCTCGCGTCTTGGGGGCGTGCATGGTCCATCGGTTCGTTGTTGTTGTTTCGGTTCTCTGGTCACTCGTCGCGGCACCGGTCGCCTATGCCCAGGCGGGCGGCGATCCCGCAGGCGTCTGGCTGACGCAGGCCGGCGACGCCAAGGTGAAGGTCACGAAATGCGGCGGCGGCATTTGCGGCGTGATCGTGTGGTTGCGACAGCCGATCGATCCTGCGACCGCGAAACCCGCAATCGACGACAAGAATCCCAATCCGGCGCTCGCCAAGCGGCCGATCATGGGACTGCCGCTGTTCTCAGGCATGCAGCCGGCGGGTCCGAACAAATGGTCGGGGCAGATCTACAACGCCGATGACGGCAACAGCTATGCGAGCAACATCTCGGTCGCGGGGCCGGATGCGCTTCGGGTCGAGGGCTGCGTCGGCGGGCTCTGCGGCGGCGAAACCTGGACACGCGCGCGATAGTACGAGCGGCAAGAGGCGCTACGCCGCCATCGCCTTGAGGGCGGTGGCGGCCGAGGCATAACCGCCCTGCGCGCCGTCGATGAAATGCACGTGGTCGGCGCGCATCGCCGAGGGCGTGAAGCAGGTCATCATCGCCGCATCCTGACGGTGCAGGCCATAGCGCACGATGCCGACGGCGGCCGCCGCGGCAAGGCGCCTGCTCAATTCGCCTTCAAGCTCCGCCGTGCAATCGAGGATCATGCGCAGGCCGTCGTCATATTTGCGGAAGTCGGAATTTTCCACGACCTGACGCGTGTAGATCGCCGGCACGAAGCCGCCGACCTTGATGCCGAAGCGCATGATCGCATAGGCGAACAGCGTGTGGGCGAGCACGGCGGCGCGGCGTTTCGTCAGCGAGCCGCCGCGCGCCGCGCGCGCCTCATAGTCGACGCCGGCCGGCGGCCAGCGCAGCGGCGGCCCCTCCGGCGGCACCGGCCGTCCCTTGTCTGGACTGCCCTCGACGAGTTCGATGACGTCTTCGATCACGTTGCGGAAGGCGAGCGGATCGGCGCCGGACGCCGGCACCACCAGCACCGACAGGATCAGCCCGCGCACGGATGGAATTTCCTCGAACCGGCAGGAGAGCCCGGAGAGATCCGGCTGCGTGCCCGGCGGCGGGGCGGCGACCGCAAACTCGCCGCGCTTCATCGCGGCTTCCGCCCAGCCCAGCCCGCCGCCGGAAAACATCGCATAGGACAAATTCGCCGACGGCCCGAACCGCGCCACGCGCACGTCGGCACCTTGCGCGCGGATCGCCCCGACCGGCACCATCGCCACCCGCATGACGAGATCGAGATCCTCCTTCACCCAGGCGGCGGTCGCCGCCAGCGCCTCGCGGGCGCGCGGAAGGTCGTCGGCGCCGACAGCGAAGCTCGCGCCATCGCCGCCGAACACGAACGGAAATTCGCGTCCCTCCAGCGCGTTGGTCACTGACGCGATGACTGCCGCGCCCGCCATGTTGACTGCCTTGTAGCGCCTGTCCGCGATCGCCTTGGTCGATTCCACGATGTCGGCGACCCCGACCGTCCAGTCCCCCGGCAACGGCGAATAAAGCGACGGCTCCATCAGCTTGGTGAAGCCGCGGAACACGGGGATGGAGCCATAGAACGTCTCGCTGCCGCCGGCTTGGGTCATCGGGATCGTCCGGATTGTTTGATTGAGCTACGGCCGACATCGTCGATCGGGTTCACGCAACTTAGCGAAGGCGCCGGTTGAACGCAAAATTCGTGACACAAGGATGTTTTTCCAGAACTTTTTTCGTGCCTCGCGGTCTTGAATGCGGTCCTGGAATCTGCGCCGGCAATGACCCGCCAGCGTGCGGCGTTTCCCGTCATCGAAAAATCACCTGTCGTCTGCTACGTCTGTACCATGACCAACCCAGACCCCGCGCCTCATCAAATCACGGCGCACGCGCTGCAGATCGGGGACCGCATCAACACCGCAGGCTTCGAGGGCGAGGTGCTGTCGAACACGCCGCTCGCCGTGCGCGTCGGAGACCACGGATTGGCGGTGGTGTTTCGCTATGGCGTCGTGGTGTTTCTCGGCCTGTCGGCACAGGCGGAGAAGGATTTTCTCGAACGGGTGAGCACCCGCTGCTTCGGAAAGGTCACGCCTCACGAAGAGGAATGGGCGAAAGTCGAGGTCGCCAAGGAAGCCGAGGAGCCGATCCCGGTCGGCGGGCCGATCCTGGTCCGGGAAATGTCGCTGGAACGGCTTCTGGTCGTCGCCGACGCGCTCGCCAAGAGCGTGGTGCTCGGACGCGACGAAAGGGAGGCCGCCAACGTGCTCGACACCATCGAACCGTTCGCGCGCGAACTCGCAACCTCCGGAAAGACGTCACGAAACCGAACCGACCTGCTCAAGCTTCTCGGCAACTCGCTCCTGGTCCAGCATCGCGTGTCCGGCCGTGTCGCCGTCGGCGAGAAGCCGGATGTGCTGTGGGACCGGCCCGATCTGGAACGGCTTTACGCGCGGCTTGAGGACGAGTACGAGCTCAGCGAACGCGTCGAGACCCTGAACCGGAAGCTTTCGGTGATTTCGGACACCGCCACCACGCTTGCCGACATCATCGACACCAAGCGCTCGGTGCGACTGGAAATCATCGTCATCGTCCTGATCGCGTTCGAGATCGTCATCGCGTCCTACGAACTTTTTGCGCGCGGCGGGCATTGAGGAACGGCTTCGGTTCAAATCAAGCTCTATTCAAGGTGGTCTTTTGCCACCTGACACGTGATATGCTTCTCACGGCCGGTCGGCCGGCCAGGCTCGGCACGACAGCCGATGAAAAGGTGAAGAGATGATCAGCCCTGAGACCTCGTCCCATCTCAGCCAATTCCGCTTCCGCGTCGCCTCGGTGGGGTTGGCGGCGATCGCGCTGGCGCTCGCTCTGCCGACGCGCGCTTCGGCGAGCTACGTCACGGCGTGCACCGCGCTCGACCTCTGCTACTGCGTCAACACCGACTACCGCGACGCGATCGACGCCAATGTGAAGCGCGTCCGGCAACTGATGATGAGCCACAAGGCGGAAGGCAAGGCGATCGGATATCTCAGCATTCCCCTGTCGCCCGCCGGCGGCGGCTCGTTTGCGATCAACTCCGAAATTTCCGCCAAGGCCGCCTCGGACGTGACAGCGCGCTTCGGCGCCAAATCGGCGTGGCTGCTCAATCCGGGCGCGGAAGCCGGCGACAAGATGGGCGGCGCGAGCGGCGCCGATTTCATGTACATGTGGACGCAGATCCTCGAAGGCCCGAAAGGCCTCGGAGAGGATTTCGATTTCTTCTATTTCGCGGGCCCCTCCGACTTCGCGCGATATTTCGCCCTCACCGGCCAAGGCGACCTCGAACGGCTGGAGGCCTGGTTCGACACGCGCCTCGCGCAGGACCCGGGCTTCAAGGCCGCTGTGGATCAGGGCAACATCACCAAGGCCGGCTTCCGGAATTATTACGGGCTGCGGGCATCGGTCGTCTTCAGCTACGGCTCGCACGACGAATGGAACATCGCCCGCCTGATCAACGACCGCCGGCGCGGGGCGACCGATTACGGCATTGCCAACCAGCTTGCCATTTTGTTCGACGGTCACCCGCAGACGCCCGGCGGCTATGAAAGCCCGACCGCGAGCGGCGATGTCGGCCGCTGCATCAAATAGCGTGCGCGACCGACCTGCGTCATGGCCAATCGCAGCATCGGGAAAGGCGTTTCGCAGCTCGTCCAGAATGGCCCGGTCGGCGACCTTGCCGGAGAGCTGGACGTAGCGCGGCGAGAAGCGGCCGGCCGATCCGCTCGTCAAGAGCCTGCGCCAATCCGAGGGCGAGCCCGAGATGTGCGTGACGCCGCGCGCGGCAAGCCGCGCGACATAGTCGGCCGTCGGCTCACCGGATTCGGACAGCACGATCGATCCGCCGCTGATAATGGCGCTCAGGAATATCTGAAGGCCGCCATCGCGGCGAATGTCGGAGAACGTCGCCCATATCGGCGGCGTTTCCTGCGCGCGACCGTCGGCGATGATGGCGCCGCAAAGGCTCTCAAGCGTGTGGCCGACGATCTCCGGCACATCCGAGCTGCCCGATGTCAACATCCGCCATTCGGTCGCGCGTTTGGCGGACGCGCGGGCGGGTGCCCGCACCGGCATGCGCACCGCGGCCACCAGATACACGCCTGCGTCCGACCAGCGCGCCGGCTGGTCGGTGACAATGGCTTCGATCTCGCCATCCTCGATCAGCGTTCGAACATGATCGAGATCGAAATCGGGCGGACAGAGCAGCATCCGCCGCGCAAGGCCGTCGACTTCCGTCATCGCGATGGCGGACAGCAGTTGATCCGCGACCGCAAGCAGCACCGAGCGCCCGGCCAGCTCATCCGCGCGGCCGACGAGGCAAGCCTGCTGAAGACTATCGGTCAGCGACACCGTATACCGCGCGTCGGAGATCGTACGGCCCTTCAATTCGGGGCTCAGATAACTTCCAAGCGCGAAGACCTCACGCCGCGACATTTTCAGAGGCCCTGTCCAAGCTGCATCGTCAACATGGTCTTAACTTTATCGACATCAATCGGTTCGCCGTTTTGTTAAATCGTCGCGCACCATGATAGGGCGCACGCGCGCAAAAGCGCAGCGCTTTTGCCGACGTTGGTAACACCTTGGTTGCCGACGCGCGGGAGATTTTCGAAAAAACGACGTGCTGCGAGATCGTAACCACAACCAGAGCGACAGAGACTCGCGCGCGACACGCGATCTAAACCGGCGCCGGATGATCGCCCTCCCTGCAGTTCAAGCGCCTGCCACCCCCTGCAGCACCAGCCTGTTGAGCCGCGCGGTGAAGGCCGCGGGATCTTCCGGCAATTCGCCGTCGAGGATCTGCGCCTGCTCGAGCAGCAACATCGACAGATCGTCGGAAGTCTTGTGATCGGAAGCCTTGTGATCGGAAGCCTTGGCCTCGCTTCCTGCCTTGGCGATCGCCGTCACCAGCGGGTGCCGCAGGTTGATCTCGAGGATTGGCTTGGTCCTGACGCCGCGGTTCTGCTGCGACAGCAGCCGCTCCAGTTCGCGATCCGGGCCGGCGCCGCTGGCGACCAGGCATGACGCGCTGGCGGTGAGCCGGGTCGACGCCTTCACGTCGGTGACGCGATCGCCGAGGCTTGCCTTGATGATCGCGATCGTTGCCGCCTCGTCGGCCGCGGGCTCCGAATTGTCCTTGGCGTGCTCGTCGAGCAGCGGAACAAGATCGAAATTGATGTCGCCCTGGCTCAGCGACTTCAGAGGCTTACCTTCGAATTCGAGCCGCGCCGAGGTCCAGAACGCGTCCACCGCGTCGGTCAGCAGCAGCACCTCGATGCCCCGCGCGCAGGCCGCTTCGAGCCGCGGATTGGATTTCAGCCGCTCGGCGCTGTCGCCGACCAGGAAATAGATTTCGGTCTGGTTCGGCTTCAGGTCGGCGACATATTGCTTGAGCGAGCGCTTCTCGCCCGCGGTGGAGGAAAACCGCGACAGCGCCAGGAGCTTGTCGCGCCGCTCGAAATCCTCGTAGATGCCTTCCTTGATGACGGAGCCGAAGGCGTCCCAGATCTTGTCGAAGCTGTCCGGCTCCTTGTCGCCGAGCTGCTCGAGTTCGGTGACGACGCGGCTCGTGACGGCCTTGCGGATTTGCATGAGCTGCGGATTGTTCTGCAGCATCTCGCGGGAAATGTTGAGCGGCAGGTCCTCGCTGTCGATCACGCCGCGGATGAAGCGCAAGTAAGCCGGCAACAGGTCGGCGTCGTCGGTGATGAACACGCGCCGCACATAGAGCTTGACCTTGCCCTTGCGCGCCGGCTCGAACAGGTCGAACGGCTTGGTCGACGGCGCGAACAGCAGCACCGCGTAGGAATAGCGCCCCTCGGCGCGGTAGTGCAGCGTCACCGCCGGCTCGTCGAAGGCGCCTGCGATCTGCTTGTAGGCTTGCGTATAGTCCTCGGGCTTCAGCTCGGATTTCGCCCGCTGCCACAGCGCGCTCGCCGAATTGATCTGGCGCGCCTCGCCTTCTTCCGGCACGAGCTCGATCGGAAACTGGATGTTGTCGGAATAGGCGCCGACGATGCGCTCGATCTCGTAGGTTTCGAGATATTTGGCGGCGTCGGGTTTCAGATGCAGCGCGATCTCGGTGCCGCGCGCGACGCGCCTGGCGTCGTCCTCGCTTGCCGGCGCAACCTCGAAGCCCGCGCCGCCAGAGGACGACCAGGTCCAGGCTTCGCCTGAGCCGGCACGGCGGCTGGTGACGACGATGCGCTCGGCCACCATGAAGGCGGAATAGAAGCCGACGCCGAACTGGCCGATCAGGCCGGTGCCGTCCTTGGCTTCCGCGAGCCTCGCCACGAACGCCTTGGTGCCGGAGCGGGCTATGGTGCCGAGATTGTCGATCAATTCCTGGCGGTCCATGCCGATGCCGGTGTCGGCCACCGTGAGCGTGTTCGCCGTCTTGTTCGGGATGATGCGGATCTTCGGCGCCTCGCCGTCGCCGATCAGCTCCGGCCGCGCGATCGCTTCATAACGCAGCTTGTCGCAGGCGTCGGAGGCGTTCGAGATCAGCTCACGCAGGAAGATATCGGTCTCCGAATAGACCGAATGCACCATCAGGTGCAGCAGTTCGGAGACCTCGGCCTGAAAGGGTTGGGACAGCGGCGCTGTATCGGTCATTGTCATACGTTTGCCCAAGGAGACATGATCGGGAAAACGTCGATATAGCGCCGCCGTCTGGCGGATCAAGCCTTTCGAGCGCCGGCCGGAGGGGCAGACCGGCCTCGCCTACGCCACCTGCAGCCGCTGCGTCTGCGGCCGCGCCGAGAAGGTCAGGGCTACGGCCACCGCGCCGAGCGCCACCGTGGACGCGCCCACATAAAGCCACGCATAGCTATTGAAGGCGTCGAAAATCCGCCCGCCCGCCCAGGGGCCGAACGCCATGCCGATCGAGGACGCCATGGTCATGGCGCCGAACACGGTGCCCATCACCTGCTGGCCGAAGGATTCCCGCGCCAGCACCGCGTAGAGCGGCATGACGCCGCCGTAGGCGGTGCCGAAGATCACCGACAGCGCGTAGAACTCGCCCAATTGGCTGACCATGAGGTAGCTTGCGATCGCAAAGCTCTGCACCAGCAGCCCCGCGACCAGGACGCGCTTGGCGCCGAAGCGATCGGCCAGCAGACCGAGAAGGAGGCGCCCGCCAAGGCCCGACAGCCCCTCCACGCTGTAGATCGAGACCGCGGCGAGCGGCGCGATGCCGCAACCGATCGCATAGCTGACCATGTGGAAGATCGGCCCGGAATGCGCGGCGCAGCAAAGGAAGAACGCCGATGCCAGCACGATGAACTGCGGCGAGCGGAACGCCTCGCCCGCTGACATCGCAACGGCGCCGGTCGCCGCCGCGGGGCCGGCTGCGGCGCCCGGCGTCAACGACGGAGCGCGCCGCACTACCAGCGCGGCCGGAATCAAAAGCGCCCAGGCGACGATGCCGATCGTCATCATCGCGGTGCGCCAGTCATAGGTCGAGATCAGCCAGCGCGCGAAGGGCGAGATCGTCATCGGCGCCACGCCCATGCCGGCGGACACCAGCGACACCGCGAGGCTGCGGTTGTCCTCGAACCAGGCGGTGACGGCGGCGATCATCGGCGCGAAGAACGCGCCGGTGGCGAACCCGACCAGCAAGCCATAGGTGAGCTGGAACTGGATCAGCGAGGTGGCGCGGCTCGCCAGCACCAGTCCGAGCCCCAGCAGCACGGCGCCCGCAAGCACGACCAGGCGCGGCCCGAAACGATCGCTGATCGTCCCCCAGGCGAAGCCTGCGGCCCCCATCACCAGGAAATCGAGTGTCATGGCGCTCGATATCCCGGTGCGCGACCAACCTGTCTCCGCCGACATCGGCTGCAGATAGACCGCGAGTGAAAACATCGCACCGATGCCGACACAGGTCATCAGCGCGCCGGCCGCGACGATCACCCAACGATAGGACGACTTCATGCTGCTCTCCCTTTTTCGTCTCCTGGCTGTAAGACGAATGAGATCCCCTGTTTCCGACACCGGGATGCTTGACATGTACGTTGATATCAACATAATTGGCCCATGTCAAAGCCGGACGAGATTTCCTTCGCCACCACGCGGCATATCCGCGACCATTGCCTGTGCCTGCATGTGCAGCGCGCGGCGCGCATGGTGGCACGGCGTTTCGACGAAGCGCTGCGGCCGCTCGGCCTGACCAACGGGCAGTTTTCGCTGCTGACATCGCTGAATCGTGAGCAACCGGCGACGATGGGCGCGACCGCGACGCTGCTCGCGATGGACCGCACCACGCTGACAGCCGCGCTGAAACCCCTGCAACGCGGCGGTTATGTCGAGGTGACGATCGATCCCGCCGACCGCCGCAGCCGGCGGCTGACGCTGACGCGCGCCGGCAAGTCGCTGTTGGCGTCAGCCGTGCCGATCTGGAAACGCACCCATGCAGACGTCGAGGGCCTGCTCGACGGCGACAATACCGACAGACTGCGGCGAGAGTTGCAGGTGTTGTCGTAGGGCAACGAATGGCTCGCACTCCGGCACGCGAGGTCGGAGGAGGACGGGGTCACGTAAAGTCTATTCGAACTTGATCGGACGGCTCCTTAGATTTCGCGAGAAACGAATCACTTCAGTTCTAGGTTAAGTCGTCTTGACTCCAATGAATTCATCTGCGGACGCATGTCTTGCGGCGCGCGCGCGCGATCCGCGGATCGATTTCACGCGCGGCCTCGCGAACTGGTTCATCTTTCTCGACCATATTCCGCATAACGCCGTCAGCCTGCTGACATTGCGGAACTTCGGTTTCAGCGGCGCCACGGACCTGTTCGTGTTCGTCGCGGGCTACGCCGCGGCCCTGCTCTACCAAAGAATGGCGCGGGAGCGCGGCCTGCTGGTGACCGGGACCCGGATTTTCAGGCGGGTCTGGCAGCTTTACGCCGCCTATGTCGTGCTGTTCGTGATCTATATCGACGTCATCGGCAACGTGGCCGCGCAATATGCCGCAACCGACATCATCGACGAATACAACATCATCGGCCTGGTCGACGAGCCGACGCAAACCCTGATGCACGGCCTGTTGTTGCAGGCGAGGCCCTTGAACCTGGACACCCTGCAGCTGTTCATCGCGCTGATGGCGTTCTTCCCGCTGATCCTATGGGCGATGATGCGGCGGCCGAATCTGGCGCTTGCCGGATCGACCCTGCTCTATGCCGCCGCGCGCTATTACGGCTGGAGCTTTGCCGCCTTCCCCTCGGGGAGCTGGTATTTCAATCCGTATTGCTGGCAGCTCCTGTTCGTGCTCGGCGCCTGGTTCGCGCTGAACGGCGTCAGGTTGATGCGCTCGATTCGGCATTTGCCGCTGCTCGTCGCCGTGGCCGCGGCCTATCTGCTGTTCGCTTTGGCGGTGACGGTCACGGGACACTTCGTCGACCTCGGCCACGTGCTGCCGGATGTCCTGATCGATGCCTTCGCGCCGAACGACAGGGACAATCTGGCGCTGTTCCGCATCGTGCATTTTCTGGCGCTGGCGCTGGTGTTCACTAGTCTGGTGCCGCACGACTGGTCGCCGCTGCGCTGGACGGTGCTGCAGCCGGTCATCAAATGCGGCGAGGAATGGCTCTCCGCGTTCTGCGCCGGCGTGTTCCTGTCTTTTGCCGGACATCTGGTCCTGCTGACGACGCCGAATTCGCTGGCCATGCAGGTGTTGGTCAGCGCTGCCGGAATGTCGATCATGACGGGCGTCGCCTATTACATTTCCTGGTCCAAGCGGCAGGACCACAGGTCGAGCCTGGCTTTCAACTGAACCGACCCGCCGGCATTTTGGGCCAGAAACGGCATTGTGCTAGGACATTGGGCGTGCCCTAAGACGGGCGCAGGATCAACGACGCCCAACCCGCATGACGATCGAAACCAAGCAACGGCCGCCGCGCTTCGACGCGGCTTTCAAGGCGCAATTCGCCGAGCTGGTGCGCTGGCGGCGTGACGTTCGCAGGTTTCGATCCGATCCCGTGCAGGCCGATCTCGTCGCCCGGCTGCTTGCGCTCGCCGCGTGCGCGCCGTCGGTCGGCCTGAGCCAGCCCTGGCGCTTCGTCCTGGTCGAAACGCCGGCGCGGCGGCAGGCGATCGCCGAGAATTTTGCCAAAACCAACCAGGCCGCGCTGGACGGCTATGCGGGCGAGCGGCAGGCGCGCTACGCAAAGCTCAAGCTCGAAGGGCTGGCCCAAGCGCCGGTTCATCTTGCGGTGTGCGCCGACGAGACGACCGCCGCCGGGCATGGCCTCGGACGCCAGACCATGCCGGAGACGATCCGCTACTCCGTGGTCGCGGCCATTCAGACGCTGTGGCTCGCCGCCCGCGCCGAGGGATTGGGCGTCGGCTGGGTCTCGATCCTCGATCCGGCCGCCGTTCGTGAGACCCTCGACCTTCCGGCCCATTGGAGCTTCATTGCCTATCTCTGCGTCGGCTGGCCGCAAGAGGAACATGACGATCCGGAGCTCGAACGCCACGGCTGGGAGGAGCGGATGTGCGAGGAGGCGGTGAAGCCGCTGGTGCGGTAGAGACACAACTGCCCACCCGGCTAGTTCCGCGAACGGTCATGAATCCCCAGATTGGGTTGAACCCGATTGGAGATTGCCATGACCGATCCGACCGCAAACATCCTCGCTTCATTCTCCTCCGCCATCGCCGGCCTCGCTGCGAGGGCCGTGCCCGCTATCGTGTCCGTGCACTCCCGCCGCTCGCGCGCGACGGGCTTTGTCTGGAAGCCCGGCTTCGTCATCACCGCCGATGAGACCCTCGCCGACGAAGGCGAGGTTTCGATCAAACTGCCCGACGGGATGGCGCGGCCTGCGACCATCGCGGGACGCGATCACACCACCGATATCGCGCTGCTGCGCGTCGAGACGGCGGCGCTTACGCCGATCAAACTCTCGGCGACAGTCCCCGCGCTCGGCGCGCTCGCGCTGGTCGTCGCCGCCGAGCGCGGCACGCCGACATCGGCGCTCGGCACCGTGTCGCTGGTCGGCGAACGCTGGCGCAGCCTTCGCGGCGGCGACATCGACGCGCGCATAGAACTCGACGTCAGCCTCCCGCACAGCCACGAGGGCAGCCTTGCTTTGGATGCGGCCGGCGAAGCGATCGGCATGGCGGTGCGCGGCCCGCGGCGCGTGATCGTCATTCCGGCGGCGACCGTCGCGCGGGTGGCCGCTCGTCTTGAAACCCACGGCCGGATCGCGCGCGGCTATCTCGGCCTGAGCCTGCAGCCCATCAAGCTCGACGATGGTGTCGGCGCGATGGTGATGAGCGTCGACAAGACCGGCCCGTCGGCCAAGGCCGGCATCCGGCAGGGCGACGTCATCGTCGGCTGGAACGACAAGCCCCTCTCCAGCGTCCGGACCATGTTGCACGCGCTCGGGCCCGACAGCGTCGGCTCGGTGGTCGACCTGGAGGTGCGGCGCGGCGGCGAGCCGGCGCGGTTCAAGGTGACGATCGCCGAGAGGCCGGAGACGTGAGCGCGGAGGCCGCCTCACCCGTCGTCATTGCGATCGAGATCGACGATCCCGCGCTCGCGGACCGGCTGGCGGCGCTGCTCGGCGGTGTCGCCGGCCTTCGCCTTACGGGCCCGGCCCAAGCGGCGGATGTTGCAATCGTGGCACGCGGTCAGCCTCATGCCGCTGAACCGTCCGAGCGAGATCTGACCCCGCGCGAACGCGACGTGCTGACGCTAATGGCCGAGGGCGCCTCCAATAAGCTCATCGCGAAGCGGCTCGGCATATCGGTCCATACCGCCAAATTTCATGTCGGCTCGATCCTCGACAAGCTCGACGCCACCGGCCGCACCGACGCCGTGGCGCATGCGGCCCGGCTAGGTGTGATCGAGCTGTGACGGCTCACAATTTCGAGCCGCCGTCGACATGAACGGTGTCGCCGTTGACCCATCGCGCCTGGTGCGAGGCGAGGAAGGCCACGACATCTCCGATGTCATCGGGTTGCGCGACCCGCTTTAGCGCCTGCATGCCGAGCGTGAAGTCGCGCCCCGCATCGGTCTTGGTGAAGTTCGACATGTCGGTTTCGACGACCCCCGGCGCCACCGCATTGACCCGTATGCCGCGCGCGCCAAGCACGGACGCGAAATGTTTCACCAGCGTATCGATCGCGCCCTTGGTCGCCGCATAGGCCGAGAGAGTTCCGACCGAAGCATGTGCGGCCAGCGAGGAGACCAGCACGATGCTGGAGCCGTTGCCGAGGATCGGCAGCAATTGCTGGACCAGGAAGAACGGCGCGCGGACATTGACAGCGAACAGACTGTCGAAATCCGCGATTGTCGTCTCTTCGATAGTTGCAGCTTTGGAAATCCCGGCGTTCGACACCAGAATATCGAGGCGGTCGCCGACGATGGCGCGGACCTGCTTGGCAAGCGCATGCGCGCCATCTGCCGCGGCGAGGTCCGCGCTGATCGTCTGCGCGCGGCCGCCGGCGTCGCGGATCTCCTTAGCGACGGCTTCCGCCTCGGCCTTGCCGCGGCCGTAATGGATCAGCACCTGCGCGCCGAGCTTTCCGAGCGCCAGCGCGCTGGCGCCGCCGATGCCGCGCGACGCGCCAGTGACGAGAGCGGTTTTGCCCGAGAGGGTAGTCATGATGTAGCTCCTTGCTTGTTCGCCAGCGCGACAGCTCTTCGCAAAAGCGGCGCTGCCGGCGCGACGTGATTGCGATGTGCGTTATCGGAGAGCGCAGCCGGCCTTCCGCGAGAGAAGGCCGGCGCGCGTGGCTTACGCGGCCGATTTGCCGCCATCGACCGACAGCACCTGCCCGGTGACGAAGGACGCCGCGGGCGAGGCCAAGAACACCGCCGCATCGGCGATTTCCTCGGGATTTGCTACGCGCTTCATCGGAACGGCGGCGACGAGTCCGGCCTTGTTGTCGGCGTTGCCGGTGAAGCGATCGAGCATCCCGGTCTCGGTCGCGCCCGGCGCCACCGCATTGACGCGCACGCCGGATGCTGCGGCTTCGAGCGCGGCCGACTTGGTCAATCCCTCGACCGCATGCTTGCTCGCCGAATAGATCGACGCATACGCCGCGCCGCCGTGACCGAAGGTCGATGAGATATTGACGATGCTGCCGCGGCCATGCGCCTGCATGACACGCAGCTCGTGCTTCATGCTCAGGATGGTGCCGAGCACGTTGGTATCGAACGTCGCCGCGTAGCTGTCCGCGGTCTGCTGCGTCAACGGCCCCGGCTTGCCTTCGGTGCCGGCATTGTTCACGGCGGCATCGAGGCGCCCGAAACGGGCGACGGTGCGATCGATGAGATCGCGCACCTCGTCATCCTTGCGGACGTCCGACTGGATGAACTCGGCCTCTGCCCCGAGCGCGCGCAGCTCGGCGGCGAGCGCCTGGCCGGCCTTTGCGTGACGTCCCGAGACGACGACATTGTTGCCCTGGCGCGCGAAGGCAATCGCCGCGGCGCGGCCGATTCCGGTCAGCGCGCCTGTGATTAAAACGGTCTGGGTGGTCATGATGAGCTCCTCGAGTTAAGGGGCACGGTGCGATCCATGCTGACAACGCATGATCTAGGAGGCTCTTGAACCTATGAAAAAGACTTTGTAGGCTCTTATCCATGCCTCATAGGCATGGAGCGAGCATGGAGCTGCGCCATATCCGCTATTTCGTGGCGGTCGCCGAGGAGGGCAGCCTGACGGTCGCCGCCGAGCGGCGGCTGCACACCTCGCAACCCTCGCTGAGCCGGCAGATCCGCGATCTCGAAATCGAGATCGGTGTGCCGTTGTTGACGCGCAGCGTGCATGGCGTCGAACTTACTTCGGCTGGAAAGGCGTTTCTCGATCACGCACGGCTGGCGCTGGCGCAGGTCGAAGCGGCGCGCGAGGCCGCACGGCGTGCCGCGCATCCCGAGAAACCGACCTTTGCGCTCGGCTTCCTCACCGGCCAGGAGATGGATTGGCTGCCCGAGGCGGTGCACATCCTGCGCGATGAGCTGCCGCATATCGACGTGACCGTGACCAGCGACTATTCGCCGGTGCTTGCCGACGCGCTGACGCGCGGCAGACTCGATCTCGCCTTCATGCGGCGCGAGGCGCACGCCGCCGACCTCGTCTTCAGGACGGTGACGCAGGAGCCGCTGATGGCGGTGCTGCCGAGCGACCACCGCCTCGCCGCACGCAAGAGCATCGCGCTGCAGGAGATCGCGAGCGAGCCCTTTGTCAGCGTCTCCAACACGGCGCCGGCGCTGCGCGCCGTGATCGACGACTATGTCCGGCACACAGGGCTCACCCTGACGCCGGCGCATGAGGCCGACAATCTCGCGATGGCGATTTCACTGGTCGCCTCGCGGCGCGGCTTCGCGCTCCTGCCGCGCTATGCGCAAAACTTCCTGCCCTGGTCGGTCGTCAGCCGCCCGATCAAGGGACCGGTTCCGACGATCGACCTCGTCGTCGGCTATCACAAGGCGAACGCGTCGCCGATCC
>Ga0137391_10001733_pt1 | contig 16071 bp, 20 predicted proteins | sample 15con2h24BmetaG_FD_101399 | JGI IMG/M metagenome (GOLD analysis project Ga0137391, IMG submission 101399) | Vadose zone soil microbial communities from Angelo Coast Range Reserve, California, USA - 15con2h2.4B metaG | ecosystem: Environmental > Terrestrial > Soil > Vadose zone > Saprolite...
CAAGCCGGAACTAATTCGGCTACCGTTGAATTTGCGTTGGTAGTAGGCAATCGTCATGAAGATGACGGGCACGCCGATTAGGCTTGGCAGTACCCAGAAAAGTGTGTAGAGCTGGCTTCGGGCGAGTGAAGGAAACAATCGCGAACCACCGAAAACCAGGAAGGCCGTGTAACCGGCTATGCCCGTGCCGATCATCGAGCCAAGATGCTCATACCACCAGTGCATTCGCGATTGTGGACCACGCAGCAAGTAACGCAAATTTCCAACTCCAATCAAGGGACCAATCGGACTCAGACCAATCAGCGGCCCGCTGCGATACTTGATTCCGAGGACGAGCACGGTCAAACCACCGAGGAGTACCGCCACGTTGAGCGCCAGGCTGAAGGGCGTGCACATCGCTTTCGGATCGCGCCTTGTCTCAATCGCCCAGATTCCCTGCCAGCCCGACGCCAGGGTGATGCCCGCCAAGTAGGCCAGGAAGGCCGCAAAGACGCGTTGCCCCCGCACAAAATCCGAGAGCTCTGCCGGCGAAAGCGGTCGTGCGACCTGCCGGACGGCGACTGGAATGGTGAAAGCGAGTCCGCTCATGACGAACGCCGTCACGACAACCACGGACATGCACAGCACATAGACCCATCCAGCGCGGATGTGTGTCCTACCGCCCTTGGGAGCGATGGCCGGAATCCAAAACAAGATCAGCGCGATGCTGCCTGCGGCGATGTGCACCCACCGCAGTGACTGAAACAGGCTCGCCATTGCGATTCTCCTTTCGCACTCAAGCGCAGCACCTATTTAGGTGGGCTTAAGCATAACCGCCTATGGACCGCGTAGTGCATCTATCTGCAGCTTGGGCGACCACGAGTAAGACGCACGAGTATTACCGTTCGGGGACCGGCTTGCGTACAAGTACTCGCGGGAGGACTTCCGGTGAGGATGTGGCTGATGAGATCTGGCGTAACCGCCATAATCTTACTGGCATCTATTTGAAATGGAATTCAGACACCTGGTTCTTCTGGTTTGCACGTTCCCGTACTTGAGTAGAGGTGCTCAGCAAATTGCGTGTGAGGGCAGCCGTCAAAGCAAAAAGGAGAATCGGCATGACAATCGAGGAAAAGTTCTTCGCGGTTGCGTTAAACGCGTGGAAAGGGAACATCGAAAGAGCCGATAAGTTGTTTTCCAATCTCGCTGCAAAGGAATTGCTGAACGAAGTCGCGCCGGGAAAGAACCGGTTGATCTATCTGTGGGGACATCTCACAGCGGTTCATGACGCAATGCTGCCGCTGCTTGGTTTCGGGCCGCGGCGCCATCCGGAGTACGATGACCTCTTCATTTCCAAACCAGATAAAGCCACAACGAGCCTGCCTTCCGCCGAAGACATCAAGAAATCCTGGAGTGAAGTAAACGGCAAGTTGTCAGAAGGGTTTGCAACACTTTCGGCAGCGGACTGGCTCCAGAGACATTCAGCCGTCTCTGAAGAAGACTTTGCCAAAGAGCCTCTGCGCAACCGTTTTGCAATCTTGCTGAGCCGAACAAATCATCTGTCGTACCACCTGGGTCAGACAGTGCTGGCCTCCAAGTGATTTGAGGCCTTATCGCAACGGACGGAAGAACTCCCGCAGATCCTTCGCAAGCAACTCGGGCTGCTCCATGGCCGCAAAGTGCCCGCCCTTGGGCATCTCCGTCCAGCGCGCGATGTTCAAGCCGCGCTCCGCAAGCGCCCGCGGCGGCATGGCGATCTCCTTGGGGAAAACGGCAACAGCTACCGGTGGCTCGACACGGTTGCTGCGCGAGAGACTCAACGGCCGCTGGCGCGATTCATAATAGAGACGCGCGGACGAAGGGGCCGTTTGCGTAACCCAGTAGAGCATGATGTTGGTCAAGAGCTGGTCGCGAGTAAAGACGCTCTCGACATCGCCTGCACAATCACTCCACGTCCTAAATTTTTCAATGATCCAAGCTGCGAGTCCCACTGGGGAATCATTCAGTCCGAAACCTAGCGTTTGCGGCTTAGTTGTTTGTTCATGGCTGTAACCGCCCTCGGCATCCCACCAGCCGCGGAGTTGCTCCAGATATGCACTGGCAATCTCGTCGTCCGGCTGCGCGTTCATTGTTCCTCCGAGCAGGAAACGCCCAGCGATGTAGTTCAAATGAATCCCGATCATGCGCTTAGCATGATCAAGGCCAAGCGCAATCGAGATGATCGAGCCCCAGTCGCCACCCTGCGCGCCGAAGCGCTTATAGCCGAGCTCCTCCATGAGTCGCACCCAGAGCGTCGCAATTTTCTTCGGATCCATTCCTCGCTCACCCGGACGATCTGAGAACCCATAGCCTGGCAATGACGGCACGATCACGTCGAACGCATCCTCCGCGCTGCCGCCATGTGCGGTCGGATCCGTTAGCAATGGAATGAGCTTGAGCATCTCGACAAAGCTTCCTGGCCATCCATGCGTCACGATGAGCGGAAGGGGCGCCGGCCCTTTCCCCCGCACATGTACAAAGTGAATATGGAATCCCTCAATTGCCAAGCGAAATTGCGGCAGCCGGTTCAATATCGCCTCTTCGCGTCGCCAGTCATAGCTATGCCGCCAATACTCAGCCAGGGAGCGCATGTATGCGAGATTGGAGCCGTACTCCCAGCCCGCATTTTCAAGCTCATCCGGCCAGCGTGTGGTGTCGATGCGACGCGCTAAATCTGCAAGTACTGCATCCGAAATTCGAATCGCAAATTGTTCCGCAGCCATTCAGCCACTGTCCTTCCAAAAAAGAACCGCTTGCTAAGAGAAGATCTCACGGTCGTACACGGCCAGAATCTCCGATGCGCTTAGCGAACTTGAGGGCGTACCGAGTCGAATCGCGACCCCGTCGGGGAGACGCACCTAAGCCCGTGATGGTCCATAACATGGGAATGATCTCCCAAAATTGCCTGCCCGATCTTATAACATCGCTCTCCGCGAGAATCTGATCGGAGACCACATGGATGTGCACTTGATCGACGGAACGTATGAATTGTTCCGCCATTTTTTCGCGGTGCCCTCCACAGCAGATTCGGACGGGCAGGAAATCGGCGCGGTCCGAGGTGTCCTGACCTCTGTCTTCTCGATGATCGAGCACGGTGCAACCCACATCGGAGTTGCGACCGATCATGTCGTGGAGTCGTTTCGAAATGATTTGTATCCCGGATATAAGACGAGTGAAGGTGTGCCTGCGGAGTTGCTTTCGCAGTTCCCTATTCTCGAGGAAGCACTGGAAGCAATGGGAGTAGTGGTGTGGCCGATGGTCGATTATGAGGCGGATGATGCGCTCGCCTCTGCCGCTGATAAAGCAGCCAAGGATGACGGCGTGAGGCAGGTCGTCATCTGTACGCCGGATAAGGATCTCGGTCAGTGCGTGGTGGGCACCCGAGTCGTTCAACTGGACCGCAGGCGCGACAGCATCCGCGATGAGTCAGGTGTCGTGGCCAAGTTTGGGGTGAAACCCCAATCGATCCCGGACTACCTGGCTGTGGTCGGTGACACTGCAGATGGCTTCCCGGGTTTGCCGGGATGGGGCGTAAAGGCTGCGGCTCTTACTTTATCTCAGTATCCTCACCTTGAAGGCATTCCCAAGGATTGGCGAGAATGGCATCCGTCAATCCGGAAGGCCCGATTACTGTCCGAATCGCTTTTCAACTCATGGAGCGAGGCCTTGTTGTTTCGTACTCTTGCGACTCTGCGACTGGACGTGCCTATATTTGAGACCGTCGAGGATCTTCGTTGGAAGGGGCCGCGCCCGAACTTTGAGATCGCGCTGGCATCCACGTTGAGTTGCCTCGCCACGTCCGCCCAAATTCGCCTGGCTCGACAAGAGCGAGGGGGCTTTGAGGGCACGGGGGCCACTTCAAAATACGATATGGTTCCAGGCTTTAGCTCCTCGCAATTGGGGTCAGAACGAGCAGCGAAACTACCCTGTACTCGCGGAACCACAAGAACTTCAACAAACGCTTCCCGCAGATCGCTGAGGCGCTTGGTGACCTTCCCGCCACTCAAAAACTCTTGTTTGACGCCTTCTGGTTTGTGTTTGCAGCGGTTGAAATCGTGTGCTTTTTGCGGAGCCTGCTATAGTTTATTCATCCCACGAACGAAGGAGGACAAAATGCGCGGCTTCGTTTGGCTTGGATTAGGGGTCCTCTTGTTCTTAGCGTGGGCAATAAGCTTCTTCGTGTTTCACGTCACTGGCGTTCTAATTCATCTGCTTTTGGTCTTCGCGCTCATCTCATTCATGATTTACGTGTTCACCGGAAAAGGCGGAGTAGAATAAGGTTTGCTTTGCCGGGGAGAACCCGACAAAATGATGGGAATCGTCAAAAAAGTGGACGCGCAAGGGTTTGGAATTATTGAAGGCGCGGACGGTTCCAAGGTTCCCTTCATTCTGTCCGACGTTATAAGCCACCACGTTCTCAAACCAGGACAAAAAGTGGCTTTCTCTGTCCGTAAAGTCAAGGACAAGGCGTTTGCCCAGAACATCACGGTGCTGGGAAGACCGACTCACCTTGTGTGACCCGCTTAAAGCCCATCAAACATCTGAAACGCACGTTGCGGTGGGCAACCCGGCGCAGTATCGTTTATGGGATCAGACCGCGTAGAGTTTTTCGTCGTGCATTTGCGGGAGCGAAACAACGTGGCACTGAAGATGACTGACGGCGAAGTGGATGGCGCGTCTGTAATTGCGCTAGACGGTCGCATCGTGCTCGGCGAGGAAAGCCAGGCCCTACGTTTGAAATTGAAGAACCTACTCGCTGAGGGAAAGAAGAAAATCGTCCTGAATATGGACAACATCAAATATATCGACAGCGCAGGGCTGGGCATCTTGGTCGCTGCGCATGTGAGCGCGAAAACCCAAGGCGCATCGCTGCACTTGTGCCATCTCGGCAGCAAATTCCAGGAGGTGCTGCAGATCACCAAGCTCCTGACCGTTTTCGACGTGTACAACACGGAAGCAGCCGCGATCGCCAGTTTCTCAAATTAAAACATAGTAGAAGGGCCGTTGTGGACCTTCAAATCTCAATCAGGGAATCCGGCGATGTCACTATCCTGGACCTTCGGGGGAGAGCGACAATCGGCGTTGACAGCGATCTGCTTATCAGCCATCTCCAAAGACTGGTCGCCAACGGGGTACAGAAGCTGTTGCTGAACCTGGCGGACGTGACACAGTTGGATAGTTCGGGCATCAGCGCCATCACGGGGACGTATGTTTCCCTTGCCCGTCAAGGCGGCAGCCTGAAATTGCTCCGTCCGTGTGGTCGTGTGCGAGCAGTGCTGCGGGTGATCCGCTTGCCAGACATAATCCCTACCTTTGAGGATGAGACACAAGCGCTGGCCAGCTTCAGACCGCAGGGTTACTCTGCTAGTCCCTGATGGTCCGAACTCTGCAGAATGTGGATAGAGTCGGTGAGCACCGATTTCCTCGACCGCTTAGCAACTCAACTTAAAACCAATAAGAGTGCGCTCTGCCGCCGAGCAATTCAGCGGATTCTCGCGGTTGTGAAGAAAAACTTTGAAGACGGCAAATATAAGAACGACGTTGAAGCGGAGGCCGACTTCCGGCAGTTAGTGGATCGCGACGAAGGGTGCAAATAGATTTCAAAACAGCCGTTGTGCTTTAATGGCTGTCCGGGTATTTTCGCACCGAAGGAGAATGCAATGGACGTTGGGTATCGGTTACGTTCGCTCAGGGAGGAGAAGAAACTCTCTCAAGGAGACATTGAAAAACGTACGGGACTGCTGCGCTGTTATATCTCTCGTGTCGAGAACGGCCATACGGTCCCAGCCGTCGAAACGTTGGAGAAAATGGCCCGTGCGCTGGAGATGCCTCTGTATCAGCTTATGTATGACGGTCAAGAGCCGCCCATCCTACTAAGGAATCGTAATGGAAATCACGCTGCCGAATGGGGCAGCGCTGGAAAGGACGCTCGTTTTCTGAACAAGCTCTGTCTGTCTTTAGCCAAAATGAGTGAGCGCGACCGAAAGTTGCTTCTGAGTTTTGCGGAGAAAATGCCGCAGCGCAGAAAATAGTCCACGCCGCACGTCCAACGCGGCGGCGTAGAATTCTTGGCTCATACTCGCTTCTTTTCAATCCGGGTGGCAGCGCGAACCGCTGCAACTACATCTTCTGCTGAAGCGTCTTTCAACAAATAAGCCGAAATCCCAGAGCGGACCGCGGTGAAGAATTGTTCTTCATTTTCTTCCATGCTGATTAGCACGATCGGCGAACGGGCGGTAGTTTGTTCTCCATCATCAGAGCGAGCGCTAAGCAGCGACGCCATCCGCAGGTGCGGCAGCGTCACGAGTAATCGTTGGAAAGAATCTGCTTTTGCTGTACTCGATCTGCGTTCGATATCTCGCAGCGGCTTGCCGTACGCGCATCGATGCTCAAAAATAACTAATGCGATTCTCGCGCTACGTTTAAGATTCAGATTGCAATCAAAGCTTTGACCCGCCGTCCACCGGAATGCTCGCGCCCGTAATCCAGCGGGCTGCGTCCGAGGCCAAGAAGGCAATCACATCCGCGACGTCGTCCGGTTTGCCGATCCGCTTCAGTGCCTGCATTCCAAGCGCGAGATCACGACCGGCCTCCGTTTTGGTGAAGTTCGACATGTCTGTATCGATCACACCAGGCGCAACGGCATTCACGCGGATGCCACGAGGCCCCAGAATCGCAGCGAGATGTTTAGCGAGAGTCTCGACGGCGCCCTTTGTGGATGCATAGGCGGGGATGAATGGCGCACCCGGTTGGCCCGGACTGCCAGGCACGGCGTGGGCAACAAGCGAGGAAACGAGAATGATGTTTGAGCCTTCGCTAAGCAGTGGCAGAAGCTCCTGTACAAGAAAGAATGGGCTTCGGACGTTTGTCGAAAAGAGGTTGTCGAAATCTTCCATGGTTTGTTTTTCAACGGATGCAGCTTTCGAAATTCCGGCATTCAGCACAAGGATATCGAGCCGGCCGTCAAGGAACTCACGCGCGTTTTGCGCCAGCGCTGCCGGCCCGTCTGCCGCGGCGAGATCGGCCTTTAGTGCATGCGCACGTCCTCCCGCATTGCGAATATGTGCGACAACTGCATTGGCTTCCTCAGCGGCGCTACGATAGTGCACAAGCACGCTTGCGCCAGCATCAGCAAGCGCCAGGGCGGTTGCTCGCCCAATACCGCGCGACGCGCCTGTGACAAGAGCAGTTTTGCCTTGGATGGTATTCATCATTCTCCTCTAGGTTGTTTTTCCAATCGATGCTCGGACTAGGCCAGGCGCGAACACCATGGCTGTCGCAGAGCGTCGCTAACCCCTGTTAACGCATTCTGCAGGCTCAGATTTGGGCTACGCCGCCATCGACGTAAAGTTCTGTCCCGGCGACATAGCTGGACTCATCGGACGCGAGAAAGGAGACGGCTTTGGCAACCTCGTCCGGCTCTCCTAGCCTGCCGAGCGGAACATTATTCGCCATCTCTTTCTTCATCTTCGTGAGCGCCTCGCCCTGTTGCAGGTCCTCCAGGATCGGAGTATCGATGTGACCCGGGCTGATTACATTCACCCGGATACGACGGTCCCGCAGATCATTGGTCCAGGTCCGCGCAAACGAACGAACCGCCGCCTTCGTCCCGCTGTACACACTCATGGCGGGAAAACCTTTGATATCCGCAATCGACGCATTCAGGATGATCGACCCACCGTCCCTCATCAAAGGAAGACCTTTCTGCACAGTAAAGAAGAGTCCTTTCACATTCGCGTTGAAATGAAGGTCGAAGAATTCCTCATCTACCGTCCCAAATGGCGCCAGTTTCGCTAGACCGGCATTCGCATAGATTATGTCGATCGGGCGATGGTGCTTCTTGACTACGTCATATAGACGGTCGAGGTCAGACAGATTCGCAACGTCGCCTTGGACAGCCGTCACGTTCTTCCCAATCTCTGCGACGGCAGCATCCAGACTCTCTTTGCGCCGGCCGGTAATGAAAACGTGATCCATTCCCTCCTGAACGAAGCGCTTTGCGGTAGCCAGGCCCATGCCTGTCGAGCCGCCAGTGACGACCGCTATTTTTCCTGCAAATTTCTTAGACATGACCTGCTCCTCATTAAGGTTCAATCGTTTTGATTGCCTGTCGCCGGAATAGATGTTGTGACGACTGATTCGATGCTTAGCAATTTTCAATCACCATGATTCCGCGCAGGCATGCTGTCGCCTTGATCAATGCGCGGCCTGCATTGCTTTGACCAGGGCCGCTGCCGACGCTCCTTCGAGCGATAGTCCATAGCCGACTTCCCGCACAATGCGCTCTTTTAATGGCTGAATGAAGTGCACCCGTGTGTTGCGACGCGTCACTTCCGGAGCCTTTAAGTACAGATCGGCTAATTGCCGCGCCCGACTGAGCGCCTTACCGTTCGGTACAACTTCGGCCACGACTCCCCATTCCTGTGCAGTACGCGCCGTCAGGGGTTGCGGGTTCAAGAGGAACGCCTCGGCTCGTCCTGCTCCAGCGCGATGACTCCATGTGGTAAAGATTCCGTCGCCGGGTTCAACGCCAGCGGCGAAGTGCGCCACATCCTGAAACGTCGCACCCTCCGCCGCCACAATCACACTGACAAGTAGCGCGTAATCTGAGTGCACATGGGCCCGTCCCTCAATAGCCGCGATGACCGGCACGCGTATGTTGGATATGTTTTCCAAAGCCTGGACGCCTTCGTCATGAACCTGGCTCCAAACGCCCGGATCTGAGACATCCCCGAAAGACGACCAATCGACATCAACAATAAACTCCCCGCCGGCGCCGGTCAGGATCACGATTTTGTTCGCTCGATCTTGCGAAATCCGATAGAAGGCATCGACAAACTCGGTGTGAGCTTGTGCGGACATAATGAACGCTCCGCCCTTGCTGTGGAACTCGACTACCAGCACGCCCAGGGCATCTCGGGTTAATCTTAGGCTGCGGTAGGCTGTGAAATAAGCGGGAACGATCAGATCTTCTTCCGCTTCCGCTAGTCGCAGCGGAGTGGAAAGACTGCTTTTTTCGTTGCACATGTATCCCTTCCTTTCGAGAGAGAATTGCCGAGCCTGCCGATTGGGCCGGAGTTAAGCAGCCGTGATTCCGCCGTCGACAGGAAGGTCAGTGCCGGCTATATAACTGCTATCATCGGAAGTGTTATCTTTATATTGAATAACTAAAACAGTAACGTCGTCGGACTGCGGCGCGCCTGCGGTGAAAGTCTTTACCCCTTCCCAGATTGCGGTGGCGAGTTCCTGAACCATTTCTCCCTTAAACTCGCCGATGATTCCGCGCAGCCGCGCTTCTTCGAATAACTCTCCCTCTCTATTAACCGCCTCGGAAACGCCGTCCGAGTAAATCACCAGAAAATCGCCGGGATCGAGCTTCGCGCTCGCACTCTGATATTCGGCTCCGTCAAATATGCCGACGGGAAAATTTAGCGAACCAAGCTCCTCGACCGCGCCCGATTGCCGAACCATCAGCGGCGGAACGTGACCTGCATTCACATATTCGAAACGGCCTGTCGTGTCGAGAACACCGTAAAAGACGGTCGCATAGCGACTATCTGCCGTCCGCTCGCTGAGATATTTGTTCACGCGCGAACAAATATCGGGCAGCGGGAGATCCATCGTGGCCGTGGTGAAGAAAACGCCCTGGAGCAAAGTAGCAAGCAGCGCCGCGGAGATCCCCTTTCCGGCGACATCGCCGACGAAAAATCCCAGGCGCCCGCCTTCAAGCGAGATCACGTCAAAACAGTCGCCTCCGACCGAATGGCACGCAAACGTCGATCCGGCAACCGCAACGTTCGGCAAATCCGGCAGCGATTTTGGGAGAAGCGTTTGCTGAATCTGGCTCGCGATTTCAATTTCATGGTCTATCCGCGCCTTATCGCGTGCGGCGAACCCGCCGTCTTCCAGTCGATCTCTCCATTTGACATGACGGGGACTCCTCCCGGAAACTCTCACAGAAACCGAACGGTCCGGATTCAAACTACCGCAACTTCCATTGCGGATCGAAATCCTGTCTAGGTTTTCAAGACGGCCAACCTCTTGACACTTGCAGCTCTAGATATACCTATCTGTGTGGCTTGTCAATTAAGATGTGCAAGAAAAATCTCTATGCTCCTTGACAGGCTATTTCATCGGTTGTACCTCCGCCCTCCTCGAGACGCGTCACCTTTCTCATCGTAGGTTACTGTCGGCAACACCTTCCGTCCGCCAGTTTTGACCGCTCCGAGCTGTCCGCGTACCGGCGCGTAATTTCGTCACGCCGACGGTCTCCACTAGCACGCCTCGCGCCACGAAAAGGCTGTCACCCGGCTTCTCAACCGTTTCGACCTGGACGCCGCCATCTCTCCGCCTCTTGTCCCTGTTCCGGATTGCTCCCTGGCGTGTGTGAAGGGACCCAAGCGCGAGGAAGGTAATGTAGGCGCGTCCCTCGCTTCAATGTGCCAGTTCCGCCGAAGCAAAATGTCGCTCCGTCAATCGCTTAGATTTTTGGGGCTATTCTCATTTCCGGTCTGGGCTTCGGGGCACCGGTCGCGAAGCATTCCCGTCCGTGAAACCACTTTTCCGTCAACGAAGCTAGTTCTGCGGTCGCCTGAGGAGCCCAAGATTCTTGGCTTCCATGCCATGGATAACTCGGCGGTTGACCCTTACCGTTGATCACATTCCAAACCGCTATGTCCTCCGGAAGAGGATTACGGTAACTGTTTCCAAATTTCTCCAGGAGGGTTTCTAGACAGCCCATCGTTGAGCGATACCGCACCCATGCATGATTGTCCCAGTCGAACGTAGTCAGGAGAGCCTCACCTGCCCTTCGTCCTCGTTCGCTCATAATCTTGATGACTGCTGCATCCATTTTCAAGTTCAGCCCGCCTTCTCGGTCTGTGTGGCTGATATGCACAATGCGATCGCGATATCCTGGGACTGGCATCTGCAAATTGTCGCGCCAGTTCTGCATGACATTCAAAATAGCTCCCCCAAAACCAAAAACGCCGTGACCCTCAAAGTGATTCCAGGTCGGCAGCATGCCTCCTCTATTTCCCTTCGGTAGCCAAACGAATTCGGCTTCTGTGTTGTGATCGGGATGTGGAGACTTCAAGTCGATCCCGAAAGTCGGCCACCTTGGCAGTGGTGAATCAAAGAAATGGATTGGAAAATTGCTACTAATACCGCCATCGGAAAACCAGCACGGGTCAGCAACGATGGGCTGGTCTTCCGGCACTCCGTCATTCCGCTTCATACTGTAGTCGACCGCGTACAACGGAACAGCGGTCAAGAGGATAGGGAAACTCAAACTCATTCGAATAGCAACAATGATCGGTAGGTCGTGCATCTCAGGCAAAGGAACAAGCTCTTCACCGTGTTCCGTACGGGCTTGGCGAGCGCTTGGATCCTTCTTGTCCACCATCCATCGCACAACTTCGTATGGAAACAATTTCATCCAATCTTCAACGAGAAAGTAGTAGCCCTTGACGGGAAAGGGAATGCGAGATGGGCAACCGCAGGTGAGATTGGTGGTCATCACTTCCAGATTGATTGCGCGTGTCGTGTAGTCTGAACATCGATACTCGCTGGAAAGGGGACTTTCGCCTGGATAGCTTGGAGCTTCCCACAAGTCGCGAAAGGTAAAGGGCATTCCCGAGTTTTGCCCCGCAACTTCATTCAGCAAGGAATAGAGCCAATTGGTCAAGGGAGGACCGCCTGAAGACTCGCTCGCATCGAATCCTGAACAGAATCCGAAACTGTTCTTCGCAAGAGAGCGCATCGCTTCCGATGCAGCGCTTTTTAGGACAAATATGGGAACCAAAATTCCGCATCCGAGCAGCCCAATGACAACGTAGAGCACCCAACTGCCGTGAACAAGAAAAGCAAGCACACTCACGAATACCGCGACCAGCAGTGCAGCCAAAGCGAAACGCCACAAGAAATTTGCAAGTAGCCTGGCGGCGACCGCAATCCAAATAGGTTTGCCCGCCTGCTTGGCTGACATCGCCGACAAAACAACCTGGAAGACTCGCTTGGTTGATCCGTCCGGCCGGAACAAAGAAAGCAAGAAATTGTCTTCCGCCAATTCCGCAGGAAGCTTGGCCAGTCGGTCGAAGCCGAGTTCGTCGCCAGTACGACGCCGGCGACACTCTGCAGCTGCTGTTACTCCGGCTGCGATCGCGCCAGCCGAGGTTCCACCGATATTTTTGAACCAATATTCGGTTGAGAGTTTTTGCACGGCGAGTGGATAAACGATACCGCTCGTAACCCCGCCCTTCATCACCAAGTCACAGTATTTCTTGGCTGCCTTAGATTCGACCATTTGCCCTCCGACCTCCTTGAATCACAGCAATGTAGGTTGCGTCGCAACCCAGGAGCCGAGCTAACGCGCAGGCCCTCCGAGTCCCTAATACTTGATCGTAATGCCCGACTGAACAGTATTGACGCGGCTAAACTTCGGAGGTGAAAAGCCATCCTTGTAGGCCACCGTAAATGCGAAGTGCCCGGCCGGATCGAAGTTCCAAGAACCGCTGATGACACCGAATGCGTTCCAACCATGCAGCCGCTTCAAAAACAATGTATGGTCCGGGCGCTCCAAAACGGTGTTCTCGACTGTCGTTAAGTACCGAGCCGTACCGAGGGCGTCGATACTGAACCGGCCGATCTCCAAGAGCGCGTGCGCTATCGGAACAACCCTGGCGATATGATAGGATGGCAGTTGTTGTGTCGCTTTTCCAATCGATGCTTTCACGGTACTGTCCTTGAGAGCGCCTCCCAGCTCCATCCCCGTGTGGAAGTCCAGGACGTAGCCCCAGAGAACGGGCTTCGAGTTTGCTCGCGTCCACGGTATTTTGTTCGCCTTGGCTATGTCTGCCTCATGAGCAAACTTCCTCGCGCTCCGGCGCTGCCTGGGGTTGTAAAGATTGACGAACCGAAATAGTAGATCGGGCGTGGCTAGCAGATTGTGGCGGTCGAATTCTTTGTCGCTTTCGTAGGCGACGCCTGGTCTGAATAGCAGACCCTGCAAAACCTTGTTCGGCTTATACATATGGCCGAAGGACAAACCAAAGTTGATGGTATCGGCGTACTTGAGATTGCTCACTTGGTTCTGCCCAACATCGACCGTAGCCGTCGGCATCACCTGGTAGCCGTGCACCAGCTCCCCAATCACCGGCGCAATTTTGCCATCGAGGACCCAGCCCGGCTTTGATCCCTTTCCCGCCGCGTAGTTCAAATTCACGTAGTAGCTTGAAGAATCTTTACTGGCCGGAGCTTTTTCCGGCACAATCTGCGATTTGGAATCAATTTTGACGGGCTGCCCAAAAATGTCGAGCAAACCCGGGACCGCGAATGGCAGTTGTTGCGTAGCCTTATTACTGTCGAGGACTAACTCAAAACTGCCTAGATTCTCCGGAGTGTCGACCAGACGCGCAAGATCCGCGGCGGAGGTCACCTTCTTGGTATCCGGAATCGCCGCAGCTACTCTACAGCCCCCCGCTTTGAGGCTCTCCGTCATTCCATTGAAGTCTTCGACCTGCAAAGTACACGGTCCCTCAGGGCCGCTTTTATAAGCCAGATGTGACACAAATTCCCACTTCCCCTGTTCGCTCAACGAAAGTGCCGCGCCCATCGGCACCGTGTTGGTCATTTCCAGGTCAAAGGTGGTTGGAGCTACATCAGGGGCAAGGGCTTCTGTCGAGCGATGAAGCGCGAGAACGACTTTGTATTTCTTGCCGAGTTGTAGGGAAAACGGCGCGGACGACGCCAAGGGCTTGAGCTCCAGGATTAGCCACTGTATCGCCTCTGGGTATGGGGTCACACGAATGTCCGCCGGAAGCGGTGTGTTCAATGAACCCGGCCAATCGTAAAGCTTGCCAGTACCCACGAGGTCGGATACATCATCCTCGTCGCATAGCACGGCGACTAACGTAGGCGCCGCAACCTTGTAGTCGCTCACCGTGCATGGTGCCGGAGTATCCGCGCGCAACGCAGGAGTTCCGAACAAAACGGCAAGTGCCAAAGCGGCAACTGCGATCAAGCAAGGTCGAAAGAGGGACCGAGAAGAGTTCATGGGCTAGTGCTCCCGTACCTGTCGCTCGGCATGGACTCGCCCCGCGCTGGCTACTCGGGCGTATAGTTTTGTCGTACAGCGGTGGCCAGATCTTTTACCGTTTTGATCTTGGCGTTCGTATTCGTGCTTGCGTAAATGTCGGTAAATTTAAGAACCGTCGTCTTGCTGTCGCGGAATTCTGTTTTTAGCTTGCTGGTCAAATCCTGGGCAGCATAGGGAAAGAACTCGAACTGTAGCCCGGACTGTGCCCAAATCACTTCGAGTTCTTGCTTGTCACTCGGGCGAGCTGAAAGGCCCGCCCAGCCTTGAACAACAATGGTAACGCGGTCGTGAACACTCATGGTCCTCATCAATCCGTGAAAGCTGTGAAATTTTCTTAGCCCGACAACCGAACCTACGACCAGTCCGAGAGCAATCGCAAGAATCATCCAAGCACCTTTGCGAGTGAGCCTCACGAGTGACCTCTTCTAGAAATCGATCTATTGGGAGGTAATAATATCGGAGATACTATCACAACTTGGTAAGCGGCTCCAGAGGGATCCGAATGGTGAACCTCACAAACGGAGTCACTTTGACTTCCTAGAATCATTATCGCAAAAATGCGTTGACAAGCAATCGCAAAAATGCGATATTAAATGGGACGAGAGAGTGCGACCGAGTGCCACAAACACAGGTTGTGATCTTTGCTGCTGAGGACGGTTCCTCGCCACTGTTGGGCTGGTTGGACGCCCTGCAGACAAAGGCAAGAGACAAGTGCTTGGTCCGGATTGAGCGGCTTGCAGAACTCGGACATGAATTGCGGCGCCCGGAAGCGGACTACTTGCGCGATGACATTTACGAGTTGCGCGTGCGACACGGAAACGTGCAGCACAGAATTTTATACTTCTTTCATGAGGGCCGGGCAGTCTTGAGCCACGGATGTACGAAGGAGGACGTTGTCCCGCCCGCCGAAATCGAACGCGCGGCAGCCAACAGATCTCGATTTATACGGAACCCAATACACCATACCTATGAGGAGTGAATGACTATGGCCAAGAAGGAAAAGACGCAAGATGCCGTCAATATCCTTCACGGTCGCTACGTGAAGGACGATCCAGAGCGCAAGGCCGCGCTTCAAGAGGAGCGGGTCAATGCCGAAGTGGCCCGACTCATTCATGACATGAGGACGGCTGCTGGCCTGTCGCAGCAGCAGCTTGCCGAGTTGATTGAGACGACCCAATCCGTGATCAGTCGGCTTGAGGACGCCGACTACGAAGGCCGGTCTCTTTCGCTCTTGGAACGCATTGCCACGGCTCTAAATCAAAAACTCACCGTTGTGATGACCGCCCGAGAGCCGGAAGCGCAGGACGTTCGCGAAGCCTTTCACAGAGTCATCCACATGCTTCGTCGCTCCCGCGGGCTCACGATCGACGAACTTGCGAAGAAGACCGAGATCGATCGAACGGAACTCGTCGCACTCGAGCGAAACGCGGCGTACCGTCCATCACCCCTGACCTTGCACCGTCTTAGTCAATTCTTTCAGGTGCCGGACCGGAAACTTGCCGTTCTTGCTGGCGCCATCCGCGAGGTGCCCGAAGACCTCCGGCAACAGGCAGAAAAATTTGCTGCTCAATCTGACTCCTTCTCGAAGTTAAGCAAAGAAGAGCAGCGTGTTCTCGACGAGTTCGTGGGCTTTCTTCGATCGGAACGGTAGTTCGAGTCGTAGGAGTTGGCATGGATCGAGCCACCCGCATGGAAATCCAACGGATCGCCGCCGCGACGCTACGCGATGCGGGGCTCACCGAACCGCCAATGTCCGTCGAACGGCTGTTGGAGCACGTCCAACTCCATCGTGATTACTACGATCTCTCGAATCCAGGATTTCTTGATCGTGCCAACATTTCATTTGCCAGAACTCTGACGTGTTGAGGGTTGTTCATGAACTTGGTGACATAGTGGGCACCATCTGAAGCTCGGAGAAGATGCGATTGCGATCCTCCTCGCATTCTGCGAAGGTGCTG
>Ga0137391_10001735_pt1 | contig 16070 bp, 18 predicted proteins | sample 15con2h24BmetaG_FD_101399 | JGI IMG/M metagenome (GOLD analysis project Ga0137391, IMG submission 101399) | Vadose zone soil microbial communities from Angelo Coast Range Reserve, California, USA - 15con2h2.4B metaG | ecosystem: Environmental > Terrestrial > Soil > Vadose zone > Saprolite...
GTCACTGTGGGACAACAAGAGCGGAATATCGTCCACTCGTTCTGTCGTAACACTTACCTGTTCTGTCATGCCGACAGCTTACCGCATTTGCAAAATCTTGTCACTTTTTGGCCGAACCATGAGAAGATAGTTGACCATTAACAGCAAGCGGTGTTCAGTCGTCCAGAGAGGCCCAATCCCTGTAAGGCGGCTTTGAGAGCGTCCTCTGTTCCAAGGCGCATCACCTGCGAGACCCGTACCAGTTTACGCCGTCGGTAGCTTTTCTTCACCTGGCCGTAGATCAGACCTGCCTCCACCTGCCTCCGGCGCACGTTGCGCCCTCGACATCCCACTTCTCGCCACTGCCCAAAATGGGCCGTCAAGGCATAAAAGTACACATGCAAGCCATCACTCGTGAAGAGCTGAATGCAGCCAGGAGCCAAGAGCTGTCGCAGGGAATGGATGACGCGATGGGCCATGTGTTGTGTGCGGTGACCCAGATGGAGCACGGGCAGAAGCTTCGTGCAGGGGTCGATCGCCAGCCACAGCCAAAGCACTTGCTGAGAGCTGCGCAGCCGAATGCGCAGTTCGTCCAATTGGATGTGTGGGATCTGGAGGGTGTGGAAGCAGCGCTGATGGAAGATCTCTGCGTGTCCGCCTGCACGAGTGAGCCACGTCGTGATGGTGGCTTGTCGGTAGCCGAAGATCCGTTCAGCGGCAGAAGCATCCAGCCCTTCGGCCAGCGCAGAGAGCACCACTGCGACCTGCTGAGAAGGGGTTTTCAGACGGTACAAGGGCGTGTGACGCCGAGCACTGAACGTGATGTGGCAAGCCTGGCAGCGAAAAGTCTGGATGCATTCGACTTGGCCAGGCTTGCCATCTCCGACCAAAGCGTGGATCTGAGCATCGGTGATGCCGAAGTAGGGGCACTGCGCGTTGGGACAGGCGTAGCCCGCGGTGTTCACTCGCTTGGGTGCTCCCCGTCGGCTTTTCACCTCACACCAGGGGCGTACAGGAGCAAGTGCAGGCTCCCCAACCGACGAGTGGGAAGGTTGAAGAGGGATCCGGTCAAGACGCCAAAGCAGCGCCAGAGAGAGGAGGAAGAACACGAGCAGGACCACGAACACATGAACAGCCATAAAAAATCCTCGCTGCTTGAAATGGGGAGTATGGAGAACTCCTTGAGAAGCAAGGATAAGCAGAGTCTACCGTCCTGTCAAGCTGTTGGGAGAGAGTCCGAATTATCCACCATCGTGAATAACTGTACCCCCTTTCCTCATTGTTGAGATGCAGGCGTAAAAATAGTATACTACATACAAATCTTTTAAGTGAGAAAAAAGATTTAGCTCCTAATAAGCTGCATTTGAAAGAGGTTCACGCCGCGTCTGCTCATATCAATCCTTGTGCTGGCTACTTGGACCATCCGTTCTTGAATCGCCAGCGAAGAGCAGGAACAATGAAAATGGAGACCGAACAGGTGGCCGTTGCCGCAGAAGGCGGCGTAGGCTTCCATCGCACACTCCCACTCCTGCGTGAACACCAGCACATGATTGCGGCACGCGCCTGGCGCAGAGTGCGCTCGGTCAAAGCTCGCATTGGAGGCCACCATGATCACCCGGTCTCGCAATGCCCCTTACCGTTGGGGCCAAATTCGCGGAAAGGGAGGAGCTGCCGCTAGCATGAAAAGGCCATCGGCTTGCAACTCTACCGCTTACTCATCATTGGCCCAATCTTCATGTGCGCGGGGGCTCGCACCTTCTGCATCGACACCCAACTCCTGTTCCCGCGAGGCGCTCGCGTGCTGGACATCCCTGATTTCATCAAGCCGCTTGTGCTGGTATTCCAGCTCTGCCCTCAATTCGTCGATGTGCGTTTCGATGAGACTCAGCGCTGCATAGGCTTCTTCAACGATCGCATGATAGCGCGCCTCGGGTCCACCTGGGATGAGAATGTTGGAAGCCTCGATGCTGGCCAGGGTATCGAGTCGCGAGCGTATGCCAGCGATCGCCGCGGTGATGTCGTCCTGGTCGCTCATAATTGCCGCTCCTTAATAGTTACAGAACATGAGGAGCCCAGGGCTTTCAGGGGGGAGCTCGTAGGCGAACAGCTTTTTTCCTACGTCCTCCAAGCTCATATGAGCCTTCGTCGCTGGGCCGGTACGCGCGTCAAAGTACAAGCCAATTTCAAGTAATCGCTGCTCTAGCATCGGCACTCCTCCTCTACTTTCTTGGGGGTGAAGTCTTCAACATCATATGGTGGCTCTGCAGGTGGAGCTGTATGCGCTCGGAGCGGAAGCAGCGCAGGCGCTCGTGTGCTTCCACAGAAAATCCTTCCTGTAGCGCTGATCCAGAGAGGTAAAGCGGTCCATCTGCTTGTAATAGCGCTTCGAAGGTCGGTGTATGCAGGCGCGTTTCCTCTCTCCAATGCTCAGGATTAATTTCCTCTTCACATGAGAGACGATCGAAAGGGTCGCTCATGATGGTTGATCCTGCAGGCGGGTCACGTTTAATAACCACTATCTATGCTCCAGGCATAACCAATCTGGCAGCATTCGTGCTCAATGATCGCAAGACCTTCACTATGCTGAAGGCATGCCTTGCTACTGTTCTGATTCGAGTGTATGCCGAGTATCCCTGATTTCATTCTGCTTGCGCTGGGATTCCAGGAATTGAGAATAGCCTGGCATATTTACCTCAAATGCTCTTGTTGCGCTCTCCTGTGCTGCATGTATGCGCAACTCTAACTCGGGTATGATCGTCTCAATAGCATCCACCTTACCCCGAAGTTCATCAGCCCGTTCTTTCAGTTGATCGATAGAGTCTTGCACTGCTTGAATCTGCGCTGTAAAGTGGTGTGTGACGTGATCCTCAACACGTTTATCCAGGCTGGTCCACCAGGCAGCGAGAGCAACAGCCCCAAGAATGCCTAAAAATGCTGTGCTCACTCCTAGAACCGCTGCAACCAGGCCTGCAACAGTCCACCCGTCACAAGGTGACCCACCACCACAGACAGGCCAAAATGTCATTTTTACGACAAGAACCACCAAGCACATGAGAAAAACACAAATGGCGATATAATAGGTTGCTCTAGCAGTACGTGTTACCATACTTCACCTCTCATATTGTCCACCTCGTCGTCTTCGTATGATCTGAGCTCTTTCTCCTTCATTTCAAGAGGCAACAGCGCCGGCATCGACGAGCAATGTACTTCCTGTCATCAGCATCGAGAGGTCGCTCGCGCAGAAGAGGGCAACTCGGGCTACATCATCAGGCACTCCAGCACGCCCCAGCGGCACGCGCGCGTCAAAACCTTCGCCTAAAGCATCTGGCACACCTGCAGCAGCGAGGGCCGCGCGTGCCTCTGCAATGCCAGGGGTCCGAATGAGTGTTGGAGCCAGCGCCAGGACACGGATATTCTGGGGACCGAACTCGATAGCGAGACTCTTGGTCAAGCCTCGTACCGCGTGTTTCGACGAGACATAATGTGAGATGGCCGCTCCACCCTGATAGCCTGCCGTCGAGGCAAGATTGATGATCACCCCTCCTTTGCCAGCTTGCACCATGTGCCGCGCAGCTTCCCTACATCCGATGAAGGTGCCGCGCAGATTGATAGTCAGCACCTGGTCCCACCTGGCGTCGGACATCTCCAGAGCCGGGCTCAATGGGTAGATGCCGGCGTTGTTGACCCAGATATCGATGCCGCCCAATTCGTGTACCGCCTGCGTTGCCACCGCCCCAATCGAGCCACTGTCTGCTACATCGAGCAGGGTAGCGATCACTTTGACCCCGTGTTGCTGTGCAACGCGCTCAGCCGCCTCTTGCGCCTGCTTCTCGTCGAGGTCACTAATCAAGACATTGGCACCTGCCTCGGCAAAGCGCTCACAAATGGCCAGTCCGATCCCTCGCGCTCCGCCGGTCACTACCGCGTTGCGGTCCTTGAGAGAGATCAGTTCAGCAATGGACCTGCCACTGACATCGGGAATTGCCATCTAAGCTTCCTCCTTCCCAAATGGGTTTAAAGAACGCCCCTGTGCTTCAAAAGCACAGATGCAGCATAAGCCTCTGTATTGTACCACCACATGCTTCTATTAGATATGGTGGATAATTCGATCAACCTCTGCAAACCCATTGCCGAGCGGTTTTTCATCAGGGTGCAGTCCAGACAGGTCACCTGATCCTGGAAAACGACTCCATCCAAGGACTGCTGCTCGCACCTTCCTCGACCTGCCCGCTGGATGCACATGCACCCCCATCCAGCTTGAGAGCCTCTCAAGCCGAACCTGGCAGCAAGGGGTAGGAGAGCACCTCCCTGGCTGTCCATCGTCGGCTGGTTCTGCCGGCTGCCATGGCAGGAGTCCGGTGCCGATAGCGTTGCGCCAGCAGTCTACCCCCTCGCTCGCGTGGCTGCACGAGCGCCACGCGCAGGGAGTGGTGAGGACGGACAAAATGGTAGTACGCGCGCCACCATTCCAGATGGGCCAGCAACTGGGGAGCTTGTTGAGAAGTGGCCCAGGTCCGTCTTGCCAGAGCCGCAACGCCATGGCGCACGGTCAGATTCACCCGCTCAATACAAGCGGTGTTCAACCTCCCAGAGAAGCCTCATCTCTGTAAGGCGACGGTGAGATCTATCTCTGTTCCCAGTCGCATCACACACGAGATCCGTAGCAGCCTCCGCCTTCGGTAGCATGTTTTCACCTGGCCATAGATCAAGCCCGCCGCCACCTGCCACCGACGCACTTTCCGCTCACGACGCCCCACCGGGAGCCAGTGTCCAAAATGGGCGGTGAGCGCATAAAAATACAGGTTTAACCCATTACTGGTGAAGAGCGGGAGGCAATCGAGAGCCAGGAGCTGTCGCAGGGAGTGGATCACCCGATGAGCCATGTGTTGGGTGCGCGGACCCAGCTGGAGCACCGGCAGAATCTTGGTGCGGGGATCGATGGCCAGCCAGAGCCAGAGCACTAGCGAGGCGCAGCGCAGCCTGGTGCGCAACTCGTCCAGCTGCAGGTGCGGGAGATGCAAATGGCAGAAGAAGCGCTCGTGCAGAATGTGCGCGTGCCCGCCTGCACGCGTGAGCCAGGTGGTGATGGTGGCTTGCTGGTAGCCGAAGACGCGTTCGGCCGCCGATGGGTCCAGCCCTTCAGCCAGCGCAGACAGGACCATTCCGATCTGCTGAGAAGGGGTTTTCACCCGGTACAACGGCGTGTTGCGCCGGGCACTGAAGGTGGTGTGGCACGCTTGGCAGCGAAAGGTCTGGATCCGCTCGATCTGGCCATGCTTGCCATCGCCAACCAGCGCATGCATGTGCGCATCCGTGTTGGTAAAGTAGAGGCACGCTCGGTTGGGACAGGCTAAGCCTTGCGTGTCTATGCGTTTAGGGGCTCCTCGTCGGCTTTTCACCTCACACCAGGGACGCACAGGCTGTGGTGTCGGCCCTCCACCTGACGAAGGAGGGGAGACGAGACGACAAGCCGGGCAATCGTCAGGAGTGCGGGGCTTCAGGAGCCGGTGGAGCGTGGGGCGCTTGGCTCCTCCTCTTAAGGAGGAAGGCCGAACAGGGAACCAGTCCAGATGCCAAAGCAGCACGAGAGAGAGAAGGAGACAGACCACCAGCAGGAACACAAACATGAACACATGAAGCGCCATCAGAATCCTCGCTGTTGGAAATGGGAAGCCTGGAGATCTTCCTTGTGAAGCAAGGATAACAGAGTCAGCAGTGCTGTCAAGCGAGAGGGACAAAAGTCCGAATTATCCACCATCGCGAGAGGGAGTACCCCTCGGGTAGATACAAGGCCCGATCGATGAAGGCGGCTCCTTTACGGCTGGCATACAGCAGAAAGACCCCCACCTGGCTATTCTCCCGGCGGCCAGCCGTTCCACTGTATTGGCGGGCCACGCCCGCCGACTTCTTGCCTTTCTTCACAAAGCCCGTTTCATCCACCACTAGCACGCTCTCCTCCTCGCTCAGATGCTCGGTCACGTAGGCCCGCAGGTCGTCGCGCACCGCTTCTTCATCCCAGTCGGCTTCTCCCAGCAAGCGCTGCACGCCGCGCGGCCCACGTTCGCCCAGTTGCTCGGCCAACTGCCAGCCATTCTTGCGTTCCACTGGGGCCAGTAAACCTTGCAGGAAGCGCTGCGCCCGCTGGCGTGCCTCGGCTCGTCGAAAACGCGGCCCAATGCGTGCATGTACCTGGGCTAATTCCTCTGTGGCTTGTTGCAGCAGCTCTTCTTCGTTCTCTTGTTGCTCGTCGTCTCGTTCTTCGGTGGTAGACTGCTTCCCCTCTCTGAAGCAGTCTACCACTTTTTCTCCTTAACTGTCACTGTAGTATTAGAGTTTGCGCGCCGACGCATGAATGCTTTTCACCCTGGGCGATGCGTCGTCGTCCATGGAGACCCCCATCCAGCCAACGCGCTGCTGGTCCGTACACCACGTGCTGGAGCTAAGTCGGGCTATGTCTTTGTTGATCCAGAGGGTTTCCTCTGCGAGCCAGAATATGATCTTGGGGTGGTTCTGCGTGACTGGAATGAGGAGCTGCTTGCAGCAGCCGAGCCTCTTGCGTTAGCCCACGACTACTGCGAACTCCTCGCCAGGGAATCTGGCCTGGATGCAGCCAGCATTTGGGAATGGGGCCTTATCGAGCGCGTCTCCAGTGGGTTGTATCTGTACGCCTACGGCTCACGCGAGCACGGCCAGCCATTTTTCACAACAGCACAACACTTGCTGGCTACATAGCTTCTCGCTTGGTTCTCTTGGAGCCCATAAGCCCACGGATTGCGCAACGAGTTTTTAGCTGAGCAAAAGCGATGGTGGATGAATGGTCTCCACAAGGGCTATCAACTCTCTCTCGCTCTCGGTTTCGTAGTGCCTTTGCTTCACCGAAGCAAACTTCCATGCGGCGTTTGAACTCGACGACAATCTCCATACCCTCTCCCACGGACCACTCCTTTGCATCGTCTTTCGCTTTTGCAAACACTTGCGTTCACAAATTTTTTGTGGTATATATTTTGTAGACGTTACCGTTTGCAAAATAGAGCGGCCCTGCACGACTTTGGGGATCGAAGCAAGCAAGGTTTGGTTGTATAGAATGAGAGTGCGCCGTTTCGCTCTTGCCTGTACGATAAAGAAAGAGGCTTCTCATGCGAATTGCACTCTTCACGATTGGGGGACGGGGTGATACCCAACCGTTTGTGGCCTTAGCCGTTCGGCTCAGGCAAGCAGGCCATCACGTCATTCTGGCCGCCCGGCCAGATTTCGCCGCCCTGGCTGCCGAGTATGGCGTCGAGTTTGCGCCGCTGGGCAACCCGTACCAACCGTTCATCACCGGGGCAGCCGAATCCTCAGCGCTGGGCGGAGGCCATCTCCTCCATCAACTGCGCTATGGACTCGCGCAACGGCGGTATTTTTCTGACCACCTCAACCAGGATGCCTGGCGCGCGGCACAGGACGCAGAGGCAATTCTCTACAAATACAGTTGGATCACTGGCTACAGCATCGCGGAAAAACTCGGCATTCCATGTGCTGCCGCCATGTTCTTTCCTCTGACTCCAACCAGAGCCTTTCCCAACTTTTTGATTGGCAGAGGCATCGATCGTGGCCCGCTGCTGAATCGACTGAACTGGAGCCTGAGCGAGCAGGTCGTCTGGCAACTCTTGCGCTCGGACGACACGAAACTGCGCCGTGAGCTCGGGATACGTCCTCTGCCTTTCTTCGGCCCGCTCGCGCGCCAGCAGTGCGAGGAGATGCCGGTCTACTACACCTACAGCCCGGCGGTGCTGCCCCGGCCCGCTGATTGGCCTGAGCGAGTGCAAGTGACCGGCTACTGGTTTCTTGATCCTCCACCAGAGTGGCAGCCGCCTGCCGATCTGCTGCACTTTTTGCAGGCTGGCCCACCCCCGGTCTCGATCGGGTTCGGCAGTATGACCAGCCGCGATGCGCAAGCCACCCTGGACCTCGTCTTGCGGGCACTCGAATTATCTGGTCAGCGTGGTGTGCTCCTCAGCGGCTGGGCGGGTCTGGGCAAGGGCCGCACCCTTCCTGCATTCGTTTGCCGTGCGGAGAGTCTACCGCATAGCTGGCTCTTTCCGCGTATGGCCGCAGTGGTGCATCATGGAGGGGCCGGCACAACGGGTGCAGCACTGCACAGTGGTGTTCCTTCTGTGATCACGCCTCTGGCTGCCGATCAGCCCAGTTGGGCACGACTGGTTTCTGCGCTGGGGGCAGGGCCTGCTCCGCTCCCCTTTCAAACGCTCACCGCAGAGCGACTGGCAGAGGCGATCCGCGAGGCGGTGACGAATGCAGCGATGCGGCAGCGCGCCACCGAACTAGCCCAGCAGATTCAGGCGGAGGATGGGGTGGGACAAACGATGGAACACTTCTTGTGCTCTGTGGACAGGTGGAGGAAGGATAGACCCGTGAGGGGTTAGCAGAGAACATCCGCTTCTGAAACGAGAGGAGCTGGACGAGGCTCGGCGGCATACAAAGCATCCGGACAGACGTGAGCCAGGAGCAGAGGAGGAACGGAGCACTCTTTTCCAGGTCAACATATGACCGAGAGGAGGGTCAGAACCCTATGCAAGAACCACACAGTGCGCCCCGACGACGCGGGCGACCGCGCAGTGAGCCAGCCCATCGCGCCTTACTGGAGGCCGCGCTGCGCGAATTTGTGGCGCGTGGCTATGAAGCGATGAGCCTGGAGGCGATTGCGGCTGCCGCAGGCGTCAGCAAGATCACGTTGTATCGGCGCTGGGAGAGCAAGCTGGCTCTCGTGCGAGAGCTCTTGCAATCAGTGAGTGACGAAACGCCGATTGAGGATCAGGGCAGTCTGGAAGAGAACCTGCGTGTGCTGCTGCGAGAAGCATATCAGGCCAGCATCACCTCACTTGCGGGACAGATCATACCTCGGCTCGTCGCAGAGGTCGCAAGCCATCCCGAGTTGCTGGAAGTGTATCGGAAGGAGATCCTGCGTCCTCGCCTGGAACGGCTGAAGGTGCTCATTGCTCGCGCACACGAGCGCGGAGAACTCCGGGAGGATCTCCCATTTACCATCCTGGCTGATATGTTCGCCGGTCCCATCTTCTATCATCTGACTATGCTCGCCCCTGTCGAGCCGAATACATCAGAGGATGTGCCCGAACTGCTCACCCAGGCGATCCTGAGGGGTATCACCCGAGAGGGAAAGTAGCGCCGATGTTCCTGCGCATCACGGTCTGCTCTCAGATCACCCAATACCAAGGTATCGACAGCCATGGATCGTTTCCCAGAAACGGAGGACATCAGTCAGAGTCATGACGCATTCCGAGGTAACCATCCAGATTACTCCCACATCACGTCCCTCCATGCCGACCTTTATGGGAGAAGTGACAGTTTTTGCTCAGGTGCTTATCCACACAGGAATTCTGAAAATGATCCAGGAACAAGTGCGGTTCGCCCGTGCGCGCTTTGGCCGCTATGACTTGATCGATTTTGTCGCTGTCCTCATTGGCTATGCTCTTTCCGGTGAACCCACCCTGCTGCTTTTTACGAACGACTCCCTCCGTGGGCCTCGCCGTTCATGGCCCTGTTTGGTCGAGATCTGTTGCCCCATCGCTCGACCTTGTCTCGTTTTCTTGCCGCCCTCGATCAGTCAACGGTGGAAGCCCTCCGTACACTCTTTCAGCGGGATCTGCTTGCACGGAGGCCGTTTCCCTCTCTCGGTGGCCTGTTTGATCGGACAGGCAAGCAGTGGCTGGTCATCGATGTCGATGGGACCCGACAGGCGGCTCGTCAACGTGCGTTGCCACAGACGGAAGACTTGCCCTCTCCTCAGCGTCGGTTTGACCAGGTGTGTGCCCCGGGCTATCAGGGACGCAAGCGGGGAGAAGTGGTGCGCACCCGCACAATCCTGCTTCAGACGCATACGCATCAGTTTCTCGGTACGTTTGGAGCGGCAGGCAACGGGGACTATCGCGGCGACCTGCGGCGAGCTGCGCAAGTGATCTCCAGTTATGCAACGAAGCTGGAGTTCCCCACAGCTTCTATCCTCGTGCGGTTAGACGGCTTGTATGGCGATGCTGCGCCCCTGCTCGATGTCCTCTCAACTGGTCTCGGCGTCATTACCAGAAGTCGTGCCTACCACCTGCTGGATCTGGAAATCGTCCAACAGCGACTGGTACGTGCCCCAGATCATGTGAGCACCCATCCAGAAAGCGGCATGACACGAGCGCTCTACGATTGCGTCTCCGTTCCCTTGACACCAGCTGGACCCGAGGTGCGTTTGGTCATCGCTACCCATGCGGCCACAGGCTCTGCCCCCGCTGTTGGCACGGAGCGTGACGGAATGATTTACGAATTATTTGTCAGCACCCTTCCCTCCCCGGCGTTTACCGCCTCGGACGTGCTCGATCTGTATCTGCATCGTGGGTCGTTTGAGACCGTGCTGGCCGATGAAGACGATGAGCAGGAGTCTGACCGGTGGTATTCTCATACGCCGTGTGGTCAGGAGTTCGCCCAGATCCTCGCACAATGGGTCTGGAACCTCCGCCTGGAGTTGGGGCAGGCGCTCTCCCCATACGAACTACGCACAACTGAATTTGCTCCAGCTCGTGCTGTCGAACCGGTTCACATGTGCGAGTCTGCCGAGCTTGGGCAGGGTCCGGCTTTCAGCACGAGAGCGCCTGCGGCGTATGGCCCTCCCCAATGGGCCCGCCCATCCTTTACCCATGGCTTTCCCGGTTCTGCATTTACTCCGCAACCTGATGGGACGCTGCGCTGTCCTGCCAACCACCCCCTCTATCTCCAGGAGCGGCGTCCCGAACGTGATGGCTCCCTGCGGGTGTTGTACGCGGCGCGCATCGGCCACTGCCGTTCCTGGACTGCTGCCGCGCACAGTGTCAAGAAAGCAGCACTACGCTCAAACCGCGACGGGTGAGTGCAGTGTTGTGGCCGAGTGACTCCGCTCCCTCAACTTCCTCTCCTGCTGGAGAAATGACGCTTGTCCCGCTGCCTCTCGCGCCGGTGCTGTGGAAAGACTGGCCACGCTGTGATATCCGACGCGCCTGGCTCAAAATCATCCGTCGCGAAACGGTGGTCTTTACCGATCTGAGCCGGGCTCTCACTATCGCCAGTTCCTCCAGTCACGCCAAGCACGTCTTGACCCGAGCTGCGCGCGCGCATTGGCGTCTCTCCTGGGAACAGCGCCTGGCACGCAATGCTCGTCCATCGGACACTCCTCGGCTGATCGTCACGCTTCACGGACTGCCAGCCACCTTTGCCTCTTCCTTTGGCTTTGATCTCCTTGCCAGCGCCTAACCTCACCGATTGTTACGGATGATGTTTCTTGTCTCGATGCCGAATGCTCTGACCACTTTTCTTGCATTAACACCATTCGATTATCAGCATATATCTCGACTTTTGTTCTGATACAGGGTCTATGGTAGTCTTAGACACGCTCCTTTACTTGAGGTTATCTCGTTGCGCAACCCGTGGGATAAGGGTCACTGGAGTACCAGAAGCTGGTTACCGTGGAGCACCGCCCAACCCGATCTCGTTTCCGTCAGGGTCGCGGTAGGTGATCTTGCGCACGCCGCCCGTGTAGGTTTCCCGCTCCACAGGGTCGAGTCCCCGCTCGGCGATCTGCGCGACGAGCGCATCGAGGTCATCGACGAAGAGCGTGTGCCTGGCGTGGCCGGCGTGTTCCGGCTGCTGCACAATGTACAGGTATCGATGCTCCGCCAGCTCCCAGACGGCCTCGGTGTCGTGGGGAAAGAAGGTGGGCGGCGAGCCCAGCAGCCGTTCGTACCACGAGAGTGCCGCCGCGTAGTCAGCGACCGGGATGCCCGCGAACAGGTCGAGCTTCGTGGTCTGAATCACGCGTCGTGCTCCTTTCTCTTCACAACAAGATCATCTCAGACGCAGAGGTATACTTTTCTATACACGCCTCGGAGTATACCGGTCTCAGTTTGAAAAAAGCAGAACAGGCTCTAGAGACAAGGGCTTTTGGACGATGCGCCGTCATGCTGCTATCTCCTACCCGGCATGGTACATACTGGCTCAGGCTGTGGTGTGCACGACGGCTGAAAAGAGAGCAGGACGATGAGCGGAGACGCTGAAACAGAGACCTCTCCCGGTTGACGATCAGGACCAATGACCCACCATCATTCTGCCTGCTTTGGCCCCTTCCTCAAAGCGTCGGCCAGGATCCCCGTCACCTCCGCCAGGCTCTGTCCCCGGTGTCGCTCCTCCGGCGTCTCCGTGCCCAACTCCGTCTGCTCCACCAGCCGGTAGAGGGCTGCCGCCCCCTCCAGCATCTGAGGCGGCAGTCCCAGGTCGGCGAAGGTGCGCGCGATCTCCTCCATTTCCCCGACCCAGCGATAGGCCTTGGGCGGCATACGCGGGACCTGGCGCTCGAACCACCCCAACAGCTCAGCCTGGCTCCCCCGCAGCTCGCCTATCAAGGTCTCACTCAGGCCAAGGACCTGCCCTGCCACGAGTGCCTGGGTCGCTAGCGCCGTGAGCCCCTTGGTCAGCGAGGCGTAGCACATCTTGAGTCCCGAGGCCCGTCCGACCTGCGGCCCGATGATCCGCACATCCAGGCCGTACTCGCCCAGGAGCGCGAGTCGTGCTGCACCGGGTCCCGAGGCGTACAGGCGCGTCTCTGCTCTCCCGGCTCGCGGAGGCGCACCGATGATGCCCACATCGACCACCTCGGCCCCCACCTCGCCCAAGAGGCACTCGATAGATCTGACGGTCCGCGGGGAGATGGCGTTGCAGTCGGCGAACAGCGGGGTGCTGCCGGTGGCGCGCATCGCCACTGCTATTCGTTCAGCGAACGCGTAAGCCTGAGCGGGAACCAGCACGGAGAGGAGCATGTCGGCCTTGCGCACCAGGGTTTCATCATCGCTGACATCGGTGATCCGGCCTGCCTTGCCAGGGCAACCGTGCGAGCGCTTCGCCCTTGCAGGTTGGTGAGGACACGCAGGCTGTGCTGCACCAGGACGGTGCCGATGGCGTGTCCCATGTCCCCAGGGCTGATGATGCCAATCGTCGGTCGAGCTTTCATTGCTCCCTCCTCTGCTTGCGGTTGGTTCAAGAGTTTCTGACCGCTCACTTACTGGTTACGCTCGCTTCATCGGCCGCCTACCACAGATAGGAAAGCGGCCCGGCTAGCGTGACACTAGTCGCCCCCGGCATTTGCCGCCTGGTAGAGCGTGATCTGCATTCCATCGGGCGTTTGGACGCGCGCATTGCGGTCTCCCCAGGGCATCGGTTTGGCGTTGGACAGTATCTGCGCGCCTGCCTGCGCGAAGACCGCCGCCGCGGCATCGGCATCTGGCACCGAGAGCGCCAAACGCACCGGGCCGCTCACGCGCCGGCCCACTTCCACCTGGTCAACAAAGTCGGCTTGCGGACCATCAAAGAGTTCGAGCGTGGTCTGCGGCCCGAGGGAGAGGATCACCCCGCGGCCTTCCGGGCGCTGCCACTCTTCGACCACGGCCAGTCCCAGCCGGTCACGGTAGAACTGGACGGCCTGGTCAAAGTGCTCCACCGTGAGCGCAATCCGCACTTCACGAACCGCATCGAACGTTGCCATCGGGCTCTTCCTTTCGTGGTTTCCAACAGGTGCCGCCAAGTAAATCGGCGGCCGGGGATCGTCAACCTTTCGCAACGTATTGTACACCAGAGTCCTCGTCACAGAAAAATGGCAGAAGATATCAGCGATCAGCCCGTCTTCACGGTTTTCGTGCTATGACAAGGACCCGGCTTGCTCCTGCTTCCCTTTGCAAAGAGGGCGAACGTCGTCTAAGATGAAGCGAGGAGGCTTTCGTTCTATGAAGCAGAATAAATATGATGATCCGGCATTCTTTGCCAATTATAGTCAGATGGCCCGTTCCATCGGCGGACTGGATGAGGCTGGAGAGTGGCCTGCCTTCCGCGCGTTGCTTCCCACGCTCGCCGATAAAACCGTGCTTGATCTGGGCTGCGGCTTTGGCTGGCACTGCCGATACGCGCGAGAGCAGCGGGCACGCTGGGTGGTGGGAGTCGACCTCTCCGAAAAGATGCTCGCGCGTGCCAGAGCGAGTACCAACGATGCCGCGATCGAGTATCGTCGGCTGGCGATTGAAGACATCGACTTTCCCGCAAGGGCCTTCGATGTGGTGCTCAGTTCCCTGGCCCTGCATTATGTGGAGCGCTTCGACCTCGTTTGTCGCAACGTACAGTACTGCCTGGTACCGGGGGGCAGCTTTGTCTTTTCGGTTGAACATCCGGTCTTCACGGCGCTGGCGGCTCAAGACTGGTATTACGGCCCGCAGGGGGAGCGCTTACATTGGCCGCTCGATCAGTACCAGGATGAAGGCCCGCGTCAGGCACGCTTTTTGGAGCAGAAGGTGGTCAAGTATCACCGCACTGTCGCCACCTATGTGAATACGGTCCTTGAAGCCGGTTTCACCATTACCAGGCTCTCCGAACCGCAGCCCACGCCAGAACTGCTGGGCACGCATCCCGCATGGCAGGACGAAACGCGCCGCCCCATGTTTCTCTTGATTGCAGCCGTCAGGCAGGAGCAATAGGACGGCCAAAGAAGGAACAACGGCACGGAGAAGCCGGGTAGGAGCCTTGTTCTCTTTGCGCGATGGGAAAGGATTGCCTGGATACGGAGGGAGAAGAGCCTCGCATCAACAGTTTCTTGCCCCGATCTTCTCGCGCACGTCACTGATCCCCTCCCCTCCTATCAGCGTATCTCGTCCTACCCATGCGAGATAATTGATCAGGATGAGGTAAATGAGATGCGATGGCCCTGATGGCTCCTTCCACGGCCGAGGCTTCTTCCCGGGGGGTATCGCGCTCGACGATCCCTGACCATTCTGGCCGCTTTCGAAGCTCTGGTCGGGCTGCTCATCGAGGTCACCTTTATCGCCACGCTCACCCGGCGACTATTCGGGAAGTGAGATGGTTCGCGTGCTCAAGGGCTCTTCTTCACCACCGCCCGTTGTGGCATAATGGAGATGATAGCATGCCAGTAATTGCTGAAGGAGGGCAGCGTGACGGAAGATACCGCGGCGAGGATGCGATCCCACTCCATTGACTTGCCAGCCGGTCGCTTTCACTATCTCAGTTGGGGCGCAGAGCGGACGGAGCTCCCCGGTGCCCTCTTGCTGCACGGCATCACGAGTTCGGCTTTGAGCTGGGTGCGCGTCGGCCCTGTGCTGGCAGAGCGCTACCGGGTCTACGCCCTGGATATGCGCGGACACGGCGAGAGCATCAAGCCCCCGCCAGGCAACTACAGCCTGCGCAAGACCGCCGATGACGCCCTGGCTTTGATCGCCGCCCTCGGCCTCGAGCGCCCCGTGCTGATCGGCCATTCCTGGGGCGGGGCAACGGCCATGGTGCTGGCCAGTGGAGCCGGGTCCCAGCAGCCCGTGCCCGCGATCTCCCACGTGATCCTGGAGGACCCGGCCCACACCTTCGGGCGGGGAGACCCGGAGCAGCGAGCGGCCGCCTATACCAGGGATATTGGCCGTCCCGCCGAGGAGTTGCGCGTCGAACTCGCTGCGAGCAGCCCCGGCTGGACCGATGCCGACATCGAGGGCAAGATTGACGCGCTGCACCGGGTCAGCCGGGAGGCGGTCGTGAGCGTCTTTGCCGAGGCGGGCCAGGATGGTGACCTGCTGCCTCTGCTCTCCAACATCGCTGCCCCCACTCTATTGATTCGGGCCGACCCGTCGCTGGGATCACTGCTCGATGAGGTCGCCTGGGAGCAAGCACGGCGATACCTGCCCGCCCACAGCCGCGCCGTCCAGATCGACGGGGCCACCCACAACATCCACCGCGGTATGTTCGATGCGTTCATGCACGTCGTCAATGCGTTTTTGAACGAGACGTAGCGGAGAAGCGCCATGCAAGATTCGGTAGGCGGGCCTTCGCCCGAGCTGGCCCGCGGAGTCTCCTTGCTGTGTTCCTTGCAACGGGAAGATGGGAGCGTCGCCGGCGAGGTGGTCTGGAGTCCCGTTATCACCGCGCAGTACGTGCTGACCGCCTACATGATCGGCCAGCCGATTGAGTCGCAGCGGCAGGCCCGCTTCTTGCGTTACTTTCGTCAGACACAGACGGCAGAC
>Ga0137391_10001736_pt1 | contig 16067 bp, 8 predicted proteins | sample 15con2h24BmetaG_FD_101399 | JGI IMG/M metagenome (GOLD analysis project Ga0137391, IMG submission 101399) | Vadose zone soil microbial communities from Angelo Coast Range Reserve, California, USA - 15con2h2.4B metaG | ecosystem: Environmental > Terrestrial > Soil > Vadose zone > Saprolite...
CTACTTTGCGCAAGGCCATCCGCATGACGCTGGCATCGCTCTCTAATCCATATCGCTCTTTGAGGAAGGCGATAATGCGGCGGTCTTCCTCATCGAGATACATGTTCGTACGTTGTTTCTTCATGTACCAATTGTACACTAAAGTGGTACATATAGCAAGTGGCTACCTGCAAGGGCTAAAGCCAAGCACGCCTCACTCCTGGGACTGAAGTCCCGTAGAGTGCCTCGGGCTAAAACCCTTCTTTGTCACACCAAGCGTTCAATGTACAACCAACCTTGCTGTGGCAGTGTAGGAACATTCGCTCCTACTCTACATATCCAAGGCCTCTCAGTCGTGTTATGATCTCCTCTTCATCCTCCTGGGATAGGCCAGAGCGCTGTTCGGCCCGCTGAATTGGAAACTGCTGCATAAATGCTGGCACAAAGAGATCGGTTATCACCTCGGCCTCGATGTCCATGGGAATCGGCAGGCCCAGTGCGTGTAAAATTGTCGGAGCAATACTCGTCAATGGAGCCTGGGCGATGACCTGGCCAGCGGCAAAAGGAATACCCACAGCAATCGCTAGTCCGGCGACCGTAGCAGGATGCAAGCCGGCTGTGGTACGTGTATCAACCGGTGCCGGTCCGACTACATCATCATCAAAGCCGAGTAGCACACTGTTGGGTGACGGAGCATACCCCGGTCGCAATACCGCAACCAGGTCCGGCGCCCGGAAGAGATAATCTCCGTGGTAAAGTTCATTGCGGCGATAAACTCGTTCGATCACTGGTACACCGCTTTCCGGATCCAGCAGCTTCCTTGGCAACGAGGTAACAAGAGCCTGGCACGTCTGATCATATTCGTGATACGCAACAATACCCAGGGGTTCGCGGCCCTGGAGATTGATCCAGAGTTGCCCATGGCCGATATGGTAAGCGAGCGTCTCCTCCCAACGCATGATTTTCTGCTCGGAAACCTCCAGAACGTCCAGGGAGCGTAACCCATTGTTAAGGTTCACATAACGCTTTACTGCTGTCTCGTGATGGTCTGAAAGCAGCAAGAAGGTTCCACCAGTACCGACCCGGGCTTGTGCCGCTGTGATGGCCTGATCTAACATCACCATATCACTGCCAGCTACCGTGCGAACGACCAGGCAATCAACGCGTGCCTCCAACTCGTTCAAATAGAGCGGCACATCAGCTAGTGCCAGGTTTACATATGTAGCCGTGCGACCTGCTGCTGCAATAACCTCGTGCAGCATCGGTACCGTAGGCTCAGCAACGGGCTGCATTGTGTATTGCTGCGGCATCCAGCTATCAAAATATCCGGTGCCGCCGGGATTTCGACCGCTGATCATCTGCCATGCCTGGGGCTTCTGGCCAGTAATCGGCAATGGCTCCAGATTTATTACCGCAGCACCCTGTGCTCGCAGCAGAGCTACACCGGGCACCTGGTCTAATAAATCCCATGTCAACCCACTTATCCACAGTACGATCATACATTTATGCACTTCCATGATGTGTTTTTGCTCCTGTTTACTACGCCAACTTCCGAGCTTCTGGCATAGGAACCATGATCTCATCGTCTGTGTAATACCCGATATATAGTGAGTTTAACACAGAAACACTTCGATTGATGTAAGAATAGGTTTAGAAGGAGTTAAATTTGTTCCGATTGGCATCCGGTTCCTTAACCGATCCCTGGTTTACCATGCCGTCCTGCCGTTCCGAGAGCAAGGCACGGTGACAGATGGTGCATATACGCCGACCTAGCAGCGGCTATTGCTTGACAGGCTCATGAAGCCCGACTAAAATTGACATGACAGGTATTTTATTGAACATGTTGATATAAGGAATGAACTATGCGCACACTTATCTTTGGGGTTGATGGCCTCTCCTTCCGCATCCTACACCCTATGATGCAGGCGGGGCACCTGCCGAATTTCCAGGCACTGGCCAGCGATGGCGTGGAGGCTATACTAGAGTCAAAGTATCCGCCGCTCACCCCTCCTGCCTGGATGTCGCTGGTTACCGGCCTCAAACCCGCCAAACACGGCATCTATGACTTCTGGGAATATAATGAGCATGGCGGTGATCGCCTGGTTACACGACGCAAGGACGGTAAGGCAATCTGGAATCTGCTCAGCGAGTACGGAAAACGGGTTATTGTGGTAAACGTCCCTCTTACATATCCACCTGACCCGGTGAATGGGTTCGTTGTCAGCGGCATACAAGGGCCAAGCGAGCGTGGTAACTTCACCTATCCCAGCGAGTTCCGCGAGGAGCTACTGGCACGTGTGCCAGGCTACCGGGTGGACATTGATGCCACCTCAGTGATCCAGGGCAAGCTGAGTCCTGCACAGGCGGCCGTACAACTCATTGAGCAGCGCATGGCGTTAATGCGCTATCTCCTGAACGAGAAAGACTGGGACTTTGCATTCATCACTTTCTGCGCGGCAGACTATCTCCAGCACTTGTTGTGGGAAGAAATCCAGGCAATGGAACCCCAGGTCTTGCGCTACTATCAACTGCTTGATGAAGCTCTGGGGCAGGCTCGTGTAGCGCTTGGCCCAGCAGGGGCGCTTTTTGTCGTCTCTGACCACGGTTTCCAGGGAGCTGGGGTTAAATTTGCCATCAACGAATATCTCTTCCGACACAACTGGTTGTATAGCAATAGGCAAGTGAAACGTCATACTGCTCTTGTAAATTCGCTGGGGAAGGGCATGCTGAACCAACTGGGTTTACTGGAGTATGGACGTGCTATCAGGCTACGCCTTACCCATTCAAAGGGACAATCTCTGATCAAAACAAGCCCATATCTGACGAGGCAGGAACAAATAGCAGCGGGGGTGAGCGTCGCTTCGTGGTCGTCCTCCTCCGGTGGCTTCGCCGACCTATGTATCACTCGGGCTCTGTCGGCCCAGGAGATGGCGGACCTGCGTGGAGAGTTGCTGGAGCTAACCGATCCGACCACTGAGCACAAGCTCGTTGAGGCGATTTACGGGACAGAGGTCTTCGGTCAGGGGCCATTCCAGCCACGGGAAGAACACCTCTTGCTGTTACCTACGGAGGGTTATTCCTTTACACCGGTGCTGGGACGACCATGGCTCTGGGATCGTGAAAAACGGCTATTTGGCACGCATCAAAAAGACGGTGTGCTTTATGCCTGTGGACCAAATATCAAGGCCGGTGCGAAGGGATTGTCAGCGGAAATCTATGATGTAGTGCCTACAGTCCTTCGCGCAATGAAACTACCGCTGCCAGACAATCTCGATGGGCAAGTGGTAGAGGATATCTTCATACCCCAGGATTCCGTGGCGGCAGAGCGTGAAAAAGTCCAAGCAACTGTGGCGCACAAGCTCGCGCACTTGCTAGAATGATGATACGACGATTGTGGCTACCGAGAATATTCATTTCGTCCCTATCGCGAGGAGGAGATTATCAAAAACAAATTGTTGATATTGCTAGCAGCCTTAGTGTTGATCGCTGCTCTGGCGTTTCCAATAATAGTATTTGTCTATGTTCCATTGAAATATAGGCATGGAAACAACGAAATGCTTCCTAAGATCACATATCATGTGCAAGGAAAAGAAATACTTGACAATCATGGAAAGGTCTTCATTCCCTATGGCGTCCTGGTAGTGGGGTTGTCTGTCCCCAACTGGCGGCATAATCTCGGAATAGCGCATCTCACCAGAGATCAAATGGTAGCTGCGCGGAACCTGTGGTATGCGAATACTGTCAGTCTCCTGGTGGCTTCGCAAGATCTCTTCGCTGCGTACCCATATGATAAAGCATATTTAGCAAAGATTGATCAGGAAGTAGCATGGGCTAACGAGGAGAACATGAATTTGCTTCTCGTCTTGCAGTATGAGGACACGACGAAGCAATACCTGCCCACCCGGGATACCGCACATTTCTGGGATTTTATGTCCAGGCACTACCGGCAAAACCCTAGAGTCTTCTTCGATGTATTCAACGAACCCCTGAGTCCGACCGGAATTGATGATGCTGCTGCCTGGATGCTCTGGCGAGGTGGCGGAACCGTGAATAACACGACATACGTGGGCATGCAACAATTGGTAGATTCCATCCGGGGCAATCATGCGTCAAACCTTCTATTTGTGGATGGGCTGGCCACGGCCGAAGATATCAAAGGATTACCGAGCCATTTACTTAGCGGTAGCAATATTGTCTACGCTGTCCACCCCTATTTTAATGCAACTCAGCATGCCACGCCAGGACAATGGGACTTCTGGTTTGGCAACGCCGCCCGGGTGATTAGTAGTCCAGTTGTTGTAGATGAATGGAGTGAGTATCAATCTGCGACCAATCTTGAATGCTTTCCTCAGGCCCCTGCAGTTGTTCCGCTGTTTTTAAACTATATTAAGGAGCGCCATATGGGGCTTATCGCCTGGGCACTCTTCCCTGGACTACTCATTCGGGGCTGGAATTATGACAATCCAACTGCTTTTGACCAGCCAGTGTATCTATGCAATGCTCTGTTTCCCAACTATGACCCTCACGCCCAGGGGGCGGGACAATTAGTAAGGCATTTTTTCAAAGTCAACTCCAGCCTGCCATCCGGCCAGCAACAATATCCTTTCTAAGGAACTGCCTGCAGGATTGTCACGAAGCTACCCAGATCTGCACGGTCGTATCCTTGCTGCCCGAGGCGATGCGCTTGCCATCGGGGGACCACGCCACCGCCGTCACCCCCCTGGAATGCCTGCGATAGACGAAGACGTGTCCGCCATCTGCTGCGTTCCAGACCTGTACCGTCCAATCGTAACTGCCCGAGGCGATGCGCTTGCCATCGGGGGACCACGCCACCGCCGTCAAGCTGCTAGCATGCCTGGCATAAGTATAGACGTGTCCGCCATCTGCTGCGTCCCAGACCTGTACCGTCAAATCGACGCTGCCCGAGGCGATACGCGTGCCATCGGGGGACCACGCCACCGCCGTCACCCCCCTGGAATGCCCGCGATAGACGAAGACGTGTCCGCCATTTGCTACGTCCCAGACCTGTACCGTCTTGTCCTGGCTGCCTGAGGCGATACGCGTGCCATCGTGGGACCACGCCACCGCCGTCACGCCATAAGCATGCCTTTGATACGTGTGCCCGCGATAGACGAAGACGTGTCCACCATCTGCTGCGTTCCAGACCTGAACAGTGCCGTCCAACGAGCTGGAGGCGATGCGTTTGCCATCGGGGGACCATGCTGCTCCCGTTACCCCTGAGGAGTGACCGCGATAGGTGTAAACCTGCCTGCCATTTGCTGCGTCCCAGACCTGAACGGTGCCATCCAACGAGCTGGAGGCGATGCGCGTGCCATCGGGAGACCATACCACCATATTTACAAGGTTAGAATGGCCGCGGTAGGTGTAGAGTGTGGTCCCAAGAGATGGAGGGCTGGGAGTGGATACTTTTGGTCCTTGAAACAGAAATAGACCTCCACGAGAAAGCGCCAGTCCTGCTGTACCCGCTGCTGTCAGCCCTGCCAGCCCTACCAGTCCTATCAGGACTGTGCGCCGAGAATAGCGATGTCCGGGTCGGATTGCCGAGTAGGCAGGAGCGGGGGTATCTAGTTGAGCTGGAAAGGGAGGTGGAGTTGCGTCTGGTGGTGTAGGTAGAGAGGAAATAGAAATGGGGATCACGGGGGTAGGGAGAGGCTTGCGAGCAGATGCGGTTTCAGTTACCGGGAGCGCATCTGGTACGGCTGGCTGGAGCAGCAGAGTGGGGGGCTCTAGAATGACTGCATTTGAGCGCGGGGGAGGCGATGCTGATCCGCTGGCCTGTTCCAGTGCGTTGGCAAAGGCCCCTACGCTGGCAAAACGCTGCTGCGCGTCTTTGGCGAGCGTTGTCATCACCACTTTTTCTACCGCAGGCGCAATGCTAGGGTCCTTCTCATGCATAGGTGGAGGGGGAGTAAATAGGTGCTGGCTGGCCATCTCGCTCAAACCGCCTTCAAAAGGACGCTCTCCGGCGAGCCATTCATAGGTCATGATACCTAAGGCATATTGATCACTGGCAATGCGCGGCTTACCCTGTAGTTGTTCCGGAGCCATGTAGGCCATCGTACCAACTATTTTCTGTGTGACCTCAAGGCCTGTCGTTTGGGCCTGTTGGACGATACCGAAGTCGCTTAATAAGATTTCGTTACGTCGGCCAAGCAACACATTCTCTGGCTTAACGTCCCGGTGGATCAGCCGTTGCTCATGGGCATACTGTAAGGCATCAGCGATCTGTTTGACGTAGTATACAACCAAATTTAGTGGAATTGGATTGTGTCTTGGGTGGCGCTGGCGCAGGCTTCCGTTGGGAGCATAGTCCATGACAAGGTAGGGCGTGCCTTCTTGTACGTCATAATCAAAGATGCGGATGATATGAGGATGTACCAGGCGGGCGATGGTCTGCGCCTCGGTGAGAAAACCCGCAGCGTCTGCGTCTGTTAGATGCGTACGCAGCACCTTAACAGCAGCTTGAGTCTTGAGATAAAGATGCTCGCCGAGGTAGACATCGGCGAAACTACCCTGGCCTAGCAGGCGCACAAGGCGATATCTTCCAAGCTGTTCTCCTATTCGATGCGTCATCTCTAAACATCCTCGCAGGTATCAAGAAAACCAGATAAATAGTGACTACAACGCGTTCCATGGGACTCAAGTGAGGGGCGGGCTTTTGCGTTTTCCGCGTGGAGTCGAAAAACTTTTTTCTGCAAAACACCCCTTTTTAATAGTACATACGCTATTATTCACGGTTTTTAGTCAATGAGGTGAGGTGGTTAGCGTCATGATCCAATTGGTTCACCTCCGACGGTCAGCAAGTTTCCTTCATGTCATTTTAGTCGGGCTTCATGACTATGTCAAGCAATAGCCGCTTAGAGTTTGGAGTATATGCACAATTTGCCAACATGCCTTACGCTCTGAACGGCAGGCTGGCATGGGAAACCAGGGATCGGTTAAGGAACTAGAAGCAAAAAGGAACAAATTTAACTCCTTCTTAACCTATTCTTTACCCCCAATCCGATGGGAGAGGTATATGCTTTTGTAATGATTTATTATCCCAACACGAAGGTTTTGGAAGTGATATTATAATGGATCCCGAAAATTAGCTCATATTCTCCTCGCTTCTTTTGTCTTGACAGAGGGTCCTCCTTGTCAATGTATTACAGATTCAGTTTGTCCTAGAGGCGGGGGTATTTGTTACGTTATATTACAGCATTTAAATCGTTCTAGGAGTGGGGGATTTTTCCGATTTATTTCAAAACGGCCATAAGTTTGGGAGTGGTCGATTGGAGAGCGGCTCGTGCGGGTATTATTTGTCACACCCTATCCTATATCGCGTATCCGAGTTCGTTCCTATGGCTTTGTAACCCACCTATCCAGGCAGCATGAGGTAACAGTACTCGCCTTATGCGCAGGTGAAAGGGATATAGCAGATACGCGGGATCTACAGTGTGAAGGCATTGCCATCACAACTATACGAGAAAATCGTATTCGGAAGTTCCTTCGTAGCTTATGTGCTCTAGGTACGCAGTTGCCTCTTCAGGTGGCCTTTGACGCTGCTCCTTCTCTACGTGCCGCGATCAACGAGCAGCTCAAGTCCGGACATTTCGACCTACTCCATGTAGAATCCGTGCGTGCCCTGGGGACTTTGCCTGGCTTTGTGCCCATACCTGTGGTCTGGGATGCAGTCGACTGCATCAGTCAACTATATGAACAGGGGGCAAATTTTGGGGCTACGAGTATGATGCGGATCATTGGACAGAGAGAAGCATGGCGCGTCCGCGCCTACGAACGCTTGCAACTTCAACGCTTTCGTCATGTCCTGGTGACATCCGAGCGTGACCGTCAAGCCCTGCTCGATTTAGCCAGAGACGATGGTACTGATGAAGCCCCCTCCGGAGCGCTTGCGGAAATTACTGTACTCCCTCACGGTGTTGATCAGCACTATTTCCGACCTTACACTGGACCGAGAAGACCAGCGACACTGATCTTCACTGGCAAAATGAGTTTTCACGCGAACATAGCTGGTGTCATCACCCTGGTAGAGCGTATTATGCCTCGTATCTGGGAACAACGGCCAGATGTGCGGCTGACCATCGCGGGGAGCGATCCGCCGGCTAGAGTTCGCCGCTTAGCAGAAGACCCACGTATTGAGGTCACTGGCTATGTATCTGACCTACGGCCCTATATCGTGCAGGCTCAGATTGCGGTGAGTCCTCTACCTTACGCGGTGGGAATACAAAACAAAGTGCTTGAAGCAATGGCGCTAGGTACTCCGGTGGTGGCTAGTTCGCATGCTGTTGGAGGTTTGCAGGTGGTAGCTGAGCAAGATTTACTGGTCGCAGATAGCCCCAAAGCATTTACCGCCGCAGTGCTGCGCCTGCTGGAGGATCAGGTATTGTGGAATAAGCTTTCCGAGCGTGGGCCGATCTATATTGCTACATACCACAGGTGGGCGCACATCTTGGGGCAACTCACTGCAGTCTACACCCATGCGATAAACTCAGGCAATGCAATTATTCCTACTACTCATAGAGTGAACAGTTAAAGCAGTATTTGCCAGCCGCCATTCGTGATCTTTCGTGAACAACGTTTGATACAAAGGAGATAGGTCTTATGGGCAGCGAAGGTCCCGGTAGCGAACTGGCGCTTGATACTGTAACAACCACCTCCTTTTTAGGGCAAGCATTAGATAGCCCTTCTCTTTATAATCGGCTCCTTGAAGAATCCCGGATATCGTCGGCCTACTCTGTTGCAAAACATGTACTAGATATTTGTGGTGCATTGGTAGGGCTTGTAGTGCTGGCATTGCTGTTCCCCATCCTCGCAATGTTGATTTGCTGGGAGGATCGCGGCCACATTTTTTATAAGCAGACACGCGTTGGTCAATATGGGCAGCCATTCGTAACCTATAAGTTCCGCACCATGATTGTAGATGCTGATGGTTACATGGCACGATATCCTGAGCTGCTGGAAGCATGGCGTAAAGGCGGCAAGCTGAAAGACGACCCACGTATTACACGGATCGGGGGCTTTTTGCGCCGGACCAGCCTTGATGAGCTGCCACAAGTGCTGAATGTACTACGTGGGGAGATGAGCCTTGTTGGGCCCCGAGCCATTCAATTCTCAGAAATTGAAGCCTTTAAAGATCTCATCGAACTCCGGCAGATGGTAAAACCTGGATTGACCGGCCTCTGGCAGGTGAGTGGTCGCTCAATGACCGACTATGAACAGCGTTGTATTCTCGATTGCACCTATGTGTTAGATCGATCATTCTGGTTGGACGTGGAGATTTTATTGAGAACCCTCCCGGCCGTAATAAACGGCATCGGAGCCTGTTAAGGATGGTATCGATATGCAACTACGACACTATGCCTGGATAATCTGGCGCTCGCTATGGCTCATTTTTCTGGCGACAAGCGTCATCGCCGGTGCGACGTATGCGATTAGCAAGCTGATAACGCCGGTCTACCAGGCCACCACGTTGATCCAGGTAAACCCGGTCGGTGATAGTAGTACTGTGTTCAGCAGCCAGGCACAGGCGTTGAACTACTCTTTGCTCGTCACCAATACTGTTGTCCTGCAAGTAGTTAATAACAAACTGCCAGAAATGAGTGTTAGCCAGCTCAAGGAGGCAGTAAGTGCCTCACCACTAGCTAATACGAACATTATCCAGATCCAGGCGCAAGCAGACAATCCTCAACTCGCCGCGGACATTGCCAACAAGGTGGGTCAGGTCTTCATACAAATCCAGGAGACAAACGTGACCATAATCCTTCAAAGCCGCGCGAACCAGCTCACCCAATTCTTGACTGCGGCGAAGAACAATGTATCAACTGCCCAGGCGCAGCTCTCTTCGCTAGAGAAATCTCAGGCTTCATCTACTACCATAGCGCACCAGGTGAGCGTTCTCAACGACGCCCAGACGAACTATGATACTTTACTGTTGAACTACCAGCAGGTTCAACTGCAGGAACTCCAGGTGAATCATCTTCTCAACCAGGTCCAGAGGGCGATACCTCCGGCAGCACCGGTCACTCCACGCACTGAGCTCAATACGGTAATTGCAGCGGCAATGGGCCTGCTGCTCATGATCGTATTCGTGCTGTTACTCGATTGGGTAGATACCTCCATCAAAACTCCAGAAGACGTTGCCCAGCTGACTATGTTGGAGCCGTTGGGAAGCGTGCCACTTAGTAAACGGCCGTTGATCTCACTCGACCAACCGGGGCAATCAAAGGTGAATGATGGAGCTGTGGAACAGGCATTCATGATCATCGCTTTGAGTCTCAATATACAGAACAAGGATGGGTGCGCGATCCTGGTCACTGCTCTGCAGCCGGGGGCTGGTACCACTACTGCTGCCGCCAACCTGGCCATCTCGCTTGCCCAATTGGGCAAGCGAGTGCTGCTGGTTGACGCGAATCTGCGTCGATCTTCGCTGCATGAAATCTTTCAATGCTCTAACACAAAGGGATTGTTGAATACTCTTACCGATGTCTACCGCTTTCATGAGGGGGTAGTGCAGTCATGGCTCGATCAGTGGTCCACGAATATACCCAACCTCTGGCTGCTTCCAACCGGTCCCACAGCAGTTCATGCTGGGGCGGTGCTGCGCTCACCGGAACTGCGGATACTAATACAGTGGCTGTTGGGACGAAATCAGGATGGTCGCGGTGGCACGAAAGGAGGCGTCGTGGATTACGTCATCTTCGATACCTCTACGCTGAAGGAAGGTGCAGATCCAGTGATCATGGTATCCCTCACCGATTGCACCATAATAGTTGTTCGGGCAGGCAAAGAGCAAGGCGAAAAGCTGAACAAAGCAGGAGCGATGTTTCAGCGACTTTGTTCTCCTGTATACGGAGTGATCGTAAATCGCCAGGCAGCCAGGCATCGACCTTACTTCTACATCGAAAACAATCCGCAGAACCTGCTATCTAACAATTCATCTTCGAGGGACCTTCGCGAATCCGACCTGTTGACCTGGCGGACTTTGTCCCGTGACACGCCTCCATCGGCCCTGCAAGCAATGGATAGCCATCGAGATAGCCGGGTTGGGCGGTCAGGACCTACCCCAGAGGGAGAAAAAAACGATATTGCAAGCCCGTCCATCTCATCGCCTCTACTCAGTCAAAGCGAGACAAGGCTATTTAAGAATAAGAATTAGATTTTTTAAGAGGTGGAGTCTTAGGTAGAGATGAACCAAGAGATGCGCGTCAGTTTATTGAGAGAGAGGGCGGGACAGTGGTATCAGCTTTCCACGACTTCAAAGCGATTTGACCTGTCAACACTTGCGTGGCGTAAGGCCTTACTATATATCTTTTTCAGTTTGCTATTTGTACTCGTCATTTTGGTGTGCATAATAATCCCATCACCGTTTGTCGCGGTAGCGCTGATTGTCGCACTCGGAGTCGCAGCCCTCGCTCTATTACGGCCTCGCTTTGCCTTGCTCCTGGTCTTCACCGGGGTAGGGCTGCCGTCGTTATTGCTGCCATTACCAGGTCATACCATGCGCCTCGTTGAACCGGCGTTGTTTCTGTGTCTTCTTGCTGTCGTTATGCGGCGCTCTCATATGCGATTACGCCTTCCCCATCTACTTGCTCTATTCTTCCTGGCTATCGCCGCTATCTCTTTCATCCATGTACCAGATATCTCGACAGATCCGAACGCCTATGCAGCGGATAAACGGCTCTATGGGCTGATCTTGATCTTCATTGCCTTCTTCTGCGGAACATTCCTTGTGAAGTATGTTAAAGATGCATCATCATTTCTGGTCATCGCCCTGCTGAGTAATATTCCGCTCTATCTCATTGGGTTGGCGCAAGCTCTGGGTATACACCTCCCATCCCTGCTGGAAAACAGTAGTGCACAGGTCCCCGCCCTATCAGGAGGACGACTATGGGGCCCATTTGATGGGGCAGCCACATTTGGATTGTACCTCGTCAATCTTTTTGCCATTGCTCTGGCCTGCTGGATTCTCGGTACCCGTCGTCGCGACCGCATGATTGGAGCAGTGATGACGATTGCAACGGCACTAGAAATTATCGGCTCGGGGACGCGCAGCGCTGCCATCGCGGTGGGTGTCATGCTAGTTGTCTCGCTAGTCCTTACGCGGCGCTTCAAGATGCTTCTGGGCGCCACGGCACTGGCAAGTGTAACTGCGGCCGTCTTTCTCAATAAGATTTTGCCGCTTTTTACCCACGCGGATTCTTCAATCTCTAATCGTTTATTCCTCTGGCAAGAAGCGATCAAGTTGATAGCTACACACCCATGGATTGGCATTGGCCTTGAACAGTTCCATCTCTATTATGCACAGCTCATCGTCAGTCAAGCTGCAGAGCTGAATTCGCGCGGTATTAGTGTGCATAACCAGTACCTGGAATGGGCCATGGAGAGCGGTATTATCTGGTTTATCGTTGGTGTGTTGCTGCTGCTCAGTATTACCTACTCCTGCTGGAAAGCTTATCGTATCGCTCAACGCAGGCAGCAGATCATATTGCTTGCGACAATACTGGCACTGCTAGCAAATATCGTCACCGGTTTCGCCGATGTGCCGCTAGATAAGGTGGAGGCAGCGACTTTCCTGTTCCTGCTGGCAGGGCTAGCGTTAGGCTACGCTGAACACATTCGCTGGAATACATCCAGGTCTGCTAAGCAGATACCTGTAAGCAACGTGGCAGCGACTTTGGCGATTGCCACGTCCTATCAGGCTGTAAGTAGCTCTTCCGAGCGTAAAGATGGTCTCCACGGCCAGCAGGCCGAGCCTGCGCACAACGATATAGTACACGCTCCCACTGTAGCCTCTATTAGCGATAAAGCACCGAACGCACAAAAGACCAGTCGCACCATTATTATCCAATTGCTATCCTGGGGCATCGCTCTCCCCATTATTTTCCCGGTGACGGCGCTACTGACACGTTATCTGGGTCCCACTCAGTTTGGCATGTACAGCCTCACCTTTCCCTTCTTTACTGTTCTCGCCCTGCTCAGCGGCAGTGGTATGGACCCGCTGATCATCCGCCAGTTGAGCCGCGAGGCACATACAGAATGGAGCAAGACACTCAGCTACGCCGTAGGCACCCGGCTACTGTCTACTATACTGGGCGTGGGTGCGGCTGCCCTGCTGGCAATGTTGTTGCCAATAAATGCAGAACAGCGAACCTTATTCTTGTTAGGGAGTGTAGCGTTGCTTTTCAGCTTCTCGTTTAACGGTTTGCGCATCATTTACTCGCATGGCTTTCGTGCCGAGCAACGGGTAGGCATCCTCTCCTTGCTTGAAACGACGAATCGCGTGTTGACGGCTGCGCTGGTGGGACTTATCGTCCTGCTGCACCTCTCGCTCGTGTGGGCTTATGTGCTTCTCGTCTATTCCGACCTACCCTTTTTCTTCGTCCTGGTGATGATCGCCCGGCGTCGTTTTGGTATACGCATACGCTTTAGCCTTGCTCGTGCTCGTGAACATCTGCTGGGCAGCGTCCCACTCATGGGCTACAACGTGCTGGTACTCATTGCCGGACAGGTCGATCTTCCCTTGCTGTTGGTCCTGGCAGGGCCGGTAAGCGCGGGTATTTACGCTTTGGCATCGCGCATCACCGATCCACTCATATCTATCGCCATAGCATACGTGACCGGGGTGTATCCTCTACTCTGCGCGAAGTTCGAAGAAGGACGTAAGCAATTTGCCACAGTTTATCGCGAGTCGACGCGCGTACTAGCGCTTGCCATCATTCCACTGGCGATCTTTGTAAGTATCGAGGCGAATGCCATTGTCGCGTTGTTGGGTGGGGAGCATTTTGCCGCCGCGGCAATTGCCGTGCAACTGCTCATGTGGGCCATGACAGCGACTTTCTTCAACCAGTTAGCCGTGCGTGCCTGTATGGCCGCGAATCTGGAGCGTCTGATCCCATATGTGGCCATTACCTCGGCTAGCGTCAATATACTGGCGAATCTGGCCTTAATCCCACACTGGCAAATCGTGGGGGCAGGTATGGCAGCGCTGGGAAGCGAACTAATCGGTTTATGCTTATTTACCGTATTGCTCAGGCACCATGTGCGCCTGCTATCAGTAATGGGGGTAATCTTGAGGGTATTCTTAGGGAATCTGCCAGCACTGGCATTCCTGTACTGGCTAGAGAACAGTGGGGCCAGGATTGCCCCAGTCTCATCACTACTGCTTGCTGCGCCGGTAGTACTGGTGCTGACCATACTTGGTTGCATCGCAACCGGTACACTCTCGCTGAAAGACGTTCGCATGTTACGGCGCTTCCTGTCGAACAAAGGTGCTACGAAGCCATCGCGAGATGTCACAGATCGGCCAACGGTTATGCTCCCGCGTGTCCAGGATATCGCGAATTATCCAACGGTTATGCTCCCGCGCATCCGAATATAGGAGGGATCATGCGGATTGTCATTGACTTGCTTATAGCTGAGAAAGAATCTGGGGGTATGCTTTTTGCTGCGCATGCGCTGATAGAAGGGTTAGCAAAGATCGACCAGACGAATGAATACATTATCATTACTGGGCGCCCGCAGGAACATCAGGCGCTGGCAGCTAAACCAAATATACATATTCATCCGGTGAAACTGCGCTCGTGGCGTGGCATCATGATCAAACATCAACTCCTGCTACCGGACGTGTTGCAACGGCTTCGACCGGATGTGCTGCACGTTCCCGCCTTTGCCGCTCCCATAGGCTGGCACGGACCCCTGGTACTTACTGTCCATGACCTCGCGTTTTTAAAGGTGCCAGATCAGTCATCACTTTACGCCCGGCTCTACTGGCAGCACCTGCTACGTGAGAGCGCGCGGCGTGCCCAGCGCGTCATAGCCATCTCCGAACAGACCCGCGACGAACTGATCTCTCACTGGGCAGTGGATAAGGAACGCATTCGCCTTATTCACAACGCGCTGCGTCGATCACTGAACTTTGCCGATGTATCCGCCCACGAGATTCAGGCAGTACAGCAGCGTTATGGCGAACGCTACCTGTTGCACACCGGGCGTATCATGCCACGCAAGAATGTCGAAAGACTCGTGCAGGCTTTCGAACTTCTGGCGCCGCGTTTTGGCGATCTACATTTGGTGCTGACTGGTGGCGAAGGCTATGGCAGCAAGGAGGTAGTGCAGCAGATCGAAGTATCACCCTATCGCGAACGGATCCACCTGGCCGGCTGGGTCAGCGATCACGAACTGGGGGCGCTGTATGCAGGAGCCAGCGTGCTTGTGTTTCCATCCAAACACGAGGGTTTTGGCTTGCCGATTGTGGAAGCGATGGCCTGTGGTACGCCGGTTGTCGCCAGCCCCGAGGCCGCCAGTATGGAAATCGCTGGCGAAGCGGTGATCCGCGCCGACTGTTCAAGTGCGCCACCGTTAGCCGAAGCGATTGCTCAAGTGCTAAACGACAATACACTGAGTGAGCGCTTGATTCGGTTAGGTCGAGTGCAGGCACAGACATTCACTATCGAGGCGAGTGCTGAAGCCACGCTCCGAGTCTATCAAGAAGCATTAGGTATTGATGGGTCGCTTAGTCCTCCCACGGCATCGGATAGCACACGCATAGAAGCTCATCCTCCTGTAAGCGTGATTGTGCCGGTCTCACGACTAGAATCAGCTTCTCAGACATTAGCGTCACTCAGCTGCCAGCGCTACGCGGGCAAGATTGATATCATTGTTGTAGGAGCAATAGCTAATGAACTGGCCCGCCACTGGTCTGTCATCCCGGTGAACCTCGGGCTGATACAAGAGCCCGGTAAGGCACGCAACCTCGGCATAGCATGCGCAACAGGAGATGTACTGCTCTTCCTGGATGATGACTGCATCGTAGCGGGGGACTGGATCGAGCGAAATGTGCGTGCGCTTCAGCAACCGAATGTTGGTGTGGTTGGAGCGCGCATTTGGGGTAAATCCCGTTCCTTCTTCGCGCGCTGCACCGATTTCACTAATTTCGGCTACTACCAACACGGGCACACTATAGATGGGCCTGTAGCGTCTGCAAGTATGGGGACATGGCGATCAGTGTTCTGCAAAGTGGGAGGATTCGACGAAACACAACGCTCTGGTGAGGATATGGATCTTTGTTA
>Ga0137391_10001750_pt1 | contig 16023 bp, 10 predicted proteins | sample 15con2h24BmetaG_FD_101399 | JGI IMG/M metagenome (GOLD analysis project Ga0137391, IMG submission 101399) | Vadose zone soil microbial communities from Angelo Coast Range Reserve, California, USA - 15con2h2.4B metaG | ecosystem: Environmental > Terrestrial > Soil > Vadose zone > Saprolite...
GCGCGGGCTCAGAACCGGAGCCGGTTCGAGGCGTCGAGGGCCGCGACCTTGTAGCACTCGGCCAGGGTCGGATAGTTGAAGACGGTTCTCAGAAAGTAGTCCAATCCGCCGCCCAGGCCGAGCACGGCCTGCCCGATGTGGACCAGCTCGGTGGCGCCGGTCCCGATGCAGTGAACGCCGAGGAGCCGGTGGTCCTCTCGGTGGAACAGCATCTTGAACATGCCGGCGTGGTCCCCGAGGATCTGTCCGCGCGCGATCTCGCGGTAGCGGGCCACGCCCACCTCGTAGGGAATCTTCTTCTGCGTGAGCTCATGCTCCGGCGCGCCCACCATGGAGATCTCGGGGATCGAGTAGATGCCGATGGGGAAATGAGCGGCCATGGGGCCCGCGTCGACGCCGAACGCCGCGCAGGCGGCCAGGCGCCCCTGCTCGGACGAGGTGGCGGCCAGGCTGGGATAGCCGATCACATCCCCGGCCGCGAAGATGTGGGACACCGCGGTGCGGAAGTGCGCATCCACCCGGAGCCGACCGCGCTCGTCGGACTCGAGTCCCGCCGCGGCCAGATTGAGCGCCTCGGTACCCGCGACGCGGCCGGCCGAGAAGAGCACCGTGTCGGTGACGATCCGTTTGCCGGACTCGAGGGTGAGCACCGCTTTCCTCGGCGGACCTTCCGCGAGGTCGATCGAGTCCACCGCTTCGCCGAGCCGGAGCGTGACGTTCCGACTGCGCATCTGGTGGAGCAGCTCGTCCACGATCTCGCGGTCGAGGAACTCGAGCGGCCGGTCCCGCCGCTCCACCAGGGTCACCGCCACCCCGAGGGCCGCGAGGATGGACGCGTACTCGATCCCGATGACCCCGGCTCCGACCACACAGATCGTGCGCGGGAGCTGCTTCAGCCGGACCATGTCGTCGGTGTTGAGGATGACTTCGCCGTCGCTCTTGACCCCCGGCGGGGGGGCCGGCTGCGTGCCGACCGCGATCAGAATGTGCTCGGCCGTGATCTGCCGCCGGCCCCCGTCGGCTTCGATCGCCAGCGTGTGGGGATCCACGAACGACGCCACCCCGGACAGCACGCTCACGTCGTTCCGCCGAAGCTGGTTCTCGATCACCTCGACCTCGCGGGCGATCACGCTGTCCACCCCCGCGAAGAGCTGCTGGCAGGTCGGGCGCCCCTCGAGGCGGGCCCAGGGCAGGCGGTCTCCCTTTCCCGCCAGGCCGGAGAACGTCACGACCGCCTCCCGCAGCGTCTTGCTCGGGATGGTGCCGGTGTCGATACACGCCCCACCCACCCAGCGCCGTTTCTCGACCACGGCCGCCCGCCGCCCGAGCTTGGCCGCCTGCACGGCGGCCCGCTGGCCGGCGGGTCCGCTTCCGATGCAGACGAGGTCGAAGTCGTAGACCGGGCTCACTCCACCCTCACCGGGGAGACGCGCCAGATCTCGTCGGCGTACTGCCGGATCGTCCGGTCACTCGAGAACTTGGCCATGTTGGCCACGTTCAGGATGGACTTCCTCGTCCACGCCGATTCGTCGCGATAGGTTGTCGCGACTCGCTCCTGGCATGCCACGTAGGAGGCGTAGTCGGCGAGCAGGAAGAAGTGGTCGCCGCCGGTCAGAAGAGAGTCGACGATCGGGCGGAAGAGCTCGGGCTCGCCCGGGCTGAACGCGCCCCCGCCGATCATGTCCACCGCCCGGGCCAGCTCGGGATCGTTCCGGTAGATCTCCCAGGGGTCGTAGTGCGGCCGCCGCGCCGCGACCTCGGCCGCGGTGAGGCCGAAGATGAAGATGTTGTCGTCGCCGACCTCGTGCCGCATCTCGACGTTGGCGCCGTCCATGGTGCCGATGGTCAGGGCTCCGTTCAGGCCGAACTTCATGTTCCCGGTCCCGGAGGCCTCGGTTCCCGCCGTCGAGATCTGCTCCGACAGGTCCGCCCCGGGGACGATCTGCTCGGCGAGCGAGACCCGGTAGTCGGCGAGGAACGCCACGGTGAGACGGTCACGAACGGCGGGATCGGCGTTCACGGTGTCGGCCACTCCGTTGATGAGGCGGATGATGAGCTTGGCCATCGCGTAGCTGGGAGCCGCCTTGCCGCCGAAGATGACGGTGCGCGGGACGATACCGGAGTCCTGCCCATCCCGGATCCGGTTATAGAGCGTGATCACGTGGAGGACGTTCAGGAGCTGGCGCTTGTACTCGTGGATCCGCTTGACCTGGACGTCGAAGAGCGAGTCGGGATTGACGGTGAGCGCCATGCCGCGGTGCTGGTACTGGCGAACGATGGTCTCGGCCAGGCGGAGCTTGTTCTCGCGCTTGGCCTTCCGCCAGGCCAGGCCCAGGGCCGCGTCGGTCGCCAGGGCGGTGAGCCGGCGGAGGTCCTCCAGGTTGGTCACCCAGCCCGCGCCGATGGTCTCGGTGATCAGCCGCGCGAGGGGCGGGTTGCTCTTGAGCAGCCACCGACGCGGGGTGATGCCGTTGGTCTTGTTGTTGAACCGCTCCGGCCACATCTCGTGGAAATCGCGAAAGACGTCGCGCTTGAGGATCTCGGTATGCAGCTCGGCCACCCCGTTCACGCTGTGGCTGCCGACGATGGCGAGGGTGGCCATGCGGACGCGGCGCTCGCCGTCCTCGTCGACGAGCGACATGCGGCGGGCGCGGGCGTCGTCGGGGCCGAAGCGGCGCCCCACCTCGTCCAGGAAGCGCCGATTGATCTCGTAGATGATCTCCAGATGTCGGGGCAGCATCCGACCGACCAGGCTCACCGGCCACCGCTCCAGCGCCTCGGGGAGCACCGTGTGGTTCGTGTAGCCGAAGGTCGCCCGGGTGATCTCCCAGGCCTCGTCCCAGCCGAGCCCCTCCAGGTCCACGAGGACCCGCATCAGCTCCGGGACGGCGAGCGCCGGGTGGGTGTCGTTGAGCTGGATACCTACCTTGTCCGCGAAGTGATCGAAGACGCGGGCGCCGCGCGGCTCGTCGAACATGCGGTAGCGCTTCTTGTAGCGCCGGATGATGTCCTGGAGCGTGGCGGAGACGAAGAAGTACTCCTGGGCGAGCCGGAGCTCCTGGCCGGCGGCCACGCTGTCGCTCGGGTACAGCACCCGGCAGATGTTCTCCGAGCGGGCGCGGGCCTCGATCGCCCCGATGTAGTCGCCCTCGTTGAACTCGTGGAGATCGAATTCCTCGACCGCCCGCGCCGCCCAGAGCCGAAGCGTATTGACGGTCTGGGTGCCATAGCCGGGCACCGGGGTGTCGTAGGGCGTCGCCAGCACGTCGCGGGTGTCCACCCACTCCTTGACGAGTCGGCCCTGCCCGTCCATGGAGGACCGAACCCTGCCGAAGAATTGCACCCGGAATCGGTCGCCCGGGCGCGGGATCTCCCACGGATTGCCATACCGCAGCCACCCGTCGGGGACCTCGACCTGGGCGCCGTTGACGATGCGCTGATGGAAGATGCCGTAGTCGTAGCGCAGGCCATACCCGTACGACGCGTAGCCCAGCGTGGCCATCGAGTCGAGAAAGCAGGCGGCCAGTCGGCCGAGACCGCCGTTGCCGAGGCCGGCGTCCCACTCGGCCTCGCGCACGTCCTCCAGCCGGTAGCCCAGCTCGTGAAGGGCCTTGGTGCACTCGTCCAGCAGGCCCATGTTGATCAGGCCGTTCCCGAGCGTGCGGCCCATCAGGTACTCGAGCGACAGGTAGTACACGCGCTTGGCGTCCCGCCGATAGTAGGTCTCCTGCGTGCGTACCCAGCGCTCGATCATCCGGTCCCGCACCGCCAGCGCCAAGGCGACATAGGGCTCCCACTCACTGTCCACCTGCTGGGGCAGCTCGGCGAGCGTGTACTCGAGGTGGCCCAGGATTCCCCGCTTGAGTGACTCCGCGTCCATGCCGAGGCTGTCGTACGGAAGGCTCTGGAGCGGTGCCGCGGGGGCAACCCGAGTGGGCCGATCGATCTTGAGCGTCATAGGCGCCTCCCTGCCGAGGGTCACTACGACGCTGAGGCTAGCACGGGGGCGGTGGCATAGGAATCACGAGAACGTGACGGTTGCCGGCCCGGACGGGCTCTCCATGCGATCCCGGCAGCGCGCGTGATAGGCCGATCCCCGAATCACGCGGTTCTCCGCGTGGAGCGGGATCAGTCTCTGGCATGCGGCACACGTGATCGATCTCACCCGGATCGCGGTGATTGCCCGCAAGGGCTGAGAAAAGACGACGGGGCCGGCCGCCCGAGCTCTCGCCCCACCTCGCCCCCCCCGCGGGCTTGGTCAACTCACGGATCGCGATCGCGTCGCCGCCGATCTCTCCCATGCCGCCCGCCAGCATACGGGCCGCCGGCTCAACGCCGCTCGACCCGGCCGAGCACCTCGGGTCCGATCCCGGGCTCGGTCCCGTCCCCCCGCGCCGGCTCTCCCTCACCTGACCGATCTTGCGCGTCCTGCAGTATAGTCAACCGCGGGCCGCTGGCCGGCCGCTCGTTCGCGCGAGCGGCCGGTAATCCCAAGAGCCCAAGGAGTGCCCACCGTGAAAGTCGTCGATGCCATCGCCCGCATCCTCAAGACCGAGGGCGCCGAGTTCCTGAGCGCCTATCCAACGACCCCGCTGATCGAGGCCGCGGCCAAGGTGGAGATCCGGCCCGTGCTCTGCCGCCAGGAGCGGGTGGGCGTCGGCATCGCCGACGGCTACGCGCGGGTGAAGAACGGCAAGACGCTCGCCGCCTTCTGCATGCAGTACGGCCCCGGGGCCGAGAACGCCTTTCCCGGAGTGGCCACCGCGTACTCCGACTCCACGCCGATACTGCTCCTGCCGCTCGGCCATCAGCGCGACCGGGCCCAGGTGTTCCCCTTGTTCAGCTCGGCGCGCACCTTCGCGTCGGTCACCAAGTCCGTCGAAACCATCACCACGGGCAGCCAGGTCGCGGATGTCATGCGCCGGGCCATCAGCGTGATGCGCATGGGCCGTCCGGGGCCGGCGATGGTCGAGATCCCCGCCGACGTCGTGAACGAGGAGGTGCCCGACGCCCTGATCGAGGCGTACCGGCCGGTCAAGGTGACGGCGGCCGGCGCCAACGCGCGCGAGGTCGAGACGGCCGCCCGTGTGCTCCGGGAGGCGCGGCGGCCGGTGATCCACGCCGGCCAGGGGGTGCTGTACTCCGAGGCGTCGAATGATCTGCTCGAGCTGGCCGAGCTGCTCGAGGCGCCGGTCATGGTCACGCTCGAGGGCAAGAGCGCCTTCCCGGAGGACCACCCGCTCGCGCTCGGAACCGGCGGCCCGGTCGTGACCGGGCACACGTTGCACTATCTCCGCGAGGCCGACGTGGTCTTCGGTATCGGGTGCAGCTTCACCCGCCACGGGATGGCGACCACCATCCCTGCCGGCAAGACCCTCATTCACGCCACCAATGACGAGCGCGATCTCAACAAGAGCTATGCCGCCGACTACCCGCTCCTGGGCGACGCGCGCCTCGTGCTGCGCCAGTTCATCGAGGCCATCAAGGGCCAGGGAGGCCGCCCGGCCGGACGGGAGGGTGTGCGCGCGGAGCTCGAGCGCGTGCGCGCGGCGTGGCTCGCCGAGTGGACGCCGACGCTCAGCTCGACCGAGGTCCCGATGACCCCCTACCGGGTGATCGCCGAGTTCATGCGCACCGTGAACCCGCGCGAAGCCATCGTCACGCACGACTCGGGGAGCCCGCGCGACCAGCTCCTCCCCTTCTACCGGGCCGTCTCGCCACGCGGCTATCTCGGCTGGGGCAAGTCGCATGCGCTCGGCACTGGGCTCGGCCTCATCATCGGCGCCAAGCTCGCCGCCCCCGACAAGTTCTGCGTCAACTTCATGGGAGACGCCGCCTTCGGCATGACGGGGCTCGACTTCGAGACGGCGGTGCGCTGCGGGGTCCCCATCCTCACGGTCGTGCTCAACAACTCGGCCATGGCCATCGAGATCCCGCATCTCGTCGTGTCCCACGACAAGTACGGCACGCGCGACATCGGCGGGCGTTACGCGGATCTGGGGCGCGCCATGGGCGGCTGGAGCGAGCGGGTCGAGCGGCCCGAGGACATCGCGGGCGCCTTCGCCCGGGCGAGAAAGGCCACCGAGGGTGGGCAGGCGGCGCTGCTCGAGTTCATCACCAGCCAGGAGACGCGTTTCTCGAATCGCGGCGTCCTGCGGTGAGTTGCGCAACCAGGAGATCAGGTTCGAAAAGACTACGGAGCAGGTGGTCCTGCGCCGGCACCGCCCGCCCCGTGTCTGTGAATCGCTGAAGTTTTGGTGGAGCTGAGGGGGCTCGAACTTGAGAGATCCTCGTTAGGTCCCGTAGAAGACGACATCTTACCCCTCCCGGCCTCCCATCGTAGCTCACGCAAGAGTCGCGACCAAGGTGGTCCCACGGCACCATGTTCGCCACCCACCAACTCGAGCAAGCCTTGATCGGCGACCGCATCCGACCGGGACTCGAGCGGCCTAGAGGGATCGATAGCCCACGGGCGCAGGTCAGGTCTGACCAGGTCCTTGCCGTACGGGGGAGAGGGGTTGAGCTACCACGGCGATCACCCGCCGCCTATTGCTGGCTCAAATCGGGGGCCTGCAATCACCGAAATCGAACACCCTCGCCTTCGAAGCTGACTTGGTCTAGACGGTAGGGAGGGCCCACTTCGCCGAAATCGACGCGCCTTACCTTCGAGGTGGACGTTGTCTGATCGCCGACCTCGCTGGATCCAGTTCCGGAAGCGTCCCACTCACCTCAATTCGTGGGAATGAGGCGGGAATCGACATGGGACTCTCGTGGGAATGTGAGAATCGGACTAGGTTTCCCGGCCCGACGCCGGCACCAGTTGGCTCCGAACCTGGACCCAGAGGTCGGCTATCCATTCGAACCCACGTGTTTGCCGCCCGTCACTAAGGTGCAGCTTAGGCTCTAACATCTATTTCTGAGTAGTCGGAGCCGTTCGCTCTCGCTGAAACGAATGGTCCTGGACCGCGTAGGGTCCTTCCACGGTCTCTACTTGGTTGACCCCCGATGTGACGGCGGACGCACTACTGCTCCCCCGCCAGTCCGAGCGGGTATTTCCCGCGTAGCGAGCGCGTGGACCGTAGCCCCGATACTCGCAAGCAACACAGCCTCGACTTCTCCGACACCCGGAGGCGGGTCCCATTCCAGGGAGGCGGTGCGTCGACGACCATGGGTGTTGATCCGCAGCAATAGTCGGCGGCCGAGGCGCACGACGCCCTCGAGCACTCCCTCCTCAGCCCGTGCGGATGGGTCGCCTGGCCCAGAGGACTCAACCCACCGAGGCGGCCACACTGTCGCCTTCCCGGCTCGTACTGTGAGATCGCGGAGCTGCAGGGCTTCGACCCTCACCTTTCTCCCGAAGGCGATTTCATATTCCGTGTCCGTGCGGAAGGCAATGACGGCCAAGCCCGTCCTCGCTCCGAACGCGGCTCTCGCTATTCCCGCCCGGGGCAGTGAGGCGGATAGGGGAGGCAACCACCGGCAGACAGCAGGGCCCACGCCACGACGAAGACCATCGCACCCTCCGTCTTCCTTACCGCCCGTGCCCCTCCCGCTTCAACCACGTCGACGCGGACAGCCGCCCTCTCCGGCCGGCCCGCCGAAGCGCGGCTCCGGCCCGGCGCGCGGCGCCTAGGACCCGCTCCAGCGCCCCTGCCGGGACACATGAACCGAGCAGGGCGCCCGCTACCGCCGGCTCGGCGGGAACTTGGCGGAGCAGCCACCAGAGAAATGTTCTGGCCACTCGCGCGTCGTGCCGCCGAGCGTAGCAGTAGGCCTCATAGGCGTAGGCTCGCACCGTGTCGCGCTTGGTCCGGCGCACGAAGGCGCGGTCCTCGGTCGGGCACAGGGCTTCGTGACGCGTCAGCAGCCGGAGATCCCAGACCGCCCACACGAACCGCCGCCGTTCCGGGCTGCCGGACCGGCTCGCGTCGTGCACGCGATAGAGCACCAGCGGGTGCCGATGCATCGTGATCGGATAGCCGAGCGCGATCCGCAGCGTGTAGTCCCAGTCCTCCGCGTCCTTGCGATCCGTGATCATCGGCCCGATTGCTCGCGTGACCGACCGTGGGATGAGCATCTGCGACGGCGAGGCAACGGGATTGCTCCGCAGCGCCTCGCGATAGAAACGGCCCGACAGCTCTCCAGAGCCGCACTCGGCCAGCCGGTCGACGACCCAGGGAGACAGCAGGTGACCCGGCTCGACATCGCCGCCCGAAAACCGCCCGCCGTCGCAGGCGATGAGTCCGCTGGCAGGATGCCTGACCGCGATCTCGAGCTGCACCTCCAGCTTTTCCGGTCGCCAAAGATCATCCGCATCGAGGAACGCAATGTAGTCGCCCGTGGCCACCGCGAGCCCACGATTGCGCGCGGCCCCGGCCCCCGCATTCCCCTGCCGGATGTACCGTACCCGATCTCCGTACGCTCGCACCCGTGCGCCCGTCCCGTCGGTCGAGCCGTCGTCGACGAGGATGAGCTCAAGATGGTCATGGGTCTGCTTGAACACGCGCTCCAGCGCCTCGTCGATAAAACGCTCGGCGTTGTAGGCCGGGATGATGACGCTCACGAGCGGGCCGCTCCTTCCCACTATCCGGCTCCTCCCACGCGCTGGATTTGCGTGCCGTCCGCTACGCGCGGCCGGCCGCCAGGGTCGCCGCGCTGCAACGCATAGAAGAGGACGCTGCTCACCGCGGCCTCCAGCGGCACGAGGCAGAACCGCTCGACCATCTGTCCGATGCGCCAGCCGACCAGCCCTCTCACGGCCCGATGCAGACGCACGAAGGCCAAGTGTTGCCGGTGTGTCAGCCAGTCCGCCAACTGCCGGATCGAGGGGTCGTCCGGGCGGATCTGCCACTTTTGGGTGAAGTGACCGACCGACCTCCGGGTCGCCGGTCCGTTCCAGCGCTGCAGGAAAAACGCCAGATCCGCCCAAGGGACCGGGGGCGGCGCGATCTGCGTGACCACCGACGCCGGCTCCAGGTAGATGCTGCTGCCCGTCTCCCGGACCATCATGCAGAAGTCGACGTGGTGCGGATCGTTCAGGATCTCTTCGTCCAATGGGCCGACCCGGGCGAGCACCTCCGTCCGAATGAGCATGCAGTGGAACTCGACCAGCTCGGTCGGACTCCGCCGGAGACGCGCGCGGATGGCCTCCAGGCGCGCCTTCCCGAAATGGTTCTTGTAGATGAAGCGGCGGACACCGCTCCGGTCGTCGATGTGAGCCAGGCCGCCGGCCGAGTGGACGATCTCGCCCTCCGGCTCGCCGATGCAGGTCACCGGTCCCACGACCGCGGCGCCCGTCTCCTCAGCGCAGCGGACCAGGGCCTCGAGCCATCCCGGCGTGACCAGCACGTCATTGTCCAGGGAGACGACGTACTGGCTCGTCACGTGAGCAAGCGCGAGGTTCCGGGCCCGGTTCGGGGTCAGATACCTCTCCGTCCGGATCAGCGTGAAGCCACGGGTACGCGCCTCGGATTCGAGGCGCCGTCGAGTGAGGCGCGGGGACCCAGTATCAACGTACACGAGGGAGAATGGGTACTGGGTGCGCTCGTATAGCACCTCTAGCGCTCGGCCAGCGACACGGAATCCTTCCCGAGGCACTACCATGATCGTGACATCGGGCCTCGGCGACGGCGCCGCGGGCGACTTCGCCTCGGGCGGCTCCCTCATGGCTGTCTCTGCCCCATCTGCTGAGACGAAGACCAAGACGCGGCTCCGCCTGCCTGTGGTCTCCAGCCGGCTCCCTCGAGTCTCGCCGGCTCGTGTATCTGGTCTTCCTCGTCGACGGATCATCCCTCCACCTCCGAGTTCCAGTTCGCTTCTTACCTCAGCGGCCCTGCCGCGTTTCAGGGCCTTGTTGGCTGCTCGTTCGCGACGGGCTACCCTGGTATGACCGGCAGCATTCTCTATGCCACTCCTCTAGCACTTGATAAGCCGTTGTCCTTACTGTTCTGCGCGCAAAAGATGCAGAGTCGTGAAGTAGCCTGACTCGGTAACGTATTCGATGAATTGTCCCGCTTTGTTACCATTCGGCGCGCCCATCCCCACCACAGAAGGTCTCTGACGGGGCAGCCTGCGTGGAGCGTGGGTGCGTATCCGCCTGACTCTGTTCATGCGCCTCATAGGCAAGCGTGTGGCGGATGCGAGGACCCTATTGGAGGATCCGCATCACCGTGATGCGTTCGGGCGCCACAGATCCTGCTCTTCTCGCTCATCCGGACGCCGCCGGCGAAGCGAGGCAGCAAGCCGCGCACCACGGTGCTCGCTCCACTGTCGCTGCACTGATCCGGGTCGCCCTGGATCAGCCGGAGCGCCAACTCCATCACGACGGAGGACCTCTTCCACTCGCGCCCACCGCCGCTCACCGCCTGTTGAGTTACCCCCGTTGAGCTCTGGATGGCGGCCCAAGCCAAACACGGGACGCGGAAGTTCGGGGTAGGACGCTCCTGGCACCGGCCGTACCTACTCAACGGATTGGTCGTCTGCGACCACTGCGGAAAGCGGTTCCGAGCGCACAAGCAAACCGAGGACGCATTCCGGCCTACTATGTGTGCGGGAGCTACGTGGCCTCGGGCGCTGGCGTCTGCGATGGGCTCCCACGCCCTTCTTGGATACCGCAGTCATCGATGGAATCCAGAAACGCATCGAAAAGGTGCTGGACCGGGAGACGCTAACCATCCGGCTGCAGGAACTGCTCCGCGCCGATAGCGGACATGGACCGTCCAGAGAGAGTCTAGAAGCCCGACTCGAAGAGACCGACCAGAAGATTGGGCGTCTCGTGGACGCTTTAGCCTCGGGCGCCGACAGCCTGCCCAGCGTCCGGACTCGGCTGACTGAACTGGAGCTTGAGCGAAGGTCTCTGGAAGCTGAGCTCGCTCAGACGCGGCGCCTGATTGCGGACAGCGCCCCGCATGACATAGAGGCGACCGTGGATGCCCTAATAGACGCGCTGCAACGCTTCCCGGAAGTGCTGGCTGCGGGAGAACCCGAAGAACGGAAGACGGTGGTTCGCGCCTTCCTTCAGGAAATCAGGATCGAACAGACGACGAGGCAAGCGGTCCTGCGCTGGCACCGCCTGCCCCGTGTCGGTGAATCTCTAAAGTTGGTGGAGCTGAGGGGGCTCGAACCCCTGACCCCAAGACTGCCAGCCTTGTGCTCTCCCAACTGAGCTACAGCCCCACCGCGTCGCCCAGCTTACTGAGCGCGCGTGCTTTTGTCAAGATTGGCGAATACTTGCGGTCGGCTCAGGCGCCGGCGGCCTGCCGCGCCGCGCTCAGCGCCGCGTCGTAGTTCGGCTCCGTGGTGATCTCCTTGACGTACTCCGCGTGCTTGACCTTGCCGTCCTTGCCCACCACGAAGACCGCGCGCGCGGTGAGGCCGGCGAGCGGGCCTTCCTTCACGAGCACGCCGTAGTTCTGGGCGAACGACCGCTCGCGGAAATCAGACAGGGTCTTCACCGCGGTGACGCCGGCGGCCCCGCACCAGCGCTTCTGGGCGAAGGGCAGGTCCATGCTCACCGTCCACACTTCCACGTTGGCGCCCAGCTTGCCCGCTTCCTGGTTGAACTTGCGCGTCTCGGTGTCGCACACCGGCGTGTCGAGCGAGGGCACCGCGCTGAGCACGATGACCTTGCCCTTGGCCTGGCTCAGCTTCACCGGCTGCAGCGCATTGTCCACCGCGGTGAAATCGGGCGCGTCGCTGCCCGGCTTGATCTCGGGGCCGCCCAGCGTGATCGGATTTCCTTTGAACATCACCGCGCCTGCTCTGTCGGCCATGGGGCACCTCCGTTGAATGGAATACGGGTTTCGCTATGGGTTCCGGGAGCGCCCCACAGTATACAAGGGCGGGTTGTCGTATCATAGGCACGCGCCGGAGTGGCGAAATTGGCAAACGCGCCGCGCTCAAAATGCGGTGCCCGCAAGGGTCTGCGGGTTCGAGTCCCGCCTCCGGCACCAACCCTATCCTCGAGGTGAGCGAGCATGACCACCGCGACGCGTAGCGCCCTGCACACGCCGCTCTGCGAGCGCCTCGGCATCCGCTATCCCATCTGCCAGGCCGGCATGGCCTTCGTGGCCCGCGCGCAGCTCGCGGCCGCGGTCTCCGCGGCGGGTGGGCTCGGCGTCATCGCGGCCGCGCACGGCACCGCCACCGATCTGCGGGAAGAGATCCGGCGCGTGCGCGATCTCACCGACAAGCCTTTCGGCGTGGACATCCTCTTCGCCGGCGTCCGCACCACGGGGCAGGAGGCCGAGCGCTTTACCGACGCGGTGAAGGGAGGGATCGACGTGACGCTGGAGGAGCGCGTGCCGGTGCTGATCGCGGGCCTGGGCAATCCGGGGCCGGTGACCGCGCGGCGCACCGGCTCGGCATCACCGTGATGGCCCTCTGCGGCAACGTGAAGCAGGCGCGCGATCACGCGGCCAACGACGTGGACGTGATCATCGCGCAGGGCCACGAGGGCGGCGGCCACACCGGGCGGGTGGGCGGCGTGGTACTCACTCCCGCGGTGGTGGACGCGGTGGCGCCGCGCCTGGTGGTTGCGGCGGGCGGCCTGGCCGACGGGCGCGGGCTGGTGGCCGCGCTGGCGCTGGGTGCGGTGGGCGTCTGGATGGGCACGCGCTTCATCGCCACGCGAGAGGCCCACGGGCACGACAATTACAAGAACAAGATCGCGGCCATCGATGAAGAAGGTACGGTGGTGACTCGCGCGGTGTCGGGCAAGCCCAACCGCCAGATCCGGAACGCCTTCAGCCGCGAGTGGGAGAGCCGCCAGGCCGAGATCCAGTCCTTTCCCGTCCAGTACGAGCGCGTCGGCAAGCCGGCGGCGATTCGCGCGCGCGAGGAGGGCGACGTCGAGCACGGCAGTGCGGCGGCCGGTCAGTCGGCGGGGCTCGTCCACGACGTCCGCTCGGTGGCCGACGTGATGACGTCGATCGTGGAGGAGGCCGAGGCGATCCTGCATCGGCTCGGCTCACGGGCGTGACCCGGCCGCTCGAAGGGCGGGTGGCCGTCGTCACCGGCGGCTCCCGCGGCATCGGCCGCGGCATCGCGCTCCAGCTCGCCGAGCCGGAGCAGGTCGCGCCGGTCTTCGAGCGGATCGCGGTCGCGCTCGGTCGCGTGGACGTGGTGGTGGCGAACGCGGCGGCGACCGCGTTCCGTCCGGTGCTGGAGCAGAAGCCGCACAATATCCGCCGCACCTTCGCGATCTCGGTGGACGCCTTCGTGGCGATGACGCAGGCAGCGGTCCCGCTCATGAAGGGACGGCCCGGGCGCATCGTCCTGATCTCCGGGATCGACAGCTTCCAGGCCATGGGCGGCCACAGCGTGCTGGGCGCGGCCAAGGCCGCCGCGGAGAGTCTCGTCCGCGGGCTCGCCCTGGAGCTGGGTCCCCTGGGCGTCACGGTGAACGCGGTGACGCCGGGCTTCGTCAAGACCGACTCGTCCACCTACTACGTCACCGAGGGGCTCGGCCTCGACTACGAGCGCGCGACCGCGCGCCTCCTCGCGGTCACGCCGGTGCGCCGGCACGGGACGCCCGAGGACGTGGCGGCCCTGGTGGCCTACCTGGTCTCGGACGCCGCGTCGTTCCTGACCGGCCAGTGCATCGTCATCGACGGCGGGCTGACCATCACCTCGCCGCTCAGTCGCATGGAGGACGGGCCTTGATCGTGTAGACTGGCTGTCATGCCATCGTCATGGTTCGAGCCGCTCCCGGCCCGGGCGACGTATCAGGCGGAGGCGCACGGGGAGAGCCGTGCCGCCCTCGCGGAGGCCGCCGCGGCCGCGTGCGCGCGCACCGCACCCACGCTCCTCGCGATGCAGAAGCCCGAGGGCTACTGGGTGGGCGACCTGCTCGCCGACTCCACGCTCGAGTCCGACTACGTGCTGCTGCAGCTCTGGCTGCACCCGCCGCGGGACGGCGAGTGGAAGCCCCCTTCGTGGGATCGCATCCAGCGGGCGCGGAGGGCCATCCTGGCGCGCCAGAAGTCGGACGGCGGCTTCGACATCTATCCGGACGGCCCCGCCGACGTCAACGCCACCATCAAGGCCTACATCGCGCTCAAGCTCGCGGGGCTCGACACCCACAACGAGCCGCTGCGGCGGGCGCGCGACGCGATCCTCAACCTGGGCGGCATCCAGGAGGCCAACAGCTACGTCCGGATCAACCTGAGCCTCTTCGGTCTCTACCCGAAGCGCCACGTGCCCACGATCCCGGTGGAGCTGGCCCTGGTTCCGGGCGGGCTCATCTACGAGATGTCGTCCTGGACGCGCGCGATCGTGATGCCGCTGACCATCATCCAGGCGAAGACGGACACGCGCCCGGTGCCGCCGGGCTTCACGCTGGAAGAGCTGGTGGTGCCGGGGAAGAGCTTCAAGCTGCCGAAGCGCGACCGGCTCTCCGCGTTGTTCCGGCAGCTCGACATCGCGCTCAAGGTGTGGGCGACGCGCGGGCCGGAGATGATCCGGAAGCCGGCGATCCGCGAGGCGGAGAGGTGGATCCTGGAGCACACGCGTAACAGCGATGGGCTCGGCGCGATCTATCCGTCGATGATGTACCTGATCATGGCCCTGGACGCCCTCGGCTATCCGCGCGACCATCCCGACCTCATCCAGGCCATCCGCCAGTACGAGGGCCTGCTGACCGAGACGCCCGACGCGTTCTACTTCCAGCCCTGCGTCTCGCCGGTGTGGGACACCTCCATCGCGATGTTCGCGCTCGGGGAGATGGGCGCGGTGGCGCCCGCGGCGATGCGGCGGGGCGCCGACTGGTTCATCGCCAAGGAGATCCGGCGGCGCGGCGACTGGTCGGTGAAGCGGCCCGATCTGGAGCCGTCCGGCTGGGCCTTCGAGTTCGCCAATGAGCACTATCCCGACATCGACGACACCGCGATGGTGCTGCTGGCCATGCAGCACGCCCAGGCGTCCGACGCGGCCGCGCAGGAGCGGTGCGAGCGGCGGGCCGTGAGCTGGCTCGTGGGCATGCAGTCGGGCGACGGGGGCTGGGCCGCCTTCGACGCCGACAACAACTGGGCCTTCCTCAACCGCGTCCCCTTCGCGGATCACAACGCGATGCTCGACCCGTCGTGCCCGGACATCACCGGCCGCGTGCTCGAGACGCTGTGCCGCCGCGGCTTCAAGCTGTCGGATCCCCCGATCGAGAAAGGCGTGGGCTTCCTGCTCGAGACGCAGGAGCGCGACGGGAGCTGGTACGGCCGCTGGGGGGTGAACTACCTCTACGGGACCTTCCTCGCCCTGCGCGGCCTCCGGGCCGCCCAGGATCCCGGGGCCTCGAAGGCGGTGTGGAAGGCGGGGAAGTGGATCGTCTCCGTGCAGCACGAGGACGGGGGCTGGGGCGAGAGCTGCGCGAGCTACAACGAGGGCCGCTTCGTGCCCGCGCCGAGCACCCCGTCGCAGACCGCGTGGGCGCTGCTCGGCCTGATCGCGGCGGGCCAGGGCGACACCGAGGCGCTCACCCGCGGCGTCCGGCATCTCGTCGACACCCAGAAGCCCGACGGGACCTGGGACGAGCACCTGGCCACCGGCACCGGCTTCCCCAACGTGTTCTACCTGCGCTACACGCTCTACCGGAACTACTTCCCGCTGCTCGCGCTCACCCAGGCCCGCCGCGCCATCGAGGAGGCGGAGCGCGCCCTGCGCCTCGTGCAGGACGCGGCCCCGTTGCACCCGCTGCGCTGAGCGGCCCGGGCTAGACGCCCGGGGCCGCGACCTCCAGCGCGGGCGCCTCCGCGCCCGCCTCCAGCGCCACCGCCGCCGCGTAGATCGTCGCGGCGATCCGCACCGCGTCGTTGACGTGATCGGGCGTGAGCCCGCCCTCCGTCACCGTCTTCTCGTGCGCGCGCACGCACATCTCGCAGCCGTTGATCGCACTCACCGCCAGGGCCATGAGCTCGAAGTCGGTCCGGTTGGTGGCCGGCTGCATCAGCCGGTTCATCCGGAGCCCCGCCGGCTTCTCGCCGTAGATCGGCTTGCCCACCATGTGGCGGAAGCGGTAGTAGACGTTGTTCA
>Ga0137391_10001752_pt1 | contig 16018 bp, 6 predicted proteins | sample 15con2h24BmetaG_FD_101399 | JGI IMG/M metagenome (GOLD analysis project Ga0137391, IMG submission 101399) | Vadose zone soil microbial communities from Angelo Coast Range Reserve, California, USA - 15con2h2.4B metaG | ecosystem: Environmental > Terrestrial > Soil > Vadose zone > Saprolite...
ATCACAAACTGGCACGTCTTTACTTGCGCCAGAAAAAGACCGCGGAATTCGAGAAGCTCACGCAGGACGCCGTCCGGATCTTCCAGGGTAGTGAGCTGGAAAACTATTTTCAGTCGCTCGTCGGGGGCCCTGCCGAGATGTATCTTCGCTTGAACGTGTACGCGAATCGCCGATTCCCCCATAACCCAGTTTTTGTTCGCAATCTTCTTATGGCTTACAGGAAGAGTCGAAACCCATGACGAAGCCGCTTGGGAAGCGGTCCTGCGGCAGCACTGGTTCGAGGAGCCTGATTTGCGCAATCGCTTCTTCGAATTTCTGACGCAGTCAGGGAGGCTTGATTCCGAAATCAAGTCGCTGCAACAGGGCGCTCCCGCACAGGGAAAAGGGCGTTGGAGCGAGTTCGTTGAGCGAAATCCCGCTGCAGGGCAATATCTGGCGCAGGCCAATGTCTGGCGTTCTCATTTTGAAGAGAGTGCGCCCGCGCTGCAGGCCCTCGCGGAACAGTACCCCGCTGATGCGGAGCTGGGGCAGACGGCTTCTTCCGTGTTTCGCTCGCTGGCGTATTTCGATCCGGCGGCAACCGCCACGGCCGTCAAAATTGAAGAGCATCTCCTTGCCGCAAGTCCGGGGAACACGCAAACTCTTGCCCGCATTGGAGACATTTACGCCGACCGCGAGTTCTTCGCCAAGGCCGCTCCTTATTGGGAGCGAATCCCGCGCGTGTCTCCTGGCGAGGCGGGTGGTTACCTCGAAGCAGCGACCATCTACTGGGACTATTTTGACTTTGACAACGCTATTCGGCTGCTCACCGAGGGCCGCGCCAAACTCGCTGATGACACTCTCTATTCCTACGAGGCCGGGGCCATTTATGAAGGAAAACGCGACTATCCCCGCGCCGTGCAGGAGTACGTGAAAGGAGCGCTGGCGACAGGCGGGGGATCACCGGCGGAATCTCGCCTTCTAGCCCTCGCCAGGCGGCCGAAATTTCGCGATCTTGTCGATCGCGAAACGCAGAAGCCTGCCGCTGGAGTTCCCATGGCGGCTGTTCTCTTGCGCGTGAGCGTCCTCGAAGCACAGAACCGCAAGCCGGAGCTCGTGAACTTTCTGGATTCAGTGGTCAGCGGCGCTTCCACCATCGAGCAGGCTGCCGAAATCGAAAACCTCGCGCAGCAGAAATCCCTGGAAGCCGTGAGGCAACATGCCCTGGAGAAGCAGGCAGCCCTGGCTTCGGATCCTGTCACGCGCCTGCAGTTGCGTTATACGCTCGCTCGTTTGTATGAAAGCCGCAAGGATTTTGCCGCTGCGCAGAGAAATGTGGAGTCTCTCTATCACGATAATCCGAAGATACTCGGTGTGGTGCGTTCCACGGCGGATTTCTACTGGCGCATGAAGCTCCATGCTCAAGCCATTTCTGTGCTCCAGCAGGCCGCGAAGGACGCCTATCCCGAGCTTGGCAAGCAATTCGCTTTTGAGGCTGCGCGCAAATCGACGGAGGCTCACCTCTACCCTCAGGCGCGGGAGATACTAGCTCAGCTACTAAAAGATTCTCCCTACGACAGCCAATATCTCGCTGCCATGGCCGATACTTTCGCTCAGGCAAGGGATCAACAAGCGCTGAAGCAGTTCTATCTCGACAAGATCGCGCTGTTCCGCAATGCGCCCCTTTCCGCCGACGACCGCAAAGCGCGCATCGCCGTACTACGCCGCGGATTAATTCCGCCCCTCACGCTCCTCGCTGACTACGCTGGGGCGGTGGACCAGTTCGTCGAGATCATCAACGTTTTCCCCGAGGACGAAAACCTAGTGACGGAAGCCGCCCTCTACGCGGCGCGGTACAAGCGCCAGCAGCAGCTCGTGGACTACTACGCCAAGACGATTCAGCAATCGCCGCGCGACTACCGCTGGTCCATGGTTCTCGCCCGCATCCAGACCAGCCTCGAAGATTTCCTCGCCGCCATCGAAACGTACGCGAAAGCTATCGCCATTCGTCCGGACCGTGCCGACCTCCGCATCGCGCGCGCCGGTCTCGCCGAGCGCATGATGCGCTTCGATGACGCGATCGCCGAATACGACCGCGTGTATCAGCTCGCGTACAAAGACCCCAAGTGGATGGAAAAGATCGCGGAGATTCGCGCCAGGCAGGGCAGGGCGGACGACGCGGTGGCGGCGCTAAAGACCGCGCTGATTGATGGCCGTCCGGAAAAAGCAGAGAACTTCTTCGAAGCCGCGCGGCGCCTGGAATCCTGGGGTCTGCTGACTCAAGCGCGCGCATTCGCCGAGCAGGGCCTCGCTTCCGCCGGACCCGAACTCCTGGCTTCAACGGACAACCATGCAGGCGCAAAGCTCTACACGCGCATTCTGACGCGCCTTCGCCAGCAGGAGACTGCTTACCTTACTTTGCAGAACTCTTTTTCTGGGGCTTCTTCGTCCTTGCCCGTGATCAAGGAACAGATCGCCAAGGAAGGTATCGCAGCGGCAAAGGACAGCGAATGGCGCCAGCGTCACAAAGAAATCCGCATGGAAAACGCGCGCGAAGGGATGCACGCGGCTTTGGTGGAAATGGGCAGCGTCGCGGCGCGCTACTTTACCCCCGAAGAGAAGTTGTCCTTCACGCAATTCGCCCAGAAGCTGCGAGCCTCGATGATTGCTCCGGATACGGTGGAGAGGTTTGCTATTCCCTTGGCCCAGAGTGCTGGTCTTGCGGAAAAGGAAGCCGCCTGGCGTTACGAACTCTTGATGAGTGCGAACAAGAGGCCTGAACAATTAATCGGCGACATGAACGCCTACATTGAATTACAGCGGCGACGGTTGACCTTGGCGGATCTCGGTCCACAATTGGAACGTTTCTCTTCTCGCTTAAACGAAGGCAACCGGTCCGCGGCGTTTATTGCTGCGGCGCAGGCTTATCGCTCAGTGGGCGACGAAGCAAATGAGCTTCGGCTGCTTTCTTCCGTGGGCCCCAGTTTTCTTGGTGGGGAGAATCAAAAGCGGCTTTTCTCATTATTGTTGATCCACAAGCCGGAGCAGCTTGTCCAAATCGCCGCGAACTGGACTCCCTGGGGCCAACAGGCTGCCGACTTTGTTATCGCCAATGGTGATTCGGCTCTCGCTCATGCGGTGGTCGCCGCGCGCGGTCGACTGCGCCCGCCAGTCTGGTCCAAATCCTACGACGCTCTGGCGGGCCTTTACTTTGCTGAGCCTTCGTCTGAAATAAATAAAGTCTTCCTCGCGGCTCTCGGGGACAGTTCGATCGCCGACCGGCTCGGCAAACCAGTGGACCGCAACGCCCAGCTTGTCGGCGACATTTGGTTCTACTACGGCTCGCGTTACGGAGAATATCTTGGCATCACGCAGCAGGGCACTCCCGAGGATTATCTCCCTGCGCTTCTCGAGCAAAGTCCAGCCACGGCGTCCGGCTACCTTGCTCTCGCTGATTACTACGCGGAGAGCGGAGACACGCACACCGCGATAAGCGACTACAACCATACGCTCGAACTCACACCCGGCCGTGCCGATGTGTTGGACCGCCTGGCCCTCGCCCATTACAAGCAGGGTTCCCGTTCGGAAGCTCTGGCGCAGTGGAAATTGGCTCTGTCCACGCTCACCCGACAGATCGACACTACACGTGTCCCGGAGAGTTTTTGGACGGACTTTGCGCATATTTGCGATCATCTCCAGACGCGCCGCCTCTTCGCGCCCTTGAAGCCGGATGCCGACACGCTTCTTCGAGCCTATCTCCGCCGCAATGGAAACTACCGCTCCAATGCTCCCCTCCGCAGCGCCTATCTCGCCGCCGGAGACCTCGCTGCGGCTACGTCATGGCTTCTTGATTTGGCCTCGGTCGCTCCAGATCCAACGCAAGTCCTCGCCGATCTTGCAGACGCCTCATGGATTCCGCTCGCGCAACGCGCGCCGATTTACCAGCGCATCCTCGAAAACAAGCAGAACGCTCTCTCCCGCGCCGAAGGCATCCAGAGGGAAAGCGCGCTGGAAGATCTGCGCTCGTGGCAAGTCCGCTGGGTGAATTATCTCCTTCAAACCAAGCAGTACCTCCAAGCCGCGGATTACCTGGCCGCCCTCTCCATCGAAACGCAACACGCTCGCGCGGCCTTGCTCGTTCCATTCGAATTGCAAGCTGCCGCACAACTGGGAACCCTCGACGCGAAGATTGCTGGCTACCGCGCCGATTCTTCCTCTGCGCCTTCGCCCGAAATTCTTCGAGCGGTTGCGCGCCAGCTCTTTGACCTTGGCGACAAACAGTCCGCCCGCAAGCTCATCGAGGTTGTCTTCGCTCGGGAGATTGAGAATCATCAGCTCGTCGCCTCCAACTTCCTGGGGCTCGCCGAGATTCGCATCGCGGCCGGCGACACTCCCGGCGCGCTCGAGCTATTGCGGCGTTTGGCCGTCGTCGTAGGCAATCCTTACGAAAATCTCGATTCCGCCGCGGCGCTTCTCGAAAAAACCGGCCACCCTGCCGAAGCCGTCGAATTCCTCAGCCAGCTTGTGAAGTCCGCTCCGTGGGAAGCTTCCTATCGCCTGCGCCTGGCGAAGGTCCGGCTGGCGGCGAAGGACGCGAACACATCCGCGGATGCGCTCGTGAAGACAGCTTCCAGTGCGGATGCCGCATACAGCGTTCGAGTCGAGGCCGCCATTGCTCTTTCCGGCCCTCGGACGACCGCCGATCTTGGGAGCGCAGAATTGAGACTCCTATCCGGCGGGCTGCATTCTATCTCCGCCGCCGCAGCAGACCAGGCCTTCTTCTATGACGCCCGACTGAAGGCTGCTGAGAATCTCACAGATGCCCACGCAAAATTGCAGCCGCTCAGCAAGGCTCTTGCCGATACGCCGGCGCGCGGCGATGCCCGCATCCCACTTTTCAAAGCGGCCGAGACCATCCATTCGGACGAGATCGCGCTATTGGCCATCGATCCCTTGGTGCGCGAACAGTTGCTGCAACGTGTTTCGCGTGACCAAAGCAACGAAGAAGAAATTGTCAGCTCCGGCGATACGGAAACGGACGCCGGGGATGAGGAAACCCTAGTAGCAGGCTACGCGGCGGCAAAGGTATCGCCCGCTGAGCAAGCCCAAATCTCGCTTGCTTTGGCGAATGCCCTGGTCCGGCTGCATCGATGGAACGAAGCGCTGTCCTATCTGCAGGTCGCCCAAAAGCTGGAAAAAACTCCCGCGCGCCGCAAGGAAATCGCCGTCAAGCTTGCCGAGGTAAAAACCGTCCTTCGGCGCGAGCGGCTGAATCTCGCCCGGCAGCCGATTCTCCATCAGGAACTCGAACAGGACCGTGTCGTTCGTCCGCGTCTTGTCGCGCGCTCCGCTGCGTCCGTCAAAGCCAATGCAACGGGAGGTGAGTAACCATGAAACGTGCTGCCATTCTCCTGCTTGTGAGTATCGCTTCCATCGGCGCGACCTGGGCCGCATTCCAAGTTCTCGCTCCCGGTGCGCCTCCCCTTTCTAGCTACTTCCCAGCTGGCTCTTTGCTCTATCTGCAGGCCAAGGATTTTTCCGTGCTAGTCGCCGACTGGAATGCGTCGCCGCAGAAAGCAAGCTGGGTAAAGAGCAAGAACTACGAAGTCTATTCCCGCTCTCGTCTTTTCCTGCGCCTGCAGGGCGCCGGCCAGCAGTTCGCCGCCGCGGCCGGCCTGTCTCCGGACATGAATTTTCTAACGCAGGTAGCAGGTACGCAGAGCGGCCTGGCGCTCTACGACATCGGGAAGCTGGAGTTTCTTTACGTTACGAAACTGCCTTCGGCCAGCTCGATGCAATCCGCGCTTTGGCAGACACGCGCGAAATTCGAGACACGCAGCGCCGCTGGTGTCACCTTTTACGTTCGGCGAGATCCCGAGTCCGAGCGCGAGGTGACCTTCGCCATCAACGGCGATTATTTGATTCTCGCCACACGAGAGGATCTCCTCGCCGGCGCGCTCCAACTCATGACCGGCAACAAAGAACGCAGCATCGAAGCTGAGCAATGGTGGTCTCAATCCGTGGCCGCCGCTGGCCCTGCGGGTGATTTACGCATGGTCCTCAATCTCGAAAAGATCGTGCCCAGCCCCTATTTCCGCTCGTACTGGATTCAGCCCAATATCACAGACATGAAACAGTACAGCGCCGCCGTTTCTGATCTTTTCCGTTCCAGCAAGGAGTATCGCGAGGAACGTGTTTTGCTGAAGAAATCCGCGATCGCTGGCAATGCTACCGCTAATGATGCTGCAAACGCCGTCGCTGAACTGGTTCGTCTCGCCCCCGCCGATACGGGCACTTACGAAGTAAGGGCCTCCCCTTCGGCCGCGGATTGCCTCAACGTGCTCGAGACCAAGATTCTCGAGCCTCACAGGGGCCCGGCCACAACCCAGCAGACCGCTCCGGAAGTTCAACTCTCTTCCGGCGAAACTGGCAGCAGCTCCGACCTCGAAACGCGTATCGATCAAGCTCCGTTAAAAACTCCGGCCTCCTCGGATGCCTCCGGCTCGCTAAAAGACCTGTTCCAAAAAAGTCAGGTACGCGCTCTCCTGCAAGTTCAGGCTACAGAACGAGACAAAGACGGTGTGTACGTCCGCATCCATTCCGGCGTCGCGTTCATCGCCGCCACCGACTGGCCCGAAAATACCGTACGGTCCACCTTTGTCGATTTCTTGCGGCCTTCTTTAACCACAGGCAATCTCGGTTTGCAATGGCAGGCCAAATCCGGCTATCAAGAGCTCGATGGTCTCTGGAGTTTCGCCGTCGCCGTTCGAGGAAAGTATCTGCTGGTTTCGGATGATTCCTCGCTCCTGAAAAACATGTTTGCAAACATGAACCAGAAGCCGGCACAAATGCCTGCAGTGTTGGTCGCCGGTTTCCATCACGCACGGGAACGCGAAAACTTTGCCCGGCTCACTGGGCTCCTCGGTCGCCCAAACGCGAACCCCGGCGGCCCTGCGGCCTCGGAAGCTTATCCGCAGTTCTTCTCTGACAATCTCGCGAGCTTCAGCTCGGCGCTGGCGGGTGTTTCTTTGCAAACCATTGTGATTCGTGAGGCGAGTGATAGAGTCTTGCAGACGGTCACCTACGAATGGTCCCGCTGAAAATAGCCGCAGGTCTGGTCATCGCGGGACTCGCGATAACATCCGGACTTATCGGGCGTCCTGACATGACGCCAACCGCAGCTCAGGATTCCTCCGCGCCGGAGAAGTCTCTTTTTAGCCAGTCCGCTGTTCTTATCCTCGAGCGGGAGTTCTCTAGCGGGGACATCTCGTATCTTCTCTTTGATGCCCGCACTGGCACCCTCCTGTCGTCCCGTTGGGACGACCCCGCCAAGCCCATCCCACTCGGCTCACTCGTCAAACCCTTCACAGCGCTCGCCTACGGGGAAACCCATGCGAATCAGTTTCCAAGTCATATTTGCCGGGGCGAGGCCAGCGGTTGCTGGCAAGTGCATCCGCACGGAAAATTGGACCTTGTTACTGCCATTTCGGTCTCGTGCAATTCCTATTTCCGCGCGCTGGCGGAGGATCTCACGGGCGAACAATTGATTCCAATAGCGAACCGCTTTGCGCTCGATCCTCCCGATCCTGCTTTGTCCGGATCGCCTTTGATGGGCCTTGGTGATCACTGGCCCATCGCTCCTATCAAAATGGCTCGCGCCTACCTCGAGCTGTATCGCCGCCGCGATCAGCTCGTCGTTCGCGAAATACTCGTCGGAATGGCGCAGTCGGCACGCAACGGTACAGGGAAGGGAGTAGGCGAGGCGTTGAATCATGCGGAGGCTCTCGTGAAGACTGGCACCGCTCCGTGCACCCATCCGCACCCCGCTCCTGGTGACGGGTTCGTCGTTGCCATGGTCCCCGCGAACCAGCCCGAGCTGTTGCTCCTTGTTCGCATTCACTCGGTGCCGGGAGCCACTGCTGCGCTCACCGCAGGCCAGATGCTCCACCGTTTGGAGGAATAGCCGCGTGCTCGCCAGAGTTGTCGTTCTCCTGTTCCTCGCGCTGGCCTCTAATCCCCCCGCAATCGCCAAGGATGTTCGTATCGGCGTCCTCGGTCTCTTTCATCCTCGTCAACTCACGCTACAGGCCTCGCGTAAGGAGACCGTCATTCTTCAAGCTGAAGGCCAGACATTCATCCTCGAGCCAGATTCGCGTATGACCGCTTCCGTTCGCATCTCCGAAGGCATCCTGCTCCTCGATTTCGGCGACCGTGTGCTCCGGACCACGGAGATCCACGCAACAGCCCGCAATCATGGCGCAGTTCCTTTCCTTCTTTCCGTTCCCGGAAAGGTCACTCGCGCCTATCGCGGTACGCTCGATATAAAGGCCTCGCGCCGAGAGGTAGTTCCCATCATCACCATGGATCTGGAAGCCGCGGTTGCCTCCGCCGTTGCGGCCGAGTCCGGCTCGGATACGCTACCCGAAGCCCTGAAGGCTCAGGCGGTCGTCGCGCGTTCCTACTTCGTGGCCGGAGGAGGGCGGCACCGCGACTTTGATTTTTGTGATCTCACGCATTGCCAGTTTCTCCGCGAGCCGCCCCCTCAGGACAGCCCCTCGGTGATTGCCACCCGTGAAACGGGTGGAATCGTTCTCACCTTTGGAGAGAAGCCCTTTGCGGCTATGTACTCGCGCAGTTGCGGCGGACATACGCGCACTCCTGTCGAGGTAGGTCTTCCCGGCAGCGCTTATCCCTACTTCTCTGTCTTCTGCGACTTCTGCCACAAGAGTCCCTATCGTTGGACCCGCAGATTGTCCTTGCAAGACGCCGCGCTGCTTGGAAAAGGCGAATCCGGTAGACTCGCCGTGGACCGGCGTCTCGGCTGGAATGCTGTGCCCAGCAACAACTTCACCTCGCGCCAAGAGGGCGAGCAAGTGATCCTCGAAGGTGCCGGCCAGGGACACGGCATCGGCCTCTGCCAGCTTGGCGCAAAAGCCATGGCTGAAGATGGCAGCAGCTTCCGGCAGATCCTCAACCACTATTTCCCTAACGCTGTGCTCGTGCTGCTCGAAGAAAACGTTGCAAATAGCGGGCGGCCCCAGCCACTCCTGCCGAATTTACGGCCGGCGGGAATTCGCCGGTTTCTCCGAACTGAATAAGAGGAATGGCATGGGTACACGGACCAGGTGTCAGCTTCCCAAAGCCGTCAGGCCCTGACATTTAGATGTTTAGGCTAGAGGCCCTAGAGCCTAAATGTGGTCCAACCTCTGGACCAGTAGCGCCTCCCGCCACCTCTATCAATATTCTAGATACACGCAATTAAGGAATTGCTTGACATCCTCGGACCCGCAGTGGTACAGCGGTTATACCTATTTTTGGGGGAGGTCCTCATGCCGTCTAATTCTCAGCCGAACGTCACGCCAGGGTGTGTAAGCCTAGCCAGAGCAGTGCGCGTTTTGGCGGTGGTTTCCGTCGCTCTACTCGCTGGTGTTTCAGCTCACCCGCAAGGCAGTACGGGCCGAATTCTAGGCGTCGTCACCGACCAGTCCGGCGGTAACGTTGCTGGCGCCACCTTGACTATTACGGACGTCGCTCGCGGCGTATCGCAGACTCTGACCACGGACTCCGATGGCGCATACGTTGCCGTGAACATTCTGCCGGGAACCTATACCGTGCGGGCTGAATTCAAGGGCTTCAAGACTTTTGAGCGCAAAAACATTTTGGTGGAAGTCGGGAAGGACGTGCGCATCGACGTCGTACTCAATCCCGGCTCAACGACCGAGACCATTACCATCACCGAGGAAGTTCCCATGTTGGATACCACCTCCACCACGTTGGGCGGAACCATTAGCAACGAAATTATCAACGACCTCCCGCTGAACGGTCGCAACTACCAGAACCTCATTTCCCTGCGTCCTGGCACTGCGGTTTATCCGGGCGGCGGCCCTTGGACGCAGACCACCAACGGCATTCGCCCTGAAGACACTAGTTTCATCGTTGATGGCATTACCAATGACGAGGCCTTCATGGGCCTAAGTGTGACCAACGCGGCGGCCGTCCTCGGCGATGCTGCAACACTTATACCCATCGATGCCATTCAGGAGTTCAACACTCAGGTCAATCCCAAAGCTGAATACGGATGGAAGCCCGGCGCCATTACCAGCGTCGGCTTGAAATCTGGGACCAACGACATTCACGGCACCGCCTATGCCTTCGGCCGCTCCGACAAGTTTGATGCTCGCAACTACTTCGATCCGGTTGGCACGGACAAGACTCCCGTCGAGCTTGAGCAATTCGGTGCCACCGGCGGGGGGCACATCATCAAGGACAAGCTCTTTTATTTTGGCGCTTTTGAAGCTCAGCGTTATTCCGTCGGCAATGCGCTTCCAGGACACGTCCCGACAACGGCTTCCGTTACCGGCGGCGGCGGTAACGGCTGCGCCATGCTTACCACTGGTGACTGTACCATCAGCATCCCCGACGCCACGGCTGACCTCGTCGCGCAAAATCCGGGCTTTGTCGTAAACCCGCTCAGCAATTATTTGCTGGGATTTTACACTCCCAACTCCGGGCAGGGGACGTTTAGGTCGCTCACCTTTCCCAATGAGAACAACTCAAAGAACGCCATCGGAAAAGTGGACTACCACATCAACGACCATAACGCCCTAAGCGGCTCCTATTTCTTCGGCAACGACACCATCGTGGGCATGGATTTCTTCGAGGTCCTCGCGCAATTCCGCACTAAGGTCCATTCCCGCGCACAGACCGTTGCCGGCCACTGGGCCTGGACGCCCAGCTCCACTTGGGCCAACGAACTCCGCGCAGGTTTCACCCACTACCTTCTGCAGATTCTGCCCGACGATCTCACTTTTGCTTACAAGATCAACACCGGTATTTCCAATCCTTTGTTGAGCGGAATTCCGGACGTCCGGTTCCCCAACGGCCCCTTCTCGCAGTTGGGTGCCTTCCACAACTTTCCGAAGATTGTCGGTCCTGATAAGGTCTATGACTTAATCGATCAGGTCTCCTACTTGCGTGGGCAGCATGCATTCAAGTTCGGCGGCGAGCTCCGAAGGGACTTGGTCCATCAGGCCACTTACCGCGGCGGTCGAGGCCGCGTCAAATTTGCTGATCTGGAATCCTTTCTCTCTGGCACTCCATTGAATGCCGGTTTCTTGGCTGGAGATCCCACACGAAACATCTCGCAATGGCTTTATTCTGGCTACATGCAAGATGACTGGCGCATCACCAAGCGAGTGACCCTCAACCTGGGGCTGCGCTACGAGTATCAGGCTGTTCCCACGGAGGCCCACAATCTGTTCGGCAATTGGGAGCCTTCTGTCGGCTTTGAACAGGTAGGCAAAAACATTGGCTCCATCTACAAGGGCGACGGCAAGAATTTCTCCCCGCGCTTGGGGATCGCTTGGGACGTGACAGGCAAGGGAACGACGGTCGTCCGGGCCGGCGGCAGTATCGTTTACGATCTGCTGTCCATGAGCACCTACATGTCTCAGCAGAACCTCCAAAACAGCCCCACTCTATTTGGCCTCGGCGCCGTTCCCACTGGGGCCACGATCACGACTTGTCCCGCTCCAGTGGGTGTGAACTGCCCGGGAGGGTCTGTCACTAAACCAGCTATCGGAGACATTTTCACGACGGGGGTCACGCTCTTCCCAACCAGCCCTGGCAACCCTGTTGGCATCACCTGGCAGGACCAGACGACACCGATTTATCCCTCTAGTGTGACGGGAGCTGTTCAGTGCGGAGACGGAATCGGAAGCGATCCAAGTCCTTGCAACACTTTCGCCATGAATCGCAATTTCCGCACTCCTTATGTGATGAACTGGACGGTGGGCATTCAGCATGCTCTCTCTGCCAAGCTCGGTCTCGATGTCACTTACGTTGGCAACCATGGAGTGAAGCTTCCCGGCGTCGTTGATCTCAATCAGCCCGATCCTGTAACGGGCGCGCTGCCCTTTGCCACCCAGGCCCCCTATGTGGCTCTCGTCAACTACCTCTCGAATTTTTATGGATCGACTTACCACGGGTTACAAACGACGCTCACCGCTCGCAACTATCATGGCCTCGATTTCGTGATGGGCTACACTTATTCTCATGCCCTGGATGACCTGTCCTCAAACTGGGTGGCGTTTCTCCCCCAGGACAGCACACGTCCCCTCTTGGACCATGCAAGCGGCGACGAAGACATTCGCCACCGTTTTACTCTTTCCGTGACCTATTCGCTTCCCGAGAAGAAGACCAGGACGCAGCTCCTGGAAGGCTGGCAGGTCAATACCATCGTTTCGCTTCAAAGTGGCCAGCCGTGGAATGTCAATGATCAGGCGTTTAATTTCAGCACGACCGGCGAAGCCTCCGACCGCTGGGACTTCTTTGGCAAACCATCCGACTTCAAGTCCATCGGTCCCAATGGGATTCCGTGCTTTGGTCCAGGCAACTCTGCTTGCACCGGTGCCATCCCGCAGGCCTGCCTTGCCGCTGCTGCTAGTGTTGGCCCCAACGCTACTGCGTCTCTTACTGGAGCGGGACTTCCAGCAGGGTTCGCACCGACCGGATTCTGTTACATGGTCGGCAATTCCGTGCTGATTCCCAACGCTTTTCAAGCCTTTGGCACCATGGGTCGCAACATCTTCCGCGATACTGGTTTCCGCAACGTCGATTTTTCCGTCAGCAAGAGTTTCAAGTTTGGAGAACGGATGAAAGCCCAGTTCCGCGTGGAAACTTTCAACATTTTCAATCATCCCAATTTCGCTAATCCCAATGGCGCCACCAGTGGATACGGCCAGGGTGCAACCGCCGATCCTTCTCAGGCTGGCGCGTTCGGCTGCGGCTGTTCCACACCGGACAACGCTTCCTTCAACCCCGTGCTCGGTTCAGGCAGCAACCGCGCCATCCAGCTGGGTCTGAAGTTCATCTTCTAGCCTCTGTTGGGCGGATGGAAATCGGGAAGGGGCCGGACATTTTGCTCGGCCCCTTTTCCTGTATAAGGGAATGCAACGTTTCTTGGAGGCTACAGATTCGATGAAACGCTTCTCCTTTGTCACCAGCGTGCTTGTCTGCGGCGTTATCCTCGCTGGCATTTTAGTTTCGCAGTCCCTCAATTCAATCGCCGCCGCCGCAGACGACCAATCCATTCTTCAAGCCGATCACGAATTTGTCCAAGCCGCTGGTAAACGCGACACCGCGACACTCGGAAAAGTCCTGGACGCGGATTTCACCTGGACAGATGCCGATGGAAAAACTCGCACCAGGGCGGAAGTCCTCGACTTGCTTCCCACGCCCGCGCTCGGCAGCGAAACCGGCGCCCAAGTGAAGCAACAGACCCACAGCCAAGTCGGCGCAGTGATGTCGAGTCGTGACAAGACCCACGTCTTGCGCCTCTGGGTGCATCGCCCTGCAGGCTGGCGTTTGCTTGTCTATCACGAAGTCGTCCTCGGCCGTCAAATCCTCGCCCCGGCTGGCCCCGGCGTGAACGATTGCCAAAATCCGTGCAAGACTGTGCCTTTCAAGCCGAAAAACGAGTCCGAGCAAGCCATCATCGCTTCTTGGCAGGCCCTCGAGACTGGCGTCACCGATCATGACGCCGCCGCCTGGTCCCCGCACATCGCCGATGAATTTGTCATGCTCGGCTCAAGCAATGACCATCCCCTCACCAAAGCCGACCGCATCGCCACTCTCAATTTGCAGAAGCAAACCGGTCACGGCTCCGCGCCCGCACCACTCGTTTCCGCGCACATGTTTGATTTCGGAGACGCCGTCGTGATGACCTGCCACCACCAGCCCTACACCGGCAAGCCCGTCCATGTGACCCGTCTTTGGATCAAGCGAAACGGTCAGTGGGTCATGTCCATCAGCTATCAGACGGCTGTGCAGGCCGCCCCAGCCAAAGCCGGCTAGAATTCCGAAATCTCCTGGTTGGGTTTACAATGCTTTCGATGCAGGTGTCTCCCTCCCCCTGAATCGCATCTCTCGCCGAAGGAGGTTCCGTGAACGCCACGCTCCTCGATCGCCGCAGTTTTCTCCGCGTTTCTTCCCTTGTGGGAGGCGGCTTTCTCCTGACCTATCATCTCGAGCCTGTTGCAAAAGCCTTCGCCGCAGCGGCGCAAGCCCCGGCGCCGCAACCTCCGCCCGCCACCTTCAATCCCACTGCGTTCATTCGCGTCTCTGCTGACGGCGTCGTCACCATCATGGCCAAGAACCCCGAGATTGGCCAGGGCGTCAAAACTCATCTCCCCATGATCATCGCCGATGAACTCGACGTCGATTGGAGAGACGTCCGCGTCGAGCAGGCCGATCTCGACGAAACGAAATACGGCCCCCAGAGCGCCGGTGGCAGCACTTCCACTCCCAGGAATTGGGATCCCCTGCGCCGTGTCGGCGCGGCCTGCCGCCAGATGTTTGTCACCGCCGCCGCGCAAACTTGGTCCGTCCCCGAATCCGAATGCCAGACTTCTTCCGGCCGCGTTATCCACCAGCCGACAAGCCGCTCTCTCGCTTACGGCGCGCTCGCCGAAAAAGCCGCCGCGCTCCCCGCGCCCGATCTCAAATCCGTCAAGCTCAAGGATCCCAAAGACTACAAAATCATCGGCCAGCCCATTCACAGCGTCGACAACTCCTCCATCGTCACCGGAAAAAATCTTTACAGTATCGACTTCAAAGTTCCGGGAATGTTGTACGCCGTCTACGATAAGTGCCCCGTCTACGCCGGAAAGTGCGAAGGCGCCAACCTCGAAGAGATCAAGTCCATGCCGGGTGTGCGCCACGTATTTGAAGTGGAGGGCACGCAAGACTTGCTTGGCCTGCATTGGGGCATTGCCATCGTCGCCGACACCTGGTGGCAGGCCAACTCCGCCCGCAAAAGGTTACAGGCCAAATGGAACGAAGGTCCCACCGCCCAGCAAAGCAGCGCGGGTTTCGCTCGCCGCGCCGAGGAACTCTCCAAGCAGCCGCCCGCCATCACGGTCCGCAGCGACGGCGACGCCGCCAAAGCTCTGCAGTCCTCCGCCAAGATTGTCGAGGCGGCCTACTCTTATCCTTTCCTCGCCCACGCTCCTATGGAGCCCGAAAATTGTCTCGCGCATTATCACGACGGCAAGCTCGAATTCTGGTCCCCTAGCCAGACGCCCGAATCCGGCCGCCAGCTCGTCTCCAAAGTCCTCAAAATTCCTCACGACGACATCACCGTCCACATGAAGCGCGCCGGCGGTGGATTCGGCCGCCGCCTCACCAACGACTACATGCTCGAAGCCGGGGCCATCGCCAAGCAAGTCGGCGTTCCCGTCAAGCTTCTCTGGACCCGCGAAGACGATTTTCACCACGATCACTATCGCCCTGCCGGATTTCATTTCCTCTCCGGCGGCATCGACGCTTCCGGCAAACTCGTCGCTTGGCGCAATCACTTCGTCAGCTTCGGAGAGGGCCAGCAATTCGCTCCCTCCGCCAACATTCCCGGCAGCGAATTTCCCGGCACTTTTCTTCCAAACTTTTTTTTCGGTGCGTCGCTCATGCCGCTCGGAGTTCCCACCTATGCTCTTCGCGCTCCGCGAAGTAACGCCTTCTCCTGGGTCTTCCAGTCCTTCATCGACGAGCTCGCCCACGCCGCCGGAAAAGATCCCGTGCAGTTTCGTCTCGATCTTCTCGGCGCGCCGCGCGTCACCAGCCCCGATGCCAAACCTGATCCTTTTTCCTCCGACCTCGACGCCACCCGCATGCAAGGCGTGCTAAAACTCGTCGCCGAAAAATCCGCCTGGGGCGCACAAAAGCTCCCGAGCGGCGCTGGCATGGGCGTCGCTTTCCAGTTTTCTCATCGCGGCTACTTCGCCGAAGTGATTCAGTTGCGCGTGGATTCCAAATCCAAGGTGAAAGTAGACAAAGTCTGGGTCGCCGGTGACGTCGGCAGCCAGATCATAAATCCCCTCAACGCCGAAAATCAGGTTCGCGGCGCCGTCATCGAAGGCTTAAGCTCCGTTATGTCCTACGAAATCACCATTGATGCAGGCCGCGCCGTTCAAAGCAATTTCCACGAATATCCCCCGCTCCGCATGAATCAAGTCCCCGCCGAAATCGAAGTCCATTTCCTTAA
>Ga0137391_10001762_pt1 | contig 15964 bp, 13 predicted proteins | sample 15con2h24BmetaG_FD_101399 | JGI IMG/M metagenome (GOLD analysis project Ga0137391, IMG submission 101399) | Vadose zone soil microbial communities from Angelo Coast Range Reserve, California, USA - 15con2h2.4B metaG | ecosystem: Environmental > Terrestrial > Soil > Vadose zone > Saprolite...
GTGAGTCATCGTCAGGCCATCCGGCCACAGTAGATTACCGCTTGTGAGGCTCACGGAGCCGCGCTGCCGCTGCCTTTGCAGCGGGCGCTGATATCGGTGGTGCAGGCGGTACCGCCCTGTGACGCCCCGCCAGCTCGTGCCACTCACCCTGCAATGGAACCCCAGCCGGGCACACACCATGGCCGTGCCCGATTCGTCCGCTGTGCGCTGGCTGCCGATCTGCCGCCCGGCTGGTATACCCAGCCTGATCACCTGCATCACACCGAACCAGACGAGAACCCAGCCGACCCCACCCCAGCCCGCAACGCCATTAGGCTGCGGAGCGCTCCGGGGAGCTGACGCCATAGCGTAACGAGCGCGCGCTGGGGTTGGCGGGTCCTGTGAACGGCGATGCTGCCGGGGCCAAACCCCATGTCGCAGGCTACGTGGGGCAGGGGGCCGCTCGGCCAGCCCCGGCCGGGATGGTCCCGAATAGGCGCGCCCATCACCGCAAGATTCCACTCACATGCCACCTTCGGGTGACGCCCAGCCCCTGCGTCCGCTCCTACCGTCCACAGATGAAGGAAACACAACCGGCAGGAAGGACAGGAATGGCTGCCCTAAGGCCCGCCCGTGCACGGCGAGGAAGCTGCGGGTCTTTGCGGCGGGCGCAATCCGCACCGCCGGGCATGGCACGCTCTGCCGCTCCGGCCGGGCGCTGGCTGGAGCTGGAGTGAGCGCCTCCGGTGGGCCTGCCCAGTATGAGATCCGCGTGGCGGGTGTCCTGGACGGCCGGTGGGCCGCCTGGTTCGACGGCCTCCAGATCAGCGGCCAGGGTGAGGAGACGGTGATCTGCGGCCTGCTCGCTGACCAGCCCGCGCTGCATGGGCTGCTGACCAAAGTCCGCGACCTTGGGCTCTGCCTGATCTCCGTGCGCCGGCTGGACACCGGCCAGGCCGAAAACGAGGCACCATGATCAGACCTAGCCTCCGCCGCGGCCCAGGCCCGGCAGCCCCGCGGTCATGCAAGGACCACGACACCGGCCTCGACTGCTACGACACGCTGGCCGGCAACATCTGGCGCCCCGCGCCGAGCCGCGCGGAGGAACCACCCTGAACAAGCGCTAATCAACCCGAGGGGTGGGGACTTTTACCTGGCCACCAGCGGGGACACCGCAACTTGGCCGTTGACACGGACGCTGCCCAACACCGCCGGATGGGGGAGGGAAGCGCGCATCACTGCTCTGCACGGCGCCGGCGCCGGGGCGTCGTGGATCCTGATCGAAGCTCAGCGCTGCCGCTCCGCAAGCTTGGTGAGAATGGAGGCGGTCGCCTGGTCGGCTGGCAAGAAGGCCTCCAGTCTCAACTCGGCGATCGTGACATCGACCGCGGTCCCGAAGTGGGTCAGCGTGGTCAAGAGCCGCAACTCGCCGTCGCTGGAGCGAAGCCGCAGCGGGACGGCGAAGCCGAGGTAATCCGGCCCCGGCTGGCGTGGCCGATCCGGCACCAGCCCCTCAAGCTCGGTAACCAGGTCCTTGAGCCGGTCGCCCGGATTCCGGGCCGTCTCCTCGCGAAGCCGGTCGATCACATGCCAGGCCCACTCATCAAAGTTGACGATCAGCGGTGCCATGCCCTGCGGGTGCAGCAGTACACGAGGGACGTTGAGCGGAGGCGCAAGCAGCTCCGGCGCCACGCCGCCGGTCAGCGCACCGAAGCCGTCGTTGGCCGCGACGAGGTCGCCATGCCGGTCGACGATTACCGCTGGATAGGGCCGGTGGCCTTCCAGGATACGTTTCAGGGCCGTGCGGACCACTTCGAGCCGCGGGTCGTCAAACCGCGTCTCCTGGTAAGCGGGGGCATAGCCCGCGGCCAGCAGCAGCACGTTGCGTTCCCGGAGCGGCACCTCCAGCGACTCGGCCAGGCGCACGACCATGGCCCGGCCCGGGACCGAGCGCCCGCTCTCGATGAAGCTGACGTGCCGCTGCGTGGTCCCGGCGCGCAGCGCGAGTTCCAGCTGGCTGACGCGACGACGTGCGCGCCACTCACGCAAAGCACCGGCAAGCCCGTCGCGCTTCGACTGGGTGATCACTGAACCGTGTCTACCCCAACCGGAGCGCAGCTGGCCATTCCCTCCAGGGAATTGCCGAGCCGCAGCACCGCCGGCAAAGTTGCGAGCGACACAAACACACCCTCTTATGGAGAAGCCATGACCAACATCGACCCGCAGGAGCTGGCCGGCCGCTACGTGGCGGTCTGGAACGAGCCGGACGCTGAGCCACGCCGCAAGGCCATCCACGACCTGTGGACCGAGGACGGCGCCCACATCCTCCAGCCACCCCAGGAGATCCGGACGCTCGCAGCAGGGCTGGGCTTCACCTCCACCCTCGAAGCCCGCGGGCACGATGCACTCGAGGTCCGGGTGACCCGCGCCTACGAAGAATTCGTCGCGCCCGGGAAGTTCGCTTTCAAGCTTCGGGACAACGCCGACCGCCTCGGCAATGTCGTCAAATTCAACTGGGAAATGGTCCCGTCCAGCGGCGGTGAAGTGGCAGGCGTCGGCTTGGAGATCCTCGTCCTCGACGAGCAGGGCCGCATCGTGACCGACTATCAGTTCATTGAGGGCTGACACGACGGCCTCGGCTCGCCACGCACTATGGGGAAGGGCCGGGTCCACAAGATCTACGGGACACGGCCCAGCGGGGCTTCGCCCCAGCCCGGCGAGCCATGTCCACATGCTTCAGCATCAGCGTCGAGGCGAGCAAGGCCGGCACGGCCCTCGTGCTGGCTGTCGCAGCCTCGCAGAACCCTGACCCGAATCCGCTGAACACATCGCCATTGGGCGGATCGCCGTCACCCAGTGACCGCGCCAGCGCACGACGAAATCCGGTAGCCGGGTTACCGGCCGCGCTGCCACAATCCCGTTCCGTGCGCAAAGCGGATATCACGGCCGACCTCGTCTGCGGGCTGATCGCGGATCAGTTCCCGCAGTGGGCTGATCTGCCGGTCCGGCCCGTCGACGCCGACGGGATTGATAACTCAACGTTCCGTCTCGGGCAGACCATGTCCGTGCGGCTGCCCAGCGCCGCCGCGTACGCCGAGCAGGTGGACAAGGAGCACCGCTGGCTGCCGCTGCTGGCCCGGCAGTTGCCGCTGCCCATCCCCGAGCCGCTGGCCGAGGGCGGGCCCGGCCGCGGGTTTCCGCGGCCCTGGTCGGTGTACCGGTGGATCGACGGCGAGCCCGCCACCGCCGGGAACATCGCCGACATGGGGCAGTTCGCGACCGACCTGGCCGGTTTCCTCGGCGCGCTGTACAAGATCGATCCGGCGGGCGGCCCTGGGCCGGGCACGCACAACTTCTTCCGCGGCGGGCCGGTGGCCGTCTACGACGGCGAGACCCGGGAGGAACTGGCGTCGCTACGCGGGCACATCGACACCGCGCTGGCCGCGCAGGTGTGGCGGGCGGCGCTCGACCAGGCACCGCCGGGGCCGCCGGCGTGGTTCCACGGCGACGCGCAGCCCGGCAACCTGCTGGTCCGCGACGGCCGACTCAGTGCGGTCATCGACTTCGGCACATCCGGCGTCGGGGATCCCGCCTGCGACACCACGATCGCGTGGACGTTCTTCTCAGGCGAGAGCAGCCGCGCGTTCCGTGAGGGGCTGCCGTTCGACGAGGCCGCCTGGGCCCGCGGCCGCGGCTGGGCGATCTGGAAGGCCATGAAGGTCCTGGTCGGCGCCCTCGAGGACGACCCGGAGGACGTCGCGTTCACCACGCGGGTGATCGAGGCCATCCTCGCGGACCACGTCGCCGCGGCCTAGCCGGGCGATACGGCCGCCGGAGCGGTGCAGTCGAGGGATAGCAGCCTGTAGTCGCCGTCATCCTCGGAGCCGATGCGCCCGGCGGATGCGCCGGTTACCGTCAGTATGTGTCTGACTATCTGGCTGAGCGGCCGCCGCGGAGGCCTGCTCGCGTCACATTCGCTCGGCGCCCGTGGGTGGCCACTGCCGTGCTCGCCGTGTGCACGGCGCTGGCCGCGCTGGCCATGACGGCCGCGCCCAACCCCGAGCGGGGGCAGCGGCTCCTGGTCGGGCTCGCGGCGTGCTGCGTGATCGTGCTGCTGCGGCGGTGGCCGTCGCCGGTGCTCGCGGTCGCAGCCGCGGCAACCGGCCTGGTCATGGCCGCAGGAAACGCCTCGCTTCCGTTCGGCCTCATGCTCGGGCTGGCCGTGTACCTGATCGCGTCGAACCGGCCGAGACGGACGTCGATCCGCGCGGCCCTGACCGCCGCCGCGGTCCTGGGCGGGGCGATGCTGTACTCCGCGCTCGCCGTCCGGAACCCGCCGCTGGCCTTGGAGGCGGTGGCCGGTTACTCGCCCCTGGTGGCGGGGTGGTTCGTCGGCGACAGCGTCGCGGCCCGGCGGTGCTACGTGGCCGGGCTGGTCGAGCAGGCCGAGCGCGAGCGGGCTGCCGAGGCCGAGCGCGCCTGCCAGGAGGTCCGGGAGGAGCGGGTGCGCATCGCTCACGAGCTGCACGACGTCGTGGCCCACACGCTCGCGGTGATCACCGTCCAGGCCGGGGTGGGCCGGCGGCTCATGGCCAGGCGCCCGGAGGAGGCCAGCGCCGCGCTCGAATCGATCGAGATGATCGGCCGGACCGCCCAGGACGAGCTGCGGGTGGTGCTCGGGCTGCTGCGCGACGAGGAGGTCGCTGCGGCCGCGCTGGCGCCGGCGCCCAGGCTCGTCGACCTGAAGGAGCTCGCCGACAACGTGCGGGGCTCCGGCACGCCGGTGGATCTGCGGACGTCGGGCACCGACCGTCAGCTCTCCCCCGCGCTCGAGCTGTCCCTCTACCGGGTCGTCCAGGAGGCGCTGACCAACGTGGTGAAGCACGCGCCCGGCGCCCGCGCCTCGGTCGACCTCGCCGTCTCGGCCGACGGGGTGCGCCTCGAGGTCGCCGACGACGGAGGCCCGGCCAGGCGTCCGCCCGGCGGCGAGGGGCCGGCGGGCCCGGGCACGGGCCATGGGATCGTCGGCATGCGGGAGCGGGTCGGCGCGTTCGGCGGCTGGCTGGTCGCCGAGCCGCTGGCCGGCCGCGGCTTCCACGTGCTCGCCGAGGTCCCGGTCGAGGCGGCGGTGTGACGACCCGCGTCCTCGTCGTGGACGACGAGGCGCTGCTCCGCACCGCGTTCTCGTCGCTGATCGACGCCGAGGATGACCTCGACGTCGTCGGCGAAGCCGCCGACGGGCGGCAGGCGGTCGAGATTGCGGCCGGCCTCGCGCCGGACGTCGTCGTCATGGACGTCCGGATGCCGGTGATGGACGGGATCGAGGCAACGCGGCAGATCACCTCGGTCGCCGGTGCGCCGCGGGTGCTCATCCTCACCACCTTCGACCTGGACGATTACGTCTTCGAGGCACTGCGGGCCGGAGCGAGCGGCTTCGCGCTGAAGAGCCGCCCGCTGGAGGAGCTGCTGAGCGCGATCCGCACCGTGGCCGCCGGCGAGGCGCTGCTGGCCCCGAGCGTCACGCGCCGGCTCATCGCCCACTTCACCGGCGGGGCACGGGCCCCGTCGAGGACCCCGCGCGGCCTGGACGAACTCACCGAGCGCGAGCGCGAGGTGCTGGCCCTGGTCGCCCAGGGGCTGTCCAACGCCGAGCTCGCCGAGACGCTGCGGGTGAGCCTCCCGACGGCGAAGACGCACGTGAGCCGGATCCTGACCAAGCTCGACGCCCGGGACCGCACCCAGCTGGTCATCCTGGCGTACCAGGCGGGGATCGTCACCGCGGTGTGAGCGGCCGCCCGTCACTAGCTCGGCCGAGCGCCTCGCGTCCTGCCCGGCGTCGGTCTCGGGAATGACGGACGGCTGGTCCTCGGGCACGATGACAGCGCCTGGCGGTTCGTTCACGATTACCTGCGTGATGAACGCCATCGACACGCGAGCCATCTCGCATCACGTGCCCGGCCCGGCCCGGTGGGTGGCCGCCGCTGCCGTCCCGCCGGGAAAGGGCATCCACTTCGGAGTGATCCTTCTTGCGATCCTCGTGCTCGGCGCGCTGGGCCCCGAACCGCTTGACCAGGCCGTGGGTCTCCACCGCCCACCCGCCGGCCGGGCGCTCGCTACCTCGGGCCGAACGGCGCGGGCAAGACCACGCTCATCCGCACCCTGCTCGGCCTGACCCGGGCCGACGGCGGCACGATGTCGCTGCTCGGGATCCCGGTCCCGGCCGAGCGGAGCCAGGCGCTGGCCGGGGTCGGCGCGATCGTCGACGAGCCCCGGTTCCACCCGCACCTGACCGGGCGGGACAACCTCCGCCTGCTGGCCGCGGCCAGGGGCGGCGGCGCGCCAGCGGATCGGGCCGTCGCTGGAGCGGGTCGGGCTGGCCGAGCGCGCCAACGACAAGGTCGCCTCGTACTCAATGGGCATGCGCCAGCGCCTCGGGGTGGCCTCCTGCCTGCTCGGCGACCCCGAGCTGCTGATCCTGGACGAGCCGATGAACGGCCTCGACCCGGCGGGGATGCACCAGATGCGGGCGATGATCACGAGCCTGGTCGACGAGGGGCGGACCGTGGTGCTGTCGTCCCACCTGCTCGACGAGGTGGAGCGCACCTGCGACGCGGTGGCGATCGTGGACCGCGGCCGAGTCGTCCGCCAGGGCCCGATCGACGAGCTCATCCGCGGCGCGGGAACGCTATCGGTGCAGGTGGACTGCGCCGACCCGGCCCGGGCGGCGCGGCTCATCGACGAGGCGGGGATCGCCGCGGGCACGTCCCTGACCGACGCCGGGCTGACGGTCACCCTGCCCGCAGGCGCGTCCCGCGAACTGGTCGCTGACATCAACCGGCGGCTGGTCGGCGCGGGCATCTCCGTGTACGGCCTCCAGGAAATCCGCGCTTCGCTGGAGGACTGGTTCCTGTCCGTGACGACCCGACTGGGAGACAACCCGTGACCAGCCCCGCCCCCGCGGCCGAACCGCTGTTGTCCGAAGGGCCGTCCCCGGCCCGGCCCGGCCGCACGCCGGTCCCGCGGCGGCTCGGCGCCTCGATGCCGACCTGGGGCCTCATCGCCGCCAAGCACCTGGAACTGCGCAAGCGCCGCGGCCTCATGGTCGTGGTCGCGGTGATGACCGTCGCGCCGACGGTCCTGATCCTCGGCCTCCGGCTGGCGTTCCACCTGTTCGATCCGGCCAGCTACGGGCCCGCCGGCACCCCGAGCGTGTTCGCCGCCACGGCCAACCTGATGGCGGAATTCGGGTTCATCGTCGCCGCCGTGGTCGGCGCGGCCGCCGCGACCACGGACCTCAACGACGGCGTGTTCCGCTACCTGGTGATCACCGGCCGGTCGCGCCTGGCCTTGTATCTCGCCCGTATCCCGGCCGGCCTGGCGATCCTGGTTCCGGCGGTCGCCCTAGCATTCACAATGCTCTGCCTGGTCACGAGCTACGAGGCGGTCCCGCAGCCGACGTCGGTCAGCATGAACAACAACATCTCGATACCGTCGCACCTCGGCCAGGCCCAGCTGCAGACCTGGGTCGTGCAGCATCCGGGACAGGCGAAGCAGGCATTTCTGCCCGGCGGTCCCGCCTCCGGCCCGATCCAGCCGGGGAACATCCGCGACTTCGCCACCGACTACGCCAACTACACCTCGGCCGAGGACGCCCAGTTCAATCCGCCGCCCAACGAGATGTTCAAGATCGGGCTGTGGCTCGAGCTCGAGGTCGGCATCGGGTTCCTGGTCGGGCTCGGGCTGGGCTCGCTCACCGGGCAGCGCACGCTGTCGACCATCCTGCTGATCGGGCTAGAGATCATCGTGACCCCGATCCTGGCCCGCACGGCGATCCCCTACTTCCTGGACGGCCAGCGGCTCGACGTCGGCGTCGCGATGGACCAGCTCCGCCCGGCGGGGTTCGCCCCGGCCGGCGGCGGCGGACCCGGCGGCGGCCTGCTGTTCGGCGGGCGGGGGGCCCTCGGCATACCCCCGATGCCAACCTGGGCCATGATCTCGGTGATCGTCGGCTGGATCGTGGTCTGGTCCGCCGTCGGGGCGTGGCGGATGATGACCCGCGACACGTGACGGAGCGCTTTGCGTTACGCCCCGGCGCGGGGTCAGACGGCCAGAAGGGGCGGCCATCTCGCCGGGGGTGACGCTGCCCCGGACGCGGTGATCGGCGGCGAACTGGTTGGCGAGCCGCTGCAGCAGCGCGTTGACCGGCGCCGGGACGCCGTGCTCGCGGCCGAACAGCACGATCTCCCCGTTGAGGTAGTCGGCCTCGACGGATCCGGTGCCGCAGGTCAGGCTCTGCCAGGATGACCCTCCGGTGCGGCGCGTCCCGCCCACCGCCTCGATCCGCATCTGGTCGCCGCGTAGCTCGGCCAGCTCTGCCGCGGTCGAATACGCGATGCCGGCCGCGTCGAGCACGGCTGCCCCCTCCTCCCAGGCCCGCCGGCGCAGCTCGGCGGCGCCGGCCGCGTTCCCGTTCTCGGCCCCGGCCGGGCCGCAGACCGCCTCCACCGCGTTCGCCAGGTTGGTCAGCAGCTTGCCGTACTTCCAGCGCATGACGTCCTGCCTGACCGGGGCCAGGAACGTGCTGCCCGCCAGGCCGGCCGCGACCTGGCGGGCGGTCTCATCGGCCCCGGCCGGGTAGCGCCCGACCGGCAGCAGCCCGGTCATCGGGGCCCCCTGGTCCTCGACCTCCCCCGGCCGCAGGTGCGTGGCGGACGGGAACCGGCAGCGTGACAAGCCCGGTCGGCGTGGCGAACCGCAGGCCGCCATCGCGCAGCGCCGCATGGTGCTCTCCCCCGGCCACCAGGACGACATCGTGCCCGTTCTCGAACAGCCGCGCGCCGATGGTCCCGCCCACCGCCCCGGCCCCGATGATGACATAGCGCATCCCCGGCCACCCAGGTCTGGCCGGCCGGCATGACGTGGGCCATGCCGTAGCCCGCCAGCCCCCGTCGACGTCGGCCAGCAGCAGGACGGTGTCCGGCTTCTCGAGCAGTTCGGCGTACATTGGCGCGGCGCGGCGCCCAGGTCTGCCGGTTGTCGACGTACGGCGCGAGCTCGGGCATGGACTCGGCGTGCCGGTGGTGCACGCTGATCCACAGCGGCTCCAGCGACGCCAGGTCGGCCGCCGAGCCGCAGCGCAGCACCGCAGGCCCGCTCATCCCGGCATTGTGTAAGGTCCCCGGGCGCGGAGATCACGTGATGATCTTGCCTACACTGCAGACCGAGCCCCACCGGCCGACAGCGAGGAGATGACCGTGCCGCCAGCCGAGGCGCCCGCCGCCGACCCCACCGCCATGGCGCTGCGCTGCGCCGCCTGCGGGTGGTCGGCACCGCTCGACTCCCTGGCCTGACGCCGAAGCCGCGCACTGGATCACCCAGCTCGGCGGCGGCCCGCAGGCACTCCTTCAGGTCCTGAACTCGCTCGTCGCAACACCTGACGAGGCTTTGCGCCAGGTCAAGGCTCGACTCCCGCAAGGCTTGACCCGCACCAGACACCGGACCAGTTTCTGCAATATCATGCAAGACTTTGATCAATCTGTTGCGGCTTTAAAGCTGACTATTTTCGTAACATAGTTGTGTTCTTGCCGAGACGTGTCGTTCGCTGTACCGTCCTGTTTGACCCACTTACGTCGACCGACGCCAGCGCTGGCAACTTTCTCAGTACTGCCGAACCTGACCACGGCAGCCTCCCGGCTCGTCGTACGTGCAGAGAGGCCGCATCCCGGCCTGCCGTGCGCGCGGCGCCATTGGCGCTATTTCGCGCGCTCAGGCCCAGCACACCGACCGCAATCTGCCGAGCTCGGGAACTGACGCCCAGCCATCCCGCGGATCCGCCAGCTGCCTGCGACGCCCGGCAGAGAAAGGCACAGCACCCATGCTCCTCCACCACAGGCCAAGAACCCGTGATCCATCGGCGGCAAGACGCCGCCATCTGATCACTGGCGTGGCAGCAACTACCCTGGCAACTTTGCTGCCGCTAGTCGGGGCAGCGGTTCCGGCATACGCTCAAGCGGGGACGCCGCCGTACTGGTCGCAATCCCCGTTCGCTGTGCCCAGCGGCGTCGGCGCGAGCGTCCCGTTCACCGAGTACGAGGCCGTAAACGCGAGCAACAACGGCACCGTCATCGGCCCCGACTTCACCCAGGGCGACCTCGCCACCGAGGCGGTGGATCGCCGGGCGGTGCAGCTTACCGCCCAGGGTCAGTACGTCCAGTTCACCCTCACCAGCGCGGCCAACGCGTTCGACCTGCACTATGCAGTCCCGCAGGGCGCGTCGGGCACGCTGTCGGTCTACGTCAACGGCAACAAGCTCAGCCAGCAGCTCTCGCTCACGTCGGCGTACAGCTACATCACGACCGGGAACATCCTCGGCAGCAAGACCCACAAGATGTACGACGACGTGCGGATGATGCTCGGCCAGACCGTCAACGTCGGCGGGACGGTGCGTTTCCAGGTGGATTCCGGCAACACCGCGACGCCATACACGATCAACGTTGCCGACTTCTTCAACGTGGGGGCCGCCCTCACCCAGCCCGCCAACTCAATCTCGGTGACCAGCCAGGGAGCGGACCCGACCAGGGTCAACGACTCCGCCACCGCGTTCCGCAATGCGATCTCAGCGGCGAACTCGGCTGGCGAATCGGTATGGATCCCGCCGGGCACGTACCTGATCGGCTCGGCGATCCAGACGAGCAAGGCGACCATCGAGGGTGCCGGGTACTGGTACTCGCAGCTCAAGACCAACGCTGGCTACACCTTCACCACACCCGCCAACACGGTCACCGTCACCTTCCCCGCCGCCACCGTGCGGTACGTGAAGCTGACCTTCACCGCCAACACCGCCTGGCCAGCCGGCCAGCTGTCCGAACTCCAGGTATACGCGAGCTAGGGAGAACCGGATGAGAATCCTTGCCAGGCCATCGAGGCTCATCGCCTGCGCCGCCGCCGTGGTGACCGCCGTGTGGGGCTTCGGGCTGATGAGCCCGCTGACGGCCTCCGCCGCGCCTGCTGTCTACCAGCCGCCGGGGACTCCGGATCCCAGCGTGGCCGGGGCTACGACGCCGTTCGCCACCTACTGGGCCCCGGCCGGTACCCTCGGCGGCGGCGCCAGCGTGGTATCACTGACCTCGGCGCCCACCAGCCAGTACGACAGCCCGCAGGGCGAGGCGGCCGGCCACGCCTACGTTCAGCTGACCGGCACCGGCCAGTCCGTGCAGTGGACCAATGACACAGGGCAGCCGATCAGTTTCATCAACGTGCGGGCGTCCATCCCCGACTCCGCGGGCGGCAGCGGGATCACCGCCACGCTGGATCTGTACGTCAACGGGACGTTCCGGCAGGCGCTGAACCTGAACTCGATCCAGAGCTGGCAGTACGAGGGGAACAACAACTACAGCGGGAATGACCAGAATCCCGCGAACGGCAACCCGCGCGATTTCTGGGACGAGTTCCACGCCTTCGTCAGCGGCTCGCCGATCCCTGCCGGGGCCACGTTCAGCCTGCAGAAGGACTCGTCCAACACGGCATCGTTCTACTGGATCAACTCGGTTGACCTGTGGAACGCGCCAGCCCCGCTGGCGCAGCCGGCCAACTCGATCTCGATCGCCAGCTGCGGGGCGGTGGCCGACAACACGCCGACCAACGGCACTGCCGCGCCCGGCACCACCGACAGCACCGCCGCGATCCAGAACTGCGTCAACCAGGCGCAGTCGCAGGGCAAGATCCTGTGGATCCCGCAGGGGACGTTCTACCTGGTCGGCACCGCCGGGATCGCGGTGAACAACGTGACGGTCGAAGGGGCGGGCTACCTGTACAGCGAGATCTACCGGGACGTCCCGCTGCCCAACAACACGCCGCTGGGCGCCGCGTTCCAGTGCTATTCCTGCCAGTTGCAGAACTTCCACATCGACTCCGACGCCATGAACCGCGCCGAGGTGGACGGCGGCGGCGGCGGCGAGGACACGACAGGCACCAACTGGCTCATCCAGGGCATGTGGGTGCAGCACGTCGAATCCAGCGTGTGGGCCTCCGGCAGCGGCGGGACCGTGCAGAACAACTTCTTCACGTCGATCTGGGCCGACGGGTGCAACCTGAACAACGTCGCGCTGACCGGCACCTCGGGCAGCAACCTGACCGCGACCAACAACTTCATCCGCGGCACCGGCGACGACGGGATGGCGATCAACTCCGTCGCGAACAACGGAAGCCAGACTTACACCGCGATGACCAACATCACGATGACTCACAACACCGTCATCGCGCCGTGGAGCGGGAAAGGCATCGGGATCTACGGCGGCAGCGGCCACCACGTCGAGAACAACTACCTCGCCGATACGGCACGTTACATCGGGCTCGGCGTCGGCAGGTTCGGCGTCAACGGCAGCGACATGACCGGCGCCACCGTGTCCGGCAACGTGATCGTCCGGTCGGGCGGGAACGGGTACAGCCAGGGGCAGCCGGCCCTCCAGATCGGCAACGGCGGCGACGGGCAGAACACCGGGGTGGTCAGCAACGCCACGGTTACCGGCAACACGATCATCCAGTCCGTCTACGACTCGATCGGCTTCTCCACCTCGACGAACACCACCATGTCCAACAACACGGTCACCAACCCCTGGCGCAACGGCATCGTGATAGCGCCGCCGTTCTACCCGGCTCCGTCCGGCAACGCCTCGATCACCGGCAACACGGTGACCGGGGTAACCGCCGGGCACTCCGCGTTCATCAACAACTCCAGCGGCTTCACCGCCACGCTCAGCGGCAATAGCTGGCAAACCGGCAGCACCGAAGGCCCCTACGGCGGCACGCCCGCCGCTGTCCCTGGAACGGTACAGGCCGCCAACTACGACACCGGCGGCCAGGGAGTGGCCTACAACGTCACCTCCGTCAACGGCACTGCCAACAGCTACCGCCCGGACGGGGTCGACCTGGAGAACTGCTCCGACACCGGCTGCGGTCTTGACCTCGGCTGGACCGCCCAGGGCCAGTGGTTCCGGTACACGGTCAACGCCGCCTCGGCCGGGAACTACACGGTCAGCTTCCGGGTCGCCTCACCTAACGGCGTGACCGATGCCTTCCACATCGCGAACACCTCGGGCACCAGCTTGACCGGGCCGGTCAACGTCCCCGCCACCGGGGGCTGGCAGAACTGGACGAGCGTGACAGCCACCGTCACGCTCCCCGCAGGCCAGCAGATCCTGGTGCTCGACCAGGACAACGGCGGCTGGAACATCCGGTACATCTCCTTCGCCAGTTCCTCGGGCGGTCCGGCTCCGTTGACGGCGTCGCCGTCGAGTGTGTCGTTCGGCAATGTGACAGTGGGCCAGACCAGCGCCGCGCAGACCGTGACGGTATCCAACCCGGGCTCCACCTCGGCCTCGATCTCGCAGCTGTCAGTCAGCGGCCCGTTCAGCCAGACCAGCACCTGCGGGGCAACACTCGGCGCCGGCGCCTCCTGCACGGTCAGCGTGAAATTCGCGCCCACCGCGGCCGGCGCAGCCAGCGGCACACTCACCGTCGCCTCCAGCGCACCGAACAGCCCGCTGTCGGTACCGCTGTCCGGCACCGGGATCAACTCCTCCACCAACCTGGCACTGAACCGGCCGGTCACCGCCAGCGGCTCGACACAAAACTACGTCCCCGCCAACGCGGTTGACGGCAACACCAGCACCTACTGGGAAAGCACCGACAACGCCTTCCCGCAATGGCTCCAGGCCGACCTCGGCTCAGCCGTCAGCATCAGCAGGATCGTCATGGACCTGCCCCCGCTGTCCTCCTGGGGCACCCGCACCCAGACCATCACCATCCAAGGCAGCACCGACGGCACCAACTACACCACCCTGGCCGGCTCAGCCGACTACACCTTCAACTCCCCAGCCAACACCGTCACCGCCACCTTCCCCGCCGCCAGCGTCCGCTACCTGAAGCTGACCTTCACCGCCAACACCGGCTGGCCCGCCGGCCAGCTCTCCGAACTACAGGTCTACGCCAGTTAACCCAGCCGATCACCGGGGAGGGAACCCCCCGCTCCCCTCGAGCGACGTCCGCCCGTGTTGCATGATTACGACGGGAGCATCACCTTCGCTGAGCGGCAACCGCGCAAGTACCCGCCGTTATCTCAAGTGCGTTTTCGGGTGTCCACGACGTAGCTGACGGGGCCTTCGAGCTGCGTCGTGGACAAGTTATCTGAAGTGGTGTCCACGACGTACCCGAGGCGATGTCACCCACGTGACCTGCGCTAATCCCCTTGTCGATGCTGCTCTTTGGTTTTGCCCCTCGCGCGGGACCCTTCGTCAGCGACATGTCCACGACGCAAAACCGCCCTCCCACCAGGGCTTCTCTCAAATGGACTTAAGATAACCGCCGTTCTGGGCGGGTCGGCCCATGACGGTCCTTGATTGGCAGCCCGCGCATCTCAGGCATTATGTGAGCCGTGGGCACGTTCCCCGCCGAGCGCAAAGTTGTCGATCTGAGTTCCCCACAGTGACGCCCGGTCATGCCTGTTGAGCGAGCGTGGTGCGAAGTGGTCCGTCGATCGTGACGTGTTGTGCGCAGCTGGATCCTGGCACTGATGTGGCAGACTTTCCGGGTGCATGGCGATGTGACGTGGTGGCCGGGAAGGTCAGAAGCGGGCCGCGAGGGGTTGGCGGTCGTCACCGTCTCTTATAACACCCGGGAGCTGACGGCTTTCTTGCTGTGGTCGCTGCTCACGATAGTGAACTGGCCGGACCTGGAGATTGTGGTCGTGGACAACGGCTCGGCGGATGGGTCGGCGGAACTGCTGGCCGAAGCCGCGCAGGCCGGCATCTGCGTGCTGCTCGCCAATGACGTCAACCGCCAGCACGGCCCCGGTCTCAACCAGGGAATCTCCTGGCTGGCCTCCCGGCGTGGGCCGCTCCCGGCGTGGATCTGGATCTTGGACTCCGACGTGGTTGCCGCACGGCCGGACGCGCTGTCCGCAGCCCTGGCCGCCGCGCGGGCGCACTCAGCGGCTCTGGTCGGTGAGCCGCGCTGGGACCCGTGGCACCAGGTCGAGAGCTTCGGGCTGTACTCGCTGCTCATGGCCCCGGCCGTTGTCTGGCAACAGCAGACCGGGCCGTTCGCCGACGACGGCGATCCGTTGTTCGATCTGTTCACCTCGGCCGCACGGCTCGGCATCCGCATGGCGGCCTTCCCGTTCACCGCCGGGGGTCACGTCATTCACCGTGGCCGGAGCAGCCTTGCCTGGGTCTACGCTGCCGGTGACCGCTCGCACCCCCACTACGAGTGGGCCGTCGGCCACCATGACCCGCACTTCGGCCAGGTGCCTGGCGCGGACCAGCGATACGAGGCTCTGCTACAGACGTTCCGCGATCAGACTGGCCCGCTGACCGGAGAGACCCTGGCCGCAGCCTGCCGGTACGCACCGCGCCACGGGTAGTAGTCCCCAGCGGTCCATTCCAGGACGCGGCCCGGTCGCCTCTGCTGATTGGACACTCTACGGATCTGAAGGTTGGGTGCAATGGGTCGGCTGATATCAGCATGTCTTGATGCGGTGCGACTGCGGCACGGACGTTACAAGAGAACTACTGCTTCGACTGTCAAGTATACAAAGATGAACAGATAAAGGCTAAAGTGTTTGGTAGGCGCGCCTCAGTAAAATATGTGCTGGGTGGGCTATTCAGCAGTTCAAGGACCAGGATAGAGTGCGCGGGTTACTGTAATCTGGCTGAGGATGGTCGCACCGCTCAAGCGCGCTAGGCCAGGGAATTTGCCTGTCATGTCGCCGGATTTCATATAGGCGCGAAAAGCCTGATCTGTGGAGTCGTCCGCAACAACAGCCAACAAGGCAAAAGGACGCCTACTATCCGCTTTGGAGGACTGCCCGAGGCACTGGCCCGCCTCTTGCTGCGCGCCGAATCTGTTGCCTCATCCCGCATCGAGGGCCTGGAGATCGGCGCCAGGAAACTGCTTCGCGCAGAGCTAGCACAGGAGCTCGGCGAGCGGA
>Ga0137391_10001766_pt1 | contig 15941 bp, 7 predicted proteins | sample 15con2h24BmetaG_FD_101399 | JGI IMG/M metagenome (GOLD analysis project Ga0137391, IMG submission 101399) | Vadose zone soil microbial communities from Angelo Coast Range Reserve, California, USA - 15con2h2.4B metaG | ecosystem: Environmental > Terrestrial > Soil > Vadose zone > Saprolite...
CGTCGTCCAGCCCTTCTCCGCCGACACCTTCGTCAGCGCCGCCGTCAACGTCGTCTTGCCGTGGTCGACGTGACCGATCGTCCCAACGTTGCAATGCGGCTTCGTGCGTTCGAATTTCTGCTTAGCCATGGCTCGGCTCCTCTAGGATCCTTCTCAACTAAACTCCAACTCCGACGGCATCGTTCAGATCATTGCGGTTCGCGTCGCGCGCGGCTTCAGGCGAACTTCGCTTGGATCTCGGCGGCGACCGCCTGGGGCACCTGTTCGTAGTGATCGAATTGCATGGTGAAGGTGGCGCGCCCCTGCGACATGGAGCGCAGGTTGCTCACATAGCCGAACATGTTGGCGAGCGGCACCATCGCGTTGACGACGTTGGCGTTGCCGCGCATGTCCTGGCCCTGGATCTGCCCGCGGCGCGAGTTGAGGTCGCCGATGACAGAACCGGTATAGTCTTCGGGCGTCACCACCTCGACCTTCATGATCGGCTCGAGCAGGACCGGCGAGCCCTTTTGCAGCGCCTCACGCAGCGCCGCGCGCGCGCAGATTTCGAAGGCGAGCGCCGACGAATCGACGTCATGATAGGCACCGTCGATCAGCGTCACCTTGAGATCGACCACCGGGAACCCCGCCAGGACGCCCGATCCCAAGACCGATTCGAGGCCCTTTTCGACGCCGGGAATGTATTCCTTCGGTACCGTTCCACCGACGACTTCGTTCTCGAACTCGAAGCCTCCAGCCGGCGGCAACGGTCCGGCGACGATTTTGACGCGAGCAAATTGGCCAGACCCGCCGGTCTGCTTCTTGTGGGTATAATCGACGGTGACCCGCTTGGTGATCTTCTCGCGATAGGCGACCTGCGGCGCGCCGATATTGGCGTCGACCCTGTAGCTGCGCTTGAGGATGTCGACCTTGATCTCGAGATGAAGCTCGCCCATGCCTTTGAGGATGGTCTGCCCCGATTCCTGATCGGTCGTAACGCGGAATGACGGGTCCTCGGCCACGAGCTTGGCGAGCGCCACGCCGAGCTTCTCCTGATCCGCCTTCGATTTCGGCTCGATTGCAATCTCGATCACCGGATCGGGGAATTCCATCTTCTCCAAGATCACCGCCTTCTGCGGATCGCACAGCGTGTCGCCGGTGCGCACGTCCTTGAGGCCTGCAAGCGCAACGATGTCGCCGGCATAGGCCTCCTTGATGTCCTCGCGATTGTTCGCATGCATCAGCAGCATGCGGCCGATGCGCTCCTTGCGGTCCTTGGTGGAATTCAGCACGCCCGTGCCGCTTTCGAGCCGGCCGGAATAGATGCGGCAAAAGGTGATGGTGCCAACAAAGGGATCGTCCATGATCTTGAAGCCGAGCAGCGCCAACGGCTCGCTGTCCAATGGCTTGCGCACAACCTCGTTGCCCTTGCTGTCGATGCCCTTGATCGGCGGGACGTCGAGCGGCGACGGTAAATAGTCGACGACCGCGTCGAGCAACGGCTGCACGGCTTTGTTCTTGAAGGCAGAGCCGGCGAGCACCGGGAAGAACGCGCCGGTGATCACCGCCTTGCGGATGAGGCGCTTGAGAGTCGCCTCGTCGGGCTCTTTACCCTCGAGGTAGGCGGCCATGACGTTGTCGTCGAGCTCGACCGCCGCCTCGATCATGCGCTCGCGATACTCCTTGGCCTGCTCGAGCATGTCGGCCGGGATGTCGACGTCGTGGTACTTGGCGCCGAGCGTCTCCTCGTCCCAAACCACTCCGACCATGCGCACGAGGTCGACCACGCCTTTGAACTGATTCTCGCTGCCGATCGGAAGCTGGATCGCCACCGGCTTGGCGCCCAAGCGATTGACGATGTCGTCGAGGCAGCGGAAAAAATCCGCGCCGATCTTGTCCATCTTGTTGCAGAAGACGATGCGCGGGACCTTGTACTTGTCGCCCTGCCGCCAGACCGTCTCGGTTTGCGGTTCGACGCCCTGATTGCTGTCGAGCACGCACACCGCCCCGTCGAGCACGCGCAGGCTGCGTTCCACCTCGATGGTGAAATCGACGTGGCCGGGCGTGTCGATGATGTTGAGCCGCTTGCCCTTCCAAAAGGCGGTGGTTGCGGCCGAGGTGATGGTGATGCCGCGTTCCTGCTCCTGCTCCATCCAGTCCATGGTCGCGGCGCCCTCGTGCACCTCGCCCATCTTGTGGCTCTTGCCGGTGTAATAGAGGATACGCTCGGTGGTCGTCGTCTTTCCGGCATCGATGTGGGCCATGATGCCGAAATTGCGGTAGTCCTCGATGGGGTGGCTGCGGGGCATGGCGGCTAAGTCCTTGATCTCTGTGCGGCCATCACCAGCGATAATGCGAAAACGCCCGGTTGGCCTCGGCCATGCGGTGCGTGTCCTCGCGCTTCTTGACGGCATTTCCCCGGCTGTTGGATGCATCGAGCAGCTCGGCCGAGAGCCGCTCCGTCATCGTCTTTTCATTGCGCTCGCGCGCGGCTGCGATGATCCAGCGGATCCCGAGCGCCTGCCGGCGGGTGGTGCGGACCTCGACCGGCACCTGATAGGTCGCCCCGCCGACGCGCCGCGAGCGCACTTCGATCGACGGCATCACGTTGTCGAGCGCCTGCTCGAAAATCGCGACCGGATTCTGCTTGGTCTTGGTCTCGATGATTTCGAGCGCGCCATAGACGATGCCTTCCGCCACCGATTTCTTGCCGGCGCGCATGATCACGTTCATTAATTTCGACACAACCAGGTTCCCGTATTTCGGGTCCGGGTTGATTTCGCGCTTCTCGGCGCTGTGACGGCGGGACATCGGATCGTCCTTGGTCTCGTCTCTTTATCTCTTGCTGGCCGCGGTTTGCTTCTCGGGTTCCCCGGGTCCCGCTTCGCTCGCCCGGGGATCTGCGCAAAGAGGCCGAATTACTTCGGCCTCTTTGCTCCGTATTTGGAGCGCCTCTGCTTACGGTTCTTGACGCCCTGGGTATCGAGCACACCGCGCAGGATGTGGTAGCGAACGCCGGGCAGATCCTTGACGCGGCCGCCGCGGATCATCACCACCGAGTGCTCCTGCAGATTGTGCCCCTCGCCCGGGATGTAGCCGATCACCTCGAAGCCGTTGGTCAGCCGCACCTTGGCGACCTTGCGCAAGGCCGAGTTCGGCTTTTTCGGCGTCACCGTATAGACGCGGGTGCACACCCCGCGCTTCTGCGGGCTCTGCTGCAGCGCCGGCACCTTCTTCTTCGCATGCTGCGTCACGCGCGGCTTGCGGATCAGCTGATTGATCGTCGGCATCGTCTCGCTTGCAATCCTTGGTCTCTCCGTCCCCTCGAAGGGAGCGGATGATGGGTTCATTCCAACGCGCAAAACGGAAGAGCGCCTTGCGCTCCCGGCGCGTTCGGCGCTCACCCGTTTCACAGAGGACCGCACCGCGCGGGCGAAGCGGTCGTGCACTTCTCATCTGACAGTCGTCAGAGGCAGCGTCTGAGCTTCATTCCTCGAGGCTGGTGACGCCCCCATCCGCAGCCGAAAGAGACCTCAAAGATCTCAAGGGTTTAGCGGGTCTCGGGGCACGCCGTTCCGAGCAAGCGAAGCTCACCGCCTGCCGAAAAGTGGGCGGTATGTATCGACGGGCTGGGGCGAAGTCAAGGCGCAAAAGCCCGAAACATCGAGGCTTTCAGCGTTCCGGCGTGCGCGCGTTGGGCTCACCCTCATGCGCGTGCGCCGCACCCGCGAATTCGTGAGCCGCGCGCGACGCGCTGGTCTCGGGCGATGCGAGCTCGCGAGAACCGCCGCGCTGCGGGCGCGCTAGGCGGCCTGTTTCGCCAGCCGCGCCACCTCCCGCCGCACCAAGTTGCCATAGACGCCTTTGCTTTGCACCAGCACCCGCGGCGGGCCGTCTTCGCAGACCTTGCCCGCTTGCAACACGACGATCCGATCGAAATTGCGCAGACTCGAGAGCCGGTGGGCGATGGCGATGACGGTGCGGCCGCCCATCAAGCGGTCCAAGGCCTCGCGCACGGCCTCCTCCGACTCGCTGTCAAGCGCCGAGGTCGCCTCATCGAGCAGAAGAATTGGCGCATCCTTGAGGAACGCGCGGGCAATCCCGATGCGCTGGCGCTGCCCGGGCGACAGCTTCACGCCGCGGTCGCCGACGATCGTTGCAACGCCCTCCGGCAGATTTTTGATGAAGGCGTCGCAATTGGCGGCGACGATCGCCGCGTGTACGTCGGCGTCGGCGGCGTCCGGCCGACCATAGCGGATGTTTTCCATGATCGAGCGGTGAAACAAGGAAATGTCCTGGGGAACGACGGCGATAGCGGCGCGCAGGCTCTCCTGGGTGACCCGCGCAATGTCTTGGCCGCCGAGCAGAATGCGCCCGCCCTGCACGTCGTAGAAACGCTGCAGCAGGACGAACAAGGTCGATTTGCCGCAGCCCGATTGCCCGACCAGGCCGGCGCGCTGGCCGGCCTCGATCCGCAGGCTGAAATTGGTAAACACCCTGCGCCGGTCGGGATAACAAAAGTCGACGTTCTCGAATACGACGGTCGTGCCCGAGCGCACCAGCGAGGTCGCCTGCGGGTGATCGCGCAGGCGGTGCGGCACGAGAAGTGTCGCGAGCGCCTCCGACAGGCGCGCCAGATGTTGGGTGACGTCCACCAGCGCCACCGCCAAATCCCGCGTCGCGTGCAGGATGGAAAGGCCCAGCGTGCAAACCAGGACCACGTCGCCCGCGGTCGCGGCGCCCTTCTGCCAAAGCACGATAGCCCAGGCCAACAGCGCGATGATCAAGAAGACGGTTACTGCGGCGTGGAACAGGCGCAGTTTTTCAAGATAGAGAAGGCTGCGCCGGCGCGCCACCATTTCCCGGTCGATGGTGGCGTCGAGCCGGCGATGCTCGCGACCGACCCCGCAAAACGACCAGACGAGAGGCATGTTGCCGACGACATCCACCATTTCCCCATCGACCGCCGCCGCGCGGTTGGCGAACTCGTAATGCAGCGGCCGGCCGCCGGCGGCGAGGCAGAACATGGCCGCTACCAAAATACCGGCAATGGCCATCAATGCCGCGGCCATGGGCGCGCTCACTGTTACGACTAAAGCGATGGCGATCACCGTCGCCATGCACGGCGGCAAGACGTTCCAAATGGACATGTTCTGTAAGGTGAAGACGGCGTTGGAGGTGGCCGTGATCCGGCTCGTCAATGTCCCCGGCATCCGATCGGCGAAGTAGCTGGGCGCATGCCCGGTCAGATGGCGGAACAAGTCGCGGCGTAGATCGCCGGTGACCGCGACAAAGGTGTAGCTGGCGATCCAACTCGCCACGCGCCACAGCAAGTTGTCCGCCGCAATCAGCGTCGCCAACAGAAGAAAGCCCAGCCACGCATCCCTGGCATGGGTGCCGACGTAAAGTCCCCCCGCGAGAGTGTCGACGAGAACCTTCACGCCATACTGGGCGCCCACCGAACAGGCGACGGCCGCGACCACAGCACTTAGAATCGCGGCATGCGCGACCGGCCGCCTCCACACGTAGCGGGCGAGAAACGCAAGCGGGCGATCGCTGTAGCGACAAGCCTCTTCCATTTCGGCCGGAACTCTCCAGTCGGCTGCGCACGCGCTACGAGATCAATGCAACGCGAGAACCGCCTCTGGAGTTCCGCGGGAACCCACTCGAGCGACATGATTGCCGAAAATGAACGGCGCGGCTGCTGAAATTGACGAACGATTGCAATCGGCCGGCCGGAACTGCGCATAGCAGCGTTCCGATTGATGCAAGGCTCCGCGTCGTTTGTGACAAAATTCAAGCCGCGGGGCGCCGATTGCTCCACATCGGGCCGGGTTTCGGGCAGCAGCAGCCAAACTAATGCCAGGCCGCAAACGGCAATCGATGCAAGGCTGAAAAATGCGACGCTGCTGCCGAAATGATCAATTGAATAACCGGCGAGCGTCGTGCTCAGCGCGGCGCCGATACCGACCGCGCTGCCGACGATTCCGAGACCAAGATTGAACCGCCCCGTGCCTCGCGTGATATCTGCGACCACGAGTGGAACGGTAACGCCGAGAACTGCGGCGCAGACGCCATCGAGCGCTTGCACCGCAACGATCAGATAAGGGTCGCTCACGAACGCAAACAGCACCCCGCGCAGGGCCAAGGCCACAAAGCAGAAGAACAGCGGCGGCCGCCGTCCCCACGAATCGGCCACCCGGCCGACCCATGGCGCAAACACTGCAACAACGAGTTGCGGCAGGACGATGCAGGCCGCAATCAAGGTCGATGCCCATTCGCTCGCGCGCAGGGTCACAATACCGGCCATCAGCGGCAGCATGGCCGCGTTCGCAAGCTGGAACAGCAAGATGCAGCCGGCAAATATCAACAACCGGCGATCGCTCAACACGCTGCGGATGGTCGCGGTCGGAGCGGCGACATCGGTGTTCCGCGGACGTTCGGCGTCGCCCATGCGGATGCGGGTAAGCGCCAAGATGGCCGGCGCCGCCAGCGCCGCAGTGAGGAAGAACACCGCCTGATTCGACACAAGGTACCCGCATACGCCCATCGCCGCGGCGGCAAAGCCGTTACCGATGGAAGCGAAACGGGCATTGCGACCGAGGCGCGCTCCGAGGGCGGCGTGCCCGACGAGACCGAGGCTGATCGCGGCGATGACGGGCCCGAGCACGCAGCTCGCGCCTGCATGCAGGACACGCGCCGCCATGACGACCAAGAACGAGGGCCAGATCGCAAGCGCAAGCGCGCTCAGGCAAATCGCCGCCACCGCGAGCATGGCGACCAGCCGCGCCGAGCGCATGGCATCGACCAGCGCGCCGCCGGGCACTTGGCACGCGAGCGCCACGAGGCCGCCCGTGGTCAAGACCAGCCCGATGTCGAGCTGCGTCCAAGCGTGTGCGGTCAGATAGACCGCAACGAAAGGACCGAAGCCGGTTTGGATGTCGGCGAGAAAAAAGGTGAACCAGTCGAGGCCGCGCGCGCTTGCTCGCGCCGCAGCATCGCGCGTTGCGGGCGCCGTTTGCTTCGATGTCGCCGACGACGCAAAACCACCGCCGACGCGACGGTCGAGCCGACCGCCGTCAAATTCAAGTGCTAACGCTGACAGCGCAATGTCTCCGGCGCCGTCGGGGATTACGGCGTCGGTTTTGGCCGAATGCCCCGTGCAATCGGCCACCCCTCTCTTTATTTATCTCCGCCACGCCGCGTCGGGTCATGCCCGACAAAGGGTGGCGGCCGTGTTCACGCGCGAGTCAGAGTGCGCAAAGGCGGCAATTTTGAGAAGCCGCCGTAAGTTCCATAGGAATCGGTACCATGCGGCGGCGCACTTTGTCACTGAGAAGTCAGGAGTTTCCCGCAAGTTCCGACCGATGGAACTTCTGCCGGTCCACGTGATTCATCCCCGATTCACCTCGTCATCTATTATCCACGCCGATTCGCCCGCTCGAGGCGGCCGCGAAAGTCGTTCGCCGCCACGCCGGCGATCGTCTTGACCGCAAGACCGAGGAGGTGCTGCGTCGCATCAAAGGCGCTACGGCGCTGGAAGAGGCCGGCACCGCCGGCAAGGCTTTTCACTTGCGCTCGAGGATCGCGGCGATCGCCTTGACCTGGTTGCGCGCATAAACCGGCAGCCCGGCGCTGATCGAGCTGCCGCTGTTGAACGAGCTCTTGCCGGCGAGCACCTGCGCCGGCACCAGATTTCGCAGCACCGGCACTTTCACGAATTCTTTTTTCTTCGCCAAAACATTGCTCTCGACCGCGAGCGCCACGAACACGGTGACGATGGTCTGTTTGGCGTCGCTCGGATGGCCCTGAAAGACGGCAAGGAGCTTGCCGAACTGCATCACCTGGTTGACGTAGAAGATGTTCTGTTCGAGCGCCCCGGCGAGCGGCGTATCGAGCCCGGTCAGGGCCGCAAGACCCATCTCGGCGACCTCCGCGGGCGGGCGCAGCGTGAGCTCGCTCTCGAATTCGAGGAAGTCGGGGATTTTCTTCGAGCCTTCCCTGAGCTTGTTGGCGATCTGGATGCCGATCGGGAACTTGCCCTCGAACTGGTAGCGCGAGCGAATGCAGATCGTGACCGGCCTTGTTTCGCACCAGCGCCGCAGCGGATGCTGGTTGTGCACGGCGCGCGGATCCTTGGCCGACACCGCCTCGCCCGGCGCGATCAGGCTGTGCTTGACGGCCGCATCGATGCGCTCCACGAACGGCAGCGTCACGAAGCTTGCGAGATCGATCGAGCCGGGCGGCCGCGCGAGCGCAAAGCGGGCTTCGGCCACGTACATGTGGAGCTTTTCCTTGAAGCGCTTGCGCACGCCATCGACGGTGGTTTCGACGTATGGCTCGAGATAGCTCGGAAAGGGCGTCAAGAATTGCTTTTCGAGCGGTCTCGCCTGCGCCCAATCCTCAAACCGGATGAGACCGGTGTCCGGATCGATCAACTCCTCGCTTGGTCGATCGAGAAACGCGATGGTTTTCGGCGCAAGCGCATCGACCGCGAGGGCGGCGGGCGAGGTCACGTCTTGAATGCGAAACTCTTGCGCGCGGATTTGGGCGTGAGACGTCGCGACAAGTACCGCCAGCGCAACGAGCAAGGCGGCGAGCTGGCGGCTGCGCATCATGGTGTCTTTCAATAATATCGCCGATTGCCCCAGATGTAGCCTGGATCGATACGCTGCGGTGTTTGGTACTCGCGTCCGTAAGGATCGCGCGGCGGCGCGGCCTGATATCGCGGATCACGCCCGTAAGGTCCGTACTGGCCGTAATATTGTGCCGGCGGCCGCGCGTCCCGCGGCGCCGGAAGGTAGCGGCCGTTGTTGTCATAATAGTAGTAGGTTGGGCGCTGCTCGGGGTTGATGCCGTAGCCGAATGGACTCGGCGCGACGCCGTAATAGCCGCCGCGCGCGGCATAAGCGTCCTCCCGCCCGACCAGCTGATATTGGGTGTCCTGGATCTGGCCGTTGCGGTCGATCCGAAAGCATTCAGTGATCACCCTTCCGCCCGCGCTCTGCATGTCGCCGGATTCGAGGTCGATCGATTTGCACGCCAGATGGCGTTTGGCCTCGGGCGACGGCGGGGCGAGCGCGGTCTTCGGGGCGACATTGGACCACACCGCCTGGATGACCGGCTCGAAGATCGGCACGGCGACGTGGCCGCCGGTCGCGCCGCCGCCGAGCGTACGGCGCTTGCCGCCGGCGTTGTCGTAGCCGATCCAAACCGCGACGGTGACGTCGTTGGTGAAGCCGACGAACCAGGCGTCGTTCTCCTCATCGGAGGTGCCGGTCTTGCCCGCGACATAGGGGGCGAGGCTGGCGATCGCGCGCGCCGTGCCCCGCGCCAACACGCCCTGCAGCATGGTCTTGAGCTGATAGAAGGCGGCGCGGTCGACCGAGGAGACCATGACCGACGATTTCGGGTCATGGCGATAGATCACGACGCCGTTGCGCTCGATGGAATCGATCACATGCGGGGCGGGATGCAGGCCTTCGTTCGCGATCGTCGCGTAGAATGCCGCGAGATCGATCGGCCGCACCGGCTGTGCCCCAAGCACGAATGGATAATAGCGCACGCAGTCACGATAGATCTGCGCTTCCACCGCGAGCTTGCATAGGCGATCGAGGCTCGCTTCCGGCGTGCCCTCGATGCCGCCTTCGAGCAGATGGACGGTGGCGAGATTGCGCGAATTCTCGAGCGCCCGCCGCAGGGTGGTAATGCCTCCGAAGCCACCGTCGTAGTTCTTCGGCGTCCAGTAATCATGCTCGCGGGCGCGCCCACCGCCCAGCGGGGGAAGCGTGATCGGCTCGTCGCTCACGAGCGTGTTGGGTTGCAGGCCGTTGCGCAGCGCCCCGAGATAGCTCAACGGCTTGATCGCCGAGCCCGGCTGGCGCACGGCCTGCGTCGCGCGATTGAGCTGGCTCAGCGGATATGAGAAGCCGCCGGTCATGGCGAGAATGCGTCCGGTCCTGTTCTCCAGGGCGACCACCATTCCCTGCACCTGCGGGCGCACGCGCAACTCGGCGCGCGCGCCGCTCTTGCCCTTGCCGTCGGTCACGCGCACCAGGACCACGTCGTAAGGCGCGAGCTTGCGTTGAGCGACCCCATTGTCGAGCGAGAGCGGCAGAATGCGTCCGTCGGTCAGGCCGACGCGCCACGCCTCGCCTTTCTTGCCGGCCGGCTTCTCCACCACGATGGCGGGCGTCCAGTGCACGTCGTAGAGCGGCAGCCGCGCGTTCGTCAGCGCGCGTTGCCAGGCCGGGCGCTTGTCGCCGGTCTTCTTGTCCGCTTCGAACCGCTGGACGGCTTGGGCGAGGCTCGCCTCGGCGGCGCGGAACTGGACGCGGCCGGCGCTGCGCTCGTAGCGCGAGAGCCCCTCCTGCAACGCCGCTTCCACCGCCCGCTGCAGTTGCGGATTGATGGTGGAGCGCACCGTGTAGGAGTTCGCCGTGATCGCGTCGATTCCGGCAACCGATTTTGCCTCGCGCGCGACCTGATCGACGAAATGGAAGCCGGTGTCGCGGCGCGGACGTTCGTAGGGCACGAGCGCCGGCAGCGCGGGCAATCCACGGCCGGACTGCTCGGCCGCGATCGCGCCATCCTCCTGCAAGCGGCTGAGCACGTAGGCGAGCCGCTCCTGCGCGCGGCCCGGGTGCCGGTCGGGACTGAAATAATTCGGACCCTTGGTCAGGCCCGCAAGCAGCGCGCCTTCCTCGACCGTAAGCTCCTTCGCCGGCCTGCCGAAATAGCTGCGCGCGGCGAGCTCGATCCCCCAGGAGCCGCGGCCGAGATAGACGGAATTGAGATAGAGCTCGAGAATCTCCGCCTTGCTGAGCGTACGCTCGACCCGCGACGCCACGATCATCTCGCGGATCTTGCGCTCGTAGGTCAGGTCTTCGCCCACCAGCAGGTTCTTGACGATCTGCTGAGTGATGGTCGAGCCGCCTTGCGGGCGCCCGGACGCGGCGAGATTGCCGATGAAGGCGCGGATCAGGCCGCGCTCGTCGATCCCCTTATGCTGATAGAAGCGTTTGTCCTCGGCCGCGAGAAAAGCCTTTTGCACCTGCTCGGGGATGTCGGCGAGTGGAACCCACACCCGCCGCTGGTTCTCCTCGAATACCTCCGCGAAGCGTTCGCCCTTGCGGTCGAGCACGACGCTCGCGCCCGGAAGCTTGAGGCCCTTGAGCTTGGTGTGATCGGGCAGATCGGCAGTTGCCTTGTTGTAGAAGTCGATGACCTCGCCGAGGTCGACCGCCGGCGCCGCCACGTTCTCGTTCTTGCAGAACTGCCGGTAGGCGGTTTGCAGATCGGCAAAATTGATGCCGTGAAAAACCTTGCTCTCGCCGGCGACCGCCTGCGGGTCGTCCATAGCGGTTGCGATCAGCTCCTCGAGGTTGATGTCCTCGATGTCGAATGCCTTGCGCATGTGCGTGCAGCCCGCGCGCAGAAGCTCTGCCACCTGCTGCTGATCCTGGGCGCGCTCGAAGCGCGTTTTCACCGCGTCGGGCGCGGTCGTGACCTGACTGAGCGCCAGCGCGGTCGCAAAGATCTTGACTAGGATCGATTCCATCGGACCGCCGCGGCCAAGGCCAAAGGCGAGAACAGCCCCTGCGTTAAGTCACCGCTACAAAATGGCTTTTTGGGGTGTCCGGTTCCTTGTGCGGAGAAATTTAGTGCTTCGCTCGCAGTTTGCTTGCGAAACAGCTCGTTGCAGGTGCGGCCCGCCACGGATGCGACAAATTCGTTGATCGGCGAGAAACATCCCATTGAAAACAGTGCCGAAATTTACCCTTTCGCGGCGGCTTCGCCGTCCATGACGTAGTTCCACAACGAAAAGGGGCCACCCGAAGATGGCCCCTTGGCGCGAATCGGCTTGTGATCGGTGCGCTATTCCGCCGCTGGCAACTGCGCCGGCTGCGGCGCCTCCGCGGCGGCGGCTTTGGCCGCGGCCTCCTTCTCGCGCTCCTCGAGGATGAGCGCGTCGCGCTTGCCCGCAACCTCGCGCAGCCCGTTCATCATGGCGCCGGTGCCGGCCGGGATCAGCCGGCCGACGATGACGTTCTCCTTGAGGCCTTCGAGCGTGTCGATCTTGCCGTTGACCGCGGCTTCGGTGAGCACGCGCGTGGTCTCCTGGAACGACGCCGCCGAGATGAACGACCGCGTCTGCAACGAAGCCTTGGTGATGCCGAGCAACACCGGATGGCCGGCGGCCGGTTTCTTGCCCTCTTCGGCCGCCCGCGCATTGATCTCGTCGAGCTCGATCTTGTCGATCTGCTCGCCTTGGATCAGCTCGGTCTCACCCGTGTCGTCGATCTCCACCTTCTGCAGCATCTGGCGGACGATCACCTCGATATGCTTGTCGTTGATCGAAACGCCCTGCAGCCGATAGACGTCCTGGATCTCGTTGACGAGATAGGCGGCGAGCTCCTCGACACCCTTGATCGCCAGAATGTCGTGCGGCGCCGGGTTGCCCTCGACGATGGCGTCGCCCTTCTCGATCATGTCGCCGTCCTGCAGGTGGATGTGCTTGCCCTTGGGGATCAAGTACTCCTTCGGCTCTTCGCCTTTGTCGGCCGGCTCGATGATGACGCGCCGCTTGTTCTTGTAGTCGCGCCCGAAGCGTATGGTGCCCGAGGTTTCGGCGATGATCGCGGCCTCCTTCGGCCGGCGCGCCTCGAACAACTCCGCCACCCGCGGCAAGCCGCCGGTGATGTCGCGGGTCTTGGCGCTCTCGGTCGGGATGCGCGCGATGACGTCGCCCGCCTGCACGTGCGTTCCCGGATCGACCGAGATGATGGCGTCGACGGCGAGCTGGTAGCGCGCCTCCCCGCCACGCGCCAGTTTCATGATCTTGTTGTTCTTGTCCTTGATCACGATCGCCGGGTGCAGATCGACGCCGCGGCTGGTGCGCCAGTCGGTCACCACGCGCTTGGCGATGCCGGTCGATTCGTCGAGCGCCTCCGACATCGACTGGCCCTCGACCAGGTCCTCGAATCCTATCGTGCCCTCGACCTCGGTGAGGATCGGCCGGGTATACGGATCCCACTCCGCGATGCGCTGCCCGCGCTTGATCTTGTCATCCTCCTCGACCAGCAGGCGCGCGCCGTATTGGATGCGATGCACCGCGCGCTCGGTCCCGTCGGGATCGAGCACGGCGACGACCATATTGCGGGCCATCGCGACCGTCTGCCCGTCGGAGTTTTTCACCACGTTCTTGTTCTTGATCTTGATCGTGCCGTCGAAGTTCGACTCGATGACCGACTGCTCCGAGATCTGCGCGGCGCCGCCGATATGGAACGTACGCATGGTGAGCTGCGTGCCCGGCTCGCCGATCGATTGCGCGGCGATGACGCCCACCGCCTCGCCCATATTGACCGGCGTCCCGCGGGCAAGATCGCGCCCGTAGCACTTGGCGCAGACTCCACCGGTGGTCTCGCAGGTGAGCACCGAGCGGATGCGCAATTCCTGCACCCCGGCGGCCTTGATGGCCTCGACCTGCGGCTCTTCGAGCAGCGTGCCCTTCTTGACGATGACCTTGTGCGAGGAGGGGTCGCGCACGTCCTCGGCGGTGGTGCGCCCGAGGATGCGGCTCTCAAGCGAAGCCACCACGGTGCCGGCGTCGATGATGGCGCGGACCTTGATCCCCGACGAGGTGCCGCAGTCCTCCAACGTGATGATGCAGTCCTGCGCCACGTCGACCAGGCGCCGGGTGAGGTAGCCCGAGTTCGCGGTCTTGAGCGCAGTATCGGCGAGGCCCTTGCGCGCGCCGTGCGTCGAGTTGAAGTACTCGAGCACCGTGAGCCCTTCCTTGAAGTTGCTGATGATCGGGCTCTCAATGATCTCGCCCGACGGCTTGGCCATCAGGCCGCGCATGCCGGCGAGCTGGCGCATCTGCTGCGGCGAGCCGCGCGCGCCGGAATGCGCCATCATGTAGATCGAGTTGACCTGCGCGGCGCGGCCGCCGCCGTCGACCTTTTCCACCGACGAGATCTGCTTCATCATTTCGTCGGCGATCAGGTCGGTCGCCTTCGACCAGGCATCGACCACCTTGTTGTACTTCTCGCCCTGGGTGATGAGGCCGTCGTTGTACTGCTGCTCGAATTCCTTGGCGTCGTTGCGGGTCTTCTCGATGATCTTCCACTTGGTGCTGGGGACCACCATGTCGTCCTTGCCGAACGAAATGCCGGCCTTGAAGGCGTGATGGAAGCCGAGCGCCATGATCCGGTCGCAGAAGATCACCGTCTCCTTCTGCCCGCAGTGGCGGTAGACCTGATCGATCATGCTCGAGATTTCCCGCTTGGTCATGAGCTTGTTCACAAGCTCGAAGGAAATCTTCGCGCTCTTCGGCAGCACCTCGCCGAGCATCACGCGGCCGGCCGTGGTCACGAAGTCTCGACGCAAGGGCTTGCCCTGCTCGTCGATCCCTTCCCAGTAATACTTGATCTTCGTGTGCAACCCGATCGCTTTCTCGTTCAGCGCGTGCTCGATTTCCTCAGCGTTCCTGTAGACGGCGCGGATGATGTTCTTCTTCTTCGGGTCGCGCTTGAGCTCCTCCTCGGAATGCAGCTCTATCTTCCACTCGCGCGGATCGCCTTCACTCATGATCGACAGGTAGTAGAGGCCGAGCACGATGTCCTGCGACGGCACGATGATGGGCGAGCCGTTGGCGGGGTGCAGGATGTTGTTGGTCGACATCATCAGGACGCGCGCCTCGAGCTGCGCCTCGAGCGAGAGCGGCACGTGGACGGCCATCTGGTCGCCGTCGAAATCGGCGTTGAAGGCGGCGCAGACCAGCGGGTGGAGCTGGATCGCCTTGCCCTCGATCAGCACCGGCTCGAACGCCTGGATGCCGAGGCGATGCAACGTCGGCGCGCGGTTGAGCAGCACCGGATGCTCGCGAATGACCTCGTCGAGGATGTCCCAGACTTCGGGCTTCTCCTTCTCGACCAGCTTCTTCGCCTGCTTCACCGTGGTCGACAGGCCCTTGGCGTCGAGCCGCGAATAGATGAAGGGCTTGAACAGCTCGAGCGCCATCTTCTTCGGCAGCCCGCACTGGTGCAGCTTGAGCTCGGGGCCGACCACGATCACCGAGCGGCCGGAATAGTCGACGCGCTTGCCCAACAGGTTCTGCCGGAAGCGGCCCTGCTTGCCCTTGAGCATGTCGGCGAGCGACTTCAGCGGCCGCTTGTTGGCGCCGGTGATGACGCGCCCGCGTCGGCCGTTGTCGAACAGCGCGTCGACCGCCTCCTGCAGCATCCGCTTTTCGTTGCGGATGATGATGTCGGGCGCGCGCAGCTCGATCAACCGCTTCAGGCGGTTGTTGCGGTTGATGACGCGGCGATAGAGATCATTGAGATCGGAGGTGGCGAAGCGCCCGCCGTCGAGCGGAACGAGCGGCCGCAAATCCGGCGGGATCACCGGCACCTGCGTCAAGATCATCCATTCCGGCTTGTTGCCGGACTGCTGGAACGCCTCGACGATCTTGAGCCGCTTGGCGATCTTCTTCTTCTTGACGTCGGAATCCGAACCCGCGATCTCCGCCCGCAGATCGGTCTGCATCTTGTCGAGATCGAGAGCCTTGAGCATCTCGCGGATCGCTTCCGCGCCGATCGTGGCGGTGAAGCTGTCGGCGCCGTACAGCTCCTGCGCCTTGAGATATTCGTCCTCGCTCAGCAGCTGGCGATCCTCGAGCGGGGTCAATCCCGGCTCGAGCACGACATAGCTCTCGAAATAGAGGATGCGCTCGAGCGACTTGAGCGTCATGTCGAGCAACAGCCCGATGCGCGAGGGCAGCGACTTGAGGAACCAGATGTGGGCGACCGGCGCCGCCAGTTCGATGTGGCCCATGCGCTCGCGCCGCACGCGCGAGAGCGTGACCTCGACCGAGCACTTCTCGCAGATGATGCCCTTGTACTTCATGCGCTTGTACTTGCCGCACAAGCACTCGTAGTCCTTGATCGGCCCGAAGATGC
>Ga0137391_10001779_pt1 | contig 15891 bp, 10 predicted proteins | sample 15con2h24BmetaG_FD_101399 | JGI IMG/M metagenome (GOLD analysis project Ga0137391, IMG submission 101399) | Vadose zone soil microbial communities from Angelo Coast Range Reserve, California, USA - 15con2h2.4B metaG | ecosystem: Environmental > Terrestrial > Soil > Vadose zone > Saprolite...
CCCACAAGTTGGCCATCATCTATCACCATCAGCGCTCCCACATCCTTGTCGGCCATCATCTGCATGGCTGAATAAACCGTCGCATCAGAGGGTATGGACCATATGTCACAACCCTTCTTGCGCAAAATGAGCGAAACGGGATCGAGCACTCTCATGGCGAGCTCCTTACACGCAATTCAAGACTCAAGTTGGCGCTTGGAGGGAGAGCGAGCCAGACGCCGAATCCCAGTAGCTGCGTGTCGGGAGCTGGAACGCGGCGCTTGCTGCAAAAAGGAGAAAGGCGAATCCTCACAGCTACGCTCACACTGCCAAACGAAGAAAGCCATCACTCGGCGTAGCACTATACGCCACCACCGCAAAATTTGCAAAGCGTCATCAACTTTTCGGCGCGGTGCCTCTCTGCTTCAAGGGGGCTTTCGAACAGGGCCAAGTCAAATAGATGTCAGGATTGCACTTCGGCCCGTATTGCGGAGGGCACGGACACTATGACAAACTATGCGCTATCGACGTATAGCGAAGGTGTAGCTATGAGCAGCCGTATTCAACGCTCTGAGCGTCAGAGGTAATGGCGTTCCTGCCCTCGAATCTCTTTGTAGCGCATGAAGGCTTGCCGCTCGTCTTCTAATCCCAGCATTGTGCGAAGTGTAGAGCCGCGGTATGTGTGGGCAGCCATCTTGGCGACATTCCGCGCAACAAACCAGGGATCATGGCGAAATGCCGCGGGCATGTGGCGGGTCTTCATACCACGCTCGGCCTTCCAGCGCAGATACTCAATCTCATCTGCTGAGAGGTGCTCATTCCGCACGACTGAGGTTGTGCCGTCATACTCTTCCAATCGTTCGTTTTCGATCAGACCGCGGCGGCGAAAATCATCGGTCATTGGGGTTCGGGGATATGGAGTCGGATGCTGAATATATGGCCAATCCACGTACCGGCGGGCGAACGCGAGGTTGGCCTCAATCGACTCGACTGTATCGTTTGGACTGCCGACGATCAAGCCTCCGATAACGTACATCTTGTTGCGATGCAGATATTCGATTGCCTGGATTGTCGCGTTGCCCATGTTCTTGCCGCCAGCGCGTAAGGTGTTCTTTGCAGATGCATGCAGGAATTTGAGGTCGCTCTCCAAAACGTTTTCTATTCCCAGGAAAACATAGCGAAACCCTGCGCGGTGCATAAGCGGAGCCAGAGTCTCTCCATGATTCGCTATCGCTGAGGTCATTCCTTGAACGAAGTAGTCCAGATTGTTGAGCCCGGCGTCGATGATGGCATGGCAAAGCCCTTCAAAGCGGCGGACATTCAACGTGATGTTGTCATCTACGAGGAAGATCGTTCTGGCACCATGCACTTTCGCATCGCGAATGTCGGTGATTACGCGGTCAAAAGAATAAGTGTGAAAATTACGACCACGCATTTCGATGATGGAGCAGAAACTACAGTCATACGTGCAGCCGCGCGAAGTCTCGACGACATCTGCCTGGCGGCCAAGGATCGTGTAGCCCTTCAGCACCCGCGCACTGCGGTCTGGAAGGCGAATCTCGTCATCTTCCAACCGGTGAGGCGCACGTTGCTGGTTGTGAATCCACCTATCGCCGCAGCGGTGCGAGAGCCCGGAAATGAAATGCATGTCGCAGCGGCCGTCGAGCGCACGCGTCAACTCACGGAATGTAACTTCACCCTCGCCGTGCACGATGAAGTCTACAGGCATGGAGAGATACGCCTCGAAAGCAAGGCTTGGGTCGTAGCCACCAACGACGATCTTCATGGTGGGCTTTAGACTGCGGATCAACTCCACGATGCATCCGGCGGTTCGGCGTTGGAATGTCATCACCGAGAGCCCGACCAGCTCGGGATCAATCTCGCGGACAAGCCGGGTGACGGTCTCTCGCACAGTGCGCTGGCACAGGACGAGATCGGCAACGGCCACTCTGTGATTTTGATCCACATTGCCTGCGAGAGAAGTCAAAGCACCGTTTGGCATCCGGATCGCAACCGTCGGCATGTGCTCGAACGAATCCGGCATGGAGAGCAGAAGTATGTTCATGGTACCGCCTCGCTTTCTCCGACAGAACTATCAGCTCAAGTCCGCTTTTTGCTTCCGAAGGCAGCATAACCAACGTGCAGCGATGTGCCAGCCTCATTTCGGGATGATTCCTGCAAAACCCCAATTTCGGTACGGTCTTCGGTGCAATGATAGCTCTGACCGTGCATGAAGTTTTTCGAATTCCCGTTTGCGTGCACTTCTGCTAGTCGACTGCCACTCGTATGACGTGCATTTGGAAAGCGAGCGATGATGATAGTTCCTGACTGGGTGCAGAGAGTATCGACCTCATCCTATGGTAGCGATTGCACCATTCCGCGCTGTGCGGTGTCCCTCAATGAGCTCATAAGGTGGGCTATAAGCAGAGGGGTCGTATTCGTGGCGGAGTCAATCCGAGAGCCGCTTCGTCTGAATTGATTGCTTGTAGCCGCTCCCGAATATCGTTACACAGCAAGATGACGGAAATGCCTCCGAAGCACGCCGGATAAGGCTCAAGGCGACGCAGGGAAGCTTGCAATAACCAGGTAGTTCCAAGTGGATTATTACGTTGGAGATGGTGGAACGCGGCGGTTACTTGGATCAGCCCTTGCAGGAATGTTTTCTCCGGCTCTTGGGATTCCAGCCACAGGCATTCCCAGGCCTCATGCGCTGCAAAGAACTCACCCGCCTCGTTCCGCCTTAGTCCTTCCCCAAGTGAGCCTTGGGTCCAATCGAATGTCATCGGCAGTATTCCCTCTGCCACAAGCTAGCATCGTAGAGATTTGAGGCGAAGCCAATGAGCAGCCCTACCTCGATCAGTTCAATTGACGAAGAACCGCCGCGTGACGAGACAAAGTACATCAGTTTTCGATTTGGGAAAGTCTGGAAGCACATCTATTTCTAGCACTGGGAGGCAAATGGAACGCCCAAAAGCTGCAACAGGCCCGGTCTATCGCCGTTGTACGCCATTCTTCTTGCCGGACACACCGTTTCCGCAGGGGGCTACAGCGAGTTCGTAGAAACTTCATGTGCTGCGTATCGGTAACGAAAGGTCAGCTTGTGGGAAGTAATCAGCCCTACGATCCGGGCGAAAATCTCGGTCAATGAGCGACTCGGCGAAAAGACACAAGCTGGCGGAGAAGAGGCCGCTGTTATGAGGCTCAAGTCTCTATTTATTCACGTCGCTGCCCATGATATCGTCGTAGTGGCGCAAGAGGGCGCATCCGGTCCGCGGAAAGGACAGAAGTCCACCTGAAAGAAACAATTCTCTCGAACTGACTTTCTGCCCTCAATATGCGGACCTGGGCATGGGAAAGGAAGTTCGTTATGCCGGTGCGACGCCTCCCGTCGAATCCCAGCCTTGACCATCTTAAGTATCAAGCAAAAGACCTGCGAAGAGGGCATGCTGCCCACGACCTGCAAGTGGCTCAGAGGATCAGAGAATTTCATCCACATTTCAAGGTTGCCAGCGATGCTGAAATCTTCTCCGCTAAATTCAGCCTTGTGGATGCGCAACTCGCAATTGCCCGTGAACATGGATTTCCAAGCTGGACGCGTTTGAAAGCCCATGTTGAAAAACCAACGCTCTCCGGTCAACTGAATCTACCGCACCATGAGCGAATCGAGGACGCCCTGTTTCGTCGGGCCGTCAATCTTCTCAATGCTGGGGATACAGCAGGTCTGCGGGCTCACCTGAAACAACATCAGAATTTGGCGCGTCAGCGGGTCGTTTTCGAAGGCGCAAACTATTTTCGCAACCCGACGCTGTTGGAGTTCGTAGCCGAGAATCCGATTCGTCATGGCACTTTGCCAGGCAATATTATTGCGATCACCAAGGTCATTCTCGATGCGGGTGCAGAACAAACGGCTTTGAATGAGACGCTAGGGCTCGTTTGCTCTGGCCGAGTGCCGCGCGAGTGCCGCGTGCAACTGCCATTGATCGATCTCTTGTACGATCACGGGGCCGATCCGAACAGTGCTATACAGACGGCGCTCGTTCACGGCGAGTTTGAAGCGGTGAACGCTTTGATTCGGCGCGGCGTGCGGATAGATCTACCTGTGGCGGCTGCGTTGGGACGTACCGCAGACGTCCCTCGATTGCTTCCGGGTGCCGACCATGAGGATCGACATTGTGCGCTAGCGTTGGCATCACAGTTTGGCCACATTGAGATCGTCCAGGCGCTGCTCGATGAGGGCGAAGATCCAGACCGCTACAACCCGGCCGGGTTCCATTCCCATTCAACGCCAATGCATCAAGCCGCTTTGGCCGGACATGACCAACTCGTGCGGCTTCTCGTCGAACGAGGTGCAAGAGTCGATTTGAAAGATATTCTCTGGCAAGGGACCCCCGCTGATTGGGCAGAGCACGCAGGCAACACGGAACTAGAGGCGTATCTTCGTGCGCAACAAAACGCAAAGGCTCTGGCCTGAACTAATTTCGGGGAGCCGACCCGCGCCAAAAAACAGAAGTTATCTTCCATGGAGAAAGCGCGACGTGCGCCTCGCGACATTTATTGCAATAAACACGAGTCAACCTACGCCAACAGGCCAATACGTTGATTGACCTGCGCTTTAGAGCCCTGATTCCGAAGTTCTGGGCGAATCGTCGGCAAATAGGAAGCGATGCAGTCGCAGCAATTCACTTCCAGATCGCCCGTGATCCGCCCAGAATCCTAAGCAGCAGGTATCCTGCAATGGCGCCGCCTGGATCGTTCGGTGAGTGAATCGGCGCTCGCCACGGCCAGCCACCCTTTTCGATTCCGAGGGCGAGTTCGGACTGGAGTAGCCAGAGGAGTTGACATAGCCGCGATTTGATTTGTTGCGGTGATCTCGGCGGCAGGTTCAATCGTTTCGGGAGCATTTGACAGAGTCTTTCCGTCGTCATGGAACCCGAAATCGACGATTTCGACATTGAATTTGAATCGGTAGCCTAGAGTTGGGACCGTCTCGATGAATCTGGTTCGCGCTGATCGTCGGCGAGGGCCTTTCGCAGCAATTAAATGGTTCGCGTGAGGGTGCTTTCCGAAACGAATGCATCGGTCCAAACGGAGTCGAGAAGCTCCTGCTTGCGCACCAGGCTATTGGGATTCTTCATAAGGAGACTTCTCCTTTATCGTGTTTTCAAGAAGTTGCCAGCTCACATTGCTTATGAGCTGACATTCGATGTATCAAAAAGATGACCTTATCCCCTCGGTTTAGCGCCAAAAGGAGACGTTCCCTTCGGAGACGCCACTGTGAGCAAAAGCAGGGGCTACGGTATTGCCAGAATCGGTGAGCGCTGCTGGAATTGCTCAACACAAGCGCGTTCCTCGGGTACTAAATCTAGGGGGGTAGAATAGAAATCAAATGCTGCACGTTCCAGGCGGTTTAGTTATCACCACACTGCTCCGTTGGTACATAGTTGAACAGTCTCAGCCGTTCATTCTCGCGTTCCACCGATCGAGTGCGACCACTGAGGAGGTCGTTGAGCGAAATCGTTCCGCAAGCTTGCTGACTGCTACGATCGACAACGGTTAAAGTCTCCAAACCTTCTGTTGCCATCAGCTCCGCCGCTCCACGCGCCGTTTCATCCGCATACACGTAGAACGCAGGCAGTGTCTCCTGTGCTCCTGAAGTCGACAGTGGGGACATGAGTTCTTTGACGATCACCAGTTCCAGGGGATCCACGCCATATTCCCGAGTGAGGTGATAACCGCGGCGGCTTAGCTTCTCGGTCAGGATTGAGCGTGGCATCAGCAGCGCCGTGACAAGGTAGGAGGCGACGCATGCCATCGTGAGTGGGAGGAGGGCAGGAAGGCAATGGGTCACCTCCAGGCTGAATAGGATTGCCGTCAGCGGGACCCCAAGTGAGCCTGCAAGCATCGATCCCATCCCTATCAGCGCCCAGAATGCTTGACCCTCGACCGGTGCATGTGTGAGGTAACCTACCATGGCGCCCACTGCCCCGCCGATCATTAGCAACGGCGCCAGGCGCCGCCTGAGGTTCCCGATCCCAACGAAAAAGCCCACATCAGCGACTTTGCAATCAGAATCCCAACAATCAGACCGATCGTGGCGTGGCCGTGCAGTAACTCTGCAATATTGTCGTAACCGACCCCTAGTCCACGAGGAAAGAAGAGACCTCCAACTCCAATTCCAATTCCTCCGAGTGCGGGCCACCACATCCAGTGAACATGAAGATGCTCGAAGAGATCCTCAAATGCATACATCATGCGGCTCATCGCTGCAGACACCAAACCCAGCAACGCCCCTAGCAGCAACGCACCCACGGCGAAGGTGGTTCGATGAGTGTCGCTGATAGCCGGCATCTGGAACAGCGGTCCGGCACCGAGCCAATAGACACGGAGGATGCCAGCAGTCGCGCTGGCGATCGCTACGGGAACCAGACTCCGTGGTCTCCATTCGAAGAGCAGGAGTTCGACTGCCAGAAGAATCGCCGCCACGGGAGTAGCAAACGTGGCCGACATCCCCGCAGCTGCTCCTGCTACGAGCAGCGTCGTCCGTTCCGCGTCGGTCACGTGCATCCATTGCGCTATCAGCGATCCAGCGGCGCCCCCAGTCATGATGATTGGACCTTCCGCACCAAAGGGGCCACCTGACCCGATCGCAATCGCAGCGGAGATCGGTTTCAAAACTGCGATCTTCGGGTCAACTTGCGCACGATGAAGTAGGATCGCTTCAATTGCCTCGGGAATTCCGTGCCCACGGATTTTATCTGAACCGAACCGCGCCATCAGTCCCACAAAGAGGCCGCCCACAACGGGCACTACGACCATCCAGTGTCCCAGTGGACTACCCGCAGGGGATACGGGGGCACTACTGAATCGATGGTAATAAAACAGATTTGTAGACAGAGCTATGCAGCGTAATAGTAGTACCGCTAGTGCCGTCGCGCATACGCCGATCGCGATTGCGACCACGGAGAGTAGCCAAACCCTCCGATCAGCCGTGAAATCTCGCAAAGCAGAAGGTTTAGATTGCATTGATGTCCCGCTTGCTGCTCTCTTTTGTTGATATGTAACTTCTGGCCGGTTGCCCGTTTGAGCGGATCTGTGCCAGCGCCTGAATCAGTCGTGGTGCCAACTCATTTAGCTCCCGTGCATGATCCTCGGATAGAGATTGAAGCAGTTGCTGACCTCTCGGGGTGACCTGTAACACGACCCACCGATGATCAGACGCGTCGTGTGTGCGACGAATCAAGCCCTCTTCTTCACAGCGTTTACTGAGCTCCACGACGGTGTTGTGTCGCAGTCCCAACCGTTCAGCCGCATACGAGACCGTCGCCGTCACTCCGGTAGGTACTCCGATGATCTGAAGCAGCAGTTGATGCTGTTGGGGGTGGAGCCCGGCTCCTATAGAGGCCTGTTCGCTGAAGTGCAGAAACTGTCGAAGCGTGTAGCGAAACTCCGCCAATGTTTGAAGTCTCCGGAGGTCTGTCGTTCTCATATTTGGTCTCACAGTTAAAATATATCGTATTACGATGTGTATAAATAGAGATAAGGTAACTTTGCAATGAAAGGATGCCAACGGATCCTTTAGCGCTCATCGCGAGTTACCCAATCTTGATAATTCCATCGACTCTCAGGCCGGAATTTCTTCAATGTGTCCTGATCCAACGGTCGCAACAGCACTATGGGTAGCCGCAGCACTGATGGCGCGACCACCGGGAGCTATCCAAGAACGGGTCCAGGAACGGGCAACGATTCGCATGGCGACAAGTACCCCGACTGCGAGGACGGCATAGAGCAGGAAGCCTGCACGGTAGGAGCCAGTGTGTTGTTTGGATTGGCCGAGCAGGTTGGGGAGTATTCCTCCGCCCAGGGCACCGATCTCGCCGATCATGCCACCGGCGACCGCGGTAGTAAGTGGCCAGCGAAGAGGGACAAGTTGGAAGGTTGCCCCATTGCCCGCGCCGAGCGCGGCAAAGCAGAGCATGAAGAGCAAGGTGGTGGCGATGAGTGGCGGCGTCGTCATCAAGCCGAAGAGTCCTGCGATGGCGATGAGGAAGACTACGGAGAGGGTGGTAATTCCGCCCACGCGATCCGCGAACCAGCCTCCTAGAACGCGAGTGAGCGAGCCAGTGAGGGTTGCGAGTACGGTGAGGCTGCCCGCTTGAACTTTCGTGACGTGGAACTGCGAGTAGTAGAAGGAGGGCAGGAAGGTGGCGAGCCCGAGGAATCCCCCGAAGGTGATGATGTAGATGAGGTTGAAGGTCCATCCGTCGGATTCGAAGAGGCAGGAGAGATGCTGGCGGAGGGTCTGGCGTTCGATGTCGGGCGGTTCTTTGGCAAAGATGACCATGACCAGGAGCGGCAGAAGCATCATGGCTGCTGCAAATCCGTAAACGTGCTGCCAGCCGAAGTGCATGGCGAGGCGAGGCGCGAAGAGAGCGGCCAGAGCAGTGCCGCTGTTGCCAGCGCCCGCAATGCCCATCGCGAGACCTTTGTACTGCTTGGGGAACCAGCCTGAACCGAGAGAGAGCGCTACTCCGAAGCTTGCTCCAGCGATGCCGAGGAGGATTCCCATGGCGAGGACGTCGTTGTAGGACTTTACGAAGAGGAAGCCGTAGATGAGGGCGAGAACGATGGCCGACATCTCCACAATGGCGGCACTTTTGCGCCCGATGTATTGGGAGAGGACGCCGAGTGGAAAGCGCATGAAGGCCCCAGCGAGAGTGGGGATGGAAACCATGAGGCCAATTTGGGCGGGGTTGAGGTGAAATTGTTCTGAGATAAAAGGGCCCATTGCACCATTGAGGACCCATACGGCGAAGGAGAAGTCGAAGTAAAGAAAGGCCGCAAAGAGGGTTGGGGGATGGCCCGATTTGAGAAAGGTTTTCATATTTGCCATGATTTGGGTCGCTCCGTCGTGGAATTTTGTGGTGCAAATGGTGGTAAAAGCGTGGTTTGTTGATGGTGGTTAAGCGCGAATGGGAGCACCTCGGCGGCGATCGCGGGTTGAGGTGCGTTCGATTCGGACGGCGCACTGCTTAAAGTTGGGCTCACGTGAGATCGGGTCGAAGGCGCCGAGGGTGACGATGTTGGAGTTGGTTTCGGCGAAGTGGAAGGGCATGAAGACCTGACCGGGGGCAACGATGCCGGTGATGCGAAGTTCGAGGTCGACAACGGCTCCGCGGCGGCTGCGGACGGTGACGCGATCGTGGGGTCTGAGGTCGAGCCTGGAGGCATCGATAGGGTTGATCTCGAGCCACGCGTTGGGGACCATGTGGTTGAGGAGTTCGACTTCTGCGGTCTTGGTGCGTGTGTGCCAGTGTTCTACAGTGCGTCCGGTGTTCAGGATGAAGTCGTACTCAGCGTCGGGCTGTTCGACGAAGGGCTCGCAGGGAACGGTGTAAAGGTTGGCGCGGCCGTCAGGAGTGGGAAAGATGCCGTCGCGGTAGAGGGATTCGCCGCCCCACTGGAGGCCATTGGCGTCATCGATTTGCTTCCAGGAGAAGTTGGAGTAGTCGCACATGCGTCCAGCGGAGACGCGCTGCCATTCCTGGTAGGCGTCGTGCGGGGTCTGCCATTTGGGGTAGAGTTCCTCGCGGACGCCTAACTTTTCCGCAATGGCGAGAAAGATGTCGAAGTCTGGGCGGGCATCGCCTGGCGGCGGGACGGCTGGGTTGGCCTTGGAGATGCGGCGCTCGGAGTTGGTATAGGTGCCCTCTTTTTCTCCCCAGATGGCAGCAGGCAGAACGAGGTCCGCGAAGTCGCTGGTGGGTGTTGGGTGGAAGCCGTCCTGCACGACGAGGAATTCAACGGAGCGGAGTGCGTGCTCAAGGAGCTTGTAGTTGGGGAAGGAGACGGCCGGGTTGGTGGCGATGAACCATAGAGCCTTGACCTTACCCTGTACGGCGGCTTCAATGATGTCGGGGTAGGCGAGGCCGCGAGCGGTAGGGATGCGGTCAACGGGAATATTCCAGATGCGGGCGAGATCTTCGCGGTCCTGGGGGTTGTCGAACTTGCGGTAGCCGGGGAGTGAAGAGGTGAAGCCGCTCTCGCGGGTGCCCATCGCGTTGCACTGGCCGGTGATGGAGAAGGGTGCGGCGCCGGTGCGGCCGATGTTGCCGGTGATCAGTGCGAGGTTGTTGATGGCGGCGACAGTCACAGCGCCCTGGGTGGAGTGGTTGACGCCCATGGTCCAGCCGATGAAGGCGGCTTTCGCACGACCGTAGAGCAGGGCGGTCTCAATGATCTGGGCCTCAGTGAGGCCGGTCACCATCGCGACGTGTTCGGGCGTGAAGGTGGAGACGAACTCGGCGAGCTCCGCGAAGCCTTTGGTGTGCCGGTCGATATAGCCACGATCGATGAGGCTTTCGCGGATGAGGATGTGGGCGATGCCATTGAGAAGGGCGATGTCGGAGCGCGGTTTTACGGCGAGGTGAATGTCGGCCATCATTGCGGTCTTGGTGACGCGCGGGTCAACAACGATTAGCTTGCGTGGCTTTGTGCCGGGGCCTCGATCGACGCGGTGGCAGAGGATGGGATGGTTGTCGGCGATATTGGCGCCGATGAGGAGGATGAGGTCGGCGGACTCCATGTCGGCGTAGGAGCCGGGTGGGCCGTCGGAGCCGAAGGAGAGTTTGTAGCCGGAGACCGCGGAGGCCATACAGAGAGTCGTGTTGCCGTCGTGATTGCGGGTGCGAAATCCAAGTTGAACGAGTTTGCCGAGGGTGTAGAACTCCTCGGTGAGGAGTTGCCCGGTACCCACAACACCGAGAGATTCGTTACCGTGCCGCTGCTGGATGTCGAGAAAGCGCTCGACCATCGTGTCGAGTGCCTCGTCCCAGGAGACTCGTGTGAGAATGCCGTTCTTGCGCAGGAGTGGCTGTTTAGCGCGGCCCGGAGAGGAGAGGATGTGGTGCTCGGAGAGACCCTTGGGGCAGAGCTTGCCGCGATTGACAGGATGGTCCGGATTGCCACGTGCGGCGACGGCCTGGTTATCACGCACGCCCAGAAGCATGCCGCACCCGACCGAGCAGTAGCCGCAGGTGGTTTTGACCCATCTCTCAGGGATACGCGAGGCAGCGGTGTAACCGAAGTTGGGATCTTTGGCGTAGGTGTACTTCTCGCTGCGGATGTCGATGCCGGCGAGTCGTTTGAACCGAGTGAAAAAGGAACTCATGCGTGTACCGACCTGACAAAGGTGAGGGCCATGTTGAGCGGCACGACGGAGACGAAGAAGAGGTAGCGGGCAGAGATGACACCAGCGAGCGCAGCAGGAAGTGCGAGCACCGGCATGCCCGCAAGAGAGAGCAGGATGGCGAGTCCAACAAATGCGAAGGAGACGAGGAAGACTCCTCGAAGGTTCGGTGTGTTGAGAAGTGAGGCGGTTGCGCGACGCTCATAGACTGGCGCGTGGTGGAGGCGGACAGTCCGGATGATGAGGTTCAGCATCCACAGCGTGGAGCAGAGGATGAGCGGCCAGAGAGGGAAGCTAGGCGCGGCTGTGGGCAAAATGAGTGTGTGCAGTTGCGGTATCGCCCCAAGGGCGGTTGTTATGTCGATGAGGAGTGGAGCAGCGGCGGAGCCAAGGAGGGCAGAACTAAAGATGAAGTCAACTGGAGTGTGAGGTGTGTTCCATGCGGGGCGTGCTGGAACCAGATAGATATACGCACTAGCGAGGATGCCCGCGATGCCCAGTGAGGGCGCCAGCACTTTGAGGGAGAAGAGAGCCATTGGTACGGAGAGAATGTGGAGCGTGCTGAGCCAAGTGGCTGCTGTAAGAGTGACGAGGGCAGCAAAGAAGAGACCGAACAGCAGGACCTCACGGGAGAGCCAGGAACGGCGCCACATCTTGAGAGCGCGCCATGCGTAGGCGGGGCGGCCGAGATGAAGGACCGAAATGTTGAGGGTGAATGCGGTGAGCGCGAGGATTAGGGTAAGCGCGATGGGACCGTCGTGGTGTGAGAAAAGCGCGGTGACGAGAGTGCCGGCGGAGAGCTGGATCAGGGAGGTCATCCATACAAGGGACCAGTGCGGATGCTCGGGACGAAGCGTCTCGATGTCGACGCGTTCCAGGGCCGAATGGGCGTTTTCTGGAGGCGTGATGCGAGTGGTGGAGATCGTTACGCCTGCGGAAGGCATCCCGGGGGCGTTAGCGGCGGCGTGGTCGCTGCGCCATTCAAGTTGATTGACGATTTCGATCTCAATAGCGTTTTCGGGGCAGGCGTTGACACAGGCGGGTTCGAGGCCATCCGTGAGCCGTCCGTGGCACATGTCGCACTTGCCGACGACACCTCGCTCCGGGTTGAACTGGGGTACGGAGTAAGGGCAGTTCCAGACGCAGTACTGGCAGCCGATGCAAGCGTCCGCGGAGTGAAGGACGATGCCGGTGATGGGATCCTTGGTATAGGCTTCGACAGGGCAGCCCTTGATGCAGTCCGCACTGAGGCAGTGGTTGCACCCCATGGAGAGGTAGAAGCGGTCGGTGTTCGGCCATACGCCGCCTTCGATTTCGCCGATACGACGCCAGCGAAGGTCGGCTGGAGTGTTGTTCTGCTCATTGCAGGCGACTTCGCAGGAGCGGCAGCCAATGCATTTCGTCATGTCGAAGTGGAAACGGTACTGCTCGCCGGGTTCGAGAGGGCGATCGGGGATGAGCGTGGTTTTGACCTCTACTTGTGGCGATGCAGGGAAGAACTCGATGCCGTTCTCCGTCAGGCGCACGATGGAGTTCGTGGGGTCTGCCTGCGCGAGTTCGTGGAGAGGAAGCGGCATATATTCCTTGCAGTCGTTGCGGCTAGTAGACGTCGCGGTGGTAGCGATGCTGATCTTTGAGTTGCTGAACGTACGCAATGGCGGACTCGCGAGGGAGGTGGGCCTGCTGCTCGACGATGGTAAGGAGCATCGCATCGACGTCCTTTGCCATACGGGAGGCGTCGCCGCAAACGTAGACGCTGGCTCCCTCCTCGAGCCATGCGTAAAACGTGGCGGCCTGCTCGAGCATGCGGTCCTGTACGTAGATCTTTCGGTCCTGGTCGCGCGAGAAGGCGAGGTCGAGGCGGGTGAGGTGGCCGTCGGCCTGCATGGCTGTAAGTTCTTCGCGGTAGAGGAAGTCGGTGCTGGCACTACGTTCGCCAAAGAAGAGCCAGTTGCGGCCGGTTGAGCCGAGGGCGCGGCGCTCGTGAAGGAAGGCGCGGAAGGGAGCAATGCCGGTGCCGGGGCCGATCATGATGATGGGAGCATCGGTCTGCTGAGGCAGGCGAAACTTCTTGTTGGGTTGGATGTAGATGGGCAGCCGTTCGCCGGTGGGAACGCGCTCGGCAAGGAGTGTGGAACAGACGCCGCCGCGATCGCGGTTATGGGAGCGGTAGCGCACGACAGCGACGGTAGTGTGGATCTCGCCTGCGTGCGCGAGCGGGCTCGACGAGATGGAGTAGAGACGTGGCGCGAGTTTGGGCAACATGGCGACTAAGTCCGCGGGGTCGAGAAGGATGCCGGGATAGCCATGCAGAAGGTCAATGAGGCCGCGGTCGTAGGTGTACTTCTCCAGGTGAGACTGCTGTTCGGGGATCAGGAGGCTGGACAGGGCGTGGCACTTGCCAATGGTCGCGTAGGCGTCGATCATCTTGCGGGTCAGGCGCGTGATCTGAAGGTGGTTGAGGAGAGCGTCGATGAGCGTTGTAGCGCCGGCATGGGGAAGTTGGACCGGAGCCTGCGGATCGAAGTTGAGAGTGTGCAGTATCTCTTCGACGAGACGCAGATCGTTCTGCGGGATGATGCCGCACGCGTCGCCGGCCTCGTATTTCAGGGCGGAGTCGTCGATAGAAAAAGCCATGTGCAAGGTGAGCTTGCTGGAGACCTCGTGCGTGAGCGGCCGCTTGTCGACAAGCGGGGCTCGGTAGGGGTTAGCGCGCGTGTGCATGGGCGTGTTGGCGGATGCAACGGGAGACGACGGGGTCGAGGAAGAGGAGATGGTAGTGGGCGCGTTGCTTGCGGGGCGAGCGGTGGCGATCTCGTCGAGGCGCGTGAGTAGCGTGCTCTGCCAGCGGGCAAAGGGTTCATCGAGATCCAGATCGCAGTCGACGCGCTCACCGAGGCGAACGCCGCCGAGGGCAGCAAGCTTCTGATCGAGATCGACGCCGAATTTGCAAAACTGCTCGTAGCTGGAGTCGCCAAGCGCGAGGACGCCGTAGGAGAGATCTCCGTACCGAGGGAAGTGTTCGAGGCAGAGCTGTTCGTAGAAGGGTCTGACTGCCTCTGGGGCTTCACCTTCGCCATAGGTGCTGGCGATGATGACAGCGTAGCGCTCTGCGGCTAACGCGGCGGGGGTGTAACCCTCAAGAGAGATAAGGGAGGCGATATATCCCTTGGCCTTGAGCGTCTTCGTGACCTTGCGAGCCAGGCCTTCGGCAGTGCCCGACTGCGAGGCGTAGAGTACGGCGATTTTGAGTGACGTCGTTGGCGGGGCGGAGACGGGAGTGGCCGGAGCGGCCGAAAACAGGCCCGCGAGAAAACCGTTGAGCCAGCTGCGCTGTTCGGGTGTGAAGGGCGCGTTGTCCGGGATGTACGGAATCATCGGCATCGCTATGCTGTCTCCTGCGGGCTGCAGAACGACTGGAGCTCAGCGATGTTGTGACGTCGCGTGAAATGGAGAAAGGACTCTTCGGGTTCTCGGCGCTGCGTGTAGACGGTGAAAAGGCTCTCCATTTTGGCGGGGAGGTCGGTGAAGCGGATGGCGGGCAGGAGTTCGCGGGCGAGGCCCTGGTCCTTGTCTGCGCCGCCGCCGATGAGGACTTGATAGCCCTCTTCGCCGGAGACTTTGATGCCCATGAGTCCTATGTCTCCGATGTAGTGCTGGGCGCAGGAGTGGTGACAGCCGGTGACGTGCAGGTTGATGGGTTGGTCGAGGATAGGGAAGCGCTCGTCGAGGAGATTGGCGAGTGCGACGGCGTGGGTCTTGGTATCGGATGCAGAGAAACGGCAACCCTGGTTACCGGTGCAGGCGACGGTGCCGCTGAGGACAGTGCCTGCTTTGTAGTTGAGGCCTGCGTCTGTAAGTGCCAGCTGCGCGGCTTCGAGATGTTCGTTGGGGATATTGGGGATGAGGAGGTTCTGCCAGGTGGTGAGGCGGACCTCGCCGGAGCCGAAACGGTCAGCGATGTCGGCGATGGCACGCATCTGTGCAACAGGGAGGCGGCCGACGGGAATGGAGAGGCCGATGTAGTGCAGATCTGGCTGCGACTGCGCGTGGATGCCGATGTGTCCGGCGCGGTCGATGCGGCGGCGCGGTTCGCACTCGGACACGTCCACGCGGATGAGAGGGAAAGCAAGGAGCTTTTCGGTTTCGTTGAGAAATTTTTCGACGCCCCACTTGTCGATGAGGTATTTGAGGCGTGCCTTCTTGCGGTTGGTGCGATCGCCGTGCTGCGTGAAGACCCGGATCATCGCGGCGGCGACCGCGACGGTCTGATCAGGTCGCAGGAGGAGGCCGCAGTCGGTGGCGAACTGGCGATGGCCGGTGATGCCGCAGAGCAGGACGCGGAAGTAGATGCCCGCGGGCACGCTGCGGCCCTCGCGAACCTCGACAGCGACGAAGCCGATGTCGTTGGTGTCCGCGACTACCGAGATAGCGCCGCCGTTGTCGAAGGCGACGTTGAACTTGCGTGGGAGCTCGTACATGTCGCGTGAGTTGGAGATATAGGCCTGCAGCGCGTCGACGAGCGGCGCGACGTCGAGGAGTTCTTGGGGATCGAGGCCGGTTGTGGGCGAAGCGGTGATATTGCGGATGTTGTCTGCGCCGGAGCCACGTGATGTCATGCCGAGAGACTGAATGCGATTGAGGACGCGAACGATGTCTTTGGGCTGGAACTCTCGAATCTGAAGATTGCTACGGGTGGTGAGGTCGGCGCGGCCGCAGCCCCAGTC
>Ga0137391_10001784_pt1 | contig 15863 bp, 15 predicted proteins | sample 15con2h24BmetaG_FD_101399 | JGI IMG/M metagenome (GOLD analysis project Ga0137391, IMG submission 101399) | Vadose zone soil microbial communities from Angelo Coast Range Reserve, California, USA - 15con2h2.4B metaG | ecosystem: Environmental > Terrestrial > Soil > Vadose zone > Saprolite...
AGGCTTCCGAGCAGAACGATGCAACCTAAGGAATACAACGCTCGCACTTTCCATTTCCACAAATTGAGTTTCACTGAACTTCCTCCGCTAAGCTGAATTCGCAAGAGCATCAAAGCTGCACTCACGCTCGTTATCCTTGAATGCATCTTGCATGCCAATTGCTGACTTGAGCCCATTTGCCCGAACTCACTGATTACGTGGGCATTCAGAAATTGCCTGAAGATCCTGGAGTCGGAGCGAGCTGTCTGTAGTTCGACAGTTGGCGAACCTGTGACAATTGGCTCAGTGAGTGCCGCTCATGCTCCGGCAAACCTCGCCAACGAACACCACTGAAGATGAAAGAGCCGGGATTGCAGAGTGGCGCAGAGACGCAGATGAGTGAGGCATGGTACTCCGGTGGGACGGGCATTCCGCGGCCGCGCTCATAGATTCCGCAAGTTGTCAGATCTTCTCTTTTTGGCAGCGAAAGTGCTCTAAGAGTCTGTCAGCGGTTTTAAGTAAGAAAGCACCGCTAATTTAAGGAGGACTTATGAAACCCAATTCCATTGAATTCATTTACGAAGCCATGAACGCAATCGCCAGCGGCAAGCATGATCCTGAAACAGAGCAATGCCTGTCTGACGCGATTGAAGAAGAGCTTCTCGCGATCAACGCGAGCCTGGTGCTGGAGAGGTGGCGCGGAATCACTGTAACCACGCCTGAAGCGGAAGTTCACATCGCTTAAATCTGACACAGTGTCGCAAGAAAAAGAGGATTATCTATGACCCGAACACTTGTATGCACCCTGTTACTGTCAGGCACGTCTATGCTTTGCCAACAGCAGCCCCAAAACTCGGATCCAACGGTGACTAATGCGCAAGGTTCAGTTGAAAACAGCGCGCAGCTGGCCCCGTCAGAGGAGCCACTCCAGGACAAACCGGCGGGGAATGAACGTATTCAGAACAATCTTCAATCTGCTTTCGACGAGGATCTCATTCTGAAGGGAGCAGAGGTTGTAGTGAATGTGAATGACGAGAGCATTACGCTCACCGGAACAGTGCAGAGTTATTTACAGCACCAGAGAGTGCTGGAGTTAGCCTCGCCTTATTACAATTATCGCAGGATTGTGGACAAGGTGATGGTGCAATAGCGCCCGATCTGCCCTTGTTGGTAAAGCGAACGCGGACTTTACTCCAACCTCGCCTTCTCTTGGATCGCTGACCAGATCGCGGCAGGAGCTTGCTCCTCAGATCCATGCCATCAGTGACGAAAACGCACCGCAAGATTCAGGTTCTGCTTAACGATCACCAGAAAGAATTGGAAAAAGCGATGCAGCAACGTGAGGATAATGGTGAGGAATTCCAGATATTTCAAGAGCCGGAAGAAGATGGCTTTGGCAACGCTACTAGCGAGGGGTAGATCGCCTGCCCGAAGTCAACTGCAGATCTTTAGTAAGACGAGTCAAGCTCCTGGTCGATCGATTGTGGAGTATGGATATGGTGAAGCTGTTGACGCGCTGAGGGCTGCAGCCCACCTTTGTACTGAGCTACCGCGGACCCGGCCATTCCGAGAATCAGAATAGTCCCATACGAAAGCGTGAAGGACAGACTTCGCATTGACACTCACCTCCTAAATCAGTGCATCACACGCGGTCTCCCATTCGCGCCGGCGAACACCTGACTTGCCTTGAATGATCTGATGGGCAATTAAGCCGGTAGATGCCGCATCAATGTCAGTAAAAAATCGCCGGCTAACCGGTTTAAGGTTCGTTTGTCCGCCGCCAACGCAACGATCAGCCGACCGATATTACAGCAACTAAGAACATGGTGACCAATACCGCGAGTACAAGTATGAACATGGCCGTCATTCCTAGTAGCACCTTAGGGCTCAGCCTATGATTCGAGTTCGTGGCTTCTCTAAGTGCTGTCATCTTTGCTTTCCTCCTCCTATTCGCTGATTCGCGCCGCCTTCGACGCTCGTTCCCAATCCATCTCGGGGCGGAAGCGAAGCGCGTGTGCGGCTGTCAGCCGGTAAGACTGATGAAAGAACCAGCCGGGTGGCGGGATGCCAAGACGCTCCTACCCTGCCGCCCGGCTGAGCGGTTGTTTTCTCAAACTGCGAGCGTCATCCGCCGTAAATGCCCTGGAGGTCGTGCAGCCAATCGTTATCCTCCTGCTTGATCTGCTGCTCGTCGCTCGACTTCTGCGCATCGCACGACTTGTTGGCGTCGCTCGACTTCTGTTCGTCCTGTTTGCCTCCATCGTTCGCCTTCCCGTTGCAGTCGTTCTGTTGAGTGACATTGGTTGGGGTGGCTGCATCGTCACGCTTTCCATCATCGCACTGCGCGAAGGCCGAGATTGAAGTTGCGAGTAGGGTCACCAATAAAGTACGTTTCAAAATGGTTTTCATAATTGCTCCTATTGCAGATTTCAGACCTGACTAAAGCATCTGGCTTGCCAAAGGCCCACGTTGCCAGGAGCAGCCGCAACTGATTGAAAGAAAATGTTGTTGCTTCAAGTGTGCAGAAGTCTACCCTCCTAGGGCCGTCGAATCTCAGACATGCCGTCGAAAAGCAATTCGTCACGGGCAGGATTGAAAAAAATGTAGGGCCCGCAAATAAGACCTTCACCCCGAAGATCCCAGAAGAGACAGAGAAGAAGCGAGAGAGCAACATCAGGGTATGTTGCGGGGGAACAGGGAAGATGGGAAGAGCGAAAGCCAAGCCTCGAAGACGAGGAAAAATCAGGAGCGCACCAACGGAGTTGCCGAATCGGGTTACTGAACTAAAGGCGAAGACTGTGGCTGCTGGGGTTCTCCGTCAAGCGCATCCGCATTGGATCGCTGCAGGGGCCGCGAGATTCCAAGCTTTTTCATTTTAGAAATCAACGTGGTGCGCTTCAGCCCCAGCTTGGCGGCTGCGCCGGTTGGCCCGCCTATCAACCAGCCGGCGGCCTCCAGCGTCCTCAAGATCAGCGCGCGTTCGGAATCTTTCAAGGTTGTTTGTGCGGGAGACACGGTTACGGTTCCCGCCTCCGTGTCTGTTGGCGGCAGTGGATTGGGAAGTACGCCATCATTTGCAAGGATCACAGCACGCTCGATCAGATTCTGGAGCTCGCGGACATTCCCGGGCCACGTGTATGAGCTAAACGCAGACAGCGTTTCCTCGGGAATATCCTCGATTTGCTTACCCATCTTGCGGCCAAAAATCTCCACAAAATGCGCTACCAGGGCTGGAATGTCTGTACTGCGCGCCCGCAACGGCGGCAGCAAGACAGGGAAGACGTTCAGGCGATAGTAGAGGTCACCGCGAAATTCGTTGCGCTTCACCATGCTTGCTAAATCCCGGTGAGTCGCAGCCACGAGCCGAACATCCACCTGGTGCGTCCGACCGCTGCCCAGCCGTTCGAACTCCTGTTCCTGCAGTACACGCAGGAGTTTGGGCTGCAATGCCAACGGAATATCACCCACCTCATCCAGGAAAAGCGTCCCTTTGTCAGCCATTTCAAAACGACCAACCTTTTGCGCAATTGCGCCTGTGAAAGCGCCCTTCTCATGGCCAAAAAGTTCGCTTTCCAGCAGATCGAAGGGAATTGCAGCACAATTCAGCTTTATGAACGGTTGTCCGCAGCGAGAGCTGATGTTATGAATAGCGCGGGCGATCAGCTCCTTACCGGTGCCTGTTTCCCCCTGGACAAGAACCGTTGAATCAGTTGGCGCAACGCGTTCGACTTGCTCGAGGACCGTTTCCAGAGCAGGACTATTCCCTATGAGCTGCTCGAATCTGCGCTCACGCGAATCCTGGTCAATACATCCGCATCTTTGAAAAGTACTTGCCACAAACACCCTCCTGAACGACTAGTGACGAGCTTGTCTTTCGGCTCAATTTTCCAGGGCTGCTCGAACACTCTCAAGTAAAGCTTCGTCGTTAAACGGTTTTGCCAGGAACTCTACAGCGCCAGCTCTCAACGCCTGCATCCGCATTTTGGCATCGCCATGGGCGGTGATGAAGATGGTCGGAATCCTGCAATGCTCAGCATTCAGCCTGGCCTGCAACTCCAGGCCAGACATACCCGGCATCCGGATGTCCGCGATAAGACATGCAGTTTGGTGCTGTTGGCCGGACTGCAGGAATTCCTCTGCCGAGGCAAATGCCTGCGCCGGCCATCCGACGGCTTTCAATAGGCCCTGCACAGCGCCCCGCATCAGATCGTCGTCATCAACAATTGCAACTAGTTTCGTCTCTCCGTTCATAGCCATATTAGAAAGTTACAACCGTGCCAGAAGCGGCGCAATTATACGTTGGTATATGGACGCTAATACCGTCTTGACCACAACGAGGAGAGTCGCACGCAAGCAATTTCACCGGCGGAAAGCGAAGAACAGAGCGAACTTTATGATTTCTGATTGGTATTCAAGAGCAGAGCAAAAACTGAGTAAGCTACTTTTTGTTGGCAGGAAGCTCAAGCTTGGCCGCCATCCGGACCAGTTGCGCCAGGGAGTCAGCCTGCATCTTGTGCATTACGTGGCCACGATGAATCTTCACCGTGATTTCACTGGTCCCGAGGTGAAAAGCTATTTGCTTGTTGAGCATGCCCGAAACCACCAGACCCAGCACCTCCCGTTCCCGTGCCGTCAACGTCTCGTAGCGCTTTCGCAAGCCGGCAAGCTCACTCTGCTGCTGGCGCGTCATCCGGTCACGATCCAACGCCTGGTGGATCGCATCCAACAAATCCTGATCGTGGAATGGCTTGGTGAGGAACTCCACGGCGCCGGACTTCATGGCCTTCACCGTCATGGGAATATCTCCATGGCCCGTAATGAAGATGATAGGGATGCGGACGCCTGCGTCACTCAACTCGCGTTGAAAATCCAAGCCGTTGACTCCGGGCAGCCTCACGTCAAGGACCAGACAACTTGGCCCGTCCTCCCGTTTGCTGCGCAAGAACTCTTGCGGCGTAGCGAACGTCTCCGAACGCAAGCCAACCGACTTCAGCATGCCTTGAATGGCTTCCCGCACCAGGGCGTCATCATCGATGACGAACACCCTGGGAACGACTGCTGGTGTCATTCCTGGTCCTCAACTTTCGTGGGTAGAGTGAAATAAAAGCTTGCGCCGCGCGGAGAGTTGACGGCAGCCCACAAGCGGCCGTTATGCGATTCAACAATAGATCGGCTGATGGAAAGTCCCATGCCGGTCCCTTGAAGCTTGGTGGTAAAAAACGCATTGAAGATCTGCTCCGTCTGCTGTGGGGGAAGTCCAACGCCGGTATCGCTGACGGATACCAGGAGGTGCCCGTTTTCTGCTGCATGTGACTTGATGGCAAGCTCGCGAGTTCCATCCGCTTCTCTCATTGCATCGATGCTGTTCATCATGAGGTTCATCATGACCTGCTGCAATTGCACGCGATCGCCCATGACCTGGGGAAGCTCCGATGCCAGTTCTGCCCAAACCGCTATGGAGTAGCGCACTGTCTCGTTGCGCAGGAGAACGATCATCTCTCGAATGATTTCGTTTACGTCCACCAACTCCCGCTGGGAAGTGCTCTTCTTGAAGAGCAAGCGGACGTGGCTGACAATTTCCGACGCCCGGGTTGCACCTTTCACGACTCTCATCGCAGCCGCGCGCGCCTCGTCCAGATCGGGTTCCTCGCGGGCTAGCCAGCGCAAGCACGTATTGGCATCGGTGATTGCGGCCGCAATGGGTTGCTTTATCTCATGGGCCAGGGATGCAGATAACTCCCCCATGGTGGTCACGCGGCTCACGTGTGCCAGATCGGCCTGGGCCTGGCGTAATTTTTCGCGCTCTTGTTCCGCGCGTTTGCGCTCGGTCACGTCTATGGAGGTGCCCAGGAATTCAACAAGATGGTTGGAGGCGTCGAAAACAGGATGACCTTCTGCGTGAATGTGTTTCATGACTCCGTCGGGAAGAACGATCCGGAAATCCAACTCGTAGTCGCTGCCTTCACGGATTGCTCTCTCCCAGATTTCCAGGACTCTGTCTCGATCCTCGGGATGAATGCGCTTGCGAACTGTTTCTAGTGACCGCGGCCCGGCGTCCGGATCGAAGCCAAACAAATGATCGTGTTCCTGGGACCAGTGGACGAGCTCCTTGGTGGCGACGTTCCACGCCCAACTGCCGGTATGACTCAATCTCTGTCCTTCGGTCAGGTAGGTCTCGGTGCGCCGTAGCCTATCTTCTGCATGCTTGCGCTCAATGCTCTCTGCTCGCAATGCCTCGTTCGTTCTTTGGAGTTCCTGCACTGTTCCCAGCAGATCATTGCGGGCGCTTCTCAGCGATTCTGTGGCGCTTCGTTGCGCAGCGCTCAGCATTCCGACAACGAGGGCTGACAGCGCGAAAACTATAAGGCGTGGTATCTCCGCGGGCTTCGCATCCAGTGAGTGGATAGGAGGCAGGAAGTAGTAATAGAAAGCGAGAGTGGAAAGAACGGTCGCGAGTAATCCAGGCTCGAATCCACCAAACCAGGCACTGAGCATAACAGCGCAAAAAAACAGTGACACGGGAGCAGCTTCCAGATGTAACGCCGGCCACTGGGAAAGAATCAGTGCTGTGGTAACTGATAGAACAGCAATCGCATACTTCCGAATGCCATGCGACCTGGTCCACAGTAAAGGATCGGCCCTGGACATGCTTCTGCTCCGGGGATGCAGAGTATCGCTTCCTGCAAGCAAAAATCTTAACATCAAGGAGTGTGCTTTTCTGATCATTTGAGTTATGCGAGCCATGGAAACAGGAGTGAGTTCCAGGCTTCCTGATCTCCTAAAACAACCTTGCCATCGCGGACTGCGGCAAAATGAATGCCCGCAAAGTCACATGGCGAAATCGCTCTAAGTGATCAACGATTATTTTTCGCAGGCATTCTCTCAGTCGCGCTCACCAGTTTTCCGCAACACTCAGGATGTAGCGGAAGGTTTGAACTATCCCATCCTCCACCCAATGCCTGGACCAATTGGACAGCGGCCACCATTCGCCGCCCCAGAATGTTTACGGCAGTGATTTCATCAGAGAGTGCCGCACTTTGTGCGACTGTGACTTCCAGATAACTAGTGACTCCACCCTTGTATCGTTGGATGGAAAGGTCCAACGATTTCTGAGCAGCAATGACTGCTTCATTCTGGACCTGAGCTTCTTTCTCCAGAATGCGCAATGCGGCCAGATTGTCTTCCACCTGTTGGAAGCTTGTGAGCACGGTTTCACGATAAGTAGCCACGGTCTGATCGTAGAACGCAATAGCCTGGTCTGAGGCGGCTCGCCGTCTGCCTGCGTCGAAGATAGTTTGGAACGCCGAGGCGCCAACAGACCACAACGCGCTGGGCCCTTGTATCAATGTTGTAATAGTCCCGCTTTCAAAACCTCCGGTGCCCGTCAGGTTCAACAGCGGATAATATGCTGCCTTGGCCACTCCGATCCGGGCGTTCGCGGCCGCCATCAGGCGTTCGGCAGATGCAATGTCAGGCCGCCGTTCGAGCAACTCTGACGGCACGCCTGCCGGTATCGAAGGCGGTGGCGTGCGGAGAGGCAGAGGAGGGAGGCTGAAGGACGCTGGGGGTTTGCCAATCAGCACCGCAACCGCATGCTCAAATAGGGCGCGTGACACGCCGACGTCTATGGCCTCGGCGCGGGTTGTCTCAAGTAGCGTTCTGGCCTGCTCGACCTCGACTTCAGAGCCGACTCCTCCTTGAAACCGGGCCACGTTCAACTGCAGGGCCTGCTCATAGTATTGAACAGTGGAGTTCAAGAGCTGCTCCTGGGCATCCAGGGTGCGGGCCTCGTAGTAGAACAGAGCGAGCTGCGCATGCGCGCTCAAGTTAACGGTCGCAAGATCAGCAGCGCTGGCTTGCGCCTGCTCGCGAAAAGACTCCACAGTGCGGCGTACTTGTCCCCAGGCATCGACCTGGTAAGACAGTTCAAAGGGCAGTTGGAAGTCGGTGCTGGTTATGCCATTGAAAATTGATGTGTGAGGCGGACGATTGCCGGACACTCTTGTACGTGACGCCGATGGGGCGACGGCCAGGGTCGGGAAGTAAGCGGCGCGATTATAGCGGACCAGCGCACGAGCTTGCGTATACACCGCCTCCGCGGCCTTCAGGTTCTGGTTGGAAATATTGACCTGCTGTTCCAGGGTGTTCAGTTGAGGATCCTGGAATATTTCCCACCAGTTGCCACCGAGATTTTGCACGTTCGGCTGGGCAACTTTCCAGTTGCCGACCTCTTTATAGGCTGGCGGCGTCTCGACTGGCGGACGATGGTATTTTGGACCAACTGTACAACCGGCGAGAAACAACATGCTTCCAAGACAGGCGGCTGTTGCGATCTGCCAACGGGCTCGAGAGTTCGTCTTTAAATACGAAAGTAAGCTCATTCTGGGCCTCCAGAAACGGCGGCAGCCTGCACAACCTGCACCTTTTGTCCGGAGACAATGGAATCCGGAGGATTTGTAATCACCGATTCATTACCCTTGAGACCAGTAACGATCTCAATTTGCTGGCCGAAATCGCGACCAGGTGTTACCCGCGTGAGCTCCGCGCTGCCGTTATTTACAACTGCAACCTGCAGACCTTGCGCGCGAAATATAAGCGCTGAGACCGGCACCAGAAACGAGGTGGTCTGTTGAGGCACCTTGAGATGAACCTCGGTATAGGCGCCAGTGAGCAACTCACCGGTTGGATTGTCCACGTCAATTTCCGCCGTCAAGGTGCGAGTGGCGAAGTTGATCGCGCTTGAGGTTCGAACCAGTTTGCCCGGGAATTTTCGACCAGGGAATTCCGCAAGGGTCAGCTGGGCTGTCAGTCCCGGAGTGGCCGCCTGCGAGTACTGTTCCGGCACATTCACGTACACACGGAGCTTTCCTGGCTGCGAGATGTGGAAAAGGTCCGTCCTCACGTTTCCGCTGTTGCCGGCATTGATCAGGTCTCCAATATCCGTGTTACGTGCGGTGATGATTCCGTCGAATGGGGCGTAAATCCTCTCGAATGACTGCAACGTCTCAAGCTGCTTCACATTGGCTTGATTAGCATCGACGATGGCTTTGTTGGCTTTGTAAGAGCCGAGGGCATTGTCCGCGTCTTGTTGCGCAACCGCATGGGTTGCCAACAAACCCTGGTAGCGGTTGTTGGTGATTTCGGCAAGCTTGAGATTGGCCTGAGCGGTGGCCAGGTTGCTGCGTGACTGCGCTAATTGCTGATCCACTTCGGGTGTCTGAACCACAGCGAGTAGCTGGCCCTTTTTCACACGCGCTCCAATATCGAAATACCAGTTCTTCAGGTAACCACTGGTGCGCGAGTAAATAGGGGAGCTAATGAACGGCATTACATTCCCGGGCAAGACAATCTCCTGCGAGGGCGCAGACCGCTGCGGAGAAACGACTGAAACTGAGGGCACAGCCATTTGCGCGGTTTCAGCGCGAACTGTGTTCTGCTCTCCGATACGGCTGAGAATGCCGTATACGAGGATCCCGCCAAAAACCACGAGCAGCGCGCCGGCCATAACCCAGCCTCGTTTTGACCGGAATGATCTTTTCATCGAACTCAGCCACGGCGATTCGTGGGGAGGGGGTTTGATTTGTGTTTGCGATTGTATTGGCATAACCATTCCTGTTCCTTCGAATATTTCTCTTACGCTTGTTTCACGCTCTCAGTTTTACGACGCATACTGTGGATAACGCTGAAAATCGTGGGTACAAAAAGCAGTGTGGATGCCGTGGCGACGATCAGTCCGCCGATCACAGCCCGTCCCAGCGGCGCATTCTCTTCGCCTCCGTCACCGAGTCCCAAGGCCATGGGCACCATGCCGATGATCATGGCCAACGCCGTCATGATTACAGGACGGAAACGAGTGAATCCAGCTGCCGAAGCGGCAGCTATCGCGTCTTTACCCTCCGCCATTTGCTCTCTGGCAAAGCTGACTAACAGAATGCTGTTAGCGGTTGCCACACCCATGCACATAATGGCGCCGGTGAGAGCAGGCACGCTCATGGTGGTGTGAGTCGCGAACAACATCCAGGCGATTCCCGTCAGGGCTCCGGGAAGAGCGGAGATGATAATGAACGGGTCCAACCATGATTGGAAGTTCACGACGATCAGCAGATAGACGAAGATGATGGAGAAGACCAGCCCTCCTATAAGACCGACATAGGAGGAATGCATCGCCTGGATCTGGCCGCGCAGCACGACCTGCGAGCCGCGCGGAAGTTCTTTGCTGGTCTGGTTAAGAATACGCGTGATGTCTCCGGCCACTCCGCCCAGATCACGATCCTGGACCGAGCCGAAAATATCAATCACGGGTCGGATATTGTAGTCCGAGACAACCGCCATACCGGTGCCGCGCTGAATTGAGCTTAGACTGGCAAGTATTGACGGGGGCGCTTGCGGATTTACCCCGGTGACCGGAACGTTCTGGAGGTCCTGAAGCGAATCGAGCCGGTACTGCGGCGTCTGTGTCGCAATCTGATAGCTGACGTGATTTTTCGGATCGACCCAGAAAGTAGGCGAGGTCTGGAAGCTGCCGCTGAGCGATACCAGCATGTTCTGGGCAATGTCGTGGGCAGTGAAGCCGATTTCTTGCGCCTTGGTGCGGTCCACCCATACATGCATGTACGGCAGGTTAAATGGCTGCTGGATGCGCAGGTCTGTTGTGCCCGACACTTGCCTGACTTTTTGCAGCAACGCATCCGCATAAGCTTGGTCGCCCTGGATATCGGTGCCGATGACCTGGATATCAATCGGCGCGGGCAAGCCAAAATTCAGAATCTGGCTCACCATATCGGTCGGCAAAAAAGCAAAAATCACGCCGGGAAACTGTTTAGCCAGACTGATCCTAAGATCGTGGACATATTTGGGAGTCTGATGGTTGTTCTGAGCCAGGCTTACCAGGATGTCTGCATCTGAGGTGCCGACCGGAGCAGAATTGCTGTAGGAAAGGTTAATTCCGCTGTAAGGCAGGCCAATATTGTCAACGATGCTGGAAACCTGACCGGGCGGAAGTTGCTGCCTGATGAACCGTTCGACCAGATCGCAGAGACGCGCGGTCTCCTCAATGCGTGTTCCTGTAGGAGCGCGAAGGTGGAGCGTGAACGCCCCACTGTCCACGCTGGGAAAAAAGTCCTGTCCCAGCCAGGGCACAATCACCGCCAGAGAAATGGCACAACTTGCGTAGAACCCGATGAGGAAAGCTCGGCGGTGATGCAGACACCGTTCCAGCAGCTTGTGATAACGCTCCCGCAGACGCTCAAATGCCCTCTCAAAACCGGCCTGCAGGCGAGCGAAGGGATTACGGCTGGGGGCAGCGGGCTGGGAAGACTCGGGCGCCTGGCCTCGTAAAAGATACTTGGCCATCGTCGGCACAAGGGTGCGCGAAAGAACATAAGAGGCTAACATCGCGAACACCACTGCCTCGGCCAGCGGTATAAAGAGAAATTTTGCGACGCCTGTAAGGAAGAACATGGGAACGAAGACGATGCAAATCGCCAGCGTGGAGACGATGGCCGGCGTGGCTATCTCGGCCGCGCTTTGCAACACGATGTCATCCATGCTCTTTTCGGGCATGAGAGTTCGATTTCGATTGATGTTCTCAATTTCAACAGTGGCGTCATCAACCAGAATTCCGACGGCCAGGGCGAGCCCGCCGAGCGTCTCAATGTTGATGGTTTGGCCCAGCGCACTGAACGCGATGACAGAAGTCAGGATTGCCAGAGGAATCGAAGTCGCTATGACCAGCGTGCTGCGCCAGCTTCCCAGAAAAACGAGGACCATGAAAGCAGTAAGGCAGGCGGCGATCGCCGCTTCCTTTACCACTCCCTGAATGGCGCCTTTCACGAATATGGATTGGTCTCCAAGCAACTGAATGTTAAGAGCGGGCGGTACTGTCAGCTTGATCTGCGGCAGCAACGATTTAATGCCCGCAATGATGTCCAGCGTCGAGCTAGTGCCGTTTTTTTGGATTGTCAAGAGCGAGGCGCGTTGGCCATCGACGCGGACAATGTTGGTTTGGGGAGGAAAGCCGTCACGAACGAAGCCAACGTCGCTGATGTAGGTAGTCGTCGTCCCAACCGTCTTGACCGGAATCCGGTTCAGTTCCGGAATGGTTTGGGGGGCGGCATTGATGAAGTCTACGGCGTACTCTTTCGTTCCGATCTTCGCCGTGCCGTTCGGCAAAATTAGATTCTGGGCGCTGATGGCATTGACCACATCAAGCGGAGAGAGACCTCTTGACTGTAGAGCGGCAGTGTTCAAGTCCACCTGTACCTGGCGCTGCTTTCCACCATACGGGTACGGGACTGAAGCTCCCGGGACTGTGATGAGCCGCGTGCGGATAAAGTTGAGCCCATAATCGTTCAGTTGCTGCTCACTCAATCCCTGACCGGATAACCCGAGCTGCAGAATGGGAACACTCGAGGCACTGTAAGTAATGACCAAAGGCGGCGTTGTGCCTTGGGGCAACTGCCGTAGCTGGGTTTGCGAAACAGCGGTGATCTGGGTGATGGCCCTGCTTATATCTGTTCCAGGCTGGAAGAAGACCTTAACGACACCGATCCCGTAGAGCGATTGAGACTCAAGATGCTCAATGTTATCCACCGTAGTTGTCATACTCCGCTCGGTGATGGAGACGATCCTGTCTGACATGTCCTGGGGCTGCATCCCACTGAAAGTCCAGATGACGCTCACGACGGGGATGTTGATGTTCGGGAAAATATCCGTGGGAGTGCGAAGGGCGGCGAGCGTTCCCAGGATCAAGATCAGAATAGCCAGGACCACGAACGTGTAGGGCCGCCTGAGTGCGAGCCGAACAATCCACATAAATTACCTCGTTGTGACCCTCAGATTTGGATCCACGTACAGTCAACAAGTGAATTGCACTTGAGTTGCCAAGAGTTCCACCAGGAACAAGAGCACGCCAAGTAAGTGAACACAGGCATCATCTCGAGGTTTACACCTGACCAACACAGGAAAACGTCACTGAGCCTCGACACGTGTCGAAACCTCGACACTTCAATGCGGCGAGAGCCTGGCCTTCTCACTAATGCGGTCCAGCAAGTGTTTGCTTGTCTCGGCCCAGAGTTGGTCCTATCTGCCAAAGCATCATTGGTTCTTGCAGCTCTCGCTGATGAGGTTTTGCGTTCGTCCCTGCTTAAAAAATGCTTCAGTGGTTTTTACGAGGAGATGGCGTGGGAAATGCTAAAGAAACTAGATGTAGGAGTTATGCCATGAAGAATGACGATAAGAAGGATCAGGTTTCGCGACGCCAGTTTCTCGGAGTCAGCTCGGCGGCACTGGCCGTCGGAGCTGGCAGTTTGGTGGTAGGCAGCAGCTTGAATGCACAGAAAGCTTCCAAAGCCGGGACTGACCGGAGTGCAACTGATCCTGGTCCTGCAAATAAGCCCCTGGATGCACAGAACGCCGATTCCGAGTGGCCACCCAGCACGGATTCCAAAAGCTTAGTTCAAACGTTCAAATACCCATTCTCTTTTGCGAACAAACGGACCTACGAAGGCGGATGGTCACGGGAGGTGACTGTTCGGGAACTCCCCGTCTCCAAAACTATGGCAGGCGTAAACATGAGGCTCACGGCCGGAGGTGTCCGCGAGTTGCATTGGCACACGGCGGGCGAGTGGTCAATCATGCTTTATGGGACGGCGCGTATTACGGCGATCGATGCTGATGGCAAGAGCTTTGTGGCCGACGTGAAGAAAGATGACCTGTGGTATTTTCCGACGGGGATCCCGCATTCGATTCAGGGGCTAGGCCCGGACGGCGCGGAATTCATGCTGGTGTTCGATGATGGAGAATTTTCGGAATCAGACACTGTCCTGCTAAGCGATTCCATGGCGCACCTGCCGCCCGAGGTCCTGTCAAAAAACTTTGGCGTTACCCAGGCGGCTTTGAAAAATCTTCCCAGGCAAGAATTGTTCATTTTCCAGACGGAAGTTCCCGGAACACTGGTGGCCGACCAAAAAGCAGCTGCTGGTGCGGCAGGGAACTCGTCGAGCGATTTTGCTTTTCGTACCATGCAAATTCCGCCGACGGTCCGTACGAAAAGCGGAGAGGTACGCATCGTTGATTCGAGGAACTTCAAGGCCGCAGCAACTGTGGCCATGGCAATGGTCACTCTTCATCCGGGAGGACTGCGTGAACTGCACTGGCACCCTAACGCGTCCGAATGGCAGTACTACATCACGGGTAAAGGACGAATGACTGTAGTGGCGACAGGTAACAAAGGTCGCACGATGGATTTTGAGGCGGGTGACGTCGGCTACGTGGAAAAGTCCCTACTGCATTACATCGAGAATACCGGGGACACAGACATGGTCTTCCTGGAGATGTTCAAGAGTAGCTTCTATCAAGACCTCTCGCTGTCGGATTGGCTGGCCCATACTCCACCCGAACTGGTAATGGCGCATCTACATATCGACCGGGCGACACTGGATGCAATCCCGAGAGAGAAGCTGGTGGTCGTGCCGGGTTAGAGAAATCTAACTCAGCTAAGAAAACTGGTTTCCGTTTCGGTACTAGTTTCCGGATATGCTTCGAAACCTCCCCTTCAGCATGACATGAATCAAACCAGCGAGGTCGGAGTATGGTCGCGGGGTTTCTTCCAAAGGATTTTCGAATTCAAAAAGTGGTTCAGGTTCTGAATGAAAACCCATCCCTCACAGTCCCTGAACTTGCTCATGGCTGCGCGATCAGCATATCGAGGCTGAGTCATTTGTTCAAAGACGAACTCGGCATCAATGTTAAACATTACCGCAAAGATTGCCGGTTACAGGTAGCGGCTGCGCTGCTCGTATCCACCAGCATGCCAATAAAGGAAATAGCATACACGGCCCGCTATCGCCACAGTTCCAGCTTTGCGCGTGCCTTTAAGACTCACTTCGGGATGTCACCCGCTCGCTTTCGCAGGAAGCCAAAACAGGCGGCGTAGCAGCACGTGCTAATAAACAGCAGGAACCGCTAATCCAATCCAATTGACAAGCCCACGCAGAAGCGGCAACCTTGGCCTACACCGGTAGCTTGTCGCCGGACCTAACGCCATAACCACGGCCCCTGTTTGCTCCGGAACAAGTAACCGCCATTTCTTTACCAACAGAACCGCAGCCTCTCCCCTTGCCAAAATGAGAGGCTGAAAACGTGGAGAAGGAAGCAAGACACTGAGAACGGACAAGCAGGTGTCGTGCGAGTCTTTGACAGCCGTGAGAATCCTCATTCACATCGGACGAATCCCTCATCAGGATTGCGATAACACATCAATCTGCGCATTTAACAATGCTGGCTTTGTTCCTCTTGGAACGGGCGGTGTCTGTCCAATGGGTTGGGGTCCGGAACAAAAATTTGTTGTTGTGGTTCCAGCGCGCCGCCCATTCTTTATCTACCCCGAACGGTAACTGATGAAAGGCCAATGTATGAACCATCGAACGCGGACGATAATAATATCGGTGGGCGCACTTTGTGTAGTAGTGCTTTGTATGTCGCTCGCTCAACGCAAAGTGTCAGCCCAGAACGACCCTACCAAACACGACGAGAAAGAACCAGCGGTGCCGATTTACAACCCCTACCCGGCAGGGATTCTCCCCTCCGATTTGAATTCAGAGCTGGCGAGAGTGCTGCGGGAGGTGGATGTCATCGAAAATAGAGCGCTTGCAGAATGGCACGCGTTACCCCCACTGACTTTCACGGGTCAACCGCCGACACTTCAGGGTACCGGTTATCAGGCCGTACAGATACTCGGTAAGCTTATGAATTACGACAAGAACATGTCACCCGAAAGAAATTCAGCATGCGCTTCTTGCCACATGCCGTACGTCGGCTTTAGCGGACCGATTCCGTCAGTGAATCTGACGATGATCGCATATCCCGGAACAGTTCGTTTTCGG
>Ga0137391_10001797_pt1 | contig 15805 bp, 15 predicted proteins | sample 15con2h24BmetaG_FD_101399 | JGI IMG/M metagenome (GOLD analysis project Ga0137391, IMG submission 101399) | Vadose zone soil microbial communities from Angelo Coast Range Reserve, California, USA - 15con2h2.4B metaG | ecosystem: Environmental > Terrestrial > Soil > Vadose zone > Saprolite...
GACGTGCGCTGGTTGCCCCCGGCATTCCTTCGCACCCCGTCACTTATAAAGGCATTACATACGTCATCGGACAGGCCAACAACGCGCTGCTCTATCCCGGTCTAGGCCTGGGCACGATCGTTGCGCGCGCGCGCCAGGTCAGCGATGGCATGTTCACCTCTGCTGCCAAAGCCGTCGCGGATCAGGTGGATGCCAAACAGCCCGGAGCGTCCCTCCTGCCGCACGTTGACAATCTACGCGCTGTCTCCGCCACGGTTGCCGTTGAGGTGGCCAAGACCGCAGCCTCCGAAAAACTGGTACGTGTGGAACTCACCAACGTGATTCAGCAGGTCCAGGATGCGATGTGGCAGCCGGAATATCCAGAGTTGCTGAGCAGCGTTGCAGCAGGGAGCAGAAAATGAGTAGCCACCAGCAGCACCAGGCGCGAACGGTCACAACCGTTCGCGCCCTGCCGATCGGACTTCAGGCCTCGGGCACCCGCCAGGAATCGGACTCGATGGGAACCATCGAAGTCCCGGCAGATCACTACTGGGGGGCGCAGACGCAGCGCTCCCTGATCCACTTCGCCATTGGCGATGACCACATGCCCAAAGCGGTCTACCATGCCTAAGTGAATCTTGAGAGAGCAATCGAAGAACATGTGTAGCTTTCGTAGACAACATTCTCCTACCACAGAGGAGGCGAGAGAATATGACAACCGGACGAGTAAAGGAGACTCAAATGGCAAGTACACCGACACCACGATCATCCGTTTCACCAGGCAAAGCCAGCGACAAAGCACCCAAGATCCTCGACCTTCCCATCGGCCTCGCTGCCACCGGGATGAGGCGCGAGTTCGACAGCCTTGGCGACGTTGAGGTTCCGGCCAATCGGTACTGGGGTGCCCAAACCCAACGCAGCCTCGAGCACTTCAACATCGGCCACGACCGCATGCCCAAGGAGGTGTATCACGCCTACGGCTACGTGAAGAAGGCGGCGGCCATCATCAACACGCGTGCCGGTCGCCTGCCCGCGTGGAAGGGCCAGCTGATTGAGCGCGTGTGCGACGAGGTCATCAGCGGGGCGCTGGACGACAACTTCCCGCTCTACGTCTGGCAGACCGGCTCGGGCACCCAGTCCAACATGAATGTGAATGAAGTCATCTCTAACCGGTGCATCCAGCTGGTCGGCGGAACGCTCGGCTCGCAGGAGCCGATCCACCCCAACGACCACGTGAACATGGGCCAGTCGAGCAACGACACGTTCCCGACCGCCATGCACATCGCCGCCTACACGATGGCGACCCAGAAGACGATCCCCGCCCTCAAGCGCCTCCGCGAGGCCTTGGACGCGAAGTCGAAGCAGTGGGCTGACGTGGTCAAGATCGGCCGAACACACCTCGAAGACGCCGTCCCACTGACGGTCGGCCAGGAATGGTCTGGCTATGTTGGCGCCCTCGATGACGCCATCGCCGAGGTCGAGCACGCGACCGACGGCCTGCTGAAGCTCGCCATGGGAGGGACCGCCGTCGGTACCGGGCTCAATGCTCCCCTTGGTTTTGGCGAGCAGGTGGCACAGGAGATCGCCTCGATGACCGGCGTCCCTTTCAAGACGGCGCCCAACAAGTTCACTGCCCAGGGCACGCTCGACCGCATGGTGCGCGCACACGGAGGGCTGAAGGCGGCAGCAGTCACCCTGTTCAAGATCGCCAATGACCTGCGCTGGCTGGGCTCGGGCCCGCGCACCGGGATTCACGAACTGCTGCTGCCAGCCAACGAACCGGGGTCGTCGATCATGCCCGGCAAGGTCAACCCGACCCAGGCCGAGGCCATGCTGATGGTCAGCATCCAGATCATCTCGTCCGACGTCGCGGTGACCATGGGGGGCGACGAGGGCAACTTCGAGCTCAACGCCTTCCGCCCGATCCTGATCAACAACTACCTCCACTCGGCGCTGATCATGGCCGACATGTGCGACCACTTCCGCGAGTTCATGATCGAAGGCGCCCAGCTAAACGCGCCCAAGCTCAAGGAGAACATCGAGCGCTCGGTGATGATGGTAACGGCGCTCTCGCCCATCATCGGCTACGACCAGGCCTCGGTCATCTCGCATTACGCCATCGACCACGACCTGACGCTCAAGCAGGCCGCCCTGGCCAACGGCGTCAGTGAGGAGTTGTTCGACCGCGTTGTCAACCCGCTCGCTCTCACGCGTGGAGGCTCGGCCGATCTACCGTCTGGCCCTAAGGAGGGACCGAAATGAGCTCCCCAGAGGACACGGCTGCGCAGGTGGACGCCAACTCCCAAGCCATTGGCAAGGCGGCCCTGGTCGCGTCGGTGGGTGGTCAGCGGGGCTTCGCCGATTGGACTAACCCAGACCATCGGCTGCGACGGCTGCTGGCCGAATTCATCGGCGTGGCTGGGCTGACCTTCATTCTCTCCGGTGGCGCAGCCATCCTCGTCCGTTACGGAGGTCAAGCCCTGCAGCTCTGGCAGACGGTGCTGGTGCTCTCCGCCTGCTCGGCGCTCTGGCTCGTCGTGGCCGTCTACTTCCTGGGCGATATCTCGGCCCACTTCAACCCGGCGATGACCCTGGCATTCGCGCTGCGGCGGGACATGGACTGGGTGATGGCCGGTGCGTACTGGATCGTCCAGTTCGCGGCCGCCGTCTGTGGGTCCCTATTGGCTCGCGCCTTCTTCGGGGTGGCAGGAAACCTGGCGGCGACGATGCCTCCGCCGGGCCTCGCATGGCAAGCCTCCGGCTTCGAGGCGATCCTCACCTTCGGCCTGGTGCTCATGGTCCTGAACCTGGCCAATGGGCCCAAGCTCAACGGCCCATTTGTGCCACTGGCCGTCGGTGCCTACATTATGGCCTGGGGCACCATGGGCGGACCGTTCGACGGCGCCTCGATGAACCCCGCCAGGAGCTTGGGACCTGATCTGGCCCTGTGGAACCTGTCGACGTGGTGGGTCTACCTGCTTGGACCGGTGGTCGGCGCAGTGCTCGCCGTGGGCGTGGCGTACATTCTGCGCGGCCCGGCCAAAGCGCAAGAGTCGATGGCCGCGATGGGCACGCCACTTGACCAGGTCTAGGTCCAGCTAGCCTGGGATGGACGATACCGCCACTGCGTCTGCTGGATACGGTGATCGGGATCATCGTAGGTGTTGGCTGTTGGTGGATCGGAAAGGTCCTGTTCGGATTCAATGATCAGAGGGAAAAGATATGAGTCAAAAGCAAGAACATATCACGAGAAGGACAGCCAACAGATGGAGAAGATGCCTTGGGTCAGAATGGGGGAGCATACAACCAACGGTGTAACGTTTGGGCAATCATAAGAGGAACGGAGCCGTCTCCTGTCAACAGGAGGAGTTATGCAGCATAATACAACGCACTCCTCTGATTCAGCACCTGCTCTGGCACGTGAGCAAATCTGGGCCGCGTTGCTCCTCGCCTGGGTCGCAGCCTTCAGCGACGCGATTGGCTTCCTCGTTCTGCAGCAATTGGGAGCCTCCTTTATGAGTGGCAATAGTATGGCCACCGGGGTGGCGCTTGGGCGACTGGATTGGCCCGCCGCGCTGCAGCGCGGCTTGCCCATTCTCGCCTTCTTCCTGGGAAACATACTGGGCCTTCTCGTGCTCGCGCAGGTTCGCCGGTGGGGTATCCGCTCTCCCTTTGCCGTCGTCTTTGGCCTGGAAGCGGTGTGCATGCTTGCTTTTCTGCTGCTTGGCACCCACGCGTTGCAAGGTGGTGTCATTCGTCCCTCCCCCTCGGGCATCTTTTCTCTGTGTGTCGTGCTGCTGACCCTGGCGATGGGGCTCCAGACAGCGACGGTACGAAGGGCAAGTGGCCAGGGCGTGCGTACCACCTTTGTGACAGGTTTGCTGAGTGATTGGGCGCAGGCCATGACGCAGTACCTGTCCTGGTTGCGCCAGCGGCCCGCAGAACAGCGCCTTCGCCAGGCCGTGCGCGAATCGATGCAGCAAGCCTCCTTTCGGCATCTCTTCCTGCTGGGCGGCATCTGGGGATGTTATGTGGTGGGAGCCATCTGCGGAAGCGCCCTCGAGCTGCACATGTCCCTGACAGCCCTGGTCTTCCCCCTGTGCGTTCTCGCGGTGCTTATTGTCATCGACCTGTTCCGACCTTTTGAAGGGTGATGTGACAACTTTTCATGACAATGCTCTTAACGCTTTCATGACACTTCCTCCTTATACTTGTACTTGCACGAGAGAGGGCGAGGTGCTTCAGCTGAGGAGTGGTCCAAAACCCTGCCGGCTGGGCCTTTGAGTGAGGAAATGCCCTCGTACTATAGACAGAGAGACAAGCCGCCTTTGAGCGTTTAGTTCTTCATTAGAAGGAGACATACCCTATGCCAATCTATGTGAGAGAAGCCATCCCCACAGAGGCCAGGCGCAGTACGCTCGACCCCGAACTAGCCGCATGGCTGAAGGATGCGCCGCGGCTTGGCGCGCATGTACCGGTGCCTGTAGCGCGCGCACAACACGACGCGCTGATCCCAAAGCAGCTGCCGCCGATCGGGTCGGTTGAGTACTTGGGGCTTGCAGGCCCGCACGGCACGATCCCGGTTCGGGTCTATCATCCCTCGCACCAGGGTGATGGGGCAGGCGGCGCACTGATTTACCTGCACGGCGGCGGCTGGACAGTGGGCACACTCGACCAGTTCGAGGGGGCCATGCGCATCTTCGCGCAGGAGAGCGGAGCGCAGGTCTACGCCGTCGAGTATCGGCTGTCGCCCGAGTACCAGTACCCGGTGGCGTTGGAGGAGGCGGAGGCGGTGCTGCGCTGGCTGGTCGAGAACGGCCCCAGTCGTGGTGTTGATCCGAAGCGGATCGCCGTCGGTGGCGACTCCGCAGGCGGCAACATGACCGCTGTGCTCGCGCTAAAGATGCGCGACCGCCAGGGACCACGCATGGCGCTGCAGTTACTGCTGTACCCTGAGACGGCGCTGCCTTTCGAGACGCGCGCTGGCAGTGAAAATACGACGGGCTACTATCTGGAGACCGCCGGTGTGCTGTTGTTCGCGTGGAATTATGTACCGCAGGGGCAGGACCTGGCCTTCCCCTACATCACACCGTTGAATGCGGACAGTCACGCGGACCTGCCGCCAGCCTATATCGTTACCAACGGCTTTGATCCATTGCGCGATGTGGGGCACGCGTATGCACAGCGCCTCGCCCGCGCTGGCAATCCAGTGACATACGTCAATCACGAGGATTTGACACACGGCTTTATCCAGTTTACTGAGCACTCCAAGCGAGCGCTCGCGGCAACATTGGAGATCGCGCACGCGCTCGGTGCAGCATTGAAGGCGCATTGAGTGTTGTGGCAGACTTCACCTCGTTGGATGAAATGCGCGCATACCGCACACATCCATCTCATGTCAAAATGGCAGCGTTCATGGATACGCTCATCGAACACATCCATAGCGTTGACTTCGAGATAATGTCCTCATAATAGTTCAAACGAACGTGTCATATCTAGACACCGTCATCCCATGAAATGGGATGAAGAGAGGAGAGCATGCATGAAAAATGTGTTTCACCAGGGCACCGAAGCAGCCGATCAGGTGCCACAACCGATCAGGGACGGTGCTGGCGCAACCGATCCTGGCCCGCGAAACGTACTGCTGGACCGGCAGAATCCCGATCTGCTCACGCCGCCCAGCACCGACTCTGGCACCCTCCCCAACCTGAAATATTCGTTCTCCCTCGCGCACAATCGACTCCAGGAGGGAGGCTGGGCGCGGCAGGTGACCATGCGCGAGTTGCCTATCGCCACCACGCTGGCAGGCGTAAACATGCGTCTGAATCCCGGCGGGGTGCGCGAGTTGCACTGGCACAAGGAAGCGGAGTGGGCCTATATGCTCTACGGGCGCGCCCGCATCAGCGCGGTGGACCAGGAGGGACGCAACTTCCTGGACGATGTCGGCGTCGGCGACATCTGGAATTTTCCCGCTGGCATTCCCCATTCGATCCAGGGCTTGGAAGAGGGCTGTGAGTTCCTGCTCGTCTTCGACGACGGCAACTTTTCCGAAGATTCGACCTTCCTGATTACGGATTGGTTCGCACATACGCCAGGAGCGGTGCTGGCCAAGAATTTTGGAGTGTCGGAAAGCGATTTCGCCGGCATCCCCACGCACGAGCGCTATATCTTCCCAGGCAAGGTGCCGGGTCCGCTGTCGTCCGACAAGGTGACCAATCCTGCCGGGCAGCGGTCGTTCAGCCATCGCTTGCTGGCGCAGGAGCCGGTAAAGACCAGTGGCGGCACGGCGCGCATCGTCGATTCCAGCAACTTTCCCGCCGCCTCCACCATCGCAGCGGCGCTGGTCGAGGTCGAGCCCGGCGGCTTGCGCGAAATGCACTGGCATCCCAATAACGACGAGTGGCAATACTACATCGAGGGCAGCGGGCGCATGACCGTGTTTGCCTCCGAAGGGAAAGCACGCACCTTTGACTACCAGGCAGGCGATGTCGGCTATGTGCCGTTCGCCATGGGGCACTACATCGAGAATACTGGTGACACACCGTTGCGCTTCCTGGAAATGTTCAAGAGCGCCCGCTTCGCGGACGTCTCGCTGAACCAGTGGATGGCCTTAACCCCACCGGAACTGGTGCAGGCGCACCTGAATCTGAATCCGACCGTGATGGGCGCGTTGCGCAAGCAAAAGTGGCCTGTCGTCAAGTAAAACAGCAGCGAACTGCTTTTACGGTATAGGTTCCTGTACTTTGGAGGACACTAATATGGTCGGCGGAGGGAGTAATCCCTTCGCCGACCATATTAGTGTCCTTTGGAGCTTTTCGGGTAAGCCAAAAAGTCCTGGAGAAGAGCAAGATACGAGAAGTTTTTTTCATTTTAGCATGCTATGATGATCAAGTGACCAGCATGAGAACGCTTGTCCGATGGTGCTTATGCGAATTAACAAAATAATCCGGCATACGGATGGGCGCTGTCGGTCCCCGATTTATCGAGGGACCGACATTTATGGCGCTTGGGGGTGGGGCAAAACCCACATGAATTTCTTAATCTCCATAAGCTCCTCGATGATCGCATGAAAGGATACTATGAACGATCTCCAACTCACGCAAATACCAGTTGCCAAAGCAGAAATGCTTATTCGAAAACCTGTTGTAGAAGTATTTGAAGCTTTTATGAATCCTGAGATTACAACTAAGTTTTGGTTTACCAAAAGCAGCGGAAGATTAGAAGCCGGAAAACAGGTTACATGGAGTTGGGAAATGTACAACGCTTCCTCAGATGTTACGGTAAAAGACGTTGAACAAAATAAGCGCATCCTCATCGAATGGTCAGGATATGGCTCGCCCACCACGGTGGAATGGATTTTTACTCCGTTTGGAAATGATGCAACGTTTGTTAGTATCACGAACTCTGGTTTCAGCGGAGATGGAGATGTGCTTGTAAAACAAGCGCTTGATTCGACGGGAGGTTTTACCTGGGTTTTGGCAGGTTTGAAAGCGTACCTTGAGCACAACATCATGCTCAACCTTATAGCGGACCGTTTCCCCAAGGGGCTGAGGGAACACTAATTTGGAACCAGTCGCCAAAGCGCTTGACGTTCAGAAGAAAATCGCAGTGAGATTGTTTTAAACCTGCTGTACTCTCGCCAGGAGCTTCACCCAGGCCAGGACTTGTGGCATCGAGGTTGGCAACGTGAACCTGTATGGGAGGTCATGATCGCCACCCGCCCCACGTTCGAGCTCTTCCCTTCGCTTATCCAGTCGGCTTTTGCTGCCCTCGTAGGGCGATGGCTCGGTGACGGCAGCGATGGAGGCCGTTCGTTCGCTTGCTCGTGCCCCACCTGCAGATGCTTCTCTCACCACTCCTGGTGGAGTGATCCTCCTCTGTTGCAGGAATTGTGTTGCCATGACCGAGGTGGACCCCAGTCCCTGGTTCTCTCGCACGAGCTGCTCGTTCAACTCTTCCCGTGAGGAGGAAGAGAAAATGCGCCAGCGCTCGCGCGGAAAAGCCCGATAGAACTGCAGCCACTGCAACAGGATATTCAGCGAACTCAGCGCTGTTGATTTCCATTGCCAGGTCGGCGACGAATGCACCTGGATAGCGACACGGTAATACATGCTCTGCCTCCTCTTGTGCTACACGAGCAATGCGGTTCCCCATAGCGAGGATGATCGCCCAGTTCGCAATGTGCGTATGAACTGGTTTCGTTCTTTCTCCATAGTACCTGGAGATCAGCCGACTCGCGTCCGGGAAAACCATAGTATTTCGCGCCCGCAACCCCAATCTTTTGCTTCTGGGAGCGACCCTACCCTAATATTTCAGTCTTGTACAAAAAACAAGGGAGGCAGAGAGGAACAAGCTCTGCCTCCCTGAGCATGGACCTTAATGTAGGAACACACAGATTGTGGCTAGTGCTGCTACCTGGGTATCTCCCCGTCTTGTGCTGCCTGGGTAGGCCCCCATAGTGTTCTGTCAAGGTTCAATTGACGGGCTGGAACCTGGCACTTGCAAGGGTGCCACTACATGTCTATGCATCATATCAAGGTTGACAGAGCAATAGGCGTTCACTTCATGTCCAGGGTGACCGAGACGGTCTCCCCTCCCAACCTATCATGTCATCCTGAGCGAAGCGAAGGATCTCTGTGCCCAGCGAGCAAGACCCTTCGCGGAGTTTACCCTGAGCGCAGCGAAGGGGAAGGGCTCAGGGTGACACGCTTTGGCAACTTCAGTTAACGCTTATAGGGCAGCCCCTTGTCGACTGCCCAGGCGGCAATCTGGGCGCGCGACGCAAACTCCAGCTTGGTGAAGATATGGCTGATATGCGCCTCTACAGTGCTCACACCCACCACCAGTTCTTCAGCAATGGCGCGATTGGATTTGCCCTGGGCCACCAGTCGCGCCACCTCGCGCTCACGTGCGGTCAGCCCGCCGAAGTGCTGCTGCAGTGCGCGCCGTGGCGAAAGCGCTGGGGATGGTTGGGGCGAAGGGGTGCCCGGTGGCACAGAGGATGAAGTCTCCTCCTCGTTCATCTGTTGGAACTTCGTTCCGGTCAGGGGTTCGTCTTTCGTTTCTAGAGCCTCTTCGATGGCCTGTTCCAACGGCATGGCACACCCCTGGGCCCACGCCTCCGCAAACGCTGCGTCGTCTAGTTGGGCACGGATACCTTCCAGGATGCGGTCATAGGCCGCACGGCGCAGGGGCGGCAACGAGATGTGGCTCGTCTCGCGCAGCGCCTCGACCGCTCCATACAGCCGTGCCGCTCGCTCCGGTTGCCCCGTTTGGCTGGCTACTTCTGCCAATCCCGTCAGGCCCTCAGCGATGCCATCCTTGTAGCCCTGCACCCGATACAGGGCCAGACTCTGCTGGTAGAGCACTGCGGACTCATGAGCATCACCCGTGCGCAAGGTGACGGTTCCCAAATGGACCAGCGCATCAGCGGTGAATTGGGCATCGCCCATCTCTCGTGCAACCGCCAGGGCTTCCACGAATCGGATGCGTGCAGTACCATAGTCCCCCTGCCGCAGGGCCACCATCCCTAGCATATCGACCGGCAGCGCCTGGCGCTGCCGATCCCCGCTCACACGAAACAGCGCCGCGCTCTCCTCGAGCAGGGCGCGTGCAGCTGCGAGGTCGCCTGACTCGACCGCTGCCCTGCCCAGGTGAAGCAGCGCGAGTGCCCTCCCCCACGCCTCCCCCACCTCCTGGAACAGCAGCTCACCCTCTTCTGCCAGCTCACGCGCAGTGGTGGGATTGCCTTGAAAAAGCGCTACCTGTCCCAGCACCGTCAGTGCATGTGCCAGGTTCCGCTTGCCTGCTGCCCCCAGCTCTCGTCCGATCGATACGCTCTCCTCAAGGAGTTGGCGGGCTGCCGCGTAGTCGCCATGGAAGAAGGCCATCGCCCCTGCTCCAAAGAGCGCCTTTGCTCGCGCCGCTGTGCGCGCCTGTGCACCGGATTGTGCCAGCACCTGTTCTCGCACACCCAGCGCCTGAGCGATGGTTGAGACGACCAACCCCGGTTCGGTGATGGGCGCCAGGGAGACGAAATGCACCCCGTCCGCGTAGTCGGAGCTTGCCGTTGCAGCTACCTGCACGGCGAGGCGCGTCTTGCCACACCCACCCAAGCCAGTAAGGGTCAGCAAGCGCGTCATCGCGAGCAGCCGCCTGACCTCAGCGATCTCTCGTTCCCGCCCAATGAAGCTAGTGAGATGAAGTGGCAAGTTGTGAGCTGTCACGCTGGAGGGTACCATCGACACTTCCAGTCTGGCTACAATCTGAACACGGTATCGACATTGTACCAAGAATTGGGCCAATCGTCTACACACACGCGCTGGGACGATGGCTTCCACCGTTATCGATTCACTCATCTTCCGCGATATCTTCAGCTATAAATTTCACACCTTTACCTCAATTTGCCCAGGACGCTCGTAGTGAAAAATATAAAGCCATCTGGCCGCTCTATTAATGAGATGAAAACTAGATGTGACTGTAACGTAACGCACTCGTCAACCAAACGTTCTGCTTCTGCACGCGACTCTGCATAAAATGTAAAAAGTCTTGTTAACCAGGGCATCCTCACATCCTTGCACTCCAGGAGCCATAGGTATAGCGTTTTTGTCTGCTCACTCATGTTCCTTCTCCTGCCGATAGTGGTCATACATGACCATGCGTACAGGAAGCCATTGTATCACATACGTACTAGTCCTGTATGCCACATATAGGTATCATCTTTTGAAAAAGAGAGAGTATATGACAGTTCGTTTGAAGGTAAAGGAAGTAGCTGCAAGACAAGGAGTAAGCCAGCGTCAACTTTCAATCCGTACCGGTATCACCATCAAGAACATTCAACGAATATTCAGAAACCCCTATAGCAATGTGACCACAGAAACGCTTGATAAGCTAGCAACCGTTCTAGACGTAGATGCCTCAGAACTGATTGAAAGTGTTGAGGAGCGTTGACGTGTGAGACAACAACATCCTTCGCACTTTGGGCAAAACCCACATTTTGTACAAAGTGGCTGCTGCTAACGATCAGATCGTTTCTCAATCCTCATTATTGCTGATCGCCAAGAGCGGCCAAGCAGAGACTGTGTGTTTTGACAAGAGCTTCTGCATCCAGATCGTGAGTTGACCGCACCAGACGCTGGATACGATTGCCATAAAATGGCTCCACGAGGCATTTCGATTCCCCAACACGAACATGAAATCAAGTATTGACTTAATTAAGGACATGGTTTATAATCATTGTATGGATATGTTTGTTGCACTCGCTGATCCGACAAGAAGGACCATTAATGCAGCAGATGTATGAAGATCGTTTTTCTTCATTAGATGCTGCCCTCGAAGGTGGAAAACAGAAGCTCGTGAATGATGAGCAAAAAAGCGGATACTACTATGAACAAACACAGGGAGGATACCATGAGAAAAGTCATTCTCTATATGACCATGACCTGTGACGGCTTCTTTGCCGGGCCGCACGGTGAGCTGGACTGGATGTCACAGGCACCAGATCAGGAGCTCAACGATGACACTGTCGCCTTATTTCAAGGCATTGATAGTGGTTTTATTGGCTACCCGACGGCTTCAGGGATGATCCCATACTGGTTAAACGTCGCGAAAAACCCGTCGGCCTCAAAGGGCGAGCGTGCCATTGCGCAGGCAGTGAACACATTACACCCTTTCATTCTCTCGCACCAGGAAGAAAAGCTTGAGTGGGAGAATACAGAGCTACTCGTGGTGAAGAGTGATGATGATCTTGTTGAAGCAGTGAAAAAGATGAAGCAGCAGCCCGGCAAAGACCTGGGAGTGCCTGGCGGTATTCGCACGGCACAAACGTTTGTGCGGCTTGGTTTAATTGATGAGTACGTGCTGATGGTCCACCCTGTTGCCATTGGCAATGGGCAACGTGTATTCACGGACAGGGTGAACCTGGAGTTGGTAAGCACCAGGACGTACCAGTCTGGGGTGATGCGCGTGTGTTACCGGCCACACTGAGCAAAGACGGCACCGCCATCGCCTTCGATCAGTCGGGCATCGGATCCGCGCTCATCCTGGTGGTCGGCGCCACTGCTCCCAGCCGCAAACCCCATTACCAATCCGTAATCTGGAACCCGGCCCAGTAATAAGGTGCAGCATAAGGGCGAGCATCGGGCTCTTGCTCCTCCGCCCGCATCTGTACCAGTTCCTGGGCCTGGAGCGCATCAAAGCGGTTGCCCCGTCCACGTACTGCTGCCATTGGCGAAGGCGATGTAGCCTCCTGGGCCAGGGCAGCGTCCTCCTGCATCTGCGGTTCTGCCGGTTGCTCCCCCTGCATAGAAGTAGGAAGAAGCGCTGCTTCCCATGTATGCAATGCGCGGTTCGTCACCGTGCGCAGCCAGTGCTGGGCGCGTGCCAGGGCGGAGGCTGGTGACTCGTGAGTCATGTGTGGAAACCACTCCTGGGCGAAGCACACCATCAGCAGGTAGGTGGCTTTGTCATCGACCGGCCACAGGGAGGCCAGCACCGCCTCGGCTCCTGCCTGGAGCATGCCTGCTGCCAGGCTGTGGACCTCGTCGCGCGCTCCATGGAGGTCGAGAAGCGCGGTCTGGCAGGCCGAGAGGATCAGCAGGCGCAGCCCGCGCAGGTCGGCCTGGTAGCTAAGTAGGTCCGCCAGCGTGAGTTCTTCTGCGTTGGCGAGCAGCAGTCGCGAGCGCAGGAAGTCTCGCGCTTCAAAGACGCCATGGCAGGAGGCATCTACGACGTGTCCAGTATGCAGAACCTCAAGCAGCCAGTCTCGCGTTGCCTCCCATTGTAATTTCACTCCAGTAGGCTGGCCGGGCTGGCTGCCTAGTGCGGCCAGCGTCCAGGCTTCGGCCTCACCCCAACGCAGGACCTGGCGGGTCGGATAGGGGTTGCCCAGTGTGTAGACGCCTCTGCGTGCCCGCGCGGACTGCTTCGTGCGCAGCAAGGAGCGCCCGCTGGGAGCGACGCTGGCGGGCACAGTTTCGTTCACGGTGCGCCCGCCGGGAAGCGGCACCGCCAGGAGGGGAAAGGCCGCCAGGGGACCGCAGGGAATGAGCGTGAGCGAGGTGACTCCCTCTTCGCCTAACCAGGCAACGAGTGGCCGCATGGCCGCCTCGGCTAGCTGTGGCAGGCAGCGTGCCAGCTCTTCTCGGAGCACGATATGGCCGAGCGTGCTTGCCAGCAGTGCGTTCTGCTCATCGCTCAGGGTGCCGGGCGGTTGGGTGACGAGTGATGCTAGTGCGGGGAGTGAGGTGATCACCTGCGCTGCCGTGTCCAGAGTAGCTGTGTGCCCCGCTGCCAGGCAGGCAGCATGTAGCGCTTCGGCCTTCTCCTGCAGCGTGACGCCCGGCCAGTGTGAGAGCAGGTCGAGCGCGTTGCCCCGCTGGGCGCAGTCGAAGCCACCCGTGATGGCATCGACATCGTCGCCTAAGCGGCTCTCGATGAGCGCGTTGACCAGGTCATCGGTCAGATTGGGCAAGGTGAGGACGGCGAAGCGCGAGGCTGTCTGCAGACGCGGATTGGCGGCAAGGGCAGCAACCGCCAGGCCTCCCCAGGGTGTAGCCGCAAGGTAGACCAGCGCGTGTCCCGGCCCACAGTGCTCTGCCACGTGCAGCAGTGTGGCGGCGTCGGAGGGCGCGAACAGGAAGTCGGCGGGGTCCCGCGCCGCACGGATCTCTGCGACGACGACATCGAAGGCGGCCTTTGCTTCGCGGTAATTGGCCGTCCGCTCCAGGTTCGTGCGGCGCTGCGCGTCTTCGTCCAGGTCACTGGAAAGGGGAGCATTGAGCGCGGCCTGGGCCACAATGAATGTCTGGCCTGCCGCCGCGTAGCGCGCCCGTCGCCCAGGGTCGCCGATGTGGGATGGGTCGGCGGCATTGAATTCGAGTGCTTCCGCCAGGCCGCGGGCCCTTCCGCGCTCAATGGTTACTACTGCCTCCTCAATCCTCTCCAGGCGCGCCAGGACGAAGCCGGCGCGGATGGCTGCATCTCGTCCCTCCCTGAGGATGGCATCGCGTCCAAGCGTGCCTGCGCCTAGCGCGACCAGCAGGTTCTCTGCCTCGCGAGCTGCAGTATATGCCTCGTGGGCGGTTGTCCACTCTCCACCCCCTGCGCACGTTTCAGCGCGGAGCAACTGTACCAGCCGGTGTTCGTGAGGAAAGGCATCCCGCGTATAGTAGCGGAGTGCCCCGGCATAGCTGGTCAGGGCACGCGCCAGGTTCTCCTGGCGATTCCCGGTGAGGCGGTGCTGGTAGGCCTCGCCCAGGTTCTGCTGCAGCAGCGCGTAGAAGTCGGGGGATGTCTGCGGGGTGAAGATGCGCAATGCCTCCTGGTAACAGGCGATGGCCTGCTCCAGGTTCTCGCGCCGGTCTCCTAGCTGGCGGTGCTGGTAGGCTTCACCCAGGTTGTTCTGCACCTTGGAATACTGTAGTGAGAAAGCATCGAGTGTCCAGACGCGCAAGGCCGCGCGGTAATAGGCGATGGCCTGCTCCACGTTGTTGCTCCGCTTGCCGGAGATGCGTGCAAAATAGATAGCGCCGAGGTTATTCTGTAGTCTGGCATACTTGTAGGGAAATGCCTCCAGGGTACACACCAGCAGCGCCTGCTGGTAACAGGCGATGGCCTGCTCCAGGTTCTCACGCCGCTCGCCCTCGCTGCGCTGCCAGTAGAAGAGGCCCAGGTTGTTGTGAGCATGCGCATACTCGAGGGGATGATCTGCCAGCGTGAGGACGTGCAGGGCTTCGCGGTAACAGGCGATGGCCTGCTCCAGGTTCTCGCGCCGCTCGCCCTCGCTGCGCTGCCAGTAGACCTGCCCCAGGTACTTGTTGGAATGGGCATACTCGACGGGGAAGTCGTGCAGCGTGAACACGGAGAGAGCCCGCTGGTGACAGGCAATCGCGAGTTCCATATTTTCGCGGCGGCTGCCCATCACGCGCCGCTGGTAGGTCCTGCCCAGGGTATTCTGAATGTCTGCGTACTGGCGTGGGTAGCGAACCGGGGTATAGGTGTGCAGAGCCGCCTCGCACAAGGTAATCACGGTTTCATAGACCTGGGCACGGTCGGTCTGAGCATGCTCTTGCCAGGCCACTGCCAATTCGTGCTGCACTGTGGCGAGCGTTTCGGGCGCGACGTCGGGTGCGTGCTGGGCCTGGACAAGCGCATCGCGCAGCAGGTCTATGTATGCCTGGGCCGTCTGGTGAGGCTGCCCCGCGCGTCGTAGCTCGCTCAGTTGCTGCTCAACTGCTTCCAGCCAGGGCGGCAGGTCGAGTGCGAATCCACCGTGGGCGTCGACATATGTCTGGCGGATAGCCTCTGCCGAGCCTCCGCGTCTTTGCGCATCTTCCAGTAAGGCGAGCGCACCTCGCAGTCGGAGCGCCTCCTTCGAGTCGTTGGCCTCCTGCACCAGAAGTTCGTTGAGAAGAGCTGCGCTGGGTGGGTGAAGCAACTCTGTATGGGCTGTGAGAAAGCGGCGCTGCTCTCGATGGGTTGGCAGGGCCAACCACGTCGCCAGAACGTGTGACAGGTCCTCGTCTGCAGGAACGACTGACAGGTCGGGTGGTTGCACCCCGGCATCGTCACCCGCTTGTGCGTGCTCGCGGTCGCTTTGGAGCATCTTTGTTATCCTCTCACGGGGAACATGCGTGGTAGCCTGTTCAGTATACCACTATCTTTGGTAAAGACGCTACGACGCGCAATTTTTATCAGCACTCAGAGGGCATTTCGCCTGTAAATAGCGAATTTTCATCCGCTTCTCTGTCTGTATCAGACATCGCGCTTCCTAACTGCAAAAAGAGGGGAAGCTGAGCTACGAGAGGGAGTTGACTTGCTTCTCCTC
>Ga0137391_10001798_pt1 | contig 15788 bp, 13 predicted proteins | sample 15con2h24BmetaG_FD_101399 | JGI IMG/M metagenome (GOLD analysis project Ga0137391, IMG submission 101399) | Vadose zone soil microbial communities from Angelo Coast Range Reserve, California, USA - 15con2h2.4B metaG | ecosystem: Environmental > Terrestrial > Soil > Vadose zone > Saprolite...
GGCCGGACCGGCCGCATCCAGCGGGAATCGCGCAAATAAGCCGGTCGTAACTTGCGCTCGGACGAGCCTTGGGCGAACCTTGGGCGAACCTTGGGACGAAATTCTGAACCATGACACCAAAGTTTAAAGTGCCGGCGGCTTGCGGAAGCCGGAACTCGTATAGGATCAGTGCTTGGAGCCCGCAGGCAGACGGGCTGGGCCGTGGTGAATCGAAGTGAGGCTCGGGCGTGACCAGTATCGTTCAACCATCCGGGGATGCATCCAGCGGACATGAACATTACCGGCTCCGGATCGAAGGATTTGGCGTCGGGACATGGGACCTCGATCTTGCGACGCGCGAACTGGAATGGTCCGACGCGGCGCGGAGTCTGTTCGGTGTTGCGCAGGGCTCGTCCATCACCTACCAGGCGTTCCTGTCGCTGCTCGAGCCGAACGACCGCGAGCGCACCGATCATGCCGTGCAGAAGGCGATCGGCGGCAGCGGCGGCTTGGACGTCTCCTTCAAGGTAAACGGGCCGAGCGGACGTGGCCAATGGATCCGCGCGCGCGCCGGCCTGATCAAGGACGAGAACGGTGTCCCGCGCCATATCAGCGGGATTTTTCTCGATATCGGCGAGGAAAAACAACTCGAAGACACGCTGAGGACCAGGGAAAGCCATCTGCGTTCGATTCTCGATACGGTGCCGGACGCCATGATCGTGATCGACGGCTACGGCACGATCCAGTTGTTCAGCACTGCGGCCCAGCGGCTGTTCGGTTATACCGAACAGGAGGCCATCGGCCGCAATGTCAGCGAGTTGATGCCCGAGCCCGACCGGACGCGCCATGACGGGTATATTGCCAGGTACCGTTCGACGGGAGAGCGGCACATCATCGGCATCGGCCGGATCGTGACCGGCAAGCGGCGGGACGGCACCACCTTTCCCATGCACCTTTCCATTGGCGAGATGCAATCGAACGGCGGGATCTATTTCACCGGCTTCGTGCGGGACCTGACCGAGCACCAGCAGACCCAGGCCCGGCTGCAGGAGCTGCAATCCGAACTGGTTCACGTGTCCCGCCTGAGCGCGATGGGCGAGATGGCGTCCGCGCTCGCGCACGAGCTCAATCAGCCGCTCGCCGCCATCAGCAACTATATGAAGGGCTCGCGCAAGCTGCTTGCGGGAAGCACCGATCCGAGCGCGCCGAAAATCGAGAATGCGATGGATCGCGCCGCCGAACAGGCGCTGCGCGCCGGGCAGATCATTCGTCGCCTGCGCGACTTCGTTTTGCGCGGCGAATCCGAGAAACGCGTCGAGAGCCTCTCGAAGCTGATCGAGGAGGCCGGCGCGTTGGGCCTCACGGGCGCGCGGGAGCAGAACGTCCAGCTTCGTTTCAATCTGAACCCGGAGGCCGATCTGGTGCTGGCGGACCGGGTGCAAATTCAGCAGGTGCTGGTGAACCTGTTCCGCAATGCCCTCGAGGCGATGGCGGATTCGCGGCGGCGGGAACTGATCGCGACGAATCTCAAAGTCGCCGACGACATGATCGAAATCGTGGTGTCCGACACGGGGACGGGATTCCAGGACGACGTCAAGCCGAACCTGTTTCAGACGTTCTTTACGACCAAGGAAACCGGCATGGGGCTGGGCCTGTCCATCAGCCGCTCGATCGTCGAAGCCCATGGCGGGAGGATGTGGGCCGAGAACAATGCGTCGGGCGGCGCCACGTTCCGCTTCACATTGCCCGCAGCGACGAGTGAGAGTTGATCAATGCCAAGCAACGGGAAGGTCTACGTCATCGACGACGACGAAGCGATGCGGGATTCGCTCAGCTTCCTGCTCGAATCGGCCGGTTTCGACGTGACGCTGTTCGAAAGCGCGCTCAAATTCCTCGATGCCCTGCCCGAACTTGCGTTCGGATGCGTGGTCTCCGACGTGCGCATGCCGGGCCTCGACGGGATCGAGCTCCTGAAGAGAATGAAAACCCGGCCCGGCGCCTTTCCGATCATCATCATGACCGGGCACGGTGACATTCCGCTCGCGGTCGAGGCCATGAAACTCGGCGCGATCGATTTCCTGGAGAAGCCGTTCGAGGACGACCGGCTCATCACGATGATCGAGATGGCCGTCCAGCGGGCGGCGCCGGCGGCAAAGAACCAGGCGCTGACGCAGGACATCGTGGCACGTGTCGCAACGCTCAGCCCCCGCGAACGCCAGGTCATGGACGGCCTGATCGCCGGACTCTCCAACAAGCTGATCGCCCGCGACTACGACATCAGCCCCCGCACCATCGAAGTCTATCGCGCCAACGTGATGACCAAGATGCAGGCCAACAGCCTGTCCGAACTGGTACGGTTCGCGATGCGCGCCGGCCTGCTGAACGATTGAGGTAAATCAAGCTGCAAGCCGCCGTGCGTGCTAGCCATACAGATTATGATTCAGATCGGCTCACAGCACGCACAGCCTGCCGCGCCGTCATCCGCCAAGCCTATGATCTATGTGGTGGACGACGACGCGGACGTCCTCGGCTCGTTGCGCTTTCTTCTGGAGACGGACGGCTTCACCGTCCGAACCTTCAGGAGCGGCGCGGCGGTGTTGAACGCCGCGCTTTCGACCGGCGTCGACTGCTTTGTCCTGGATTACAAGATGCCTGGTATGAACGGCATCGATCTGGCGAGCCGCCTGCGGGGGCGCGATATCGCCACGCCGGTGATTTTGATTACCGGCTATCCCGACGACAACATCCCGACCCGGGCTGCGGCCGCAGGGGTCAATCACGTCCTGCGCAAGCCGCTTTTGGACGATAGCCTGGTCAAGCGGATCCGGACAGCCATCCAGGAAGCCCAGTCCGCCATCGAGCCGACCTGCGGAATTCTACGTACGTAAACCTCCTTAAGATATCGCGCGAAATTTCGCGACGCGTCGTTTCTACGTACCACCTCGCCATCAGTCCCGCCGCAATGGAGATGGCCCAATGCTCACCCCGTCGTTCAGCCCCGCCGTTACCGCCAGCAAGATTCTCGCCGTCTCCGGCGCCACGACCGATCAGTTCGGCGCAATTACCGTGCATGCCGGCCTGGTGGCGACCGAGTTCAACTACAGGAAGGACGAGGAAATCTACGGCGAGGACGAGCCGGCGGAATATGTCTATCAGGTCATCTCCGGCGCGGTTCGCAGCTACAAACTATTGTCCGACGGACGGCGCCAGATTGGCGCATTCCATTTACCCGGTGATGTCTTCGGGCTCGAATCGGGAGCCTCGCACCGGCTGGCGGCCGAAGCCATCATCGACACCACCGTGCGGTTGGTGAAGCGCCGCAGCCTCGAACGGGCGGCGGGGAACGATGTCAACGTCGCGCGCAGGCTCTGGGCGATCACAGCCGGCGAGCTTCGCCATGCCGAAGACCACATGCTGCTGCTCGGGCGCAAGACCGCGATGGAGCGGGTCGCGACCTTCCTTCTTGAGATGGATCGCAGACTCGCGGTCGCCGGCATGATGGCGCTGCCGATGTGCCGCCGGGATATCGGCGACTATCTCGGGCTCACCTTGGAGACGGTGTCGCGCGCGCTGTCCCAGCTCCACACCCAGGGCGTCCTGGGATTTTCCGGCGCCCGCCAGATTCAGCTCCGCAACCGCAACCGGCTGCGCAACATGGAATCCTGCGAATAGCAGCGCCCGCCCTCACGCGCTTCGCCGCGTTTCCGGCATCAAGAGGACGATCGCGACGAAGCCGAGCACCGCGATGCCCGAAAGCCCGACGAAAGCCACGCTGCTCCCGAACTTGTCGCTGACATAGCCGGCCATCGCGGTGGAGAGCGACGCTCCGATGCCGGTCGCCGTGCCGACGATGCCCTGCGCCAGGTTGAAGTGGCCGCTGCCGAACGCGACGTCGGCCACGATGAGGGGCACCATGACGGCAAAGACCGACGCGGTGACGCCGTCGAACACCTGGACCGCGACCAGCAGATAGGGATCTTGGACCGTCGCAAACAGCAGCCCGCGGATCGCCAGCGCGCCAAAGCCGATCAGCAGCAATGGCCGCCTTCCCCAGGCCTGCGCCTTCGCGCCGACCGATGGCGACATCAGCGCGACAATCGCCTGCGGAACGACGATGCAGAAAGCGATCAGGACCGGCGCCCATTGGCTCGAGCGTGTCGTCACGACGCCGGCCATCAACGGCAGCATCGCGGCGTTGGCGAGTTGCAACAACAATATGCTCCCCGCGAAGATCAGCAAAGCGCGCTCGCGCACCAGGCTCAGGACGCTGGTCGATCGGGCATCGGGTTCCTCCCGCGGCACCGAGCCATGCGCCCGGGCGATGTCGACTTCGGCCTCGCGAATGCGCGACAGCGAGAGCAATGTCGGTATCGCCAGGATGAACGTGACAAGAAACACGCTCCGGCTGGAGACAAGATAGCCGCAGGTGCCCATCACCGCGGCGGCGACGCCGTTGCCGAGCGACGCAAAGCGCGCGTTGCGGCCAAGCCGCTCGCCGATGGCTCGCGGCCCGACCAGGCCGAGACTGATCGCGGCGATGGCCGGACCCAGCACGCAGCTCGCGGCGGCGTGCAGCATCGCGGCGGAGGCCACCACGGGAAAAATCGGCCACGCCGCATAGCTGAGCGCGGCGCAGCCGATGGCCGCGATCGCAAACCCTGCGACCACCCGCTCCGAACGCGCCGCATCGACGATCGCCCCGCCCGGTATCTGCCCGATCAGCCCGACGATGCCGCCGATCGACAGCACAAGGCCGATCTGCGCCTGGGTCCATTTCTCCGTCGTCAGATAAACCGCGATGAACGGGCCAAAGCCAGTCTGCACATCGGCAAGAAAGAAGATGAACCAGTCGAGCCCGCGCAGACTTTGCCGCGAGGGCGTCGGATTTCGCGGCGCGGCGGCAGGCCCCGGGCGCACCGGCGCAACCTCATCTTCGCCGGCCGCCCTCCGGGCTTGACCGTCGTCAGCCTGATTTACCGATAGGAACGGACGCGCAGCCAGTGTGCCTCTCCGCTTCGCCATTTTCGCTAGTGATCGAATTGCAACGGCTGCAAGCTGCCCGCCGCGCCCAGCACCACGATCGGTGTGTCTTCCTTGTACTCTGGTGCCGCGTTGACCTGTTCCTTGGTCAATTCGAGCGTAATGCGGTCGCCCTTGTTGGCGATCTGACCGAAATGAAGGGCGTTCCAGTCGACCACGATCTTTCGGCTGCCGACGCCGAGGAAACCGCCGAAGTCGATCACGGCGGCGCGCACGACCCCCGCCAGGTCGACAATCACATCGACGATGCGTCCCATGTCTTGATCCGTCGGGCTTCGGACATCGCGTCCGAGCACGCCATGGGCTTCCCTCGGCGCGATGATGGTGACGGAGGGCGGCGGTGCGGGCTCTTTCGTCGCAGCCGACGGAGTGGGTGCGGGTTGCGGCTCGTTTTCCGCATGCGAGGCAACGGCCGCGAGCGCGGCCAGAGAGACTGCCAGGATGATGAACCAGCGTTGTCCGTGCATGCGTCGTCCTTTCCGGATCGAATGGCGTGTCTGAGCATGATCTCCACGCAAACGCGCTGCGCGTTTGTCGCGATGGAAAACCGGCGCTCACCCATCGGGTCGTGGCCCGAGGGCATGCTTTTCCGGATCATGCTTCAATGCGCCAATACGATCGACACCTGAATCTTGCCGCGCCTGCGCAAGACCTCGAGCGACACCTCATCGCCGTGGCGGGTGATGCGAAGATCGACCGTCGAGGGTCCGAGCTGTAACCGGCGCAGGATCACTTCGTTGAGAAAGGCAGGTAAATGCGGACTGCGCAACCGTATTTCGCTGCGCCCCGCGTCGAACTCGAGTCCCAGCGCCGCTTCCAGCAGCGTGAACGGCGTCGCGCTGGCCCAGGCCTGCGGCGCGCAGGCCACGGGATAGAGCGTCGGCCCGCGATGCTTCTCGCGCCGGAAGCCGCAAAACAGTTCGGGCAGTCGTCGCAAATCCATGTAGGTCGCGGCATCGAACAGGCCTCTGAACACCTGTTCGACCGAATGCTTCAAGCCATAGCGCGCGAAGCCGAGCGTGATCAGCGCGTTGTCGTGCGGCCAGATCGAGCCGTCATGGTAGGACATCGGATTGTAGCGTGCCTCGCCGAGGGCCACCGTGCGGATGCCCCAGCCGGTGAAGAAATGCGGGCGCATCAGATCGGCGGCGACCCTGCGCGCACGGTCCTCGCGGACCATGCCGCTGAACAGCAGATGTCCTGCGTTCGAGGAGCGCACCCTGCAGGGCTGCTTGTTGCCGTCGAGCGCGAGTGCATAGGTGCCGAGATCGTCGCACCAGAACGCCTCCTCGAAACGTTCGGCGAGGCGCTGCGCCTCGGCTTCGAGCCGTTGCGCGAGGTCGCGCTTTCCAAGCCGCAGCGCGCAACGCGCCATCAGGTGCTTGCCGGCAAAGACGTAGCCCTGCACCTCCGCGAGCGCGATGTAGCCTTCCGCCAGCCTGCCGTCGGCATGAAAGATCGCGTCGTAGGAATCCTTCCAACCCTGGTTCGCGAGCCCCTGCTCCGACGCGCGCTGATATTCGACGAAACCATCCTTGTCCGGATCGCCGGCGCCGTCGATCCAGTGCAACGCCGCTTCGATCGCCGGCCACAATTCGGCCAGCGTCTCCTCGTCGCCGGTCCGTTCGACATACAGGCCGGCCAGCCACACGAACAGCGGCGTGGCGTCGACGCTGCCGTAATATTGCGCGAACGGCACCTCGCGCAGCGCCGCCATCTCGCCGCCCCGCATTTCATGAAGGATCTTGCCGGGTTGCGCATCGGCAAGCGGATCGACCGAATTGGCCTGATAGAACGCGAGCCGCTTCAGCACGCCGCGCGCGATCCGCGGATCGATCCAGAGCATCTGCAACGCGGTGATGATGCCGTCGCGGCCGAATGTCGTGGAATACCAGGGAATGCCCGCATAGGGGTAACGCCCCTGCGAGGTCTCCGTCATCAGGATGTTGAGGTCGGCCATCGAGCGGCACAGCACCTCGTTGAAAATATCGTTGGAGGTCTCGATGCTGGTCATGCCGGCGGCGGAGCGCCGCATCTCGCGCCGGTGCGCCAGCAGGCCCTTGAAAAACCGCGCCGGCTTTTCCTCTGCAGGCCTGTTGCACGAGACCGCCACGAACAATGAACTGATCTGTTGCGGAGCGAGATCAAAATGATAGGTGGCGGCATTGACGGCAAGCCGGCTCGGCTGCGGATCGAAATGCAGCCTCGTGGTTCGCGACAGGCCGTCGAGCCCCCTATATTCGAGCGCCACGCTGGCGGGACCGACAAGCTTGCCGGAGCCGATGCCCCGGCGCGGGCGCTTCTCGCCGCGCACTTCGAAGAGATCCGCGAAATCGCTGTCGAACAGCAGCGTCAGGTCGAAGCTTGCCCGGCGGTCGCCGTGATTCTGCAAGCCGATCCGCTGATACGCCGTGCCCCGCCACAGAAAGATCGTGCGCACGATGTGCAGCATGTCCTTCTGCAGCACGATGCGGCCCTGATGATAGATGTCGGGATTGGTGAGGTCGACCGTCAACGACGAATTGTCGTCGCGCAGATTGGAGCCGAGCAGCAGCGGCTGCAATTCGTCGAGCACCAGCTCCAGCCGCGCCAGATAACGGGTATCGGCGTTGAACAGCCCATCCGGGCCGCCGGCAGACGCGCCGATGTCGCCGTGACTGTCGAGCACGATGAAGGTGTCGTCGTGCTTGAGCGAGCGCCGCGGCCGCGCCGCGGGCCCGGTCATCGGAATGTAGAACGGCTGTTCCTCGACCAGTTCCACGGTTTGCGACGTCGCGATGATCTGGGTAACAAGTTCGGCTGACATATTGACCTCGAGCAGTTTCCGTACGCGCGCGCCTTGCGACGCAACCGAATCCGGACGCTACCAACATTACCTGGATTTTACCTTGGATTTTACGCGGCGAATTTCGCCAGCCGGCTCATTTCCTGCGTAACCAGCTCGCGATAGGGCCCCTGCCCCTGCATCAGACGATCCGGCGAGCCATCTTCGATGATCTTGCCGGCTTTGAGCACCACGACCCGGTCGAAATTGCGCAACGTCGCAAGACGATGGGCGATGGCGATCACGGTCCGCCCGCGCATCAGCCGGCCGAGCGCCTCGCGGATGGCTTCTTCGGACTCACTGTCGAGGGCCGCGGTCGCTTCATCGAGCAGCAGGATCGGCGCGTCCTTCAGGAAGGCCCGCGCAATCGCGATCCGCTGCCGCTGGCCACCGGACAATTTGACTCCGCGGTCGCCGACCAGGGTGTCGAGCCCCTCGGGCAATGACTCCACGAAATCGCAGCGCGCCGATATCGCAGCTCGCAACACCTCGTCGTCGCTGGCGTTCGGCCGGCCGTAACGGATGTTTTCCCGGATCGAGCGGTGGAACAGCGAGATGTCCTGTGGCACGACCGAGATCGCCTGGCGCAGGCTAAGCTGCGTGACCCGCGAAATGTCCTGGCCGTCGACGGTGATCTCGCCCTCCTGGACGTCGTAGAAGCGCTGCAGAAGCGTGAACAGGCTGGATTTACCGCCGCCGGACTGGCCGACCAGCCCGACCCGCTGGCCAGGATGCAGCCGCAGCGTGAACTTGTCGAACACCTTCAGTCCGCCGGGATATTGGAAAGAGATGTTGTTGAAGGCGATGGCCGCGCCGCTCTTGACCAGCGGCTCGGCTTGCGGATGATCGCGCAATTCATGCGGCAACAACAGCGTGGCGATCGCTTCGGTCATCCGCGCGACATGCTGGGTGACGTCGACCAGCGCCACCGCGAGGTCGCGCGTGGCACTCAGAATAGAGAGACCGAGCGTGCAGACCAGCACGACGTCGCCGGTGGTGGCGCCGCCCTGCTGCCACAGCGTGATCACCCAGGCCAACAGCGCGATGATCAGCGTCACTGTGATCGCCGCATGGGTCAGCCGCAATTTTTCCAGATAGCGCAGGCTGCGCCCCCGCGCCGTCACCTCGCGGTCGACGGTCGCATCGAAGCGGTCGTGCTCGTGGGCCAGGCCGCAAAACGCCCGCACCAGCGGCATATTGTTGATGACATCGATCATTTCTCCGTCGACGGCGGCGGCCTTGTCGGCGAAATCGTCATGCAGGGGCTTGCCGGCCGCAGCCAGACGGAACATCGCGATCACCATGCTACCGGCGATCACGATCAGCGCCGCCGCCATCGGCAGGCTGACCGTCCCAATCAACGCGATTGCCGCAATTGTGGCGGCGCACGGCGGTAGCACGTTCCAGACGAACATGTTTTCCACGGTGAAGATCGCATTCGACGTCGCGGTAATCCGGCTCGTCAGCATTCCCGGCAGCCGCTCGGAGAAATAGCTCGGCGCATGGCCCGTGAGATGGCGAAACATGTCGCGCCTGAGATCACCGGTCACTCCCACAAATGTGAAGCTCGCGATCCAGCTCGCGATCCGCCACAGGAAATTGTCGGCGGCGATGAACGACATGAGCAGAACGAATGCCAGCCATACGTTATTCGCGTGAGCTGGTCCCGCCGATAAACTGTCGACGAGGTACTTCACGCCATATTGAGTGCCCACTGAGCAGGCAACCGCTGCAACAACAGCAGTCAATATGCACAGATGAGAGAGCCGCCGCTGGCGCAGATAGCGCAATACGAAGTGAAAAGGCCGGTGCGCATATCCCGATAGTTGATCCATGTGCTGAAAAACCCCTCAAGAAGCAGCAGAGAAACGTTCGCGTCCGACGTCTGTGCAGTTGAACAATCAACACGTCAGCCCGGTTCCCGTCGCAGCGCATTGCTTCGCAACAATTTGAGCAACATCCCAAGCCAAAAGACTTTTGCATTGAGGAATTGGCATCAGCATGGCCGCGCTAAACGAAGAAGTAACCTTTGTGGCAGGGAACTTCGCAAATGCGAGAACGTTCCTTGTTGGGCATACCGGTGCCAACTCGAGCTGGGGGTTAATCCATGATCGCAAAAAGGAGATAGTGTGATGCGCATCGCGCAGGTGGCTCCGTTGACGGAGGCCGTTCCACCCAAGCTTTATGGCGGCACCGAAAGGGTGGTGCATTGGCTGACCGAAGAACTGGTAGCCTTGGGACATGACGTGACGTTATTCGCCAGCGGCGATTCGCAGACCTCAGCGAAGCTCGATGCGACTTGGCCGCGGGCGCTGCGTCTCGACGGCGCGGTGCGCGATCCCAACGCCCTCCATATGGTGATGCTGGAGCGCGTGCGGCGGAAGTGTGACGACGAGGAGTTCGACTTCCTCCATTTCCATCTCGACTACTTTCCATTCTCACTGTTTTACCGTCAGCCGACGCCCTTCCTGACCACGCTGCACGGCCGGCTCGACCTCCCCGAACACCAGCCGGTGTTCTCCACCTTCTCCGATGTGCCCGTGATCTCGATCTCCAACGCGCAGCGGCGGCCGGTGCCCCAGGCCAATTGGGTGCGGACGATCTATCACGGCCTGCCGGAGAGCCTGCTGACGCCGAAACCGTCCAAGCACGACTATCTCGCGGTCCTCGGCCGGATCGCGCCCGAAAAAGGCGTCGACCGCGCCATCAAGATCGCGATGCGTTGCGGTATCCCGCTCAAGATCGCAGCAAAGGTCGACCGGGCCGACCAGGACTATTACGACCAGCTGATTTCGCCGCTGATCACCGGTAACCCGCTGGTGGAATATATCGGCGAGATCACCGACCACGAGAAATCCGACTTTCTCAGCGGCGCGATGGGCCTGCTGCTGCCGATCGACTGGCCGGAGCCGTTCGGCCTGGTCATGATCGAAGCGCTGGCCTGCGGCACGCCGGTGATCGCATATAATAGAGGCTCGGTGTCGGAGATCGTCGACGACGGCCTGACCGGCTTCATCGTCGAGGACGAGACCAGCGCGGTGGCCGCGGTCAATCGCCTCTCGCAATTGAGCGGGCCTTCGATCCGCAAGCATTTCGAGAAGCGCTTTACCGCCCGCCGCATGGCGCTCGACTACGTCGCGGCCTACCGCGGCCTGATGGAAGTCCAGGAGCCTCGGATCAAGCTGGTGAGCAGCGCCGAATAGCGACGCTCTACTCGGCTTTGCCGAAACGCCGTTCATAGGCCTTGATATAGGCCTCCGGCGATGGCTTGAGATGACGCCGGGTGAGCGCGATCAGCTCGTCCCGGCGCGAGCCGCGCAGCGCCTTGATCATGTCCACATGATCGCGGCGCGCGCGGTCGAGCGATTTCGGGAATGCATTGGCATAAGAGCGGATGCCGTAGACCTTCTGCGCCAGAAGATCGATGATTTCGATCAGGCAGGCATTGCCGCAAAGGCCGAACAGCACCTGGTGGAAACGCAGGTTGCTGTAGAACATGGTGAGCAGGTCGCCGCGCACGATGGCGGCGGCATGCTGGCGCTGCAGCTCCTCCAATCTGCCGATGTCGGCCGGCGCCACCGGAAACGGAATGATGCGGACCGCCATCACCTCCAGTTCCTCGCGCACCGCGTAGATCTCCTGCACCTCCAACGGGGTGAGGCCGCGCACCGTCGCGCCGCGATTGGGGATGCGCTCGACAAGCCCCTTTTTCTCCAGCTCGAAGAGCGCCAGCCGTACATCGCCGCGATGGGTGTGGAAGAGATCGCAGAGATCCTGCTCGATCAGCCGCTCGCGCGGATGACGCCGGCCGAGGACGATGTCCTCCTCGATGCTCCGCGCGATGACGAGCGGCGCCGCCGGCTCGCGCACAGCCGCAGATAGTTTTGTCGCAGTTGCCTTTGCCGCGGAAGAAGCCTTCACCGCAGATGCCTTTACTGCGGATGCTTTGGCCTGCTTGAGCGGTTTTCCGGCCATGTTGTCCCCGATCGGCTGATCGCGCCCCACCCGTCGCAACCGTCACGGTCAAGTAAAATCTTGGATTGTGATGATAATATTGCAAACGATATTGTAAACAATATTCGGTCGGGCTACGATCCGTCCAACAACAAGCGGCGGAGCGGCAGAGGAAATCTGCGCCTGATCGCACCAGGAGGAAACGGCATGACAAACGATCGCCAGAAATCCGTCCTCGTTTCCAGCGCAGATCATCAAGAGCGCGGCGCAAGCCGTGTTCCGGCCAAACGGCCGAGCCGGCGCAAATTCCTGAAGGTCGCAAGCGGCGCGATCGCGTTCGGCGCGGTGCCCTTGCGCGGCTGGGCCGCCGACGCGATCAATATCGGCGCGCTCTATCCGACCACGGGCAGCATGGCGCAGATCGGCGTCGGCTGCGTCGCTGCGGCCAAGCTCGCGGTCGAGATGATCAACGAGGCCGGCGGCATCAAGTCGCTGGGCGGCGCCAAGCTCAATCTGATCAGCTCCGACGTGCAGAGCGACACCACGGTGACGCGCACCGAAACCGACCGGCTGATCACCTCCAACAAGCTCTCCGCAATCCATGGCTGCTTCGCGAGCGCCCTGACCTTGATCGCGAGCGAGGTCTGCGAACGCGCCAAGATGCCGATCATTACGGGATCGAGCTCCGACCAGCTCAACAAGGGCCGAACCTATACGTTCACGCCGTTCGCCCGCGCCTCGCAATTCGCCAAGGCGCAGTTGCAGATGTCGAAACTCGTCAGCGAACAGCCGAAGGTCGCCGTGATCTTCGAAAATACCGCGTTCGGCACCTCGACCTCGAATGGATTGAAGGAGCTCGCGCCGGGCGAAGGCGTCGAGATCGTGATGTTCGAGCCCTACTCGGCCGGCTTCACCGACGCGAGCCCCTTGATCAACAAGGTCAAGGCCTCCGGCGCCAACGCGCTGTTCTCGGTCTCCTACCTCAACGACCTCATCCTGATCGTACGGACCGTCAAGCAGGTCGGGCTCAACATCGCGATCAACGGCGGGTCCGGCGGCTTTGTCATTCCGGATTTCTACAAGAACGTCGGCAAGCTCGCCGAGGGCCTGCAGGGCGTGGCGCACTGGAACCACGACATGGACGAGAACGCGCAGAAGGTGAACGCCGAATACAAGAAGCGCACCGGCGACTTCCTGTTCGAATATGCCGGCGGCCTGGTCGCGCAGACCTTCATGATCGCGGACGCGCTGGAGCGCGCCGGCTCCGCCGAGCCGCAGAAGGTCCGCGAAGCGCTGTCGGCTCTCGACGTCTCCTCCGGCTTCGCCGCGATGGCCCCGGGTGGCAAGGTGAAGTTTGGCCCTGACGGCAAGAACGTCTACGGCCGGCCCGTCGGCGTGCAGTGGCAGAACGGCGATCTCGCCAGCGTCTTCCCGAAGGAAGACGCCCGCGCGCCGCTGATGAAATCCTAAAGCCGCCGGTCGGACGATGCTGGAAACAGTGACCCAGGCCGTCATCAACGGCCTGCTCATCGGCGGCATCTACGCGCTCGTCTCCATCGGCGTGACGCTGATCTTCGGCGTGGTCAAGATCGTCAACTTCGCCCAGGGCGAATTCGTGATGATCGGGATGTATATCTCATTCTATCTCGCCACCCAGTTCGGCATCGACCCGATCCTGTCGCTCTTCATCTCGATGCCCGTGCTGTTCGTCATCGGCGTCCTGATCCAGCACTTCCTGATCCGCCGCGTGCTGGGGCCGAACGACATGCCGCAGATCTTTTTGACCTTCGCGCTGTCGCTCTTGCTGCTCAATCTCTCGCTGCTGCTGTTCTCGGCGAACTATCGCACCGTCCACACCTCCTATTCGGATGAAGCCTTCCATCTCGGCGGCCTCTATATTCCCGAGGCAAAATTGATCGCGTTCGTCGTGGCGATGGCCTTGAGCGGCGCGCTCTGGGTGTTCCTGCACACCACCGATCTCGGCAAGGCGATGCGCGCCGCATCGCAGAACCGCGACGTGGCGACATTAATGGGCATCAACCCCAACCGCGTGTTCGCCGTCGCGTTCGGCGCGGCGCTGGCGCTGGCCGGCGCCGCCGGCTCGCTGTTGATGCCGTTCTATTCGGCCTACCCGTTCGTGGGACAGGTCTTCGTGCTGATGGCGTTCGTCGCTGTGGTGCTCGGCACGCTCGGCAACGTGATCGGCGCGCTGGTCGCGAGCCTGATGATGGGGGTCGCGGAATCGCTCGGCATTCAGTTCGTCGGCGCGGATTCCGGATTGATCGTGGTGTTCGCGATGCTGCTGTTGACGCTCGCGTTCAAGCCGAACGGGCTCGGCGGCGGGAGGGTGCGGTAGTGGCGAACGCAGGCAAATGGAAACTGCCGGCGCTGGCCGTGCTCGTCGTGGTGCTGATCGCCCTGCCCCAGCTGGTGAAGAGCTCGTTCGCGCTCGACATCTTCATCCGCATCCTCTTGTTCTCATTCATCGGCGTCGCCTGGAACCTGATGGGCGGCTACGCCAAACAGCTCTCGCTCGGCCACGCCGCCTATTTCGGGCTCGGCGCCTATACCTCCACCATCATGCAGGTCGATTTCGGCATTTCGCCGTGGGTCGGGATGGTCGCCGGCGGCATCGTCGCGATGCTGGCGAGCCTGCCGATCGGCTGGCTCTGCTTCCGCCTGCGCGGGCCTTATTTTACCATCGCCACCATCGCAACCGCACAAGCGTTGATGCTGATCTTCCTGAAATTCCGCGATCTGGCCTGGGGCGCCGAGGGCACCACGATCCCGAACCTCGGCAGCTCGCCCTTGATGCTGCAATTCGAGACCAAGGCGTCCTACTATTACGTCGTGCTCGGCCTGCTCGCGCTCGGGCTTCTGATCACCCACCGCATCGAGCAATCCTGGATGGGCTACTACCTCGTCGCGATCGGCGAGGACGAGGACGCGGCGGAAGCCATCGGCGTCAACGCGCCGCGGATCAAGCGCGATATCTACATGATCAGCGCGTTCCTGACCGCGCTCGCCGGCACCTTCTACGTCCAGTACATCTACTTCATCGATCCCGCGACCGCGTTCAGCTTCAACATCTCGATCGAGGCCGCTTTGGTGTCGATCGTCGGCGGCATCGGCACGCTGTGGGGACCCGTGATCGGCACCGTGCTGCTGGAGACAACGTCGGCGCTGCTGCAGAGCTGGCTCGGCAGCACCACCGGCGGTATTCAGCTCACGGTCTACGCGCTGATCCTGATGGCGGTGATCCTGTGGCGGCCGAGCGGACTGATGGGCATGGTGAACGAAGCCTATCAGCGCTACCTCCAGCGCCAGCCGGCGCGGGCGTGACGCTCCCCATGGCAGACGCGCTCATCATCAAGGGTCTCAGCAAACGCTTCGGCGGCCTGCGCGCGGTGCAGGATGTTAGCTTCACGGTCAAGGAGAACGAGACCGTGGCGCTGATCGGGCCGAACGGCGCCGGCAAGACCACGAGCTTTCACCTGATCACCGGCTTTCACCGCGCCGATTCCGGCTCGGTATTGGCGTTCGGACGCGAGATCGTCGGCCTGAAGCCGCACGATGTCTGCGCGCTTGGGCTCGCCCGCACCTTCCAGGTCGCAAAGCCGTTCGGCGCCATGACGGTGCTGGCCAATGTCATGACTGGCGCCTTCCTGCGCGACCGGCATGTCAGGGCGGCTGAGGAGAAGGCGCGCGAGGCGATCGCCTTTGTCGGCCTGTCAGCGAAGGAGCAGACCCGGGCCAAGGACCTGACCACCATCGACCAGCGGCGGCTGGAGATGGCGCGGGCGCTGGCGACGGAGCCGCGCATCCTGCTGCTCGACGAGGTGATGGCGGGGTTGAACCCGGCCGAGATCGACCAGGCCGTGGCGCTGGTCGGAAAGCTGTCGCAGCGCGGATTGACCATCGTCATCGTCGAGCATGTGATGCGCGCCATCATGGCGGTGGCGCGCCACATCGTCGTGCTCGATCACGGCCA
>Ga0137391_10001801_pt1 | contig 15781 bp, 14 predicted proteins | sample 15con2h24BmetaG_FD_101399 | JGI IMG/M metagenome (GOLD analysis project Ga0137391, IMG submission 101399) | Vadose zone soil microbial communities from Angelo Coast Range Reserve, California, USA - 15con2h2.4B metaG | ecosystem: Environmental > Terrestrial > Soil > Vadose zone > Saprolite...
TCATCGGCCGGCGCGCCGGCACGGTCGAGGGCTTCCACTACTCGGCGGGCTTCGCGAAGGCCGATTTCGTCTGGGACGAGGCCAGGATCGACGCCTGGATCAGCAACCCGCAGGAGATGATTCCCGGCGCGGTCATGGCCTACCGGCAGGCGAAGCCGGACGTCCGCGCCGCCATCATCGCCTATCTCAAGGAGCTGCACTGAATGGCAAAGCCGGTCCACTCGATGATCCGCGTTCTCGACGAGGCCAGGTCGCTCGATTTCTATGCGCGCGCCTTCGGGCTCGAGGTCGCCGATCATCTGAAATTTCCCGATTTCGCGCTGATCTATCTGCGCCATCCCTCCTCGCCCTTCGAGGTCGAACTGACCGTCAATTTCGACCGCAAGGAGGCTTATGCGCTCGGCGACGGCTACGGCCATCTCGCGGTCGTCGTCGACAACGTCGACGCCGAGCATGCCCGCTTCGAGCGCGAGAAATTGTCGCCGGGGCCGCTGCGCGACTTTAAGCACGACGGCAGGACGCTGGCGCGTTTCTTCTTCGTCAGCGATCCCGACGGCTACAAGATCGAGGTGATCCAGAAAGGCGGACGCTTCGGTTAATTCATTAGAGCCTGATCCGGAAAAGCATGCCCTCGGGCTACGACCCGATGGGTGGGCACCGGTTTTCCGAAAAGATCATGCTCAAAATAGACGCAAGCAAAAAACATTCAACGGAGGAAACCCATGAGAGAAGTCGATCGTCGAAGCAAACATACCCGCCGCGTCTTTCTCAAGGGCGCGGCAACGACGGTGCCCGCCGTCGCGGTCGCGACCTCTACGGGGCTCGCCATCGCCGACGCCTGGGCCGACGACGCGACGACGCTGACGCCGGCCACGCTGAAGACGCTGGTGAAGGTCGCGCGCGACATCTATCCGCACGATATGCTGACCGACAGCTATTACATCACAGCGGTCAAGCCATGGGATGCCAAGGCGGCGAAGGACCCTGCCGTGAAGGCCATGATCAACGACGGCGTGGCGCGGCTCGACCAGGACGCCCGCGACCGTCACAAGATGGCTTATGCCGACTTGCCCTGGGAGACCGATCGCGTGGCGCTGCTGCAGCGCATCGAGCAGACCGACTTCTTCGGCAAGGTCCGCGGCGACCTGATCGTCTCGCTCTACAACCAGAAAGAGGTCTGGCCGAAATTCGGCTATGAGGGCTCTTCCGCCGAGCATGGCGGCTACATCAAGCGCGGCTTCGCCGACATCGACTGGCTCCCGAAGGTCTAAGGCCTCGGCAAAAAAGAAAGTCAGGAGGAAACAATGGCTAAATTCGATCAGAACGACAGCGGCGTGGTCGTCATCATCGGCTCGGGCGCAGGCGGCGGAACGCTCGGCAACGAGCTCGCGCAAAAGGGCGTCAAGGTCGTGATTCTCGAAGCGGGTGCGCGCATCGAGAACCAGGATTTCGTCAATGACGAATGGGACAGTTTTACCCAGCTCGCCTGGTCCGACATGCGCACCACCTCGGGAAGCTGGCAGGTCTCGAAGGACTTTCCCAATCTCCCGGCCTGGATCGTGAAAGCGGTCGGCGGCTCGACCACGCATTGGGCGGGCGCGTCGCTGCGCTTCGACGTGCACGAGTTCAAGACCAAGAGCACCTATGGAAGCGTTCCCGGCGCCAATCTGTTGGATTGGCCGATCACGCTGGCCGAGATAGAGCCGTGGTACGCCAAGGCCGAGAACAAGATGGGCGTCACCCGCACCAACGGGATCCCGGGCCTTCCCGGCAACAACAATTACAGGGTGCTGGAGGCCGGCGCGAAAAAACTCGGCTACAAGGCCGTGCATACCGGCAACATGGCGATCAACAGCGAGCCGCGCGACGGGCGCGGCTCCTGCCTGCAGATCGGCTTCTGCTTCCAGGGCTGCAAATCCGGCGCGAAATGGTCGACGCTCTATACTGAAATCCCCAAGGGCGAAGCGACCGGCAATCTCGAAGTGCGCCCCAACAGCATGGCGATCAAGATCGAGCAAGACGCGTCCGGCAAGGTGACGGGCGTGGTCTATGCCGATGAGACCGGCGCGATGCAGCGCCAGAAGGCGCGCGTGGTGGCGGTCGCCGGAAACTCGATCGAGAGCCCGCGTCTGTTGCTCAACAGCGCCTCGACCATGTTCCCGGACGGCCTTGCCAATTCGTCGGGCCAGGTCGGCCGCAACTACATGCGACACATGACCGGCAGCGTCTATGCGGCGTTCGAGAAATCGGTGCACATGTATCGCGGCACCACCATGGCCGGCATCATCCGCGACGAATCGGCGAACGATCCGAAGCGCGGCTTCGTCGGCGGCTACGAGATGGAGACGCTGTCGCTCGGCCTGCCCTTCCTGGCCGCCTTCCTCAAGCCGGGCGCATGGGGCCGCTCGTTCACCAGTGCGATGGAATCCTATCCGCGGATGGCCGGCATGTGGCTGGTCGGCGAGGACATGCCGCAGGAAACCAACCGCATCACGCTCGATCCCGCAGCTAAAGACAAGTTCGGCATGCCCGTCGCCAGCGTGCATTTCGACGATCATCCGAACGACGTCGCGATGCGCGCCCATGCCTACAAGCAGGGGGCCGCGGTCTATGAGGCGGTCGGCGCCACCGTGACCTATCCGACGCCGCCCTATCCCTCGACGCACAATCTCGGAACCAACCGGATGAGCGAGAAGCCGAAGGACGGCGTGGTGAACAAGTTCGGCCAGACCCACGACATCAAGAACCTGTTCATCTCCGACGGCAGCCAGTTCACGAGCGGCGCGGCCTGCAACCCGACACTGACCATCGTCTCGCTCGCAATCCGCCAGGCGGACACTATCGCAGGCATGATGCAGAAGAAGGAGATCTGATCGCATTCAAGACCGTCATTGCGAGGAGCGAAGCGACGAAGCAATCCAGGGCCATGTAAAAAATTCTGGATTGCTTCGCTGCGCTCGCAATGACGGGCTAACTCTACAGGTAGCGCTCATATTCTGAGGAGCATCGCCAACGGGTCGCGCGAATGCGCGCCCAATCAGGCTCCGCGATGCGTCTCGAAGGATGAGGCCCCCGTGGTGGAAAACGGTTCAGGTCGCAAAGCATCACTCGGCGGCGTCGAGGATCGGCGTGGCGCTATCCTGGAATGCCGGCGGCGCTGCAACCTTCCTGGAACGGTAGATCAGGCACGAACATCGCAGCAGCGAGGCGAAATTCTTGACTTCGCCATGGTGGTCCAGCACCTCGTTGTGCAGCGTGGTAAGGAATTTCGCGAGACTCATGCCTTCCTTCGCCGCGATCTCGTCCAGCGTGTCCCAGAACGACATTTCGAGCCGGATCGACGTGCAATGGCCGCCCATTCGCAAGGAACGGGTCTGAGATTCATAGTCGCGTTGCGGCTGATGTGCGAACAGATGGCACATGGTTCCCTCCCGGCGGATCGTCTTTTTAGAAACGATATACCTGCCTGCCCGGCCTCACAATCCTGTTGCACTCAGCAGCCACCCGGCTTGGGTGCGAGCGCGAACGTCACCGTCGTCAACATGAGAATCGGGCGTTTTGGCTTGAAACGGCCGCCGTTTTGGCTGCATGCATTTACCGCCGCGCCGTCTAGAATGGACGTGAGCCTCCCGAACAGCGTTTGAACCGAGCCCATGCCCGTCCGCCAGCTTCCCGAACAGGTCGTCAACCGCATCGCCGCCGGGGAGGTCGTCGAACGTCCGGCGAGCGTGGTCAAGGAACTGGTGGAGAACGCGATCGACGCCGGCGCCAGCCGGATCGACATCTTCACCGATGGCGGCGGCCGGCGGCGGATCGGCATCACCGACGATGGCGACGGCATGATCGCCGCCGATCTGGCGCTCGCGGTCGACCGCCACGCAACCTCGAAGCTCGACGACGAGGACCTGCTGCAGATCAAGACGCTGGGGTTTCGCGGCGAGGCGCTGCCCTCGATCGGCGCGGTCGCGAAACTGTCGATCACCACGCGTCATTCAAGCGAGCCGCACGCCTGGGCGCTGTCGGTCGAGGGCGGCACGAAATCCGAGATCATGCCGGCGGCGTTGTCGCAAGGCACCCGCGTCGAGGTCGCCGATCTCTTTTATGCGACGCCGGCGCGGCTGAAATTCCTGAAGACCGATCGCACCGAGGCGGAAGCCATCCGCGAGACGGTGCGGCGGCTCGCGATGGCGCGCCCGGATATCGCCTTCACGCTTGCCGGCGAGGAGCGCGCGCCCGTGACCTGGGCCGCGGCGCTGCCAGGTGCTGCCGGACGGCTGACCCGGCTCGGCGATATCCTCGGCGCGGACTTTCGCAGCCATGCGATCGAGGTGCGCGCCGAGCGCGAAGGCGTCGCGGTCGAGGGCTTTGCCGCCTCGCCGGCGCTGACGCGGGCCAATGCGCTCGGCCAATATCTGTTCGTCAACGGCCGGCCGGTGCGCGACAAGCTCATTCTCGGCGCGGTGCGCGCGGCCTATGCCGACTATCTGCCGCGCGACCGCCATCCCGTGGTGGCGCTGTTCGTGACATCAGATCCGCGCGAGGTCGACGCCAATGTGCATCCCGCCAAGACCGAGGTGCGCTTCCGTAACGCCGGCCTCGTGCGCGCGCTGATCGTGCACGCGTTGAAGGAGGGGCTGGCGCGCGAGGGCCGACGCACCGCGGCGAACAGCGCAAGCGATGCGATTTCCTCGTTCCGCCCCTCATTCGCGCCGCGCCCGGGCAATTGGGACTGGCGCAACTCGCCGTCCTACCCTGTCGGCCCAACGTCGGCGTTTGCCAGCGCGGCGGCCACCGCATTCGCCGAAGCGGGCCAGGCCGCTTTCGATGTCGGCGCGCCGACAGCCGACGTGCGGTTCGATGCGCAAGTATCCCCTGATCTGATCGACCGCCCGCTCGGGGCGGCGCGCACGCAGATCCACGAGACCTATATCGTCTCGCAGACCCGCGATGGCCTTGTCATCGTCGACCAGCACGCCGCCCATGAGCGCATCGTCTATGAGAGATTGAAGGCCTCGCTGGCGAAGAACGGCGTGCAGCGGCAGATCCTCCTGATCCCGGAGATCGTCGAACTGGACGAGGCGACCGTGGAGCGGCTGTTGGCGCGCGCCGACGAACTGGCGTCGTTCGGGCTTGCGATCGAATCCTTCGGTCCCGGCGCAGTCGCAGTGCGCGAGACGCCCTCCCTGCTCGGCAAGACCGATGCGAGCGGCTTGCTGCGCGATCTCGCCGAACACATGGACGAATGGGACGAGGCGCTGCCGCTGGAGCGCCGCCTGATGCACGTCGCCGCCACCATGGCCTGCCACGGCTCGGTCCGCGCCGGGCGGCGCCTCAAGCCGGAGGAAATGAACGCGCTGCTGCGCGAGATGGAAGACACGCCGAATTCCGGCCAATGCAATCACGGCCGTCCGACCTATGTGGAGCTGAAGCTGTCGGATATCGAGAAGCTGTTCGGGCGACGATAGAGCATCGGTGTGTCCGCACATTCGACCGTCATCGCCCGGCTTGACCGGGCGACCCAGTACGCCGCGCTGTTCAACACTTATAACTGCCGCCTCTGGAATACTGGGTGCCCCGCTTTCGCGGAGCATGACGACGGTGGTTGTGGTCGTCACCGAGCCCGCAAAAACACAAATTCCGTATCGTCATAGGCGCGCCGCTCCAACTCCTCAAAACCGTCCGGCGCCGCGAACGCTGCCGCTTTCGCCTCTTCCACCACGACCAGCGCACCCGGTATCAGCCAGCCGCCGTCGCGCAGCGAGATCAGTGCCTTTTCGGCAAGCCCCTTGCCATAGGGCGGATCGAGAAAGGCCAGCGCAAACGGCTCAACCGGATGGGCGGGACCGAGATTGGTGGCGTCGCGGCGAAACACCTTGGTGACGCCGCCAAGCGCGAGCGCCTCGACATTGTTGCGCAACAGCGCCCGCGCCTCGGCGCCATTGTCGACGAACAACGCGAACATAGCCCCGTGCGAGACCGCCTCGATGCCGAGCGCACCGGTGCCGGCGAACAGGTCGAGCACGCGCGCGCCTTCGATCGGGTTGTCATAGGCGTGGATCAGGATGTTGAACACGGACTCGCGTAAGCGATCCGCAGTCGGACGGATCTCGCGCGAGGAAGGTGACGCCAGATTGCGCCCCTTCAATCGTCCGCCGACGACGCGCATTAGTAGACCTTCGCCTCGCAACCAACAGTGTTCGCCACGCGAAAGGTGCGCTCCCCTCCCCCTTGCGGGGTCGAGACGAGCGAAGCTCGCTCTGAGGGGTCGGGGGTGGGGGTGCCACGCACTCCGACCTCTCGTGGGGCACCCCCCACCCTGACCTCGAGAGCGAGCTTCGCTCGCCTCGGACCCCGCAAGGGGGGAGGGAACGGAGAGAGCGTGCCAGGAAGACGCAAGAAAACTTTCGGTGCGGCACTGAGATACGCACTGAACCTCATCGAACCGCCCTACTCGTCCCTTGGCCTGAGATCGCGCTTGCCGTGATAGCCGCGCTTGGGGCGGCGGGGCGGGCCGTAGCCATTGGCTTCGTCCTCGTTGCGCGCGCGCGCCTCCGCGCCGCCGGAGCGCTGCACCAGCACGCGGCGGCCCTTGCGGTCGGCGATCAGCGCGCTCTTGCCGGCCGGCTTGAACGGCTTCTTGCCGCGCGGCGCCTCGCCTGCGCCGTCAGCGGCGTCACGCTGCTCCGGCCGCTCGAACTCCGCGCCGGCCTGCGCGATCACCTTGTCGCCGAGCTGCTCGCGCAGCACGCGCGTCCTGACTTCCTCGACCGCGCCCTCCGCGATCTCGCCGAGCTGGAACGGGCCGTAGGAGACGCGGATCAGCCGGTTCACCTCGAGGCCGAGATGCGCCAGCACGTTGCGCACTTCGCGGTTCTTGCCCTCGCGGATCGCGAACACCAGCCAGACATTGGCGCCCTGGTCGCGCTCCAATGTCGCATCGATCGCGCCGTATTTGACGCCGTCGACCTCGATGCCGTCCTTCAATTGGTCGAGCTGCGCCTGTGTCACCTCGCCATGGGCGCGGACGCGATAGCGCCTGAGCCAGCCGGTGTCCGGCAATTCAAGCACGCGCGCGAGCCCGCCGTCATTGGTGAGCAGCAGCAGGCCCTCTGTATTGAAATCGAGCCGGCCGATCGAGATCAGCCGCGGCAGGCCCTCGGGCAGATGGTCGAACACCGTGGGCCGGCCTTCCGGGTCCGCATGCGTCGTCATCAGCCCGCGCGGCTTGTGATAGAGAAACAGCCGCGTGCGCTCGCGCGGCGGCAACGGCTTGCCGTCGACGGCGACCACATCGTTCGCGGTGATATCGAGCGCCGGCGAATTGATCACGCGGCCGTTGACGGTGACCCTGCCCTGCACGATCCATTCCTCGGCGTCGCGGCGCGAGGCCAGCCCTGCACGCGCCACCGCCTTGGCGATGCGCTCGCCGGCTTTCTTCGGCCTTGGTTCCTCGCGCGGCGCGCGTTTGTCGAAATCGGGCTTGCGGTCGCGATAGGCGCCGCGGCCGCCGAACGCGGTGCGCTTGGCGAAAACCTTGCTGTCGTCCTCATTGTCGCGGCGCGGACGGTCGGAAAACCGGTCCGGCGATCGCGGCCGGTCGCTGCGCGGATGCTCCTGCCAGTCGGCGCGGCCCTCGGAGCGTTGACGCGGCCGTTCGAAATTCCGGTCGTCGCGTCGCTCGCGCGGTCGGTCAAACTTCGGACGGTCCTCACGCCCCTCGCGGGGGCGGTCGAATTTCGGCCGGTCAGAATTGCGCGCGCCATCGCGAGGCGGACGCGAATTGCGTTCCGGACGATCGGAATCGGCCCCACGCTTCTGCCACGGCTTGGATTCGCCACGGGGCGGACGATCGCCGAAATCTCGGCGCGGGCCACGATCCCCGCGGTCGCTCTTGCGATCCCCGGGGGCGCCCTTGCGATCCCCGCGGTCGCTGTCGCGATCCCCGCCGCGATCCGCCCGGTCGCTCTTGCGATCCGGTCCGCCTCGCGAGAATTTCTTGTCGCCACCGAACTTTCGTTCCGGACGGTCGCCGCGCGCCGGACGGTCGCCGAACGTTCGCTCGCCGGAGGTTCGCTCGCCCCTCGGTCGCTCACTGCGCTCGCGAAAACCTTCGCCGCGTGGCGTGTAGGGGCGCTTTTCACCGTCACGGTCCCGCGATGCGTAGGGCTTTTTGTCGCTGAACTTCCTGTCGGAAGATCGCGCTGCCGGGCGGGCGTCATCGCGATCGGCGCGCGGGGTGCGAGGGGTATAAGGACGCTTTTCGCCGCCGCGGTCGTCGCGGTCAAACTTCGGCCGGTCGCCGCGCGGCTTGTAAGCGCGTTTCTCACCGTCGCCGGCGCGCGAGGAACGATCGGCAAACGGCCGGTCGCCGCGCGGGCGTTCGTCGCGGCCAAAGCGCGGCTTGTCGGCCGAGGTGCGGCGCGGAGCGTCGCTGTCGTCGCGACGGCGCGACGGGCGGCCCTCGAAGGCGCGCTTGGCGCCCTCGCCTTTTCCAGCGAAGTCCTTTTTTCCAGCGAAGTCCTTGCCGGCAAAACCGCGCTTGGCGAATTTCTTCTCCGGCCCGCGCGCGGCGCCGGAACGGCCCTTGCCGCCGCCAGGCCGATCCCGCCGGCCGCGGGAATCGTTGTTTTTATCGCTGTCGCGGGGCATGAAGGTCTCACTAAATGTGCAGGACATGTGGCGATACGCGCGCTGTCAGCGGCGCTGTCTCACGCAAAGCCTGGGATCCACTGTTGCTGAAGGCGCACCTACTAGCAGGTTTCTTCCGATGATACGAGGCATGACCGCCCCTTCTTTCATGGATTTGGCCCTGAAAACCGCCGAAAATGCCGGAAAAGCCGGCGAAGTGCCGATCGGTTGCGTAATCGTGCGGGATTACGAGGTCATCGCCACCGCCGGCAACCGGACCTTGACCGACCGCGATCCGACCGCACATGCCGAGATTTTGGCGATCCGGCAAGCCGCCGAGCGGATCGGCACCGAGCGGCTGGTCGACTGCGACCTCTACGTCACGCTCGAACCCTGCACGATGTGCGCCGGCGCAATCTCGTTCGCGCGCATCCGCAGGCTCTATTTCGGCGCGGCCGACCCCAAGGGCGGCGCGGTCGAGTCCGGCGTGCGCTTCTTTGCCTCCCCCACCTGCCACCACGCACCGCAGGTCTATTCCGCGGTCGGCGAAAGCAAGGCGGCGACGCTGTTGAAGGAGTTTTTCAGGGAGAGGCGGTGAGCGATAGGCGTCGTGAGCGGCCGCAACCACCGCTGTCATCGTCCGCGAAAGCGGACGATCCAGTATGCCAGAGAGCGGAGATTGAATCGAGAAGCCGCAGCGTACTGGGTACCCCGCTTTCACGGGGTATGACGAGCTTTGTTGTGGCTACGCTCCCAATCTACCCGGCCGCAAAAAACTCGCGCAGCAATTTCGCCGTGACGACCGGATTTTCTTCGGTGAGAAAATGCCCGGAATCGACCGGCGCGCCCGTCACATTCGTGGCCCAGGTCTTCCAGGTGTCGAGCGGAGTTGTGGCGGCGGAGGCGATGCCGGCATCGCCCCATAAGGCGAGCATCGGGATCGTGATCTTTTTCCCAGCCTCGTGATCGGCCTTGTCGATCTCGTAGTCGGCATAGGCACCGGCGCGGTAGTCCTCGCACATCGCATGGATGCGCGCGGGATCGCGGAACGGCGCGAGATAATGTTCGAGCGCGCGCGGATCCATCGCGTCAAGCGTCTTCGACTTGGTCTGACTTGCCATCTTCTGCCGGAGGAAGAACTCGCCCGCGCCTGAGATCAGCGTTTCCGGCAATGGTGCGGGCTGCGCCAGGAAGGTCCAGTGATAGATCTTCAGCGCGTAAGCGCGGTTCATGCGCTCCCAGTAATCATAGGTCGGCAGGATATCGAGCACCGCGAGCCGCGACAGCCGGCCCGGATGATCGAGCGCCAGCCGGTACGACACGCGCCCGCCGCGATCATGGCCGGCGAGCGCGAAATGCACATGGCCGAGCTGCTGCATCGCCTCCACCATCGCATTTGCCATCGCGCGCTTGGTGTAGGGCGTGTGGTCCTTGTCGCTCTCGGGCATGTCCGACCAGCCATAGCCCGGCAGGTCGGCGATGATCAGCGTGAACTTGTCGGCAAGTTGTGGCGCCACCTGGTGCCACATCACATGGGTCGAGGAGAATCCATGCAGCAGGAGCAGCGGCGGCCCCTCGCCGCCGACGCGGGCAAAGATGCGGCCCGAGGCGGTATTGATCCATTCGGACGCGTAGCCGGGGAAGAGATCGGCAAGATCGGACATTTCAGGCACTCCTTCGCCGCAACGCGCCTGCTTCAAACTTTGTTCGGCGTTGCTGCCGGCGCCTGCCGGATATATGCCATCCGGCAAGCACGACCAACAACAAAGCAGAGCGAGGAAATGCCATGTCGATCGATTTCGAAATTCCGTCTGATGCAAAGGCGATCCGCGAAAAGGTACGCCAATGGGTGCATGACGAATGCATCCCCGCAGAGAAGGACCTCGACAGCAAGCCGCTCGACGAGGTGCTGGGCAGGCTGAGGACGAAGGCGCGCGCGCAGGGCCTGTGGTGCCCGTTCGTGCCGAAGGAATATGGCGGCATGGGGCTCGGCCCGCTCGCCAACGCGCTGGTGCAGATGGAGCTCGGCGAGAGCATGCTGGGCGCGCTGTCGATGAACACGCAAGGCCCCGACGACGCCTCGATGATGACGATCCTGGCCCATGGCACGGACTATCAGAAGGAAAAATTCTTAAAGCCGCTGTTGAACGGCGAGAAGCGCATCTGCTTCTCGATGACGGAAAAGGCGGCCGGCGCCGACGCCACCGGCATGCAGACCACGGCGGTCAAGGACGGCAACGAGAATTACGTCCTGAACGGCGAGAAATGGTTCTCATCGTCGGCCAGCGTCGCCGATCTCGCGCTGGTGATGGCCAAGACCGATCCGACCGCGCCGCGCCACAAGCAGTACTCGACCTTCATCGTCGAACTGCCCAATCCCGGCTATCGCATCAAGCGCAACATCAAGAACATGGCGATCCACGGTCCGCATTACGACGTGCTCGCCGGCGGCCATTCCGAAATCGAGATCAAGGACCTGAAAGTGCCGGCCGACAATCTGCTCGGCGGCGAGGGCAACGGCTTCAACATGGGCCAGCACCGCCTCGCCTATGGCCGCCTTCGCCATGGCATGCACAACATCGCCAAAGCCCAGCGCGCGCTCGACATGGCGGTCGCGCATATCACCCAGCGCTCGACCTTCGGCGTCCTGCTTGCCGACCGCCAGGCGGTGCAGTTCATGCTGGCCGAATGCGCAAGCCAGCTCTATATCGGCCGGCTCATGCTCTTGCATATCGCCTACAAGGCGGAAAAGGGCCTCGATCTCCGGCAGGAAAACTCGATCGCGAAGGTCTATCTGGCGCACATGGTGCACCATGTGATCGACACCGCGATCCAGCTGCACGGTGCGCTCGGCTACAGCCAGGATACCGTGCTCGCCGAGTGGTACACGCAGGTGCGGTCGCAGCGGCTGGTCGACGGGCCCGACGAGGTGCACAAATGGCGGGTCGGCCGCAACGTCATCAAGGCGTTCCGCGAGCATGGCACCACGGCTTTGGCCGCAGGCGGCGATTTGCTGTAGCGCGGATTTTCTTTGACGCGCTGTAGGGTAAGCAAAGGCGCGCTAGCGCCGTGCCCACCGTCTGTCCGGATCGTTCCTTGGAACGGTGGGCACGCGGAGCCTGTCATCGGGCGCGCATTCGCGCGACCCGTTGGCTTTGCCCACCCTACAGAGCTACTACAGACCCACGTGTTATTTAATCAGGTCCCGCGTGATCGGGTCCTGCGACGAAACGGTGGTCTGTCTGATCCGCGTCACCGTCATCGGTGAACCATCCGAGACGAACTGCAACTCGTACCTTTTGCCTTGCTTGTCTGCGGCGGTGCACGAGATGCTCGATATCAGCCGCGTCGCGAAGCTGCCCACCTGCTTGCATGTGCCGGACGACAATTCGACGCGCGGCACCGGCATGCCGTCGGCCTTCGGCCTGTCCTTGGAATTCAGGAGCATCCGGTCGACCGCAAGCTGGTAGACATTGTCGTCAGAGCGCTGGCCGTTCTTGCCCGAGAACGAGATGATGTGGTTGGCATCGGCCGGATCGTCGAGCACCACGGTGAAATTCACCCGACCATGCTCGCCGTGAAAGAAGCCGACGACCTTGCAGGCAAAATCGCGGCCCGCGATTTTCAGCGTCGGGCATTTTCCCGTCATCAACGCGTAAATATCGATGTCAGGGTCCTGCTGCTCGAGTTGTTCGGGAAGAACCGGGGCAACCGTCTGGGCGACGGACGGACTGGCGAGAAAGACCATGGCGACGGCCGACAACAGCCCGCGCAAGCGGAGCATCGTGTTCGGCCGGCAAGACTTATTCCGGCAAGACTTATTCGCGCAAGCATCACTCAACATCGATTGCATCGCTACTTTCGCTCCTGTTCCACGGCCTGCCACGCGATATCGCGGCGGCAAAAGCCGTCCGGCCAGTTGATGCGGTCGACAGCCTGATAGGCGCGCGCCTGCGCTTCCGCAACCGTTTTGCCGGACGCGCAGACGTTCAGCACGCGCCCGCCATTCGCCACAATAGCGCCGTCCTTCGCGACCGTGCCGGCATGAAAAATCTCGACGCCCTCGACCTTGGCCGCCGCGTCGAGCCCCGCGATGCGGCCGCCCTTCTTGTAGTCACCCGGATAGCCTTTGGCGGCCATCACCACGGTCACCGCGGGATCCGGGAACCAGCGCAGATCGAAATTCTTCAACTGGCCGTCGCAGCAGGCCAGACATGCCGGCACGAGGTCCGACATCATCCGCAGCATCAGCACCTGGCATTCGGGATCGCCGAAGCGGACGTTGAATTCGAACAGTTTCGGTCCCTGCTCTGTCAGCATCACGCCGGCATAGAGCACGCCGCGAAACGGCATGCCGCGCGTCTTCATGCCGGCGACGGTGGGCAGGATAATTCGCGTCATGATCTGATCATGAATGGCGGGCGTCACGAATGGCGTCGGCGAATAGGCGCCCATGCCGCCGGTGTTCGGCCCCTCATCGTGATCGAAGGCGCGCTTGTGATCCTGCGCGGAGGCAAGCGGGATCGCGGTCTCGCCGTCGCAGATCGCGAAGAAGCTGATCTCGCGGCCCGCGAGATATTCCTCGATCACGACCTCGGCACCGGCAGAACCGAAGCCGCCCGCGAACATCATCGCGATCACCGCTTCCGCCTCGCTCAAGGTGTTCGCGACCACGACGCCCTTGCCCGCGGCCAAGCCGTCGGCCTTGACCACGATCGGCGCGCCTTGCGCGCGCACGTAGGCCAGCGCGCTTTCGGCATTATCGAAACGGCGATAGGCGCCGGTCGGGATCGCGAACTCGCGGCAGAGATCCTTGGTGAAGCCCTTGGAGCCTTCGAGCTGAGCAGCTTTTCTGCTCGGTCCGAACGCCTTGATGCCAGCGGCCGTGAGATCGTCGACGATGCCGGCCGCGAGCGGCGTTTCGGGGCCGACCACGACCAACTCGGCATCATTGGCTTTGCAGAAGTCGATCACCGCCGCATGGTCGGCGATGTCGAGGGCGATGCATTCGGCTTCCCGCGCGATCCCGGCATTGCCCGGCGCGCACCAGAGCTTCGTAACCAGCGGAGATGACGCGATTTTCCACGCCAATGCGTGTTCGCGGCCGCCGGAACCGAGCAGGAGAATATGCATAAAGAAGCCAAACCGACGCAAAACGCCCCGGTCGGAAATGCACGAATCCGGCTCCCGCCGCAAGAGGATAACCACCTGATACCGTCGGTCGCGGACGCCGCGTCAGCGCCCCCGGAACGACGTTGCTGAGAGATCAACTACTTGCTGCCGCCGGACGCCGCGATGATTTCCTGCAAGGTCGCGACATGGCGGGCGAAGGCGCCCCGGCCCGTAGCGGTCGCGGTCACCGTGGTCTGCGGCTTCTTGCCGACAAAGGCCTTCTCCACCGCGACATAGCCGGCCTTCGACAGCGTCTCGATATGCGCGCCGAGATTGCCGTCGGTGGCGCCGGTTAATTTCTTCAGCTTGGAGAATTCCAATCCGACTGACGTCGGCAGCGCGTTGAGCGCCGCCATGATGCGCAGTCGGAGCGGCTGATGGATGATATCGTCGAGTTCGGCCATCGCGCTAGCTCCGGCGCATCCACAGGCCGCCGAGGATCAGCCCGCCGCCATTGACGAAAGCCATCCACAAATCGAAAGCGTCACCGATGAAGAAATATCCGATCAGCGTCAGCGCCGTGACCCCAAGGCCGATCGCAACGAAGGCCGGTCCGATCCACAATCCGGCGATGCTGTAGGCCAGCATGAAATAGATCGGCCAGAACGTCCCCAGCTGCCGCGGCGTGAAATGGCCGAGCCAGCAGACGAACAAGCCGAATGCGACGAACAAGACGAACGCCGAGAGCATCCGGACGCGAAAGGTCTGGACGCCGGAGCGCGAGCGCTGGAACGCGCTGATCGCGATCGACCCCGCGATCCCCACGATATAAACCGCAATCCACGCATATCCCGCGTAGTGCGGCGACAGATAGGTCACGAGATAGCCTGCAAAGCTGAGCGCGCCCCACATGATTATGATCAGGCTGGCGAGATGATAGATCTGCGATTGCCTGACCCGGCGGACGATGTCGTCGATGTCAGCGAGTGCCTCCGTGGCCTGCCGGCTGTCGATCATGGCGAGCCTCGCCGTCTCCGGTTTCACGGTCACGGTTCAGCTCCCCGCCATGCCGCGCGTAGCGACGTCGTCGGCGATCGCGGAGACCGCCTTGGCCACGCTGACGACGCCCATATGATTGACGCCATCGATCAGTTTCACGTCGACCGAGGGCGCGACCGCATGTATCGCGTCGGCATATTTGTCCGCGAGCATCAATTCATCGTCGGCCCCCGAGAACAGCGTGAGCGGCCGGCTAGCCGCGGTCAAATCGGCCTTGTAATCGCGCGTCGCGAAATTGCGCATCAGCCGATACGAATAGGCCGGCACCAGAATGCGCTCGGAATTGGACGGCACCGCGAAGGCAAGCGCCGGCAGTGCCTCGCAGCAGTCGATGCCGATCTTGCGCAGCGCCACGAGCCCCAGGATGCGCGGCAGATCGCCGCTGGCCCAGCCGCCGGAGTTCGGCCGGTTGGTCGGCGCGTCATAGCCGAGATAGGGCGCGATCAGCACGGTGCGAGCGAACAGATTCTGAATCGGCGAACCTGCCACCCGAAGCGCGAAACCGCCGCCGGCGGAATGACCAAGAAGCGTCAGCGGCGCATCCGGCGAGGTCTTGCGCACCAGCGCGACCAGATCGGCGAGATCGTCCTCGAGCTGGCCGACATAGGCGACGTCGCCGCGCGTGCCCGACGCGCCGTGGCCGCGGATGTCGGGCGCATAGGTTTCGACGCCGCGCGCGCCCAGTGCGTCCGCCAGCGCATGCACGGCGACGCTCGAGCCCGACGAACCGTGGACGAGGATCGCTACGCGTCCGGTCGGCTGCGACCGCGCCGGGTAATGCCGGTACGCGAGTTCGGTGCCGTCGCGGGCGTTGAACCGCTCGAGCCTCGGCATGGTGCTGCGGTCCACGGCGCGCGCGGTCTCCGAGATCGAGCGCAGTTCCGGCGGGTGCGCCAGCGGCGTGACGATCATGGCGGTCAGCACCAGCGCCACTACGCCGACAAGGCACAGCGCCCATCGCAGCAGTTTCAGTGGAAACCAA
>Ga0137391_10001804_pt1 | contig 15757 bp, 13 predicted proteins | sample 15con2h24BmetaG_FD_101399 | JGI IMG/M metagenome (GOLD analysis project Ga0137391, IMG submission 101399) | Vadose zone soil microbial communities from Angelo Coast Range Reserve, California, USA - 15con2h2.4B metaG | ecosystem: Environmental > Terrestrial > Soil > Vadose zone > Saprolite...
AGTTCGCGGGAGCCGCCCACATTACCCAAAGTTACTTGAAGCTGATAGTGGAGTGCCTGCGCCAGGCTGACTTAAGCGAGTCCGTGGCGGAGAGCCTGCGCCCTCAGCCGGCCGTACTCGCCATGGCGGAGCGCTGAAATGGAAGCTGCGCGAAAAGAGGCGAGAAAGAACTGAAGCAAGATCACAACCAGAGTCGCTGCGCTTTCTCGCTTCTGAGTGCGCGAGGGTTAAAATAGTGTTACAAGACCGATCAAGACAAAGGCGACGCCGCGCAATAGACTGAAAGCCGGGACTCCGATTCGGCGGAACGAAGCGGCACCGGGCTAAGAGTCTACGAATTGCGCGTAAGAACGGGAACGCCGGATTCAGCGTTCGTCGATGGAGGATGAAATAGTCCATGCCCGAAGCTGTTCAACGTTTTTCAGTCATCACCGATCGGAGTCTCGCCGAATTGCGCAAACTGATTAACGTCCCGATCGAAGATTCGCTGGAGCCCTGGTGCTTCGAAGCCTCGCGCGACAGCGTTCGGCATTGGGCGCACGGGATCGGTGATGACAATCCCCTTTGGTGCGATCCGGGTTACGCCGCAACTACCGATTACGGCCGGCTATTGGCGCCGCCCTCCTTCATTTTTGCGTTGAACCGGTCGTTCAGCGGCTACGTCGGTGGCTTGGCCGGAGTGCATGCGATGTTCGCGGGCATCGATGTGACCTGGCATAAGCCGATGATGCTTGGCGACCAATTCAACACCAAGGCCTGGCTCAAGGACCTGGTCGAGCATCAGACCCGCTTCGCCGGCCGCTCGATCCAGCAGATTTATCGCTGCGAATTCTACAACCAAAACCGTGAACTGGTTGCCGAGGGTGATAGCTGGTGCTTCCGCACCGAGCGTGACACGGCGCGTGAGCGCGGCACCAAGTATGACGAAGTTAAGAAGAAAGCGCAGGTGCATTATACGCGCGATGAGCTCGCCAGGATTTTTGGGCATTATGAGGCGGAAGAGATTCGTGGTGCCAACCCGCGCTACATCGACGATGTGAGTGTCGGCGACAAACTGCAAACCATAGTCAAAGGTCCGATGACGGTCACCGGCTTTATCGCGTTTGCGCAAGGATGGGGTGGGCTATACATCCGCGCCAATAAGCTGGCATGGAAGCAGTTGCAGAAGCATCCCGGCCTTGGCATCTCGAACAAGTTCGGCATCCCCGACGTCCCCGAACGCGTCCATTGGGAGGATGATCTCGCGACCCTGGTCGGCACGCCTGCGGCGTACGACTATGGTCCGGAGAGATGTTCATGGATGTCGCACCATCTGACGAACTGGATGGGCGACCGCGGTTTTCTGCGTCGTCTGGAAGTGAAGATTCGCCGTCACAATCCAGTCGGCGATACGCTCTATATCAACGGTGAGGTGAAGCGGACGTTTGAGGAAGATGGCGCCCACTACGCCGAAATCATCCAACGGGCTACAAACCAGGATGGCGAGTTGTCCGTACTGGCAAATGGAATAGTTCGTTTGCCCTGGCGTGGGCGGCGATAGAGATGATGCGAGCGGCTGAATTCAAGTTGAGGAAGTGTCCGCAAGTCTGCCGGTCGCCGGCGTCAGGATAGATCGTTGCGGCGAATCGTGGCCCGATTACCTCTCCGGCGAGTGTGGACCTGAGGTCGCAAGCGATCGCCTGATTTCTTCGACAACGTCCCTGACCTGCCGCCCCTGCAGGAAAACAGCAGCGTCGACCGCGTCGATGTGCTCCAGCATCTTACCGACTCGCTGCAACATCCCGCCGAGGATCAGCAACCCCGCCAACAGGATGATGACAGTCACCAGTATCGCAAGTAGTTCAGGACTAATCGGCATCTTGTTATCCCGATGTCCGCAATCGCCGATGCGGCGATTCTACCAGCCGCCATAGAACGGGCGGTAGCTTTCTTTTACAAGGTGCACTCGCATCAGACTAGGCACTCCCTCCGAGAAAATGACGCCGATTCTCCGGCGGCCGTTCCCTTGCGGTTTGGCTGGTAATTCGCGAGAAAACGCAAGGCTTCTTCGGCGACGTCCTTCACCCGATGACCCTGCAGGAGAGCCCTGACTTCTTCTTCGAAAACTTCCTTCATCTGAAGCCACTGCAGGAAAATCGCCGCGTCGACCCCGTCAATATGCTCGAGCATTCTGCCGTTTTCGCGCTCCATCCTGGCGAGAATCACTATCCCGACGAGTTGGACGAGAGCGGTCACCAGTATCGCGATTAGTTCGGGACTCATCGTCACATCCTAACGCGAGGAGCCGTCTCCTTCCACTTCTCTAAAACCCACAAAAAGGGCCGAAGCGGAAGCTCCGCTCCGGCCCTGCACTGTGCCCCTGCTTTAGTGGCGCTTATGCGGCGACGGAACGAATCACCTCGCCCGCCAACGCTCCGCTCTGGCGGCCGTGTTCGTACGACATCTGGCCGTTGACGATCGTGTATTCGATCCCCTCGGCCGGCATCACCAATCGCCGGCCGCCGCCCGGCAGGTCATACTGCATCGTGGCGCGCCGCGCAGAATTGACGGTATTGTAGTCGAAAATCGTGACGTCGGCCTTCCAGCCCTTCTTCAATTGCCCCCGTTGGGGAATTCCGAAAAATGCTGCTGGCTCAGCCGTAATGCGCTTGACTGCAAATTCGAGCGTGATCGCTTCGCGTTTACGGACCCAATTGCCCAACAGATAGGTCGCGTAGCCCGCGTCGCACAGCATATCGACGTGGGCGCCGCCGTCGCTGAGACCGATCATTGTGCGCGGATCAGTGATCAACTGCTGGATACCGTCTTCGTGATACTGCTGCATCGTGTACTGCAGCTTGAGATCGTCCTCGACCGCGAGATCGAGGAAGGTATCAAGCGGATCCGCTCCGCGCATTTCCGCGACTTCCTGGACGGTCTTGCCTTCGTAGTGCTTCAGCGCCGGGTTGGCCGCTTCGAGGATCTCCACGCGATGCCACCGGCCAGTGAACAGATGAGGCCGTTTCAGGCTTTCGCGGAATGAGCGCCGGAACTCGGGATCAGAGTAAATCTTCTTCTGCTGCTCTGTCGGCAGGTTAAAGACATGGTTCCACGCTTCATTGTCGGCGAACGTGAACGGATTACGCAGGTCGAGTTGCGAAACGAACGGCTTACATAGCACCTGCGGGATGCCGCCACGCCTGATTAGCGGTTCGCAGCGTTCGAGCGTTTGCAGGGCGCGCTCCGGATGGCGCGGGGTTGAGGCCATCGCCAGCCAGGTCACCGGCCGGCCGCTTTCGCTAAGCAACATGTCGAGCAGTTCGTACTCATCGTCGGAGACCGTCGCGATCTTCTTGGTCAGCGCGACCTCTATCGAACCCTTGCGATGTTGCTTGAGCACGTTGGCATAACTTTTCAGCTCGTCTTTGCTGGCAAGACGGCAGGCGAGCGGCGTGCCATGGAAGCCGATGTGCTGCAGGAGCGTGGTGGTCGAAAAACCCATCGCGCCGGCTGCCATCGCCTCGCTCAAGAGGCCGGCGATTTTATTGGTTTCCTCCAGTGTGGCCGCACGCCCCATCGAGTCCTTGCCCATCACGTAATGGCGAAAGGGAGTGAGCGGCGCGAGGAAACCAAGGTTGACCGCCGCGCCGCGTTTTTGCGCGGCATTGAGGAATTCAGGGAAGGTTTCCCAATCCCAGGTGATGCCCTTGCAGAGCGAGTCGTAGGGGATCGCCTCGACGTTGGTCAGGTCCCAGGCGGCGATCTCGCGCGATTCAGGTTTGCAGGGGGCCACACCTACGCCGCAGTTACCCATCACGACCGAGGTAATGCCGTGCCACGAAGTGCAACTGATCAGCGGGTCCCAACAGATTTGTGCGTCGTAATGGGTGTGCGGATCGATGAAGCCGGGAGTCACAATCAGGTCGGAGGCGTCGATCACCCGATTCGCGCCCTCGTTGATTTTGCCAATTTCCGCGATACGGTCTCCGGCGATTGCGACATCGGCGCGGACGCGCGCTGCGCCGGTGCCGTCGACGACGGTACCGTTCTTGATCAGGAGGTCATAGGTCATGGCTGATTCCTTTTTCCCAATGGGCGCCTGCCGCGAAGCCGAGCCGGGGCCGCGAAGGATCCGGCCGGCCTTGTGGCTGCGCGAGATCCTTCGCTCCGAAGACTCCGCTCAGGATGAGGATTCGCGTTGCTCATCCTCAATTCAAATTGATGTGGTACAGCTTCGCTGCATTCTCGCAGATGATCTTATGGGTCACGCGTTCCGGCACGCCCTTGAAATCCTGCTCGATTACCTTAAGCGAATTCGGCCAGGTCGAATCGGTATGCGGGAAGTCCGAGGCCCACATGAGGTTATCCTCGCCGAAGTAGTTGAACAGCATCGGGCCGATCGGATCGTCCTGGAAGGTCGCCCACAGGTTGCGCCGGACGTACTCCGACGGCTTCATGTCGAGCGGTTCCGACATCAGGGCGCCGAATTTATCGAACGCATGGTCCATCCGGTACATGTAATGGCCGATCCAACCGGTGTCGTTCTCGGCTGACACGATCCTGATTTTCGGAAAACGCATCATCACGCCGCTGAAGATGATATCGGTGAGCGAACGCTGCACCTCGTGAATCAGGTTCATGTAACCACGGACGAAGGACTGATCGCGCGCGGCGCGAATCTTCTTCTGCTCCTCTTCGGATTTCGGCGGTTTCTTGCCGGTGATTACGTGCAGCGAGAGCGGCATTTGGAGGTCCTGCGCACACGCCCAGAACGGATCGTACTCCTTTGACGTATAGGGCTTCTCGCGTGGCGGCGCACCCCAGATCATCGCGCCGCGCAAGCCGATTTTAGCCGCGCGCTGGAGTTCCTTAATCCCCTCGCCGATATCTTCGAGCGAAATTAGGGCGGTGCCGATTAAACGGTTGGGATTGTACGAGCAGAATTCGGCGAGCCAATCATCGTATGCCTTGAAGCAGGCGCGCTGCAGGTCGGCATCGTGCAAACCAAAGAGTGACATCCCGAGAGTGGTGTAGAGGACTTCGGCGCGGACACCGTCGACGTCCTGGTCCTTAATCCGCTCGACCGGGTCCCATCCGCTGGGCCGCGCGGTGATGTAACCCTCATCCTGCCCCTTTTTCATGAATTCTTTGAGTTCTTCGCCACTGCGGCCGGCGGCAAACCCGCCGGCAACCGGGAATGGCGGCAGTCCGGGTGCGAGGAACACCCAGCCGCCTTTGCCCTCGTTCTTGACTACGCGGGGTGCGGTCTCCCTAAATTTCGAATCAACCCGTTCGACCCAAAGATCTGCCGGCTCCATCATGTGGGAGTCAGCCGAGATTACTTGCTGTGCCGCCATCGAAAATTCCTCCTCGGTGCGCAGGGACAAGCCATTGATGACACTTAAGCTTGTCCCTGCTTACTATCGGTTAGTTGCGCGATTGCTGATCACAGGATCGTTCGCGTCGCAGACTCCGCTCAGAGTTTGTGAACGAATTGGCAAAAGTGCTCCTTCGGGGGGAAAACATAAGCATTTTCAAGGGCTGACTTTTCGCGAAATCAATTCACTCACAAACTCTCAGGATGACTGTTCGCCGCCGCTCACAGTCCATTGAGCTCGATGTTGTAAAGCCTGGCCGCGTTATCGAAGACAATTTTGCGGGTCACGTCGTCCGGTACGCCCTGGAAATCCTGTTTAATGACTTTCAGCGAGTTGGGCCAGGTTGAGTCCGTATGTGGAAAATCCGACGCCCACATGTAGTTGTTTTCGCCAAAGTACTTGTAAGTCATCGGCCCGATCGCATCGTCCTGGAAGGTCGCCCAGATATTCCGTCGGACATATTCGGACGGCTGCATCTGCAGGATGGTCTCCTCGCGCATGGTGCCGAACTTGCCGTAGAAATGGTCCATCCGGTACATGAAATGGGCGATCCAGCCGGTGTCGTTCTCCGCCGAAACAATTTGCAGTCCGGGGAAACGTTCGAAGACCTTGCCAAAAATGAAGCTGGAGAGGGTTCGCTGCACCTCATAAACCGGCTGCATGGTGCCGATCAGCATCTTGACGCCGCCGAACACGATAGGTCCCTTGTCCTCGCGCGGTTTCTCCTCGCCCTGAGCCTTGTCCCGATCGCGCCGGCTCTTCTGATTGCGCTGGGTGATAACATGAAGCGACAGAGGCATTTTCAGCTCCTGCGCCGCAGCCCAGAACGGATCGTATAACTCGTTGTAGTACGGCTTGTCGTCCGGCGGCACGCCCCAGATCATCGCGCCCTTGAGGCCCATTTTGGCGCAACGCTCCAACTCCTTGACCGCCACCGGAATGTCGTCGAGCGAGAGCAGCGCAATCGGATGGAGCCGGGGCGGACAATATGAACGAAATTCCGCGACCCAGTCGTTATAGACGCTGAAGCACGCGCGGCGCAGTTCGTCGTCATCGAGTCCGAACAGCGGCATCCCCAGCGTGGTGTAGATCACCTCGGCCTTGACTCCGTCGATGTCCTGATCCTTCAGCCGTTCGGCCGGGTCCCATCCACTCGGGCGCGCCGCCTCGTAGCCCTTTTGCAGATGTTCCTTAAGTTCCTCGCCGCTCTTGCCGATGCCGAAGCCGCCGGCCACCGGAAAGGGCCGGACACCGGGCGCGACGAAAAGATAACCGGAGCCCCGCTCGTTCTTGACCACTTTCGGGGCGTGGTCGCGAAATTTGTGGTCGAGACGGGTTTCCCATAAGTCCGCCGGCTCCATCATATGGGAGTCCGCGGAAATCACCGATAGTGCCGCCATATCGAGTCCCTCCTAAGTTTAAGTGAAGGCTGTCTCATATGGTTTATCACATCCCGGGGGGCAAAGGACAAGTCTCGTGCCCGGTGCCATGGGTGCCAGATGCACTCGCTTTACATGCCGAGCTATGCGCGCTAGCGAGGCAGAGGGAAGAAGAAGCACTTGACCAGTTCCTTCAGGCGCAACCCAGGAGAAGACGATGACCCAAAGCAACGGAACTGATACCGTTCTCTATGAGTGTGCCCAGCGTGTCGCCACTATCACGCTCAATCGTCCCAACAAGCTCAATGCCTTTGACGATAATCAGGTCCGGCGATTGGCCGAGGCGCTGAGACGGTTTGATACCGATCCGCAAGCGGAAGTGGCGATTCTGTGCGGACGCGGGCGCGCCTTCTCCAGCGGCGCTGATGTTCAGCAGCGCCAGTTGCGCACGCGCGAGGAGTTCGAGCGGCTCGGGGGACCGCAGGCCCACGACGCGAACGCCGCGGACCTGCTGACTCGCACGGTCAACTGGAAACCGGTGATCGGGGCTGTGCACGGCTACGCAATGGGATTGGGACTCGGGCTGATGTTGGAATGCGATCTGATAGTGGCCGAGCAGGGCACCCGGTTCCAGGTGACCGAGAGCGGCCGAGGATTGGGCGGCGCCAGACATTGGGGGTTGCTGCAATTCCGCGGCGGAGGGGCGTTGGCAACCGAGGTCGCCCTGACGGGTCGCTTTTTCACTGCCGAAGAGGCACTCGCCGCCGGCATAATCAATCGCCTGGCCCCCACCGGCCAATACCTCGACGTGGCAATGGAACTCGCCCGGGAAATCGTCAAAATTCCGCCCCTCAGCGTGCGCGCCACGGTGCGCACACGCCGCTGGTTGATGGACCAGCTCAGCCGGGAAATCATGATGCAGACGCAGCCGCTCAAGCTCTACCTGACCGAGGATTTCCAGGAAGCCGCCAGGGCATTTGCCGAGAAACGCCCGGCCGGACCTTTCAAAGGACGATGAGTAGCCTGCGGTTTGCCTGGGATGAAAAGAAGGCCGCCGCAAATGTTTCGAAGCACGCTGGTTCATTTGAGGAGGCGTTCACTGTCTTCGCAGATCCGCTAGCTCGTATCTTCGACGACGAAGAGCACTCATCTGACGAACCGCGCGAGATTATAATTGGATATTCAGCTAAGCAACGTCTGATATTGGTCTGCTTCACCGCGCGCGGAGAAACTCTCAGACTGTTCCGCGCTCGGCGAGCAACCCGCAAAGAACCGCAACGTTATGAAGAAAACGTCAGTTCGTAACAAAACGCGAGAGGTTTCGGAGGACGTGCGTAGTGAATACGACTTCGACTATAAGAAAGCCAAACCGAATCGCTTCGCGAAGCAGATGGCGGCAGGAACCATTGCTGTGGTGCTAGACCCTGATGTGGCGGCGGTCTTCAAGTCATCGGAGGCGGTTAATAACCTGCTGCGCTCCGTTATCGCAGCGCTCCCAACTTCTGGCGAACGATAGCGAGACGCTAACAATGGGCCCACGGGACTTTATTATGGAACTCAAAGAATTAGGCAAAACTGGCGTGAAAGTACCCGAAATCGGCATCGGCGTCTGGCGCTATAGCGGCGGGGTTGAACCGCTGCACGCGGGCATCGCGATGGGCGCTCTCCTCATCGACACCGCTGAAGTTTACGGCACCGAAGAGGTCGTCGGTCAGGCGGTCAGCGGGATGCGCGAACGGGTGTTTATCGCGACCAAAGTCTCCGGCCAGCATCTTCGATACGACGAGGTATTGCGTGCCGCCGAAGCCAGCCTGCAACGGCTGCGTACGAATTACATCAACCTCTATCAGATCCATTGGCCTGGCAACTTCGTCCCGATCCAGGAAACCATGCGTGCGATGGAGACGCTGGTCGACCGCGGAATGGTCCGATATCTGGGCGTGAGCAATTTTTCCGTTGAGGAGTTGCATCGGGCGCGGCTGGCGATGACCAAGTATCCGCTGGTGTCCAATCAGGTCATCTATAATCTCAACCGGCGTGGGATCGAGCAGCAATTGCTCCCATACTGTGAAGCAAACGGGATTACGATAATCGCCTACACCCCACTTGATGACGGCAATCTCGCGCGCCATTCGCAATACCCGCGAAATCCCCAGGGTCAGCAAGCGTTGGAATGGGTCGCCGCGCAGACCGGCAAGACGATGGCTCAGGTCGCACTTAACTGGTGCGTGTGGAGGCCCTCAATCATCACCATCCCTAAATCCAACAGTGCTGCGCGAGTGACCGAAAACTGCGGCGCCTCGGGATGGCGTCTGACGGGTGAGCAGTACGAGCTGTTAAACAGAGCCTTCGAGGGCTAACTAGTGGGCTGTAACATTGAAATGGGTATCGCTGGAAATCCCTCCCCCTGACCCCATCGCTGCTGCCAGATCCTACGCAACTGGCCAAATGATCAGAATCGTCCTGCGGCGAGACATGATGTGAGGGAGCAGCTAGGATTGCGGTGAAGGGCCGGTCGGTAACGAATCCACGTCACGCTGGTAGCAACTGCGACCCGAGTCGTGTTCCCAGCTCCAGCCGTATACGTAACCTCCTTCCCATGTGCTGACGGTGGGCGATTTCGTCCGGAAATTCGCGCACAAATAGAAACTGTGAGCGCTGACAGTATAGTACTCGTAGAGAGTCCCCGTGCTGGGATCCTTCGGGAGCCTCGAAGCCCGACTTGCATTGTCTACCGCCGTGATGTCGTCCGGCAGCGCTTTCTTGATATGCCAGTAGCTCAAGATGCGTTCTTGAAGGATTTTTAGATCCGCTACGCGGGCGTCGTCATAGCGAACGAACCGCTGATGCATCGGTGGACCGGACACGATGAATCCCGCTGCCACGCATACCGCAACCAAGAACGCTGCTGGATATGCAAACTTACGCGCTGTTGAAGAGAAATCCAGCGGTGATTGTCCTATTTCAGCGAAATAATAGAAGAGCACGGCAGCAATAACTATTAGAGCAGTGGCCACCTTGAGCAAAAAAGGGGCTGCCAACTGATCTTCGAGCAAATAGTAAAAAAGCCAGATCAAATCGACGATTAAGGTGACCGCGCCGAGAAAGATCGTAAGGTAAAAGGGACAACGGCACGTCCAAAGATTAACCTTGTCAGGATTAGCCGCGAGATCGCGAACGATAAATCTTGCCGCCCAAATGTAAACCGGAAAAACGATCATCAGAGTGGCGACCGCAAAGCGAATTGAACCTAGCGGGTCGGACCACTTACCCGACGACTTGGGAAATGCCAGCTCAACAAAGCCGAACAACATGGCTAACAACTCGATCACGCCCATGTACAAAGCGATGATTGCCAGTAGATGAAGAAAAACGTCGCGTGGGCCATTGTTCGGAGCCGCACTCGGAGGATTGCTTGTTACCTCAGGCGAAGTTTGCTGGGACATCAAGCCCTCAACTTTCAGCGACTGCCCATTTTGGGCTTTTTGTTTGCGGGCGAAAGTGACGCCTTGGATAGCAAGCGCGATAGGGTCCCCCGGTGGACACCGAAACGCCGGGCAGCGTCCGCGGCCGTCTTATCATCCCTGGAACGGTTTCACTAGAGTGGCCCGTAACATTGAAATCGGTCTCGCTGGAAATCCCTGCCCCTGGTGCTAAGCATTACCCATAAGTCAGGGCGAGCCGTGCTCTGCTTCAAATGGAAGAATCCGATACGCGATCTGCGGAGTTTGCGGAGTTTTAAGTGTCACAACTTGGTCTACGCCAGGGGCGAACTGCTCAAGATCTTGGCGCAAATTGCCGAGGATTGACCGCCGATCGGAAACCTCGGCCCAGCCACGCCGCAGGTTTTCAATTTAAATGCAAGCTTCGTTGAATTCCATTTGCTTTGTGCGCAAGCGCGTGACAGTGATCTTAACTGTGCTTTAACTTGCAGCGCGTGGCGGCCAGCCGGGTTCGAGGGCACCAGCCACGGCACGACAATCAAGGAGGGGAACCACATGCCAGTGTCGAGGATCGTCCGGTCATCGGCAATGTGCGGAAGCTTGCTTGCGGCCGTATTCTTCGCCAGTACCTCAATAGCGAAAAGGACACCATGGTCATCATCACTTCAGGGCCACAGGTACCGTAACGACTACGGCAATCACATGCGGATCGCCGGATGTCTGTTTTGACCTCAACGCAGACCTTCTCGACAACAAAGGCAACTCGTTAAGTCTCAGTGGAAGCGGGCAAATTGATGAGAATAAATGCCACGCGAACAAGGGAAATACGTGTTGCCACACTACCGAAAGCGGCACGGTCGCAGACGGGAGCGGTGATTCGATTGATGAGGGCTGCGTCGGTCTCGAGTGCACTAACAAGTCCGACACCAAGGAAACCCTAAAATGCACGGTGACCATCACTGGCGGCACCGGAAAATTCGAAGGAGCCACCGGTTCCGGCAAGCTGTCGGCAACTATCGATCCTGCGGATGGGAGCGGGCCGATCACTGTGAGCGGCGTAATAAGCAGGTAGCGCGGGGAAATCGGGGAAACGCCAATCAGCTTACGGTCGACGACAGGCGCCCCTCACCTGCGTGGTCTTTCATGTTCGGAGCTTAGTACATTGTTCGAAAACTGAGCTGAGTGCGGACGGTGCCCACTCGCGTATCGACGTTGCTCAGACCGTTTCTCAACGTGAGATAAGGCGTCAACACACTTCACGCTGCCGGCCTCTACGGCTGCGCACAGAGCGCTCCGCGATTGACACCAATGTTGGATTCCTGCGAGATAGTCTCTTCGGCAACCTCGGGTGTCGTGAAGTAATGGCCAAGCCCTACTCGCGAACCCCGGAGAGGTTGCCGCATTTTAGCAAGGTACGGAAAGACCTATTTGTTTATGAAAAATCTTTCCGCACCGTGCGATAAAACTGGCTTCCTTCCTTTAGTTTTCCCCCTCTGGCGGAGATTACAGAGCGGGAAAGCAGGGTGCGGAAGGCATTAGTCCGCATCCTGCTTAGGAGCATCAGGTGACGAACTGGCGCGAGGAAACCGTCAGGGTGGCAGAGACCGAGCTGGCTCTGATCAGGGGTGGCAGTGGCAAACCGCTGCTAATCTTTCACGACGAACTCGGTTACCCAGGATGGAGGGCGTGGAATGCGGCGCTGGCGGAGACCCGCGCCTTTTTAATTCCGCTGCAGCCCGGCTTTGGAAAAACCCCGCGGCTGGACTGGATCCGGACTTATCGGGACCTCGCGGGCTTTTACTCGCAGGTAGTGCGGGAGATGCGCTTGGATCCGGTAGACGTTATTGGGTTCTCTGCCGGTGGCTTTATCGCTGCCGAGATGGCTGCGGCGGACCCTAAAATCTTCTCGCACATGGTGCTGGTCGCGCCAATGGGGCTCAAGCCGAGCGAGGGCGAAATACTGGATTTTTTTGCGCTTACCATCCGGCATCATCTTCGGGAAACTGTCGCCGCACCCGACCAGACGCCTGAGTTCAACGAGATTTACGGCGGCGAGATGACGCCAGCGCAGTTCGAGGCGTTCGAAGATGCACGGGCCGAGACCGCGCGTATCGGATGGGAGCCGTTCATGCACAACCCGAGCCTCCCGTATTTGCTGCGCGGACTGACGACCCCGACATTGCTTTTATGGGGTACGCGCGATTCGGTGGTGCCGCGCGGATGTATCGACGAGTACCGGAAGGCAATTCCGGGCGCACAGGTAGTTGAACTCGCCGGGGCCGGTCATCGTCCGGAAATCGAGGATGCATTATCGTTTGAACGAGCTGTCGAGAGATTTTTGATGACCTGAACCGTCCTCAGAATGCTACTTAGGTAAGCGAATGATAATGCCAAATAGAACCGCGACAACGGCGCCGCTGCGCTCGGGGCAGGCTCCGCAGCGGCGCATGCTAGTACTTAGTGACTTCTGTCAGCGTTAGAATGTGCGCTGACTGGGCGAGTGCTGGAAATCCCTCCCCCTGACCAGGGGGAGGTGAGGTGGGGGTTGCCTGAGTTCGGCGAAGACCTGTTCGAGCACGCCATCGAGGTTCGTTAAATCGAGGTTCGTTAAGATGTCTTCGTTCCAAAAGCGGATGACACGATATGAGCGCGCAGAAATTAGGCGGGTACGCTCTCGATCCGGTGCCTGTGTCGGTTTGTTGCACAGCCTACCCCACCTAACCTCCCCCTGGTCAGGGGGAGGATCGGATGCGTCCTTGGAAAAAACGTCCTTGCTCTTCCAGCACATTCGTGCGCGAATCTATTTTGCTAATTGCCAGGTCGGTGAAAAAAAATGAAGATTGGCTACTTCACTGAACGTCCGTATCGATGGCTTCCAGAAGAGGAGATTCTTAAGAACCACTCCTTCTTTGCGGTATCCAATCGCTTCTTCGATGCGGAAAAAGCCGCCGACGACTACAACTACTATATCGACGAGAATTGCTATGCCGAGGAACTGGGGTTTGACCTGGTCGCCTTGAATGAACATCACGGCAATCCCTTCTGCATGGGTAGCGTAATGAACGTTGAGGCGGCGGTGCTCGCGAGCCGCACCAAACGAGTGAAAATCGTGTTGATCGGGAATCCGCTGCCGGTCATCAAGCATCCGCTGCGGATGGCCGAGGAGCTGGCAGAGATCGATCTGATCTCACGCGGGCGGCTGGTCAGCGGATGGGTGCGCGGCGCCGGCAGCGAACAGTTCTTCAATAACGCAAATCCAGCCTACAACCGCGAGATGTTCAATGAGGCGCACGACTTCATCGTGCAGGCCTGGACGCGGCCCGGACCATGGCGTTATGAGGGCAAGCATTTTCACTATCGTCACGTGAACCCGTGGGCGTTGCCCTATCAGAAGCCGCATCCACCAATGTGGATTCCCGGCGTGATCAGCCCCGAGACCGTCAAATGGTGCGCGGAACATCGCTATCCTTATATCGGACTTGGCACCCTGCTCGCCCCCACCTGTGACCTATGGGATTACTACGCAGACGAAGCGGCCCGGCAGGGATATCAGGCCGGTCCCGAGAACTTCGGCTATCTGATTCCTACGGTCGTCGCTGAGACGCAGGAGAAAGCGGACGAGATCGCCAATAATTTCGTCTTCGGGGGCGGCCAGAATGCCTTCTCGCGTCCGGAATTCACCATGCCGCCCGGCTATAACTCCAAGAGTGCGATCCGAATGCTCGCCAAACAGCCGACCGGCAGTTGGCTCGGCGTTAGCGGCGAAAAACTTGCCGAGCAGATGGAGAGCGGCGAGCCCGAAAAAGTCGACTATGCTGACGTGCGCCGGAAGCTGATCGCCGGACTGGAGAAAGTAAAACGCAACTACCAGGTGATCGCCGGGACGCCCGACAGCGTGCTCGCCAAAATCAGAACCATCCTGCGGATATTGCGCCCGGGCGTGTTCATCATGTTCAGCGTACAGGGTCCGGTGAGCAACGAGGAGCGGCGCAACAGCATGCGGCTGTTCGCTCAGGAAGTCATGCCGGGACTAAAGGCGTACGCGCGTGAAATTGACCTGCCCGACCCGTTCGAACGTACGCCCGGTTCGGTCAGACTCAGCAACGGCGCCCGCGAGCGAGTAGTCGATCGCGCTCCTTTGCAGGAATTGGGATTGAGATAGTTCGGGGTGAATCGCGGGCGTATTTCACGATGATTGCCTGGGTAGTACGGGGATATTCCCATCTACGCGTAATGGCGCCCGAGGCACGAAAGCGATCGTCTTGGCAATTGCTGGAATCTTTCTAATTCCTCTCCCTGGTGAGGGGGAGGGAATAAGAATGCGAGCCAAAAAACAAAAGGCCCGTATCAAAAGAGGAGCTGAAGTAATGCGTACCTGGCAAATTGGGAACGTCCGGATTACCCGGCTGCAGGAACAGGAACCGGTTTGGAATGGCACGATGATCCTGCCCGATGCCACGCCCGAGAACGTCAATCAGGAGGGCGAATGGCTTAACCCCTTTACCGATGGCAACGGCAAGTTCAAGCTGAGCATCCATTCGCTGCTCGTTGAATCGGAAGGGCGGCGCATCCTGGTCGATACCTGCGTCGGCAACGACAAAAACCGTCCGGGATTCAAAGACTGGAGCAACCTCCACCTGCCATTTCTCGAAGAATTCGAGAAGGCGGGCTTTGCGCGCGACTCGATCGATACTGTTATCTGCACCCATCTACATCTCGATCACGTCGGCTGGAATACCACGCTCGAGCACGGCCGCTGGGTGCCGACCTTTCCCAAGGCGCGCTATCTGATGGGTCAGCGGGAATGGGACTACTGGTCGAAGTATGACGAGAGTCCCGATTTCAAATTGCCGATCGAAGATTCCGTGCGCCCCGTGATCGAGGCGCGGCTAGCAGAGTTGGTCGAGCCCCATCTCAAGATCACCGGCGAAGTGTGGCTGGAGCCCACCCCCGGGCATACGCCGGGGCATATCAGCGTACGGATTTCATCCCGCGGCGAAAACGCGGTCATCACCGGCGACCTGATGCACCATCCGATTCAGGTTGCCCATCCTGACTGGGTGGTGGGCTTCGATACCGATCCCAAGCTCGCGGTCGAGACACGCAAGCAATTCGTCCAACGCTACTGCGATGAGCCGGTGCAGGTGCTGGGCACCCATTTCGCGGGTCCTACCTCCGGACATATCGTGCGCCGCGACGGCAGCTTCCGTTTCGAAGCTTAGTCCTATCCTGAGAAAATACAGTGACGTATAGTAAGGGTCTATTTTCCTTGAGATTCGTTATCCTTCCACCTCGGTGGAGGTGGTGGGATGTCGAAGAGGAGCACGTATCTAATAGAGCTGTCACCAGATGAGCGTCGAGAATTGGAGGCCTGGGCGAGGAAATATACGTCACCATCGTGATGTGGTGCGGACCAAGATGGTGTTGCTAGCAGCGCAAGGTCTGTCCAACGAGCGCATCGCCGCGCGCCTGGATATGCCGCGCCAGATTGTGAGCAAGTGGCGAAAACGCTTTTACGAGAATCGCTTCCCCGGTCTGGATGAGCAGCCACGAGGTGGGGCTCCCACCCGCTTTTCCC
>Ga0137391_10001805_pt1 | contig 15753 bp, 11 predicted proteins | sample 15con2h24BmetaG_FD_101399 | JGI IMG/M metagenome (GOLD analysis project Ga0137391, IMG submission 101399) | Vadose zone soil microbial communities from Angelo Coast Range Reserve, California, USA - 15con2h2.4B metaG | ecosystem: Environmental > Terrestrial > Soil > Vadose zone > Saprolite...
GCGCCCTGCTCACCGTAATGGCCTCGACCTATCTCATCACCGCCGCATTGCGCCGCCTTCCCCCCGAAGTTTCCCCGCATCCCGGCGCAGTTTTCCCCAGCCCGCAGCAACTCCTGCCCGCCGCAATTTTTCTCGTCGCCGTAATCTGGTATCGTCGCCGCCTCCAACTCGAAGATTCCGCCTTCGACCGCACCATCTACGCCGCTGCCTGGATGAATCTCGGCGCGCAGCTCGCCGCCTCGCAGTCCCTGCGCCTGCTCGACTCCCCTTTCGTCCTCGCGCAAGCCCTCACCGTCACCAGTTACGCCGTCGCGCTCGGTGGCGCCCTCCTCGACAACGCGCGCCTCTTCGAACAAGTTAGCCACCTCGCCGTCAGCGACCCGCTCACCGGCCTCGCCAACTACCGCCGCCTGCTCGACGTTCTTGAAACAGAAACCGAGCGCACCAATCGCAACGGCCGCCCCTTCGCCGTTCTCCTGCTCGACCTCGACGGCCTCAAGAAAATCAACGACACGCACGGCCACCTCGTCGGCAGCCACGCCCTCAATCGCCTCGCGCACATCTTGCGTATCCATTGCCGCGCCATCGACACCGCCGCGCGCTACGGCGGAGACGAATTCGCCCTTGTTTTGCCGGAAACTTTGCACGCTGAAGCCGAGCGCGTCGCCAATCGCATCCGCGCCGTCTTGGCCAGCGACCTCGAGCAGCCGCAGCTCTCGGCCAGCATCGGTATCGCCATCTACAACGGCAATGGTGAGCGCATCGAAAAACTTCTCTCCGATGCCGATGCCCAGCTCTATTTCGAAAAAGCCCGCCGCGACAAGCGCCACCCCACCCCGCTAACTCCTCGCCGACGCGCCCAAAAAGCCTAATTTGGAGTGCGGCGGTCTTGTATGGACTGCGGCGGTCTTGCCGCCGCTTTTACAGTTGACCCCGCGCCACAGACTCAAACAACATCACGGCGGCTGTCATCCTGAGGTTACCCGACTTGTCCTGAGCGTCTTTGGCGAAGGGCGAGGATGCCCGAACGACTTCAACCACACGTACTTGGCGCAGAATTCTCTTTCCGCACGCGCCGACGGGCCTAAAACACCGCCCTTCTCTCTACCGTCTCCTTGCTCGCCAACGAAAACCGCGCCTCCTCCGCCACCCCACCTAAAATCCGCCCGGCCACATACTCTCCCACCGCCGGTCCATGCTTGAACCCATGCCCCGACCCGCCGCCAACAAACCACACGTTTTCCATCTCCGGATGCCGGTCGATCAAAAAATCTCCATTCCACGTATTTTCGTACTGGCAGACCCGCGTCTCCACAATCGGCGCGCTGCGCAGCGCCGGAAACCGCTGCTCCACAAAACGCCGCGCCTCTTCCGCGCCTTCCGCGCTCGCCAAGCGCGATTGCATATCTGGATCAACGCGCTCCCCGTGTCGGTCCACTGCAATTTTCAGCCCTCGGCTCTCCAAATCCGGCATCCCATAAATCTCATCTTCCTGAAACAACCACGTCGGCAGCGCAGGCGGCGCAAATCGCGCATCCCCCGCCGGAACGCCAAAGAAAAACACCTCCTGCCGGCTGGGAAAAATCCGCGAGCCCAGAACGTCCGGAAAAATTTTCCCAAGCCAAGCCCCGCACGCAAACACAAACGTGTCTGCCTCGATGCGCTCGCCGGAATTCGTCGTGACTGCAGAAATCGCTCCCGAGCCTCGCGGCTCCGCAATCTGCGCAACCCGATACTCTACGCCAAGGCGCTGAGCTGCCTCAGCCACCACCGCCACGGCCCGACGCGCCATCAGCACTCCACTGTGCAACTCCAGCAGCCCCTTCGTGATTCCTTCCAATCCGATCTGCGGATATCGTTTCTCCAACTCCTTCCTGCTCAACTCCACGAACGCAACACCGCATCGCGCCAGCACCTCTGCAGCCTGCCGCACTCGCGAATCGTCCTTCCCCGCCAGCCACAAAACTCCCGTTTCATGAAACAGCCGCTCCCCCACCGACGCAAAAAACTCCTTCCACTGCGCCAGCGACATCACCGACCATCGCGTATACAGCTCATCCGCTCCATATCCCATGCGAATAATCCGCGACTCCCCCGCCGAACTCGCCCGCGCATTCCCCGGCCCGTAAGCATCCGCCAGCATCACTCGTCGCCCGCGCCGCCCCAAATGCCAAGCCGTCCACGCTCCAAACACCCCAGCCCCAATCACCACCACGTCATATCGCGTCGTCATGTCCGCCGCATCTTACTCCCTCTTGCTCTTCTCTGTGCCCTCTGTGAACTCTGTGTTAAATTCTTTTCTTCTTCCTCTGCTATATTCATTCCCATGACTCTCTCCGAAAAAATCCAAAAAGACCTCACCGACGCCATGCGCGCCAAAGACGAGCTCCGTCTCAGCGTCCTCCGTATGGTCAAATCCGCCATCACCTACAAGGAAACCGAAAAGCTCCGCAAGCTCGACGAACCCGAATCCATCCAGCTCCTGCAAACCCTCGTCAAGCAGCGCAAAGAATCCATCGATCAATTCACCAAAGGCAACCGCAACGACCTCGCCGCAAAAGAAACCAAAGAGCTCGCCATCATCGAGTCCTATCTCCCCGCTGGCGCCAGCGACGCCGAAATGGATGCGGCCATCGCGAAAGCCATCGCCGAAACCGCCGCCACCTCCATCAAGCAAATGGGCGCCGTAATAAAATCCGCCAAAGCCGCCCTCGAAGGCAAAACCGTCGACGGCAAAGCCCTCAGCGACCGCGTCCGCTCCCGCCTCTCCTGATCTTGACACTCTCCGCGTTAGTTTTCTCCGTGCCCTCAGTGCTCCGGTCTCTGCGCCCTCTGTGTTAATTCTTTCTTTTTCTGGCATTCCCAACAACCACGCTCCCCAAGATCCCGATCACGCAAGGTTATTGGCATATCGCACACACGTAGTACTCCCGCTCTATCGACTGATCCCGTCGTCACAACCAGAATCGCCGAATTAGGAAACCCTTAGTCGGAAAACTGGCCTGAGCCGCGACAATGCGCGCTTCGGCAAAAAAGAAAGTGGGTGTCCCGTGAAGCCCTTTACCCTCTATAAGTTACCAATCGTCCTGCTTTGCCTGGGCGGCGCTCTAATCCTCGCTCCCCAGTCTCGTGCTCAATCCGAAGTCGCTCCCGATCACTTCGACGGCACCGATTCCTGGGCCGCCGCATCAGCCAAGAAGGCTCCCTGGCAAAGAGCCAAGCCCCAATCTGCACAGGCGAGTTTACAAGCCCGGGACAATAAGCCCGCCACCCTCGCGCTCGAACCCGTAGCGGCCCGCAGCGTGGCAGCACCCCGCCGTTCCGACGCCATCGCCACCAAAAAGCGCAAACCCGCCACCCCCAAATCCAACAACTAAACGCTCACAGAACCGCGTCATCCTGAGCCTACCCGACTTGCCCTGAGCGCCTTTTGCGAAGGGCGAGGGTAGGCGAAGGACCTCAGCGTCAAACTTGCCAAACATGTCCTGGCCAAACCCCGTCGTCCCCGTTTCGGGTTTCTCCGAGCCCTTTGTGCTCCGACCTCCGCGCCCTCTGTTAAATCTTTCTCTTTTCTACCCTCCCGACCTTGACTATCATCGCCCAGTGCCTCTCTCCCCCGACGCGCGCAACTCCAGCGCTCTCGCTCTCCTGCGCATCGGCGTCGGCCTTTTCTTTCTCATCTTCGCCCAATACAAAATCCTCAGCACGCAATTCACCCTGCACGGCGGCTTTCAATTCTGGATCAACAAATTCATCGCCGAAGGCGGCGCCTACCCCTTCATGGTCTCCATCCTTCGCAATTTCGCTCTCCCCCATGCCACGCCCATCGCCTTCCTGGTTGCCTACGGCGAACTCGCCATCGGACTCGCCCTCCTCCTCGGCGTCTTCGTTCGCCCCGCCAGCATCGGCGGCCTAATCTTCATGATCTTCATGATCTTCATGATCTTCATGATCTTCATGATCTTCATGATCTTCATGCTCACCCTGCTCTTCTCCTCCGACTACCCCGGCTCCTCCGCCCCCCTCTGGCAATACTTCGGCGCCAGCCTAAGCCACTCCGTCTTCGCCCTATGTTTCCTCACCTTCCTAATCGGCCGCTCCGACTCCGCTTGGTCCCTCCCCGCCCAGCGCAGTAAGGTCTAGACGCTGCGCAACACCCTTCCCCCGTTCGAACGGTATACCCATAAATAAACCCTTGACATCCGTGTACTTTCGTGCTATCATAAACCGTGAAAATCGCCTTCCAGCCGTTACCGTCCTCCCCTGCTTTGAACTTCTGTGCTGTCCGCGACCTCTGTGGTGAATTCCTTTGCCCCTTTAGAATCACACACTTACAAATCCCCCTTCCCGCAACCCCTTTATTTTCACATCCATCCAAATGCCTAGGGGGTGTACCCATTCTCGCTTCCAGATTTTCTCCGCTCAGTGCCTGGCCGTCCGCAGGCGGGCCTCTGTGGCATCTCCTTTTTTTCCAGCAACTTGCCGCCTCTTGTGCATCTCTTTGCCCTCTTTTCCGTCCTCCCTCCCTGTGTTTTCAATCGTTTGCAGCCTCTTTTCCCAAAACACCCGGGGTGGGGGTACCTGTGGGACAGCCATTTCTGGCTGTCCTCCGACGACTTCCCCTGGATCTTCCATCGCAACCAACGTCGGACCGATGACTTCAAAACCTGCTTTCCTAGTTAAACCATCATTGGGGTCCCGCCACCTTCGCCTCCGAGCCCCTATCCCCTTCCCTCCAAAATGGTCCATAATCCCGGCGCCGGTCTCGGCTGTCCGGCTGCGAGGGAGGTCTGTGTGAGCAAGTCATCTGCAACTTCCGATCGTCCATGGAGTTCCACGGCGCCGCCGGGGGAATTTCGCCCCTACATCTCGCCCGAAGAAACCCTTAAGGAATTCACCATTCGGGCCGTCGTGCTCGGCGCGCTCTTCGGATTGCTTTTCGGCGCCGTCACCGTGTACGTGGGCCTGCGCGCCGGCCTCACTGTCTCCGCCTCCATTCCCATCTCCGTTCTCTCCATCAGCATCCTCCGCGCCTTCGGACGCTCCACCATCCTGGAAAACAACATCGTGCAAACCACCGGCTCCGCGGGCGAATCGCTCGCCGCCGGCGTGATGTTCACCATTCCCGCGCTGATCTTTCTCGGCTTCGGCTCTGAATTTACGTTCTGGCGTATTTTCCCGCTAGCGCTGCTCGGCGGATGGCTCGGCGTCCTCTTCATGGTCCCCTTGCGTCGCCAGCTCATCGTGAAAGAACACGGCAACCTGGTTTTTCCAGAGGGCACCGCATGCGCGGACGTGCTTGTCGCCGGCGAGCGCGGCGGCTCTTTCGCCGGACGCGTCTTCTGGGGACTCGGCCTCGGCGGCGTCTACACCTTCCTGATGAACACCGTGCAAGCGTGGACCGCGCAGCCGGAAAATCGCCCAAGCTGGTTTCCCGGCGCATCCTTCCGTCTCGCTATCACTTCGGAATATCTTGGAGTCGGCTACATCATCGGCCCGCACGTAGCTGGCATCCTCTTCGCTGGCGGCATCATTTCCTGGCTGGTGATGATGCCCGCCATCAAGTTTTACGGGCAGATCGCAGGTAACACGCCGATCTATCCATCGACAATTCCCATTCCCCAAATGACCCCCGACGATATCTGGCGGAGCTATATCCGCCCGATGGGCGCAGGTGCTGTCGCTGCCGCGGGTTTGATCACCCTGTTGCGCACCATGCCCACCATCATTTCCGCTTTGCGCGCCGGACTGAAAGACGTTCGCGCGGAAGGCGGCGGCTCCGCCGCTGCCAGCCGCATCGATCGCGACGTGCCCATGCGCTGGGTCATCGTCGGCTCCATCGTCATCATCGCCATGATGTGGGTGCTGCTCACCTTCCATCCCATGCAAGGCGCCGAAACGCGTTGGTACCAGAATCTTTTCGCCGGTGTGTTCGTGGTCGTCTTCGGCTTTCTCTTCGTCACGGTCGCCGGACGCATCAGCGGACTCCTCGGCAATTCTTCCAATCCCGTCAGCGGCATGAGCATCGCCACCTTGATGGCCACTTGCGCCATTTTCTTCGTTGCCGGCTGGACCGCACCAAACTACGCCGTCCTCGCGCTCATGATCGGCGGAGTAGTGTGCACCGCCGCCGCCATTGCCGGAGCGACTTCACAGGATTTGAAGACCGGCTATCTCGTCGGCGCCACACCCTTCTGGCAGCAGTTGGGCCTTCTGATCGGCGTAACCGTTTCCACCGTCGCCATCGGCGCCACTTTGAACTTGATGAACAAAGGCCTCGAGCGCTATCTCCCCACCGAAATTCACGTCAACATCCAGTCCTTGCCCTCCGGCGTAAAAATCGAGCGCGATACCTTCACGTATCAAGGCAAGAACTACGCGCTCATCAATTCGCTCGGCTCGCACGAAGTTCCCGACGGCGAATATCTCTATGACCCCGCTACTAGCAAAATCGAATACCAGTGGGCGCAAGGCATCGGCAGCGACAAAGCCCCGGCTCCGCAAGCGCGCCTCATGGCCACGGTCATCAACGGAATTCTTAATCAGCGCCTTCCTTGGCGTCTCGTGCTGATGGGTGTCATGCTGGTCATTGCCGTCGAAATTCTCGGCGTGCGCTCTCTCGCCTTTGCCACCGGTTCCTATCTTTCCATCGCCACGACCGGCGCCATGTTTGCAGGCGGCCTCGTTCGCGCTCTCGTCGAAGCGACCACCAAGAAAAAAGACGAAAGCGAAGCCAGCCCCGGCGCCCTCTATTCCAGCGGACTGATCGCCGCCGGCGGCGTCTTCGGCCTCCTCGGCATCATCATCAATCTCTTGCAGGATCCAGAAATCTCCACCCGCGTGCCGCAGTGGGTCACCTCGATCTTTCGCCTCCCCTGGCGCCCCGATCTGTTTTCCTTCGGCCCCAAACTTCTCGGGGCATTAGCCGTCAGTAATCTCTTCGGCGTAATCATGTTCGCCCTTCTCGCGGCCTCTCTCTTCTATTTCGCCCGCAAGAAGCTGGATTGAGGCTTGACTCTTTGACTGCGAAACTCTTCGACCGTACACTGACTCTATGACCACGTTGGGCGCGCGCCGATACAACTTCGATTGGCGGGGATTCATCACCCCTGGCGTAAAGCTTCTCGTGTTGGTCTGCTCTGCCGTCTTCCTTGTTCAGACTCTCGCGGATATCCTGTTTGGTCCTCCAGCTACTTCCTGGATCAACCATTTCTTTGGCTTGGTTCCACTCGGTCCCATTCCAGGCCTGCGTGTCTGGCAGCCGTTCACCTACATTTTCCTTCATGGTGGGCTGCTGCACTTGCTCCTGAACATGCTCTGGCTATGGATGTTCGGGCGAGAACTGGAACTTGTCTGGGGGAAGCGGCGCTTTCTCAATTTCTTTTTTCTATGCGGCGTAGGGGCTGGCTTGATTGAAATGCTGGTCAAGGCGATCCCAATGTTTTGGGGGGAGCGGCCCTCGGATGTTCCAACGATCGGTGCTTCGGGCGCAATTTTCGGAATTCTCATGGCCAACGCCATTCTCTTTCCTGACCGCCGCGTGTGGTTGTTTCCCCTTCCCGTGGCTATCCCCATGCGGCCCTATGTCGCCGTCATTGGGGCCATTGAATTCTTCTTCACTCTCGGTTCCGGCGGCGACAAAGTCGCTCACCTTTGTCACCTTGGAGGCATGCTGGTCGCGTACATGTACTTGCGGCGCGGGTCATTTCTGTACAGCGTGCGCAACACCGTTACCGATTGGAAGGCGCAGCGCAATAAGAGGCGCTTCCAGGTCTACATGAACAAACACAAAGACCCGCCATCGCGCCCCGACCGCTGGGTGAATTGAAGTGGAAGTCAGAAGCAGGAAATTGAAGTCAGAATAAGACCAGAAGAGCGAACTACTCGCCGCCGCCGATTACGTGGAACTTCATGAAATTGGTCGTGCCGCGAATGCCCATCGGCGTTCCGGCGACAATGCCGATGACGTCGCCCTTGCGGACCAATCGCTCTTCCAGTAAACGTTTCTCGGCGACGGACGCGAGGCCGTCGACTTTGCGCACGTCGGAAATAGTCTGCGGGTGCACGCCCCAGATCAGCGCCATGCGCCGCCGCGTCTCCTCTTCAGGAGAAAACGCGATGATGGGCACCAGCGGCCGGTAACGCGAAATCAGCCGCGCGGTAAATCCGCTGTGCGTGAACACCGCGATTAATTTCATGTGCAGTTCGCGCGACGCGTGACACACCAGTTCGGCGACGGTTTCGGCAACTTTCATCCGCTCCTGTGGCGCGGGCCGCGGAAATTCCGTGATGCTGCTTTCCGCTTCTTCGATGATGCGGGCCATCATGCTCACCGCTTCCACGGGATATTTGCCGCTAGCGGTTTCCGCGGAGAGCATCACGGCGTCGGAGCCGTCAAAAATTGCATTGGCCACATCGGAAGCCTCCGCGCGGGTAGGGCGCGGATTTTCCGTCATGGATTCCAGCATCTGCGTGGCAGTGATAACCGGGCGGCGGAATTCGCGCGCGCGTTTGATAATTGTTTTTTGCACCACGGGGACGCGCTCCGGATTCATCTCCACGCCGAGATCGCCGCGCGCGACCATCACGCCATCGGCCACGCGCAAAATTGCATCTAGATTTTCAATCGCTTCCGGTTTTTCCAGCTTCGCGATTACCGGCGTGTCTTTCCCTGCCCGGCGCACCAGCGTTTTCGCGAGCACCACATCTTCGGGGCGGCGCACAAAACTTACGGCGATGTAATTCGCGCCATGCTTCAAGGCGAAGAGCAAATCCTCGCGGTCCTTTGGCGTGAGCGCGGGAACGCGCAGCTTCACTCCCGGCAAATTAATGCCTTTGTGTTCGCCGAGCGCGCCGCCGTTCGCCACTTCGCAGATCACCTCGCGGCCGCGCACTTGCGCGACACGCAGTTCGATCAATCCGTCGGAAAGAAGAATGCGGTCGCCGCGATGGACCTCGCGCGGCAACGGCTTGAAGACGGTGCTGACGCGCGTGGAGTCGCCGAGCACACGCGCGGTGGTGATCACGAATTTCTGTCCGGTGCGCAGAATTACAGGCGCACCGCCGGCAAGCGGCCCGGTTCGAATCTTGGGGCCTTGCAAATCGGCGAGGATGGCGATGGGTTTGTGAATGTGGGTGGCCGCAGCGCGCAGCATGGCGATGCTCTCGGCGTGATTTGCGTGCGAGCCATGAGAGAAGTTGAGGCGCGCGACGTCCATGCCGGCGCGCAGCAGCCGATCGATGATTCGCGGCGAGCGGCTGGCAGGCCCGATGGTGCAGACGATTTTGGAGTGGCGAAAAGCCATTTCAATAAAGCCGACCCGACCCAAAAAGGGAACAAAAGTGCCCAAAAACTTCGCTGCACTCTAAGACCTTGCAAAAGAGTGCACGTTGAGATCCTTCGGCCCGGCAAAGACCGCCGGACCTCAGGATGACACGTTACCTTGCGCTGCGATCGAACAACATACAAACACAAAAAAAACCAAAACTATTTGGTGACCGCAAATTCGGAGACGATGTGCAGCAGCACTTCGACTCCTTTATTGAAGGACGCTACGGAAAGGCGCTCGTCGTCACCGTGCATGCGGGCCAGATCTTGATCGGTGACGGGAAAGGGCCACAAGCCGTAGGCCTGCACGTTGTGCAGGCGCAATTGCGAAGAATCGGTGGCCCAAGTCGATTGATAGGGCAGCACGGGAGCGCCGCCGAAATCTTGGGAAGCAACTTTGGCGATGACCGCGTAGAAATCGGATTCGAGAGAAGAGGTCGGAGCGGCGAGCCCGGCATTGGGCTGGACTTCGAAGCGCACCTGCGGATCGTTGACCAACTTGGTGAGCGCGCCGAGCAGCACGTCGATCGTGTCGCCCGGCAGCAAGCGAATGTTCAACATGGCGCGCGCTTCGCCGGGAATCACGTTGGCGCGCACGCCCGCCGACAGCATGGTGGGCGCGATGGAATCGTGCATCATGGAGGCCCACTGAGGATTCGTATCGGAAATGACGCGCTGGGCGTGTTCGCCGCGATCGGTGGTGTCGAGGGAACGCATCCACTTGGCGATTTCGTCGTCGGAGACGGCGGCGAGTCCCTCGAAATAGCGGCGCAGCACCGTGTTGAAGTGCACGGGCGCGGAGTACATGCCGATTTTAGCGACGGCGGCCGCCAGGTGCACGACGGCGTTGTCTTTCGTAGGCACGGAAGCGTGCCCTGAGGAGCCTTTGGCGACGACCGCAACGTTGACGGCAACCTTTTCGCTGGCTTGCACGGCAACGTATTGCACTTTGCCACCCTTGGAAATTACTTCGCCGCCCTCGTTCAAGGCGTAACCCGCGGCGAACTTGTCCCAGTTTTTGGCAATCAAAGGCCTGATGCTGGCGTCGCCGCCGGCCTCTTCATCGTCGGTGGCGAGAAAAATCACGTCGCGGTTGAGACGAGCGCTCGAGCGCTTGAGCGCGATGATGGCAGCCAGGTTCGCGGCCAGCATGGATTTGTCGTCCAGGGCACCGCGGCCATAGATGTAACCGTCCTTCATCACCGCGCCGAAGGGGTCCACGGTCCAACGGGCACGCTCGGCGCCGACAACGTCCATGTGCGCGACCAAAAGCAGCGCGCGCGACGGGTCGGAAATGGCGGAACTGCGCAGCCGCGCGACGACGGCGCTGCGGCCCGGCGCAACTTCCAGAATCTCGGGGGTAATTCCTTCTTTCTCCAGAATGCCGGCGATGTATTTTGCGGCGGCCTGCTCGTTGCCGGGAGGATTGGTGGTGTTGATCTGGATGAGCTGCGCAAGCCATACCAACGCTTCCCTGGAGAGCGCGGCGGTATCAGCGAGCGGAGAAGAGTTGGTCTGAGCGGATGCGGGATTTGGCGGGATTCCCTGTGCCGCAAGCGGAGCGACCGCCGGAAAGACCATAATTGCCACTTGCAACAGCATGCGCGTTCCGCTCTTCGAAATCAGCAAAGCCATCCTCCATTTTCCACGTGACAATCGTTTGGCCCGTGGGCATTTGACCCATCTGCCTCGGCGCACCAGCAACGCTTTGAAGCAAATGTGCTTCATACTAACATGCGCGGTGTAGGGAACTTGCCGCGTGCGGCGATGGGCAGTTACGTAAGCTCAACGGGTTGGAAGCAAAGCCGCAGTGCCGGAGGGCGTTGGCGCGCCGGCGCAAGTCCGTCTATCATTGTAAATTGAGGGACCAAGCATGAGAGCGAATCTTTCCAAGATTTGGCCGGCATTTCTTGCAAGCGCGCTGGCTTTTGGAGTGGGCGCAATGAATGCGCGGGGGCAGGCGCCTGAAGGCCCGCAAGGGGGCCAGAAGCAACCGGGCGCGCCGCCCGCGGAACAACGGCCGGCGCCGGTACAGCAAAAGCCTCAGGATGCCGGGGCGAGCATTTCCGTGGAAGTGCCGGTGGTCACCATGGATGTGATTGCGGCCACAAACCATGGAGACCTGCTGACGGGCCTGAAGAAGGAAAACTTCCGAATCATTGACGATGGCACGGCGCAGACGATCAGCAACTTCGGCTCAAGCGAAGCGCCGATAACCATCGTGATGCTGATGGAATTCAGCAGCCGCGGTTACTACGACTGGTTTGCGTACCAGGCAAAGTATTGGGCGGACGCGTTCTTTCCCCAACTCAAGAAGAACGATTGGGTGGCACTGGTTACCTTCGACATGAAATCCCGGGTGGAAGTGGATTTCACGCAGAATAAAGATGAAGTGCGCAATGCTCTTTATCATCTCTACTTTCCGGGCTTCAGTGAGTCCAACGTGTTCGACGCCATTCTGGACACCACGGACCGCTTGAAGGATGTAAAGGGCAAGAAAGCGATCCTGGTGCTGGCCACCGGCGTCGATACGTTTTCGAAGCACACACTGGATCAAACGATGAAGCTGCTCCGGCAGACGGACACCACGATTTTTTGCGTGGGTCTGGACAAGCCGTACATAAACTTCCTGGAGTCGCACGGCTCGCTGGGTTCACACATGAACTATCTGCAGGGGGAGAATCAGCTCAAGACTTTCGCGCAGATGACCGGGGGATACTCCTGGTTCCCGCAATTTGACGGCGAAATTCCGGGGATTTTCCAGACCATCACGGCGTTTTTGCGCAACCAGTACAGTTTGTCGTACACGCCGACGACCGGCGCGAACGATGGCAAGTTTCACAAGGTCAAGGTGGAACTGGTGAAGCCGGACGGCAGCCCGCTGGAAGTTACGGACCAGAAGGGCAAGAAGCAAAAAGTGGTGGTGTACGCGCGCGAAGGGTATACGGCGGTGAAGGGCGGCGTGGGAGATTGAAGGAGTTGTAGGTTATTAGTTTCAGTTTTCGTCTCTTGTGTCCTGAGCTTTTCTAGCAACCATTACGTTGAAGTCCTTCGGCTATCCTCGTCGGATAGCCTCAGGATGACACCTTGCTAGATGGGTTCTGCTGAGCCAAATCGTCAATCTCCTGGCAGATGAATTTCGGTGCGCAACTCTGGCTGGGCTAAAAGCGGAGCCCTTACAGCTAATAGCCTCGGGTGAAGTCGACGCGATTGAAGAGCTCGCGGCCGTCGAACCATCTTTCCAGCAATTGCACAAGGATGTCGGCCTGCCTGATCCACAGGCGGTCGCTTACGCCGCTGGTGTGCGGAGTGATGAACAAGTTGGGCGCTTTCCACAACGGACTATCGGGCGGGAGCGGCTCGGTTCCGGCGACGTCCACAGCCGCCCCGGCCAGCGCGCCGGATTCGAGTGCGTGGAGCAGCGCTGTCTCATCGAGCAGCGAACCGCGGCCCACGTTGATCAGGCGGGCGCCGCGCTTCATTTTTGCGATGCGGGCCGCGTTCATGAGCTGCGCGGTTTCCTGGGTTTCCGGCGCGGCGACCACGACGTAATCTGCTTCGGGCAGGACTTCGTCGAGTTGCGCCACGGGCACGATTTTCTCCGCGTAGTTTGCGTCGCCTTTTCCGGAACGCGTGACGCCCCAAACGCGCATATCGAAGGCGTGCGCGCGACGCGCCAGTTCGCGGCCGATCGAGCCGTATCCCACGATGAGCAAAAGCCGGCCGTTGAGCTCGGTGAGATGCTGCGGCTTGTCCCACAAATCCTGCTGGCCCCAGTGGGATTTGTCTTGATAGCGAACGGAATCAGGGAAATTACGGGCGAGGGCCACGAGCAGGCCCATGGTGTGTTCGGCCATGGGCACGGAGAAAATGCCGCTGGGATTGGTGACGACAATCCCCGAATCGCGCAGTTCCGGATACATGAGTTGCGCGACCCCGGCGGCGGTAGAGTGCAGCCACTTCAGTTTCCCGGCGAGCTTGAGCTGCTGCGGGCGCAGCGAGTAGCCGACGAAGATGTCGGTATCGGGCAATTCCTGCGGCAGGTGATCGTAGTCCGGGAGATGCAGGACGCGCATTTCCGGCCAACGGCGGCGCAGCGTTTCGGGAACGACGGGTTGCGGGCGCCAGTAGGTGAACGGATGCCAGACGCAGATGACCAATTTCGTTTCCCCTGGGGTTGTGCGCGTTGCGCTCATAAGTGAAACGCTAACGATACATTACGTTGTGCTCGATTCGTACGTTGAGGTCCTTCGGCCATCCTCATCGGATAGCCTCAGGATGACAGCCGCTTTGTGGTTGGCGCCTTAGTCGGGTTCGACATCTCGTTCGTTACTTTTGGCGTTTTGAACAAGTCCTCAGCCAAGTCACCCCAGTTCGGATTCTTTGACTCAATCAATTCCACTTTTCTTACCCGGAGCCAACCTTTCAGTTGTTTTTCCCTCACGATGGCACCGCGAATGTCCGCAAATGATTCGAAATGGACTAGACGATGCAGGTTGTACTTCTGCGAGAAACCTGGGATGAGCTTGTTTTTGTGCTCGAGAATTCTGCGCTCCAGATTGTTGGTCACGCCGATGTACAACATCGTTGAGCTGTTGCTAAGAACGCAGACGTAGAAGATTCTCTTCACGATGTTGGGCCGGGGTGCTCTCTTCTCAAGCGCGCCTACAAACGAGTGTCATCCTGATGCTGTCCGATGAGGATAGCCGAAGGACCTCAACCGATCCTCATTGCAATCGCCGCAAAGCTTGCGGATCGGGGCTGCATATGACCCTCATTCACTCGCTCGATCTATTGTGTCGCCACCACAGGCAGAGGCCCACGATAAGGCCGAGGCCGACCGTGCTGACGATGAAGGGGCGAGCGATCGGGATGGCAATCCACGCGAGAACGACCAATCCAATGGAGACGATAGCGCCCGCGCGCGTGCCCGGCACGCTGAGCCCGCCGTATCTGCCGATGTAGCTTGGTTTGCCTGAGCTCGGTTTTTCTTGCATGAAAGTTGACCTCCGCGCCGACTGCATTATCTTATTTTTGACGCAGGTCGCGGCCGGTCATGACTGTGGGTTGGGGCTGGCCGACGACGCCGAGCATCGTTGGGGCAATGTCGCGAAGAGCGCCGCCAGGTTGCAGGCTCAGGTGATCGTCATCCGTGACGAGAATGAACGGAACGGGATTGGTGGTGTGATAGGTGTGCGGGCCGCCAGTCTTTGGATCGATCATGGTTTCCGCGTTGCCATGGTCGGCGGCGATGATCCAGGCACCGCCGCGAGGCTGCAGCGTTTGGTAAATGCGCGCGAGACCGGCATCGACGGCTTCCACGGCTTTGATGGCGGCTTCTAGCTTGCCGGAATGGCCAACCATGTCGGCATTGGCGTAATTCATGATGATGGCGTCGAACTCGCCCTTTTCGATGGCTTTCACTACGGTGTCGGTGATTCCCGCGGCGGACATTTCCGGTTTGAGATCGTAGGTGGCGACTTTCGGCGAAGGAACCAGGATGCGCTCTTCGCCGGCGAAGGGCTTTTCCACGCCGCCGTTGAAGAAGTAGGTGACGTGCGCGTATTTTTCCGTTTCCGCACAACGCAGATTTTTGTAGTGCAGGTCGGCGAAAACTTGCGCGAGGATGTGCTCGAGTTTTTCCGGACCGATCACGTATTTTAGCCAGGGCCAGCTTTTGTCGTACTGCGTCATGGCCACGTAGAACAAATTCTTGGGGCGCTTGGGGTCGATGAATTTATCAAAGTCGGGCGCGGCGAGCGCGTAGGTCATCTGGCGGGCGCGGTCCGCGCGGAAATTGAAAAAGATAACGGCATCATCGTCGCGGATCGGCCCCACCGCTGGCGCCGTTGGACCGCTGCCCTTGGTGACGACGACGGGCTTCACGAATTCGTCGGTGACGTCCTGCTCGTAGCTGAGCCGCAGGGCGGTGAGCGGATCGTCGGTGCGAGTTTCCGCCTCGCCGTGGACGACGGCGCGATAGGCGAGTTCGATGCGCTCCCAGCGATTGTCGCGATCCATCGCGTAGTAGCGGCCGACCAGCGTAACAATCTGTCCGACGCCGAGTTCACGAATTCTTTGCTGGAGCTGGAGCACGAAGTCGCGGCCGCTGTGCGGAGGCGTGTCGCGGCCGTCCATGAAGCAGTGGATGAAAAGGTTTTCAACCTTTTGCTGCTTGGCCATTTCGAGCAGCGCAAACAGATGCTGGATGTGGGAATGCACGCCGCCATCGCTAAGCAGCCCCATCAAGTGCAGCTGGCGCTGGCGGCCGCGTTCCATCGCTTGCTGGAATAGCGGCACGTTCTGCAATTGCTTGTTGGCGATGAGCAGATCGATGCGTGTGATGTCCATGTGCACGATGCGGCCGGCGCCGATGTTGAGATGGCCGACTTCGCTGTTGCCCATTTGGCCTTCGGGTAGGCCGA
>Ga0137391_10001810_pt1 | contig 15738 bp, 10 predicted proteins | sample 15con2h24BmetaG_FD_101399 | JGI IMG/M metagenome (GOLD analysis project Ga0137391, IMG submission 101399) | Vadose zone soil microbial communities from Angelo Coast Range Reserve, California, USA - 15con2h2.4B metaG | ecosystem: Environmental > Terrestrial > Soil > Vadose zone > Saprolite...
CTCTCTCCGGAGGAACAGGAACGGGTCCACGGTGCAGCTCTGTGGGGCCGCGAGCCGGACCGGTGCTGCAACTTGCGGAAGGTCGAGCCGCTCCGGCGAAAGCTGGGGGAGCTTGACGCATGGATCACCAGCATTCGCCGCGACCAGACCTCTGCCCGGGCGGGAGCCCGCAAGGTCGAGTGGGATGTGAAGTTTGGTCTGGTGAAGGTGAATCCTATCGCCGATTGGACATCAAAGCAGGTTTGGAACTACATCCATCAGCACGACGTGCCCTACAACACGCTGCATGACCAGGACTATCCCAGCATCGGCTGCACTCATTGCACGCGAGCAGTAAGTCCGGGAGAAGATCCGCGGACGGGACGCTGGCCGGGGTTTGCAAAGACTGAGTGCGGTCTGCACATGATTGAGCCGGTTGCGAATCAGGTGGAAGGTGAATCAAAGGTAGCTAAGCTGGGTGTCTAAGTTGGCAGTTGCTGCCGACGCAAACAAGAACCTAGGTCCCTCGCTGCGCTCGGGATGACCGTCTAATACTGTACAAATCTCCGGATGACAGTCTTTGATTCTACGAAATTGAAGCCTTACGCGTCGGCGGGATCCGCTTTTTTCATGTGGGTCGCTAGCTGGCGGAGGAGAGCGATAAACGACGTGGTGGCGCAGGAGAGAGTGCGGTCGCGCCGGTAGGCAAGGCCGAGCTCCCGGAAGAGTTGTGCATCCTCGATGTCAATCAGCTTGACTCTGCCTGCGTCGACCTCATCGCGGGCGAACGAGGCGCTGATGAGGGAGACTCCGAGGTCGGCGGCCACAAAACTCTTGATCATGCCGATGCTGGGAAGCTCCATTCGGACTTGTAGTTCGGCGCTGTGTGGCCGAAATAACTTGTCGAGGAGCCGGCGCGTGTGCCCAGTCTTTGGGAACAGCAGCGGTTGTTTCACGATTTCAGCGACAGATACAACCTTGTGTTTGGCGAGTGGATTTTTGGGGCTCACCATCAGCATCAGCTTGTCGCGGAAGATAGGCTGAATCTTCAGGCTGGGGGACTGGATCGGTAAGGTGAGGACGCCGACTTCAATGGCTCCGTTCTCAAGTTTTTCTACAATCTTGTAGCTGAAATTGCGGTAGATACTGATCCGTACAGGCGGGTAACGGCGGCAGTATTCGGCGAACACCTCGGGCAGAACGTAGAGGCAGGTCGCCTCGTTAGCTCCGACACGCAGGGTGCCCCGCGGAGTGCTGCTATGGTCGGCCACCGCTGTGAGCGATTCGTCGCGGAGATTCTTCAGGCGCTCCGCGTATTCGTAGAAAACCTGGCCGGCCGGTGTAAGTTTCACCGTTTTTCCGGAGCGGTCGAGCAGGCGGTCGCCATACTCCTGCTCCAACTGGCGGATTTGCGCGCTGACTGCCGACTGGGAGCGGAAAACTTTTTCTCCCGCGCGGGAGAAGCTGTCTTGCCTTGCGACTTCCAGAAAAGTAATGAGTTGGTCGAAGTCCATGTGAGGTTAGAGCGAGATTATAGCGGAGTCCGGGAGGCCGCGCCGACTTACTCTGAATTGTCCCGTGGGATCCAGAGCCCCGAAATTTGCATCCTTTGCATCGAAATTCTGCGTTGTACTTTGTTGCCCGTTAGACAGTATTAAAGGGATTGCTAGAAATGTGTTCCTGAGCCGGAGTGTGCGCCGCTCCAGTTGCCTTTTCGGGTAAAGCCCAAGAACAACCGATAGCGTTGAGCGGTCGTATGGAGATGCCGAGGATGACGCGTCTGAATCCGAACAGTGGCCTACCCCATGCCCAGGGTCTGTACGATCCGGCGCATGAGCATGACGCTTGTGGGATCGGCTTCGTCGCGAGCATCCCCGGGCACAAGAGTCACGAGATCATCCGCAAGGGAATCGAGGTGCTGATAAACCTCACGCACCGCGGAGCCTGCGGCTGCGACCCGGAGACTGGCGATGGTGCCGGTGTCCTGATCCAGATCCCACACAAGTTCTTCGTGCGGGAATGCGGGAAGCTGGGATTTGAACTTCCTGAGCCTGGCGCTTACGGCGTCGGAATGACGTTTCTGCCAGTCGAGAAGCACCAGCGCCTCCAGTGTGAAGGAATTCTGGAACGCATCATTCGCGAAGAAGGAATGACCGTGTTGGGCTGGCGGGACACACCCACTTACGCTTCCGCGATTGGGCGCGTGGCGCGAGCATCGCAACCTTACATACAGCAGATTTTTGTTGGGCGTGCGCCTGGCATGGACGAAGACGCTTTTGAGCGCAAGCTGTACGTTGTGCGCAGGCGAGCTGAGACTGAGATCGGTCAGTCTGGAGTCGAAGACGCGGAGATGTTCTACATCCCATCGCTCTCTTGCCGCACCATCGTTTACAAAGGATTGCTGCTGGCCCCGCAGATCACTAATTTTTACCGCGAACTTTCCGATCCCGACGTCACCAGCGCTTTGTGCCTGGTGCATCAACGCTTCTCGACCAATACATTTCCGAGTTGGCAGCGCGCACATCCGTATCGCTACATCGCGCATAACGGTGAGATCAATACGCTCAAGGGAAACGTCAACTGGATGCAGGCGCGACAGTCGGTGCTGCAGTCTCCTCTGTTCGGCGACGATCTCAAGAAGCTGTTTCCCATCATTGCGCCGGATGGTAGCGACTCCGCGAACTTCGACAACGCCGTCGAGTTGCTGCTTCAGGCTGGCCGTAGTCTCCCGCACGTGATGGCCATGCTGATCCCGGAGGCGTGGGCAGGCAATCCTCACATGAAGCCCGAGAAGCGTGCCTTCTATGAGTACCACGCTTCTTTGATGGAGCCGTGGGATGGCCCGGCGGCAATTGCTTTTACGGACGGGCGTGTGATCGGTGCAACGCTCGACCGCAACGGATTACGGCCGGGACGGTACGTAGTTACTCATGACGACCTTGCCATTATGGCCTCAGAGGCCGGCGTGCTCGATGTGGAACCTGAACAAGTGAAGATGAAAGGCCGCCTGCAGCCGGGAAAGATGTTTCTGGTGGACACGGTCGAAGGGCGAATTGTTTCTGACCAGGAAATCAAACGGCGGCTGGCTTCGCGGCAACCGTACGCACAGTGGCTCAAGGACAATCAGATCACGATGGAACAGTTGCCTGAGCCGTCGCGCATGCACCACTCCGATCCGGAAACGCTTCTTCGGCGCCAGCGCGCGTTCGGATACAGCGATGAAGATGTGAAGATGATTCTTGGCCCCATGGCCTCCAAAGGGGAAGAACCGGTCGGCTCCATGGGGACAGATACGCCACTGGCCTGTCTGTCGGATCAGCCGCAGTCGCTGTTCAATTACTTCAAGCAGCTTTTCGCGCAGGTGACGAATCCTCCGATCGATCCCATTCGCGAAGAGATGGTGATGTCACTGTTCAGCTACATCGGGAGCGAAGGAAATATTCTCGATGAAGTAGCCGAGAACTGTCACATGCTGAAGCTGGCGCATCCGCTTCTGACGAACCGAGAACTGGAAAAACTGCGTCGGGTGTCGAACCGGGATCTCCTGGCCACGACCTTGCCCGCGTTGTTCCGCGCGAGCGACGGAGAGGCAGGACTGAAACGGGCTCTGGATGAGTTGTGCCAGAGGGCGTCGCTGGCAAGTAAAGCCGGGTACACGCTGTTGATTCTCTCCGATCGCGGAGTGGACAAGGACTACGCTCCCATCCCCAGCCTGCTGGCCTTGGCCGCGGTGCACAACTTGCTGGTCAGGGAAGAGACGCGAACCCAGGTTGCTTTGATCACCGAATCGGGCGAACCGCGGGAAGTGATGCACTTTGCGTTGCTCAGTGGCTACGGGGCGAGTGCCATCAATCCGTATCTCGCGTTGGAAACAGTTGAGAACCTGGCATGGCGGGGCGAGCTGCCGGATGGCGTTACTCCCGAACTTGCGGTCAAGCACTTCATGAAGTCGGTGAAGAAAGGTTTGTTGAAGACTTTCGCCAAGATGGGAATCTCGACGTTGCAGAGCTACCAGGGTGCGCAGGTTTTCGAAGCGATCGGGCTGAACAGAGAATTGATCGATAGTTATTTTGCAGGGACAACGTCGCGCCTGGAGGGGATCGGGCTGGATGTTCTTGCCCGGGAAGGGCAGCTGAAACATGAGCACGCCTTCCGTCCTTTGACCGAGTCCGAGACAGAACTGGCGGTCGGAGGTTCGTATCATCAGCGGGTGAATGGCGAATATCACCTGCTCAATCCGTTGACGATCAGCAAACTACAACAGGCGGTGCGGCAAGAGAGCGCCCAAACCTTTCAGGAGTATACGGACCTCGTCGACAAGCAAAGCAGCAACCTGTGCACGTTGCGCGGGTTGATGAAGCTCAAGAAGAGCGACAAGCCTGTTCCCCTTGAAGAAGTCGAGCCTGCCAGGGAGATCGTGAAGCGTTTCACGACCGGTGCAATGTCATTTGGGTCCATCAGCAAAGAGGCGCATGAGACGCTGGCCATTGCGATGAACCGTATCGGAGGCAAGTCGAATACGGGTGAGGGCGGGGAGGACGAGGAGAGATTCAAGCCCGATGCGAGTGGAGACTTGCGGCGGAGCGCAGTGAAGCAGGTGGCGTCCGCACGATTTGGTGTGACCGCTAACTACCTGGTAAATGCGGACGAACTGCAGATCAAGATGGCGCAGGGAGCCAAGCCGGGAGAAGGAGGGCAGCTTCCCGGATACAAGGTGGATGAGGTGATCGCGCGCCTGCGGCACTCCATCCCCGGCGTGGGATTGATTTCTCCGCCGCCGCATCACGATATTTACTCGATCGAAGATCTGGCGCAACTGATCTACGACCTGAAAAACGTCAACCCGAAAGCTCGCATAGCGGTGAAGCTGGTGGCGGAAGTTGGCGTGGGTACAGTGGCAGCGGGTGTGGCCAAGGCCCACGCTGACGTCGTGCTGATCAGCGGAGATACCGGCGGTACGGGAGCTTCACCGCTGAGTTCCATCAAGCATGCGGGTGTTCCCTGGGAGTTGGGTCTGGCTGAGACGCAGCAAGTGCTGCTGTTGAACGATCTCCGCAGCCGGATTCGCGTGCAAACCGACGGCAAATTGCAGACCGGCCGGGACGTTGCGATCGCGGCGCTGCTGGGCGCGGAAGAATTCGGCTTTGCCACGACCCCGCTGATTGCGATGGGCTGCATTATGATGCGCAAGTGCCATCTCAACACCTGTTCGGTGGGCATCGCCACGCAGGATCCAGTTCTACGCAAGCAGTTTCAGGGGCAGCCTGAGCATGTAATCAACTTTTTCTTCTTTATCGCGGAACAGGTGCGGCAGTACATGGCGGAGCTGGGCTTCCGGACGATGGACGACATGGTCGGCCGTGTGGACATGCTTGACGTGGAGCCTGCGGTGGATCACTGGAAAGCGCGTGGCCTGGACATGTCGGTCCTCCTATACAATCCGCCGGTGCCTGCGCGGGTCGCGCGACGATGTGTGCAGGCGCAGGAGCACGGTTTGCAGCAGGCCCTGGATCACAAACTTCTCGAAGAAGCGCGCGATGCGCTCACAAGCCTTTCGCCCGTCGAAATCAAATTGCCGGTACGGAACGTGCACCGTTCCGTGGGGACGATGTTGAGCGGGGAGGTTGCTCGCCGGTACGGTTCTGTCGGATTGCCCGACGATACTGTCCGAGTACAGTTGACAGGATCAGCGGGTCAAAGTCTGGGAGCGTTTCTGGCGAACGGAATTACATTGACCCTCGAAGGTGAGGCCAATGATTACGTGGGCAAGGGTCTCTCCGGAGGACGCCTGGTGGTGTATCCGCCGCGAAATTCCGGATTTGCCCCGGAAGAGAACATCCTGATCGGGAACGTTGCACTCTATGGAGCCACCAGCGGCGAGGCGTTCTTCAATGGGGTTGCGGGAGAGCGTTTTGCGGTTCGCAACTCGGGAGCAACGGCAGTGGTGGAGGGCGTGGGCGATCACGGTTGCGAGTACATGACAAATGGGCTGGTAGTGGTGCTCGGGAAATGCGGCAGAAATTTTGCCGCGGGCATGAGCGGCGGAGTCGCATACGTCTTCGACGAGAAGATGGACTTTACGGAGAAGCGATGCAACCTGGAGTCTGTCGACCTGGAGCCGATCATTTTTGAGCCGGGCAGCGAAGCGCAGGATGCGCAGATCCTCAAAGATCTGGTTCAACGCCATCTGGAACTGACCGGTAGCCGGCGAGCTCGCTGGATTCTCGAGAACTGGGCCGACATGTTGTCCCGGTTCGTCAAAGTTTTTCCGCGTGAATTCAAGCGAGTGTTGGGAGTAAGTCGCAGCTCGCAGCCTTATATTCCGAGCCAGCCCCTTGCCGTCCTTACGGCGGCGGAGCAGGTACAGCATGGGTAAGACCACGGGCTTCATGGAATATTCGCGTGAGCTTGCGCCGCGGCGTCCGGTTACTCAGCGCGTGAATGATTGGTTTGAAATCTATCTTGATCTGCCCGAGGAGAAGCTGCAGAGCCAGGGTGCGCGGTGCATGGATTGCGGCGTGCCGTTTTGCCAGACGGGCTGTCCGGTGAACAATCTGATTCCTGACTGGAACGATCTGGTGTATCGCGGACGGTGGAAAGAAGCGGTGCGGCAGCTGCACGCGACCAATAACTTCCCGGAATTTACGGGGCGCATTTGTCCGGCGCCGTGCGAAGCGTCGTGCGTGCTGGGCATCAATCAGCCGGCGGTGACGATCAAGCAAAACGAGAAGAGCATCGTGGAGCGCGGATTCCGCGAAGGCTGGATCCGGCCGGAGCCGCCGAAAGTTCGCACCGGCAAAAAGGTTGCGGTCGTGGGATCAGGGCCGGCAGGATTGGCTGCGGCACAACAGCTGTGTCGAGCGGGGCACGCGGTGGTGGTCTATGAGAAATCAGACCGCATTGGGGGATTGCTGCGCTACGGGATTCCGGAGTTCAAGATGGAGAAACACATCATCGATCGCCGTCTTGAGCAGATGTCCGCGGAGGGCGTGAAATTCGTGACGGGCGCGGAAATCGGAAAAAACGTTCCGGTCGAGGACCTGCGACACGAGTTTGACGCGATTGTGCTGGCTGGCGGGGCGGAGCAGCCACGTGACCTGAAAGTTCCGGGACGCGAACTGAAGGGAATCCATTACGCGATGGAGTTCCTGCCGCAGCAGAACCGGCGCTGTCTCGGTGACACCATTGCGCCGGATGCGGAGATTCTCGCGACGGGGAAACGGGTAGTGATCATTGGAGGCGGCGATACTGGCGCCGATTGCCTTGGGACCTGCCATCGGCAAAAGCCTTTGTCGGTCCACCAGTTTGAGATTATGCCGAGGCCTCCAGAGGAGCGCTCGCCACAGACGCCCTGGCCGCTCTGGCCGATGCAACTGCGTACTGAGGCGGCTCACGAAGAAGGTGGCATACGCGACTGGAGCCTTGCCACTACGAAATTTACTGGCTCGGACGACGGCCGGGTTACGCAGCTGCACACGGTTCGCGTTGGACCTCCGCCGAAGTTCGAGCCGATTCCAGGCAGCGAATTCACAATGGAAGCGGATTTGGTCCTGATTGCGATGGGCTTCGTCGGTCCGGTTCGGAATGGGATGATCGAGCAGCTCGGAGTGCAACTCGATCCGCGCGGAAACGTGGCCACCGATCACAACCATATGTCCTCAGTCGCCGGAGTCTTTGCAGCGGGCGACATGCGGCGTGGCCAGTCGCTGGTGGTTTGGGCGATTTCCGAGGGACGCAAGACGGCGGCAAGCGTCGATGCCTACCTGAAAGCGGCGGCGACGGTACGCCCAATGGCCGTGGTAGCTTCTACTGCACAACAAATCGCCTCATGATCGTAGCTACGCGCGATCTCTGCTCGGGCGATCTTTGCTCCGACGATCTTTGCTTCGGCGAGCAGTTCCTTCGCCGACCAGTCTTCCGGCAATCAGTCCTCCGGCGACCACAATCCGTGAAGGTAAGATCAGTCCAAGGTAAGATGACTGCTCTATCCTTATGATCGGACTCTCAGACATCCAGGCTGCCTTGGGCCGAATTCGCGACGCCATCCGCGTTTCGCCCTGTACGGACTCGGAAGCTTTTTCCGCCCTCACCAATAACTCTGTTTTTCTCAAGCTCGATAACCAGCAACGCACCGGCGCCTTCAAAGAGCGTGGCGCGTTGAATAAATTGCTTACGCTCAATAAGGAAGAGCTCGCGCGTGGAGTGATTGCAGCGTCCGCAGGCAACCATGCTCAAGGAGTGGCCTATCACGCCGGCAGGCAGGGTGTTCGAGCGCGCATTGTAATGCCGCTCACGACGCCGCTCACGAAAGTGTCGTCAACGCGGGCGTATGGAGCGGACGTTGTCCTGCATGGCGCGAACTACGACGAAGCCTACGAGAAGGCGGTCGAGCAAAGCCGGCAGGAAGGCTTTACGCTTGTCCACGCGTTTGACGATGACGCGGTAATTGCGGGGCAGGGAACTCTGGGGCTGGAAATTCTGCAGCAACATCCCGACATTGAGGCCATTGTTGCTCCTATCGGCGGCGGCGGACTGATTGGAGGAATCGCGTGTGCCGTAAAGGAAACTAATCCGGCGGTGCGGGTCTTCGGAGTTCAGCCTGCCAGGATTCCTTCGATGAAGCTTGCAGTGGCGGAGGGAAGGCCGGTTACGTTAAGTCCGGCAAAAACGATTGCGGATGGAATTGCCGTGCGGCGCGCCGGGGAACGCACGCTGCCGCTGGTGCAGAAGTATGTGGATGAAATTGTGACGGTGGAGGAAGAAGAGATTGCCAATGCCATTCTTCTGCTGCTGGAGCGCGAAAAGACTCTGGCGGAAGGAGCAGGTGCGGCGGCCATTGCTGCCGTACTGAACCACAAACTGCCGCTGAAGAATAAGAGAATCGCAGTGCTGGTTTGCGGAGGAAATATAGACGTCACTTTGCTGGCGCGAATCATCGAACGCGGCTTGGTGAAGGACGGCCGTCTGGTTCGACTACGGGTTCACCTGCCCGACTATCCGGGAGCTCTGTATCGGCTCACGGGAATTCTGGCGGACCATCGTGCCAATATCGTTGAGACCGCGTACGACCGCGCCTACCACGGCGTCAATCTTGGCGACACGGCCATCGACATCACGATGGAGACTAGGGGCCCTGACCATATTGCGGAGCTGCTTGCAGCCTTGGTCACCGCCGGCTACGCGCACGAAAGAATTCTCTAGGCGGGCTTCTCAGGAGAACCTGGGAGGCTGCTGAAAAAGGGGTATTGCAGGCAGAGGGCACCCTCAGCGGCTGAAGCCGGGATGATTTTGCGGCACTTACGGCGCGGCTTTAAGCCGCGCCCTTTCAAAGTGAAATCAAGCCGCGCCCTAAGGCGGAATCAACGGCCGAATTTTTTCGCGGTCCGCTAAGGTTTCGAGGAACTGATGGGAGGCTTGGATGGCCCGCCGTGCAGCACGAGCAAGATCAGAATACCGCCACCCGCCGCGCCGGCCGCGATCCATTTTGGGTTGAGAACATTGCCGGCAGTTGCGGGCCCCGGCGGTGCTCCGCAGACCTCGGATTCTTCACGAGTGTCCTGCTCGCCCTCATGTACTATTGCGCCGCTACTGTTCTCGCGTTCCTTCGATAGCTTCTCGAGACCGCCCTCACGGTTGATCTTGACATCGTTCTTGCGTGCGGCGACCAGAACTTTTCCAGTCACATCCGTCACTTCATATTGGTTCCACTCGGTGGAGACCGGCACCACCGTGAGGCAATTGACTTGTACTCGCATTGCTTTGGAAGTCCCTACCGAGACGCCGCCGTGCTCCAGAACCAGCAGGTCTCCCTGAAATTTCAAGACTGATTCCGGTTGGATGAGGACCGTGGAGCCATCCGCAGTTAGATTTGCCGCAAAGCCTGGCTTGGTCTCGAGCAAATCGCCAGGGAAAATCGCCGTAGAGTCAGGCACCTCACTTCCATTCACCCAGACGCCGCCCCGAGTGTGAAGTATCGCGGATCCCGAGTCGATTGCCATGAGGGACTGGGGAAGTAGGAGGATCATTGCGTAACATAGGAGCCGACTTAAGGTAGACACACTTATCCCTGAGATTGAATTTGCAGAAAATTGCTAACAAAATCGTAGCCGGGAGTTTCCTCTCCGTCTATTAGCAGAGTGGATGACCAGTTACGCTCAAGTGAAGCGTGTGGCTTTGGGACAAGCGCGGTCAATGCAGCGAAGTGCGTTGAACTTGATATGCTTGGCAACTATGGAGCGAGACGCCACAAACGGTCCGGCGATCGAGTTTCGCGACGTGACCTACGATCTCCCTAATGGGCAGAGAGTTCTGGCGAGCCTGAATCTGGGTGTTCAACGTGGTGAGATTCTGGTGCTGCTCGGGCGCAGCGGTTCGGGCAAGACGACCACGCTCAAGCTGATCAACCGTCTGCTGTCGCCCACAAGCGGCGAAATCCGCGTGGAAGGGAAGGCTGCCAGTGCGGAAGATGTGGTTCGGTTGCGCCGCAGAATAGGGTATGTCATCCAGGAGATTGGATTGTTTCCGCACTATACCGTGGAGCGGAACATAGGTCTTGTTCCCAGCATCGAAGGTTGGCCGCAGGAAAAAATTCATACGCGCGCGACGGAGTTGTTGCAGATGGTCGGCCTGGATGCGCAACTGGCGTTGCGTTATCCTCACCAGCTTTCTGGAGGACAGCGGCAGCGGGTTGGAGTGGCGCGTGCATTGGCCGCCGATCCGCAGATTCTTCTCATGGATGAACCGTTCGGCGCTCTGGACCCACTTACGCGGGATGAGTTGCAGCGTGAGTTCCTTTCACTGCAGCGGCGCTTGCACAAGACCGTAGTTTTCGTTACACACGACCTTAATGAGGCTTTGCGGCTGGGATCGCGGATCGCATTGATGGAAGCAGGGACGCTGGTGACGGTTCTGTCTCCGGCAGACTTTCTGCGATCCAACAATCCGCTGGCGGCCGCGTATGTGCGAGCTTTTGGATCGGGGCTGGACTCCGCCGCAAATCGAGGAGCCTGATGAACTTTTTTCATTTCATTGCGCAGAACCGTGGGCAGGTGCTGGAACTCACACTTGAGCATTTGTGGCTGGTGGGGGTCTCCACATTGCTGGCAGTGCTGGTCGGCATACCACTGGGGATTCTGATTGCGCACTGGCCCCTGTTGAACAAACCAGTGCTGGCCACCGCCAATGTCATTCAGACCATTCCTAGCCTAGCGCTATTCGGATTCCTGCTTCCGGTGCCGTGGTTGGGCGACCGGGCCGAGCGATTGGCAATTCTGGCGCTGACTCTCTACGCGCTCTTGCCGCTGATTCGCAATACTTATACCGGAATCCGAGGAGTTGATCCTGCGGTGGTGGAAGCCGGCCGCGGCATGGGATTGACTGACCTCCAATTGCTGCTCAAGGTTGAGTTGCCCCTGGCATTGAGCGTGATACTTTCCGGTGTGCGGGTGGCTGTAGTGATCTCGGTAGGCCTTGCCACGATTGCGGCAGCTATAGGAGCGGGAGGCTTAGGCGAACTTATTTTCAGAGGTCTGGCGATGGTGAACAATCAACTCATTTTGGCTGGCGCCATTCCTGCGGCGGGTCTCGCACTCTTAGCAGACTTCGGTCTGGGATGGGTCGAGAAGCGCCTCCGACCGCAATGATGCAGCCTCGAAATCTTGCGCGCCGGTTCGCGCAGTCGGTCGCAGGCTCGACTGCTGCAGGAGTTTGCCGAGCGCTTGTGCTGGCAATCGCAGTCTGCCCCCTGATGATTTCCGCGTGTTCATCCTCGCGTTCTGACCGCATCGTTATTGGATCCAAGAATTTCACCGAGTCGCTGATTCTGGGCGAGATCATGGCGCAGCAGATCGAAGCCCACACACATTTGAAAGTGGAGCGACGTTTTTATCTGGCGGGAACTTATATTTGTCATCAGGGAATGCTCTCGGGAAGAATCGATGTGTATCCGGAATATACCGGCACTGCGTTGACTGCCATCCTCAAGGAGAAGCCGGAAGGCGAACGCCGCCAGGTGTATGAGCGGGTGAAGAGCGAATATGAAAGCCGTTTCGGCCTGACGCTTGGTCCAGCTTTCGGCTTTAACGATACGTTTGCTATGGAGATCCGCGGAGAAGATGCTCGTCACCTCAACTTAAAGACTCTGTCGCAGGCGGCAGCTTATGCTCCACAGTGGCGTGCCGGATTTGGATATGAGTTCATGGAACGGCCTGATGGATACCGGGGCCTTGCGGCTGTATATGGTTTGCATTTTGCCGGCCAGCCCCGCGTCATGGACTTAGGCTTGCTTGCCCGCGCTCTCAGGGATCACCAGATCGATATTGCGGCGGGGAACGCGACCGATGGCTTGATCCCAACGCTTGATCTGTTTGTGCTCGAGGATGACCGACACTATTTTCCTCCCTATGAAGCGGTCCCGGTGATTCGGGGCGAGACTCTGAAACAACATCCTGAGGCAGCCCTGGCTCTTGCCCAACTCGAGGGAAAGATTTCAGACCAGGAGATGCGGCAACTCAACTATGCGGTCGATGGGCAGCGTAGGGACGTAAAGGATGTGGTCCGGGAGTTTCTGCAGCAGAACGGACTGCTGCAGAAGTGAAAGTAAGCATCATCCCACGAGCAATGAGCCTTGCAGTGTGAGCACAGCTTTTCCTTTCAGCACAACCCGTTCACCTGCTAGCTCACACCAGAGTTCGCCTCCGCGTTGCGAGACTTGACGGGCGTGGAGGCTCGTCTTGCCGAGCCGCTGAGCCCAGTAGGGCGCCAGTGAACAGTGAGTCGATCCGGTGACAGGATCTTCGGGAATCCCATAGCTGGGAGCGAAGTAGCGCGACACGAAGTCAGCCTGCTTTCCTGGCGCGGTCACGGCGACTCCGGCGGGATGAAGTTTTTCGATTAGCCTGAGATCAGGAGTTACGTTGCGGACGTCGTCCTCCGAATCGTAGACCGCGAAGTAATTGTCTTTGATTTGAAGAACCGAGACGCGTTGCGATCGAGCGCCCAGGCCTTCGATCAGCTCTGGTGGTGGAGATGGGCAATTCCAGGGCGGAAGTGCAGGAAAGTTCATCGACAAGAGGTTCTGTTCGCGGCGGACGATAAGTATCCCGCTGCGAGTGACGAAGCTTACAACTTCCCGCTGAGGCTCAAGTATCGTTAACAAAACAAACGCGGAGGCCAATGTGGCATGCCCGCAGAGATTGACCTCGCACCGGGGGGTGAACCAACGGAGATGAAATTGCTCTCCCTCTGGCACGAAATAGGCCGTTTCAGAAAGATTGTTTTCTGCTGCGACGGCGAGAAGCAGTTCGTCATCTAACCAACTCTTTAAGGGGCAAACTGCGGCCGGGTTGCCCTTGAAAGGCTCGTCGGTAAAGGCGTCAACGTGGAACAAAGGTAGGGACATTACCTTATTCTGACATTGATTGGCGCCTGGCTAAAATCGTTGGGGAAGCTCACGACGGGCGCATAGCGGTATCCACCGCAGAGGCTGAGCATGCTTGCTACGCAGAATGATGCGGCGATGATGCAAGAATTGCAGCAACGGCTGGTCGATGCTCGCCGGCGCACTGACGAAATCTTCAGCCTGGTTAAGCCGGATGCGCTCTACGAGCGTCCCATCCCGGAGCGTCACCGGATCATCTTTTATATTGGCCACCTGGAAGCGTTCGATTGGAACTTGCTGGGTGAACGCGTTTTCGGTCTGAAGAGCTTTCATCCTGAATTCGACCGCCTGTTTGCGTTTGGTATAGATCCCGTCGGTGGCGGGCTACCCGATGATCAGCCCTCAGCCTGGCCGATTGTGAAACAAGTTCACGAATATGCTGCGAAGCTGAGGCAGATTCTCGATGAGAGCTTGGGGAGGGGAATATCCGATTCGAGTTTGCCGGAATTTTCTCTTGCCACGCTTCTGAACGTGGCCGTCGAGCATCGCCTGATGCATGCGGAAACACTGGCTTACATGCTTCATCAGTTGCCTCTTGAGAAGAAAATACTCCGGGCGACTGAGAACCTGTCGGCGCCGCCGATTGAGCCAAGGATGATTGATATTCCCGCCGGGCCGACCACGCTGGGTCAAAGGCGGAGTGATGAAAAATTCGGTTGGGACAATGAATTTGAAGCCGTCACTGTGGATGTTCCAGCATTTGCTATTGACCAATACAAGGTAACGAACCGCCAGTACCTGGACTTTGTTCTGGCCGGGGGTTACGAGACGCCAGCCTTGTGGAGCGAGGACGACTGGAACTGGAGAAGCAATCAAAACATTTCGCAGCCAGTTTTTTGGAAACGAGACGGTGACCAGTGGCAATACCGTGGAATGTTCGCGGACGTGCCGCTGCCGATGAACGTACCTGTGTACGTGAGTCATGCTGAAGCGAAAGCTTATTCGCGCTGGGCCGGGAAGCATTTACCCACGGAAGCGGAATGGCATCGAACGGCGTACGGCAGTGAGAATGGCGCGGAGCGGGCGTATCCGTATAGTTATCCGTGGGGAGACGCCGAGCCTGATCCGCGATTCGGCAACTTTGATTTCGCCAGATGGGATCCGACGCCCGTCAATGCTTTCCCCGATGGAAACAGTGCCTTCAGGGTTGGCGACCTGATGGGCAACGGCTGGGAGTGGACCTCGACTCCGTTTGCCCCGTTCCCCGGTTTCGAGCCTTTTCCGTTTTACCGTGGGTATTCAGCAGATTTCTTTGATGGGAAGCACTTTGTCATGAAGGGCGGGTCGGCCCGTACAGCGGCCTGCATGCTCCGCCGCTCGTTCCGGAATTGGTTTCAATCGCACTACCAATACGCGTATGCCGGATTTCGGTGTGTACAGCGCTGATGGGGGAATGACAACAGATGTTGACTCAATCGATTGTCGCTAATCCGAGTTTTGAGTTTGCCGCGGATGTGCGCGCCGGGCTCACGAAGTCTGGGCAAAAAGAACTGCCGTCAAAGTACTTGTACGACGATGTCGGTTCCGCGCTTTTCGAGGTCATCAGCTTCCTGCCTGAATATGGTTTGACGCGCGCTGATGAGCGCCTGCTGCGACGGCACTCTGGCGATATTGTGGACCTCCTGACGACCCCCGTGGCAGTAGCTGAACTGGGAAGCGGCAGCGGCAAGAAGACGCGCTGGATTCTGGAGGCGCTCTGCCGCCGCCAACACACGTCGTACTATCCGATCGAAATCTCGCCTACCGCGCTGGCCATGTGCGAACGCGAATTGCGCGATATCGACTCCACCAGCATTCTTGGCTGCGAGCGCGAGTACCTGGACGGGTTGCTGGAGGTTGCGGCGAAGCGGCGTAAGGGGCACCACCTTCTTGTGCTGTTTCTCGGAAGCACCATCGGTAATTTTGACCGCATGGCCGGATTGAAATTTTTGAATCAAGTGCGGCGAATCCTCGATCCCGGAGATTCGATGCTGCTGGGAACGGATCTGGAAAAGTCTCACGCGCAAATGATCGCCGCATACGACGACGAGCTTGGAGTTACGGCAGCATTCAATCTCAATTTGCTGGCGCGCATCAACCGGGAACTCGATGCGGATTTTGACCTGAGCCAGTTCGAGCATGTCGCGCGCTTCAATCGGGAGGTGCGAAGCATTGAGATGCATGTGCGCTCGAGGCGGAAGCAGCACGTGACCATACCAGGATCGGAGTTAGTGGTCGAATTTGGTGAGGGTGAGACCATTTGGACCGAGAGCAGCCACAAGTACACCACGGGTGAGGTCTCCCACTTGGCTCGGAGTGCAGGCTTCCGTTGCCGGGCGCAG